>Ga0193743_1002325_pt1 | contig 13553 bp, 9 predicted proteins | sample L2c2metaG_FD_143038 | JGI IMG/M metagenome (GOLD analysis project Ga0193743, IMG submission 143038) | Soil microbial communities from a riparian zone of the East river system, Colorado, United States - L2c2 | ecosystem: Environmental > Terrestrial > Soil > Riparian zone | place: USA: East River... | reverse complement strand
CCACATTGATCGCGAAGAAGTACATGACAACGGCCACCGCGAGATTGGTCCACGAGAAGAAGAACAGCGCCGCAATGGCGCCAACGTGGAAGAGAGCCATTGCAATCGCGGTGATCCAGTTGATGCGGCCCTGCTGATACTCGCGGCCCATGCGAAGGTCTTCACGAACCTTGCGGGCAGCAACAGGAGCGGGCTGGATGGCCTCGGCAACGGTGGCCTGGGCGATCTCTTCGGCGGGAATTAGTGAGGGGCTCATAGTCTGGTGTTCCTTCTCCGAACTGCTATTTCGAAGCTAACAGGATGCGCGGAATGTGGATGTAAGACTTTTGTAATGCTAATGGAGGCCGGGATTTCGACGCGGAAGATGGCGGAATTCCGCTGCGGGCGGGTGCGGTGGGATCGGGGGGAAATCCGCTGGAAAGAGCTTCGAAAAGTACTGGATATACAGATCTTGCGCTACGGTTCGCTGAAGTCTTTCCCGGGGTGAGTCGGGAGATGTGGCCAGAGCTAGCGGAGCATGGCCGAAGTACCGATTACTTCGGCCGCCTTCAGATAATTGCCATAGCCTACGATGATCGTTGAGCCGATGAGCAGCGCCAGGCCAAGTGTGACCAGCACCTTGGTGCGCATGCTGGTTCCGCGCCACTCCTTGAGAGCCACCCCCCACAGCGTTGCGAAGAGGATGATGGAGGCCATGTGCAGCGTCCACGACGAAAAGTCGTACTTGCCCATCTTGGTCTGTCCCATCGAGTAGAAGAAGAACTGGAAGTACCAGATGACCCCGGCCATGGCCGCGAAGAGATAGTTCGTAGTCAGCGTCTGCCGCGAAAGGCGGTCGTAGGTCGAAGGATCGAGCGGATCGAAGTCGACCATCGTATCGCCGGAGGCATGGCTGGCCCGCATCGGGTTCATGCCGGGCTCCCCTAGAAACTGTTTGGCTGAGCCGTTCTTCAGGATCAGGATGACGGACCAGACGAAGTTGGTAAGAAAGCCTCCCCACAGGACGACGATGAGCACCGGCAGGTTCTGCCAGAGGTCGAGGCGGTTGTGAGCGAGCAGCTCCTGTTTGGCCACAGCGGCGAGGGGTGCTCCTGCCTTGAGTCCGAAGGCAAAAAAAGAACTCATGATTCCAGCAAAGATGGCGACGGCGAGCCCCTTGCCGAAGTTGTAGTCGGTCTCTCCAGCCTCGGCCTTTTCTTCCGGAGTAATCTCGCGCTCCTTCGAGAGCCCGGCAGCCCCGTTCACCGCGACTGCGATCAGGCATACGGCGACGCCCACCAGGATGATCTGGCCGGAGTGTTCATGCAGAATGGTGGACATCTCACCGCTATAGATAGGCGGGATCAGAGTTCCGAAGGCAGTGCAAAGACCCAGAGCGATGGCATAGCCGAGGGCGATTCCGAGATAGCGGATGGCAAGGCCGAAGGTCAGCCCTCCCATGCCCCAAAGAATGCCCCACAGGATGGCGTAGTGAATGCTGGTGGGATTCTGCTGATAAGCCGTGTGCAGTATGGTCGAGAGATTGGGGACGAAGATCCAGGCCAGCAGAGAAGGAGCAACGATCCAGGCGGCGAAGCCTTGGATCAGCCAGTAGATCTCCCATGACCAGCGCTTGATCGCGCGAAAGGGAATAAAGTTTGTAGCGGAGGCGAACCCGCCGATCCAATGGTAGATGACACCGAGAAAAGGATTTGGTCCCACGAAGTCTCCGATTTGAGGAATGATAAAGAAAGGCTCCTGGGAGCGCGTACTATCGTAGCTGAGATAAATTGTATCGGTAAATAAAATCTCTATTGAACCTGCGCTGCAACCGGAGGTTAGATTCTGCAAGTCTCCCTGTTTATTACCTGTTACAACGACACCCTGTTTCCTGAGACGGGCAAGGCCGTCGTCAAGGTGCTGGAGCGTCTGGGCCACACGGTCGACTTTCCCGCCGGACAGACCTGCTGCGGGCAGATGCACTGGAACACCGGCTACCAGGCCGAAGCGCTTCCTCTGGTAGGCCGTTTTGTCGAGCAGTTCCGCCACGCGGAGGCGGTCGTCGTTCCTTCCTCAAGCTGCGTGGCGATGATGCGCGATCACTACCCGAAGATGGTCGAGGAGATGGGCGACCAAAAGTTGATAGCAGAGGTAGCGGAGTTATTGCCGCGGGTATATGAGTTCTCCGAGTTCCTGACAAAGCGGCTCGGGCTTCAGGACGTGGGAGCATACTATCCGCATCGCGTGACCTATCACGCAAGCTGCCATGGCCTGCGCAACCTCGGCCTGGGCGATGGGCCAATGAATCTGCTGCGGTCGGTAAAGGGCATCGATCTGGTCGAGATTGAACATATGGATCAATGCTGCGGATTCGGTGGGACATTCGCGGTCAAGAATGCCGATGTCTCGAGTGCGATGCTGGCAGAGAAGACGACCGCTGTGCTCAACACGGGCGCCGAGGCCTGCACGGCCTGCGACAACAGCTGCCTGATGCACATCCAGGGGGCACTGCACCGGCAGCGTACCGGAGTGCGAACGGTACATCTGGCTGAGATCCTGGCTGGTGACGAGAAGGACGGACTGTGAACTCAGCCAGTAGCGTTCTCGATCCCAAGACATCACCAACCTTCCCGATTGCGGCGCGGGCCACTCTTGGCGATACCCAGCTTCGGAAGAACGTTCGCCATGCGACCGAGGTTATCCAGAACAAGCGCGCCCGCGTCGTCGGCGAGATGCCGGACTGGCAGCAGCTTCGCGAGAGCGGCCGCCAGATTCGCCAGCACACCATGGCGAACCTCGACTATTACCTCGAAGAGTTTGAGCGCAACTGCACTCGCGCTGGGGGAAAGGTCCACTGGGCCAGGGACGGCGAAGAGGCCAAGCAGATCGTCACGTCGCTGGTGAAGGCAAGTGGATCCTCCGAGGTCATCAAGGTCAAATCGATGACGACCGAGGAGATTCATCTGAATCTCACGCTCGAGGCGGCTGGGATCCGGACTTATGAGACGGATCTGGCAGAGCTGATCATCCAGCTTGGCCACGATCAACCCTCGCATATCGTCGTGCCTGCGCTGCACAAGAATCGCCAGCAGATCCGCGAGATCTTCCAGCGTGAGATGAATCTTCCGGAGCTGGGAGAAAAGCCGCAGGATCTCGCCGATGCCGCGCGCAAATTCCTTCGCGAGAAGTTCCTGCGAGTCCGCACTGCGGTCAGCGGAGCCAACTTCCTGATCGCCGAGACCGGCGGCGTCTGCATCGTCGAAAGCGAAGGCAACGGGCGCATGTGTCTTACTCTGCCCGAGACCCTGATCACCATCGCCGGAATCGACAAGGTGCTTCCGCGCTATGAGGACCTTGAAGTGATGCTGCAGCTTCTGCCGCGCTCTGCCACAGGCGAGCGGATGAACCCCTACAACTCCATCTGGACGGGAGTGCATGCAGGCGATGGGCCGCGCAGCTTCCACGTCGTCCTGATGGACAATGCGCGGACCGAGGTGCTGGCCGACAAGGAGGGAAGGCAGACGCTGAACTGCATCCGCTGCGGAGCCTGCCAGAACGCCTGCCCGGTCTACCGTCAGACGGGAGGGCACGCCTACGGTTCGGTGTATGCCGGGCCAATCGGCGCCATCCTTACGCCGCAATTGCAGCAGCTTCATCACGCGCAGACGCTTCCATACGCCTCGTCGCTCTGTGGTGCCTGCTACGAGGTCTGCCCGGTGAAGATCAACATCCCAGAGGTATTGATTCACCTGCGCAACAAGGTCGTGAAGCAGAAGGGGATACTGAATCCGGAGGCTCTGGCGATGAAGACCGCCGGAGCGATCTTCCGTTCCGAGCGCAGGTTCCGCGCCGCGCAGCGGCTGGGCCGGTTCGCCGAGACTCCACTGGTGCGCCGGGATGGAAACGGCGAAGGATGGATCGGCTGGCTTCCGGGGCTGCTCGGAGGATGGACCCAGGTACGGGATCTGAAGGAGATGCCCAGAGAAACCTTCCGCGACTGGTGGGAGAAGAGGGGTGGCGGTGGCAAGTGAAGTCAGTGGAGGAGTTGACTCCTCGACGGCACGTACGGAGGTCCTGCGCCGCATCCGCGCGGCCAATGGCGGCGCTGCCGACGGCGAGCGAGCAGCGCGGCAGTGGAGTGAGATCGAGCGCGACTACCGCAGGACGGCTGATCTCTCACGCGAGCAGATCCTCTATCTGCTGGAAGATCGCCTGCATGACTACGATGCCCATGTCGTCCGCACTCGCGAATCGGAGATCGCCGCGACCGTCGCCAGGATGCTGACCGAGCGCGGCATGCGAAAGATCATGATTCCGCAGGGGCTCGATCCAGCCTGGTTGCCGGAGGGGTTCGATTTCGCGGCGGATCAGGGAGCCTCCTCGATCGAGCTGGACGGCTTCGAGGGAGTGATGACTGCCTCTACCTGCGCGATCGCGGTGACCGGCTCTGTGCTGCTGCAGAATGTGCCGGGGCAGGGAAGGCGTGCCGTATCCTTGATTCCCGACTACCACCTTTGTCTTGTGCGGGTTGAGGATGTGGTCGAGACGGTTCCGGAGGCGTTCGAGCGCCTTCGCCCCACCGCAGAGCTGCCCACGACCTTCTTCGCCGGCCCGTCGGCTACGGCCGATATCGAGATGACCCGCATCAAAGGGGTCCACGGGCCGCGCTTTCTGGACATCATCCTGATCGAATAAAACATCTCAAAGATTTGTTGGTCATGTTTGTCGGGCCAGGAGCCCTTTTGTGAGAAGATGGCTCGCTGTCCGAGGCGGGGCCTTCGCCGCGGAAGCATGTTTTTACATTCTCTTGACTTCCTTGCAGTGAAAAACGCTGGTACGGGCCGGGCTTGATGTATATAGTTGTCCGACAAACGTGAAATCGAGAGACAGTTTCACGAGTGGCTGCTAAAAGCCGGAGCGTGATGTAGTTGTCATCTCCACAATCATTGCGCTGGTCACTTTGACCATCCGTCCGGTTTGCTGCATGCAGGGTGAGCTTGTAACGTCTCAGTTCCGGATGAGGTGTTGCGATGAAGTATTTTCTTCGGCGACCCACGCTCCTTTCCACAGGCCTTATCTGCCTGTTCGCCTTTCCGCTTGTGGCCTGGAACCAGAACCTCTCCCCCCAGCCCAGCTCCATCCAGTCCAGCTCTATCCAGACGAACTCCTCCCAGCGCCGGCCTTCGCGAAACACGCCGGGGGGAAAGTCCGTATCCCGCGCAGCGGACGGGGTCGTCATCCCCGGCCCTCTGCGTTCGTTCCTGCGCATGGCTGGAATCAGTCAGAAGATTCCTGCCGATGAGGTGCTGCCCCTGCTGTCCCGCAACGTCTTCATGCAGGGCTACAGCCAGCAGAGAGCCACGGAGTTCCTTCTCCTGCTCGACCGCTACGTCCAACAGGCCCGCGAATTGCAGATCCTGGCCGGGTCCAGCGCAACGATCAGTGTCGACGGCTGCGGCGATGCCGGGACCCTGATCCAGATCCTTGGTTACAGGATCGTAGGCAACTGTCAGGATAAGAATCTCACCCTGGCGACCTCGAACCCCGACCGCGCTTTCCTGACCATCGACTCCGGGTTTCCCCTCATCACTCTTGAGGAATCTCTCCAGAAAGGTGTGCCGTTTCGCTACGCCTATCCCTCCACCCGGGTTCCAGTGCTGCTGAGGGAGTCGGACTGGATGGCGCTCAACCGCAAGCACTCCGCCAACAATCTGGTCGACCTTCTGGTTCGCGATCCTGCGATTGCCCGGCTCTACTGGGCGATGTCACGGAACGACGACGAGACCAATCTTGCTCTGGCAAAGTCTCCGGGCCTCTGGAAGTTGTCGGCCTTCGCCCCTGTGCTCGATTTTTATGGAAGCCAGATCTCGATTCGCTCGGGCCGTGTAATGGTCCCGGGAGGAAGCAGGGCAGAGCCCGTATGGAAAGACCTCGCCGGGGCCAGCCCGGAGAACCCGGGCGAGTTCATCCTGCACCTCATCTCGAAGGACAACGGCTGGCTCGCCGCCTACTATGACGCGCTCTCCCGAGTCAGCCAGACCCAGCAGGAGCATCTGACCGAGCCTGCGCGGATGAAGCGCCTCTATGAGGCTCTCCGCTCGCCCCAGACCGAACCCGCCTCGACGGCGAGCGTCTTTCGCAAGGCTCCCGGCCTTCTTGTCTTGTTTACGCGCGTCGACTGGGACTCGAATGGTCAGCCGCATATTCCGGGCGACCTCTCCGTCTGGAAAGAAAATCTGACGCAGAAATCCGATTACAGATTGGTTAAAAACTGGGGCAAGCGTGCCCGTAGCTGGAATGACTCGGAGCAGTTGCTGGAGGCCATGGCTTCGCTCTCCCGCCTGGACTCCGACACCGGACCTCTGCAGACCTACCTTACCCTCAGCGAGATCGACGCCCGCAGGCCCGCTGACAGAAAGCTGTCGCCCGAGACAGCGCGTCTGCTGGCCGCTCGCTTTCAGCGCTTCGGAACCTGGTACCTTCTCTTCGCCGAGTTTCCCGAGCTGACCGACGAGTCGATCACACGGTTCATGAACGTCGCCGAATCGATCGGCGACGTCTCCAATACCATCCTGCGCGGCAACACCGTCGGCGCATTTCAGGCCAACGTGGGCATCTGGCAGATCCTTGCGCGCCAGCAGGAGATTCCTGCAAGCGAGATCAATGCCTCATGGGTCCAGACCATCGGCCCCTTCGCAAAGATCACCTCGCCCAGCCAGCTCTTCGATGCAGCGCGCGGCTCCCTTACCGACGTTGTCAAGGCAACCGGAGCCCGCGACCTCTCGCAGGAGACGCTGATCGATCTGATGGCCGGTCCCGCGCAGCAAACCGCCGCCAGCCAGCGCACTCGGCAGGAGATCGCCGACCGGATCCGCAACGTGCTCGACGATCAGCGGCTCGTCTCGCTCGATACGCTCTTTGCCCTGAGTGACGGCCTGGGCGCGATGGCGCAGGGCTCGCATGCGCCGCAGAACATGTTGGCGCTGGCCGGCGAGCTGCGCGAGTTCGAGATGCCGCGGCCCATCTTTACCAACAGCGAGAAGATCACCTGGGCTCCCGGAGTCTACTCGACCCATCACGCCGAGCTGCAGATCAAAACCGACCTCACGAAGGTGATCAAGGGGCCCGGCACGAAGCCGCAGCTTGAGGCCGCGCGTGGGCAGCTGACGCCATTCCTGCGTGACGTCCTCGTGGGACTGAACTACGCCTACTATGAGCCGCCGGGAGCGCAGGTGCTGCACAACAACTCCCTCTTCGTGCGCTCGCACGACTTCTCCGGCCTCTCCGTAGTCACGACGGAGCGCACCTGGCTGGCCCCCGAGCTGATGGGCGTGGGAACGCCTGCGGGCGGTGGAGCTTATCTGATGGGCTCGCTCGCCGATCTGCCCTACGCTCTGGCCTCGACCGAGCAGGACTTCATCGCGCCCGAGAACGTGCAGGCCCTCATCTGGAAAGAGCTCGTCCCGGACCTCCTGGTCAGCGCCACGGTCCCACGCTGGTGGAGCGTCAGCCCACACGAGCTTCATGCCGTCACCCTCTATCAGCGCTCCGGCGAAGAGCTGTTGCTGGCCTCCGAAGGCGATCCCGCGCTTCGAACTCAAGTCACCGGAATCCTCGCCGACCGCCTTGCGCCGCAGCGGCTGGAGACGCTCGACAAGTCCCTGGCCAACAAGGAAGATGCCATCGCCGTGCTCGCCCAGACCATGCCCGCCGATACCTTCTATCTGACCGCGGAGTTTCGCCGCCGGTATCCCGGGCAGAGCTCCGCTCTCGGGGTCTCAAACCAGCAGCTCGATGCCCTGTGCGCGAAGTACCCGGTCGAGACTACCGTCGACCGGCTCTCCCGCGACTTCGGAGTCCCCCACCCTGTGCTCGCGCGCAGCTATTCTCCGAAGCTGCTTTATGTGAAGCCCTTTCCCTCCTTCGGAGGAGAGTCCAGCCGTCTCTTCGGCGAGTCGTGGGAGTCGAGCAACCTCTACTGGGCCCGCCTCGCCGACGAGAAGGGATACGAGCCGGCCGTCCTGAATCGTCTGGTGCCGGAGCTGACACGGCGCATGACTGCCAAGATCTTCGCTACCGATCTGGAAGACTGGCCCGCCCTCGAGCGTGCCATGCAGGAGACGGGAGAAGAGTTTCGTCAGGGTAAGGTAATGCCGCCCCCAGCGGCAACAACGGCTACAACGGCACAGGCCCCGGGCCAGCTTCAGGGTGTTGCGATTGGAGGAGTACGGTGAAAAGATCTCTTCTCTCGGTTCTGTTGCTCTCGTCTTTGCTTGTTCTCGGAGGAGGAAGGCGCACCGCCGCACAGGACGACTCGAAGATCCTGGTGAATGTGGTGCTGGTGCAGCTCAACGTGGCCGTCACCGACCGCAAGGGGAATTACATCAGCGGCCTGAAGCCCGAGGACTTCTCCATCACCGAAGACAAGATCCCTGAAAAGATTGCGACCTTCGAGGAGGGCAATGAGCCCAGCCGGAGACTGGTGCTCAGCGGGCCCGAAGGCAGGCTGGTGTCCCAGCAGACTGTGGTGCAGCCCGCAGCGGACGCCTCCCCCACTCCGTCCACCCCGACGATTACCGGAGCGAACGTCTTCATCCTCTTCGACACCAGTAACTATATGTATCGCGGCTTCGTCTACGCTCAGGATGCGATTGCGGACTTTATCCGTTCTCTCGAAGGTGTCTCCCGCCTCGCCTTCTACTCCTACAGCAGGGATCTCTCCCGCGCCGTCCCGCTGACGGGCGAGCGGCCCGCCGTGCTTCGCGGCGTGCGCGGTACAGTCGCTGGAGACGACGCCGCGCTCTACAACTGCCTTCTGATGACCGTGAAGGATGCAGCGCAGTTCACCGGCCGCAAGGCGATCGTCGTCTTCTCCAACGGTCCCGACAACGCCAGTCTGGTTCCGCCTGAAGACGTCGCCGAGCTGGCGCAGTCCACCGGGACCATCATCTACATGATCAGCACTCGCGACGCGCAGGCCGAGCCCATCTCGACCGCCGTCTTCGAGCGCATGAGCAAGGCTACCGGAGGAAAGGCCTACTTCTCCAAGTCCTGGAAGGACGAGAAGGATGCCTTTGCCTCCATCCGCGAAGACCTCGCCCACCTCTATTCGCTGAGTTACTATCCGCAGGCGAACCCGAACCGCGGCTGGCGCACCATTGAGGTAAAACTCGTTGGCGAGAACGCGAAGAAGTACCGTATCCGAACCCGCGATGGATATCGCGTCCTGAAGCCGGCGCAGATCGCGACTGCCGCTCCTCCCGCAGCTACTTCGGACGCCTCGACAAGGTAGGCGTCGCGGGCCGGAAATAGCTCAGGGTTGAAAGACCAGGCGAGCCCCGTCGCTCGGTTCATTCCACAGCGCCTCTACATCGCGAAGCGGCACAGTACGGAGCTTCACATCGAATGGCTGGTTCGCCGCGACCGCGAAGAATTCTCGGATTGCCTCGCGGATCTGTTCCATTGAGGCGCTTCCGAACCCGCTGCCCAGGAGTTCCAGGCCCGAGCTGCGCAGCGTTGCCGCGGGAAGCGTCACGGTCGGTCCCGCGCTTCCTCCTATCTGGATATAGCGGACTCGCGGAGCCGAGTGGTTGAGCCCCTTCTGGGCGATCGCATCGAGCACCGTTTCGGCCGGCTGGCCCCACAGATAATCCAGCACCACATCGATGCCATGGTCGCTCCACTCCTTCCGCAGCGCGGCGATTAGAGCGTCCCGGTCCTGAGTAAGAGAGATCACCGAGTCCGCTCCCAGCGCCTTCATCTCCTCTTCATTCACATGTCTGGCAACGGCGACAATGCGCCTCGCCCCCAGCCGCTTCGCAATCTGGATAGCAAGCTGGCCTGCGGAGCCCGACGCGCCCAGAACGAGGACGCTCTCTCCCGAGGAAAACTTTGCGCGGGCCTTCAGCGCCACCCACGACGACATTCCCGGATTCGCGATCGCCGCTGCCGTAGCCTCGTCCAGCCCCTTTGGGAGCGGAGTCAGAAGGCTGTCCCCGGCAAGCGAGAGCTCCGAGAAGGTTCCGAAGGGAGGACGCGCGACTCCGAAGTAGACAGAGGTGCCGTCCTCAAGCCTGCCTACGCCATCCACGCCTGCAACGAAGGGAAACTGGCCGGTGCTGCCATAATGACTCCCATTCGCCAGTGACTTTACGATTGGATGCAGCCCAGCGGCCACGACCTTTACAAGCTGTTCACCCTGCTGCGCGACCGGATCGGCAAAGGTCGTGTAGCGCGGCGGGGTGGTGTAGCTTTCAACGACGGCTGCATTCATGGGTGAATTATCTCCTCATCTGCATAGATGAGAGAGTCCGCAGGGCAGATGCACCCAATGCGCTTACTCGTTTTCGGTAAGGTAGCAGCGCAGCAGGCCGCAGACCACGGAGATCACTCCACCCAGCAGCATGAGCATCGGAGCAGTCGAAGCCTTGCCGACAGCATAGGGAAGCAGAAAGATCCCCACGCCGGCATACATCAGAATCGTCAACAGCGTTCGTGCGGTGCTTCTATGCATGTCTGCCTCCCCATCTCCTGCAAGCCTCGCAGGCTTCGTCGATGGTGTAGAGTGGCGTTATCGAGCAGGCAAACCCCTTGCCGGACATATATACCCGGCAGTCTTGCGTCACGCAAGACCTATCTGCACAGAAAGGTGTCTCATGCGCCACTTGGTAGTTCTGCGCCCATGGCGGGCGGTTTTTATTCTTTTGCTGGTTCTTTCGCTCGGCCCGCATCCTTTGCGCGCCCAGGCCTCACCTGCGTCGCAGCAGGACGACCGCATCTCCTCGCAGATCATCAAGCTGCGGAGCGGCATCACGCTGAACTATGCAGTGCAGGGCGACCCGAAGGGGCCCGTCATCGTGATGCTGCACGGTGCAGGGGACTCCTGGCACTCCTTCGCGCGCGTGCTTCCACTCATCCCCGCGAGCTACCGTGTCTATGCGGTCACGCTGCGTGGCCATGGCCTGTCGGACCATCCTGACTCCGGCTACTCGCGCGACGACTTCGCGGGCGATATTCTCGATCTCCTCGACCAGCTTCACATCCAGCACGCCACCCTCGTCGGACACTCCCTCGGCAGCTTCGTCGCCCAGAAGGTCGCCGAGCGCGACAACGGCCACCTCGACCGTCTGGTGCTGATCGGCTCCGGCCCCGGAACCCATAAAGCAGGCTCCTCAGAGGCCGAGATCTCCAGTCCCTTTGCCAGACTCACCGACCCGATCCCATACACCTTCGCCCGCGACTTCCAGGCCAGTACCATCTACTATCCGGTTCCGGCATGGTTCTTCGAGATGATGGTCGGCGAGGCACAGCGAGTACCCGCCGCCACCTGGCACGGTCTCGGTGCAAGCATTAGCGCCGGAGATTCTCTGGACGAACTGAAGAAGATTCGCGTGCCTACGCTGCTCCTCTGGGGCGAGAAGGATTCCATCTTCCACCGCGGCGACCAGGAGACTCTTCTCAAGAACATCCCACGCGCAACCCTGAAGGCCTATCCGGAGACCGGCCACGCCCTGCACTGGGAGCGCCCCCAGCGGTTTACGGCCGATCTGTTGAGCTTCATCCGCTCCAACGGCAGCGTCGCGAAGAAGACGCAGCCTTAGAGACAGCAAAATATCGTGTCATACTGAGCGAAGCGTAGCGGAGTCGAAGACCTGCGGTTCGAGATTTCAACTTCGATGCAAATCCTCAGGAAAAGCGGATCGTGAAGCTCTCGCCGGCCTTCACCGGGAGAATCATCTCATCCGGTGCGGCCCCTGGGATCGGCTGCGTCGACATCGGCGAGACCGAGCCGATTCGCTGCCCCTTCGGCGCAAGAATATGGTGTGTCAGGTCCAGGTGAGCGTGCAGGGTCGCCGTCGTAGCCTTTCCATCCTGCCATTCAAGATCGATCTCCAGCCCTCCCCGAGCACGCAGGCCGCGGAAGGAGCCGCTGGGCCATGCCTTCGGGAGGGCCGGCAAAAGGCGAATCACGTTCGAGGCCGCCTCTGCCCCGCGCAGCTGTGCAGCTTCACTGCTACCCCCGCTGGCATGGGATTGCATCAGCATCTCCACCATGCCGGTGGGACCGCCGATGTTGCCATCCATCTGAAACGGTGAGTTCTCCTTTACTCCGCACACATCAAACATGTTCCCGTGCGTGGAGTCGGCGAGAAGGCGCAGCAGGCTGGCATGGGCCGCATCCCCATCCTGCAGGCGAGCCATGCAGCAGACGATCCAGGCCCGCGACCATCCCGTGCTGCCTCCGCCGTTTATCAGTCTGCGGTCCAGCGTAACCCGCGCCGCCCGTGCCAGGTCAGGAGTTCGTTGCGGCGTAATCTGGTCGTCCGGAAAGAGTGCGAACAGGTGTGAGATATGCCGGTGTCCCGGTTCATTATCCGCATAGTCCTGCTGCCACTCCTGCAGGTTGCCGCCCTTCCCAATCTGGAAAGGAGGCAGCTTGATCAGCGCCAGCCGGGCTCGATTGTGCAGGTCCGCATCGGTGGTGGCATCCCAGTTCGGTGACGAGGCAAGCACCGAGGCGGCCTGCAACAGCCGCGTTAATACTGCCCGCACAATCTCGATGTCCATCGTCGGGGCCATGCAGAGGTTGTGCGCCGTTCCATCCGGCAGCTTGTACTTGTTCTCCGGCGAGCAGGAGGGGCCCGTCACCATCCGCTCCGTCTTCGGATCCGTCACCATCAGATCCAGCAGAAACTCCGCATTCTCTCGCAGCCGCGGATACCCACGATCGCGCAGGAACGCGACGTTGCCCGTGTAGTCGAAGTGATCCCACAGGTGCAGCGCGAGCCACGCCGCGCCCATCGGCCACACCCCGCCGCCCAGCCCGTCCACCGGCGAGGAGTCGCCCCAGATATCCGTATTGTGGTGGACGACGTAGCCATGCGCGTTGTAATACTTCTGCGCCGTGACGTAACCCGGGGTCCGTGTACGGTCGACCAGGTCGAACAGCGGAGCATGAAGCTCCGAGAGCCCCGCTCGCTCGGCCAGCCAGTAGATCATCTGGATATTGATATTGATCGTGTACTTCGATCCCCACGGCGGGTCGACCGATTCATTCCAGATCCCCTGCAGGTTCGCCGCCAGCGTCCCCGGCCGCGAGCTCGAGATCAGCAGGTAGCGTCCGTACTGGAAGTAGATCCCCAACAGTCCAGGATCCTCGCCCCCAGCCTTGATCTTCTGCAGCCGCTTGTCGGTCGCGACTCCGGCGTTCGCATCCTCGGCAGCGCCCACGGTGATCGCAGCCCTCCGGAAGAGCCTCTGGTGGTCGGCGATATGGCGTGCGCGCAGCTCTGCATAAGGCCGCGATGCTGCGGCCAGGATGTTCTTTACCACCGCCTGCCGCATCATCGCTTCTCCCGCGGGATAGCGGTAGCTCGTCGCGCAGTCCAGAAACAGTGTGACTGCCGTAGCATTGGCTACGATCAGCGAGTTGTCCTTCGTCGAGGTCACACCGTCGGTCGACACCGCCAGCAGCTCCGCATAGTAGCGGATCCCCACCTGCTTCTCCTTCACCGGCAGTCCCGGATTATCGTTGACCGGAAGCGCCTCGCCAAAGAGCTTCAGCCGGTTCTGCG
>Ga0193743_1002324_pt1 | contig 13563 bp, 9 predicted proteins | sample L2c2metaG_FD_143038 | JGI IMG/M metagenome (GOLD analysis project Ga0193743, IMG submission 143038) | Soil microbial communities from a riparian zone of the East river system, Colorado, United States - L2c2 | ecosystem: Environmental > Terrestrial > Soil > Riparian zone | place: USA: East River... | reverse complement strand
CAAGGCGGATCGGCGGGGACGTTGAAAGAGATGGTATACGAGCCGAGCGACGGCGTCTGGGTGGTGTTCCCATTCGGATCGGTGAACTGTATCGATGATTGGGGCATCCACTCCGGAATGGAGCCAATGCCCGTTTGCAGATAGGAGCTTACGCTCACGTCAAACGAAGATTTTACGCCTTCCATGGCGAAAGTCAGTTCGGGCATTAGCACTTGCGGCGCGGAGATAGGAACCAAAATGGTCTGGTTCCCACCGACTGTGTCGCCGCCGGTAAATGTTCCCACCGCCCCACTTGAGGCCGTGAAGTGAGTTGTTCGGGACGGGAATTGATAGATAATCGCAGTTTGATACGTGTAGGGAGCAGTGTCTTCGATATACCGCCAGACGATATCGGGAGTGTTGCCGGTAGGGGCAGTAAGTTGGCTAACCTCGAAAGGCTCGGTAACTCCAGATGCCTGATACAGGCTAGTGGCATTCTGGTCGAAGGTAATACCCTGTCCGAGTGAGATCGCGCTGGACCTTTGTTGTGGTCCGTAACCGTAAATGGCCGCAGGCGTGCCGTTTTGATAGTTGGCATAGGATGCGAACACCGTGGGGATTAAGACCTGGGAACCCGGTGCGGGAACCAGGATTATCGTGGACAGAACCAGGTAATAATCGAATTCTTGATCAGTTGTATTCGCCCGAAAAACGGATAAGTCCAGCGAGATTGAATTACCTTTTGTCGAGTTCCAAGCATTCGCCAACGAAAAATCTTCGATATCGGTCCAATAGGGAATGCTTATCTCTTCCAGCGAATTTTGACGGGCGACCCATTTCGTAAAAGCGGTGTCGCAGGCTGCATCGTCCCCAGCGGCGAAGGGCTGGGAGATTCGAATAAAGTTCTTTACCTGGCCGGAAGGAAGTTTGCGCGCGGCCTGCACGCAAGGCGGCGGTTGCCGATGACGCGAGTCAGGCCCCGGCATGGCAACATTCAACAGCGCTTCAAAGCCGGCTACGGTGCCGCCTTGCATGGTCACGATGCTGCCGTTGTCAAATGCATCTTTGGCGGCTTTCACCTGGGCCGGCGTGGGCGTGGGTGAAATCGTCACCACGGGAAGATCATCGGCCGGCAAGACTCCGGGCAGCGCCGCCAGGAGCGTCATCAGACAGAAAATAGATTTGTGTATTGATTTCATGGAAATGTTCCCTGTCTCGTTCCTTTGGGAGTCTTGGTTAACCGTCGATCGCGTTGACAATGTTCAGAATCGCCGACGTTGTGTCGCCGAGTGTGTCGAGTACGGTCGGCACTCCTCTTTGTAAGGCGTCGGGGAAAATGAATGCCGGCCCGGTCGCCAGTTGCTTGCCTATGTATGGGATATAACCCGCAATGTTCGCGAACATACCAAGACCGCCAAAAGTACTTGGATAGCTTAAGCCCATTAAAAGAGAGTACGGAACCATCGTGCAGCCGTAAAATGAATTCAAGCTTGGCAGCGTTACGTTGCCAAATGCCTCCGCGATCGGTGTTGGGGCCTTCGCATCAACGGCAATAACTATTCCACTGAGAACTAATGAGCACGCCTGCGCGAGGTAAAACACATACCCGAAAATATCGGTCGGCTTACTATCGAGCGGCGTCGCTACAAAGAAGCCGATTGTGCTCAAGGCCATATTCGTGTAGGCTACGGGGCCGCTATTCGAGAGATTGCGATTGTCCGATACGGTGTCGAGAATGGAGTAAAAGAGACCCGCGAATCCGATGATCGACCCCAAAACGATCTTACTGATAGGAGCAGGTGCGGCCGCCGACGAAACACCCGCTACCTTCTCGATGATAGTTGCGGGAATGGCCGCGACCAGCGCCACGAGATTGAGCATGGTGAGTTGCCCAGCGCCGATGGCGCTAAAGAGTTCGCTGATAATTGGGACGTTGATCTCAGCGGTGACCATATCGGAGATAGCCGTTAGAATCTTTGGGATCACAGCGAGAATGTTTTCGATTACCGCGTCCACCAGCTGTAGAAATCCGACAACCAGATCCCGGACTACACTTAAAATGGCTGCAAAACTCTTGGTGACAAACTCCGCCGGATCCTTCCATAGCAATTGGAAGGATTCAAATATCTGTTTCAAATCGCCCGGAATATGGGTGAAGTTTGACTGGGACAGCGTGTTTCCGATGGATGTGAAGAGTCCGGTAAAGGCAGAATAGATATCGGCGGCGGGATCGCTAGAGTCAGCGGTCACGTTGGCGGCGAAGGTGGTTCCCCCGATATTATTTTGTACTTTGCTGGTCATCCATTTGGATTGCGAATACGACTTGGCGCCTTTAACACCGTACGCGGCCTGCGGGTTGTTGTTGTCGGCTTGATGTGCCCGTATGGAATCGTTGCCGAACTGCGTTATAAAGTTGTCGAGGTACCCAGTAATTGTTGTTTCGAGGTTACTGAAGGTGGTATGAACCTGAGCGATGGTGTCGGCGTCGATCGTTGCAATCCACCCGATATAATTACTCATTCTCTGTTTGATGAGCGTCACGATTTGCTGCTGGGTGTTGAGGAACGACTGCCAGTCAAACAGATAGCTGAGCCACTCATAGGCGGATTTAATGCTATTGGCCACCGTGGCGAGTACAGACGCCACGGAAGCCACGGCCGCCTCCACCGTATTCACGGCGAACTGGTAGAATCCTTCCGCCACCGAGATGATATGCGTCACAACGTCGTTCGCTACGGTGACAACTACTTTAATTACCTTCTGTACACCTTTGACTACATTCTTGACTAGATCTTCGAATGAGCCGAGATGGATGCCCAATAACTGATCGTCTACCGTTCCCGAGGAAGATAGGCTAATGTTGTAGCCGTTCGGATAATTCGCCGTATTTGGACTGAAGGCCCGGTACGGGTTGGCGACGTTCTGAGAATAATTGGTGCGCGAGGACAGGTTGGGAGATGAGCCTGGGTAAGCGACGTATTTGTTGGGGTCGAGTTGCAAGAGTGGAGGCTGGCGATGACCCGGCGTGCTGGGCGGCGTGGCCATAAGACCACTTCCGGCGTTGGAGATGGAAGCGGACGCGGCTCCGCCCAGGGTGTTCTGGATATGGCTTGCAATTGCGTCCGCGCTTCCTTGATATTGCGTCTGGAGCAGCGGGGAATTGTCATAGGCTGTCGCTGTCGGGTCCGTCAAATCGCTGGCGGATTTTGTGGATAACTGGGCGATAGCATCCTGGTCAGGATAGAGCACCATGTATTCGCCGTTGACCTGGTACATGAAGCTGCCCCACATGAAAATGGCAGGGCAGGTCACGTCGGCGGCGACGCACACGATGCTGAGTTCGCCGGTACTGTCCGTTGTGGCCCAGTAGGCGCTTTGGGGGCCACCGGTTAGGGAAACGAGCGATGGTTGGCCTCCCGGGATTGTACTGTCAACGGAGAGTGTGACCGCATCATTGGCCCAAATCTTCACTGCTTTGTTCGAGCGTGGATTGTTGTTCGCGTCGTAGAGGCAAACATGCGTGCGAAAGGAAGTCCCTTGCGCCTTCACTGTGCCGCCGGGATAATCATCCGCCATCAGTTCACTTTCGGCGAAGAATCCGTTGACTTGGGGATTGAGGGCGACGCCCGCCACCGAGCCGCCGCTATTGTGAGTGAAGAAGCAGGTGCCGTTTTCAACGCCGAGGAAACGGCCGGGGACGTTGGTTGGATACGCGGAGGTGGCCCCGGTGGCCAGCACCATGGGATAGATCGTTAGATTGGCCGTGCCGCCCGCTGAGGCCGCGTACACGACACCGTCTTCAAAGAGGAGCGGCTGAGTGTGATCGATATCGGAGCCCAGCGGCAGAGGCGCACGATTCGCCTGACCCTGGTTCGGGCTAGGAGCAATTTGAATTTCATGCAGACTGCCGCTGCCATCTAGTGCGTAGAGATACCCGTTGTAAAGTGTCGCGGACAGAGTGCCGGTTCCGGTAAAGGAATAGGTCCAGTTGGTCGTCCAGCTAGAGCCGCTGGCTGGCATGCTGTATGAATGGACACCGTCCGTGGCAGTGACAAAGACGCTGCCACCGCTCGCAGTTACTGGACCGGTTGTAGCTGATGCTGAAAATGAGCTAGATCCGTCGAGGAGGCTGTAGGCGCTCAGTTGACCGTTGGCGGAGACATAGATAGCAGTGCGGCTGACCACGAGTCCGGAAATAGATGAGCCGGTGGTGGTGTGCCAGAGGGGTGCGCGCGTCTTGGCGGCGTAGGCCCACAGCGTGCCATCAGATGTAGTAATCAGCAGTGTGCCGTTCGCCAACACCAAATTCCCCGTGACGCTAGCTCCGACCGAGAAACTGGCGGCATACGTCATTGGATTGGCGAGCGGAATGCAGTATACCGTGTTACCGTTCGCTGTATAGACGAAGGTGTCGTCGGCAACCGGTTGCAGAAAAGGTATGGTAGGCAACGGCCGGTTATAAAAAGTGACGAAGCTGAACACCGGATTCAACGAATGCACGTCCACAAATTCCAGGTCGTAGGTGGTCACCGAGCCGGAAGTATTTTGTGTCAAGACGAAGATCCACCCTGGCCCGTAGCTGGCTAGCCCGGTGGCGGTCACTTGGTTGCCGCTCGCGAAGTTTCCGGACAAGAGTAGAGGAGGCGCGGACGACAAGTTCGGCGTCACCGGCGCGCCGGATGCGGACTTGGAGAAGAACGGTGCGGCCATGACGCCACCCAAACCGGCTGTCAAGCCTTTGAGCAAATCGCGGCGCGAAACGTCCGAAGAGCGATGGCTGGCGGACTGAGACAGAGTAGGGTTCAACATCTTGAAAACCTCCTACCGATGACGAAGTGTGAGTCCCTTGACGCCACACAGGGCAAGGCCAATCAGAAGCAGCGAACTGACGCCTGGTTCCGGCGTGCTGCTGGTGGCTGGATCTGCCGTTACGCTCATTTGCATCGGCTGCAGGTCGCTGGTGTACCAGGAAGTCCCCGCATCGGTGCTGGTGCCCCAACTGGGATAAAAACCAACGCCGGAACCACTATTGTCAGCCGCATAGGCCCACTCGTAGGCGCCAGTCGGCGAACTTATGACCAGCCAATAAGTTGTATCGGGAGATAGCGGCAGGTTGTTTCCGTCGAAAGTGATTTGGCCGAGCGTGCCCGGGTAAGCGCCGGAGGAGGTCAGGGTGCCGAGGAGGGTTCCGGGTTGGTAGCCGAGATCGTAAGCTGTGGGCTGCGTCGCGTTCGAGTAGAGGCTCAGGTTGAGCGTGCCCGGAGTATCTTGCTGCATCAGAGCTGTCACGGAGGATAGGGTGTAGCTGGAATTGCCGGTTTGGAATCCCGCCGTGATGAAGGTGGAGCCGTTGATCAGTTCGGTGTAATACGTCGGGGCGCTCAGGTTATCGGACAGGGTAGCGGCCTGTGAGCAGGCCGTGAAGATCAGAGCGGCGGCCAGAGGCCATAGTTTTTTGGGAAGCATAGAGGGTTGCCTGATTTTCATAGTTTTCTCCACTGCAAATTGAAGCCATCTGCTAGAAATCTGCGGGCAAGAGATCCGCGCCATTTCCGGGCAATAGGTCTCCAGGAGCCAGGCCGTAATGCATGCGTTTTTTGGAGGTACTCGCCGCACTTGCCTTGCTTCGCATAATCTCTGTTGTTCACCGCGACTTTCGGTTTGTTGCACGCCGAAACAAACTGGCATTCAACTAATATGTAAATCGCTTCACACGGGCTCTGAATAGATATTACAGAAAATTTGGGTTGGTAACAGTAAAAACTCTCATCTGACGCGGGGGATAGAGGAAATATTTTGCTCTCGTTATCTTCAACAAACAGTAGCTTTAGCATGGCTTGCTAACGGCTGACTCGTTCGTCGCCTCAAAGCGTGCTGTGTTGGAAGTAGCCCTCTAGAACCTTGTCGTTGTTCTCGCGCGCGGGAGAGAATTGGTCGAATCGTATACCACTTTCGACGACGGACAAAGATCTTGTTTGCAACACGATAATCGATTGAAGATGGTGGGATTGATCAAGGGTGTAAGCCGGAACCCCAGATTTTTCCGTCACCCAACCGGATCTTCAACTTGAGAGCTTATTGATGCGCTCGACAAAGTGTCCGAAGGCCTCATTCAGGTATTCCAATGCCTTGGGTTCTACGCCCTGTGCACGTAGGGAGCTTTTGATGTTTTCGAGATCGGAAAGCCATTGCCGATGCAGCTTACCCATCTGGCTGAGTTGAGGCTGAAAGCCTTGCAGGTTGCCGCCTTCCCGAAACGCCTGATAGCCACGCTCAAGTGTTGCTGCCGTCGCCAGCAGTTGCGCCGCTGTTGCTTGTGCTGTTCGGAGAATTGGGCCATGCCGTCATAGGGCCGCGATGGCTTGGTGCGTTCGGCTTCGGACGCCTCTTCCATGATGAGGGCGTAGCGATAAAAGCCGGGGAATTCGTTGGAACAGCGCAATGAGTTGATCGTCGGTGGTTCCGACCCAAATTTTGTGTAGATCGGGCACGTATCCCATCATGCGATTGATGATGGCAGGTGCGTCGTTGACGCCCTGGGCAGAAAGCTGTTGCATGTGCTGATCCATCTTCGCTGCCAGTTGGCGAAACTCATTCATGCTCATGCTTTGCCCACTCGAAAAGCGTGACGACTTTGGCCAGCATGTGTATGTCGTAAAACATTAGTTTTACGACATACCCTGGAAGCTTTGAAGAAGTCCTGCCCGGTTTTTGCCCTGATGCGCAGTTTAGCCATGCAGTTTCGAGGCATTCTTCGATCAGGCACAACGAAAGGGCTGACCAAATGGCTGGCCGACGCGAAGAATTGTGGCATCTACTCTTCTTTCAAGAGATTTGCTAAGACACTTCGACGCGACTGGGCCGCCGTACAGAATGCTTTAAGGGAGTCGTTCAGCAACGGTCCGGTGGAAGGTCACATCAACCGGCTGAAAACCCTCAAGCGGCAAATGTATGGCCGCGCCGGCTTCGAATTGCTCCGCGCTCGTCTGCTCCCCTCTGCTGTTCTCTAGCCCATTCGTCTTGCCACCAAACTTGAGTCAGAACCTGATATAAGAAAACTGACAATACTGCGCGAGCTTGTGAGGCAATACGATTCGGGAGAAATACGTTGACTTTGATCAGCAGGGCCAGTATTCTGCTTCAGGGGACATTAGCCAAACTACTTTCCAGGGCGTGAGTACCCGGCACCTCGAAGTCGAGGCCTACCTAACAACAGAAATTCCCCTTGCGGACAGAACATAAGCAAGTGCCGTCTTCTCTTCATGTTATTCGACGTTACAAACCCCGGGGTCTATGTTTCCAACTCCCTGTCACTTACGTAGCGGCACATTTTCTTGCTAACTTTCGGTGGTCGGTTCGGGCAAACGCGTGGCAAATGTCACCGCTCAAATTCACTGCCTGAACGGAAAGGGAAAATAGATGCAGTTCCAATCTTCAGGACATTTGGGTCGCCAAACCGAGTCGTTCAAATTCGCTAACAAACAGTGGTCTCGAAAGAAAATGGTTTTATTTTTGGCGCTGGGAAACCTAGGGCTCACCAACCTGGCCATTGCCGGGTCAGATCCGTTGCCGCCAGCCGCGACGAGAGAACGGCTGGTGGCGTTTACCCCACCGGCTACCAAGTCAACTGCGCATTCTGCGATAAGCCTGAGTATTCGCTTGGGCCGCGATGTGAATCCGCTGACATTAAAGATCACTGACAACGGCGTTGACATCACAAATGCGTTTCAAGTGAATCAGTGTTCCAGTACGCCGTGTTCCGTTTCAGGGGTGTTAAAACAAGATGCCGAGATGCAAAGCGGCTGGAATTACCTGAAGGCAGGCGTACGGACGCCTACCGGCGCAGCGGGTTCCGCGAGTCTGCGGTTCTACAGCCGACGCCCGAATCTGCAAGATCCTACGAATCCGATTGGCCCTCCTTCTTACTTCGTTCACGTGGCAATGTCTCCGACTGATGGTATCGAGGTGGACTACACTCCCGAAAACGGCATTGGCGAACACTTCTATCCGGGTGATGACCACCAGTGTTCCTCTCCGGGAAGCTTCACCATTATAGATCTGGACCGCTCCACACTGGCTTGGAGGGCGTCCACCTGCTTCAACAACGGAACAGCAGACAACGGCGCGTTACAAGACTATCTTCAGACCCTCACGGAAAGTGATCTCCTGCTGGCTAGTACAGGTCCCGGAGACGCCTTGGGTGCACTCAATCTGAGTCTTATCGGTGGCACTGATTTCACACAGCCGAATTCGCCGCAAGCCTATAGCTACTCCATCATCGGCTACGGCAAGGCGACTCCCGGTATCGCGACAGAAAGTTACAATACTTCGAGCAGCGCCCCTTGGCACGGCCTAACCGGCCAACTGATCAATACGTCTAGCATTATAACGGGTCACGTTTTTGCATTCCGGCCAACAGACCCTGTTGGATTTGCGGTGCTTACTGGCCGGACCGCCAGCGTGACAATCGGCAATGTGAAGGATTTCCCTGTCGGCAGTGGCACCCCGCCCAACCAGACCGTGCCGAGCGGATTCAGTTCCGTTACTTACTCCTCTGGCTCAACGCAGAACGGAGGCGTTTGGCTGTTGGTTCTCGACCGCTACACGCTCGCCGAAGTGTCTTCTACCACCTTTCCAGCCAATGACTCGGCGGAGGATCCATATTTACAGTCTAAGAATATCGACGCGGCACTAGCCTCTTTGGACAGTTCCAAAATCTGCTTTCTGGTGACGCTAGACGGTTCGGTGTCGACCTTCAATATTCCAACTAATTCGACAGGCGTTGGATACCAAGACATGTTGAGCCGGATCCAGCAAGCCGGAGTGTCTCCGTACGCGTTTGACCGCATGTCACAACCCTTGTTGCTGCCAAACCGTCAATTTGCAATGGTTGGAATTCCCAACAATTTTCGTCCGCAAGGAACCGCCTGTACCGGATTTCCGAATAATTCGACCCAGGTGTGTGGCTCGAACCAGGATCAATGGTTCAGCTCAATCGCTGACTCGCAACAAGGCGAGCAGGGACCGCTCAAGGGCACCCTCGCCAGGAACAAAGCGTTTCTGTATAGCCCGCAAAGTGTTGCACCGTTCGATCCAGCGAGTTTGGGTTCAAACCCCTCTGCCGATGATCTGCTTGCTGACGGTTTAGGTTTGGCAATTGGCTCCGCACCCCACGTGGCGTGGCCCCTGCAGGACACCTCAGGTCACCTGAACGCATACAAGTACTTGAGCACTACACTCATTTCCAAAGATTTCTACGGGAATGGCATTTGCGAGGCGGAACCAGCCTCAGTCTGCACGGATATTCGCTACTACTATACGAACGATGAAGCACCCTCAATCGCGACAGGAACGGATCCTAGTATAATTCCTTATCCGGGAGATTCGATCGCTAATATGAACGGGTTTAGCCAGGATGATTGGACCGCTGCAACGACCCAGTTGGCGTACGAAAAAGCCTATCTGGCTGACGTGCTGGCTTACCAAACAAGGCTCACAAGTATCAATGAGGCATCCCTTCAAAACATTGGCGCTCAGTTACAAGCAGCCGCTACCCAGGTTGCAAACGATCTGAACCAGGCAACCGGCATTCCCTTGTCTGGGACGAAGCAAAGCCCTCTCGCGCTGACTACCGACGTCCTGGATACAGTTGGCTCCGCACTCGGTGCTGCAAGTATCATCTGCCCCCCTTGCGGTGTCGTGGGCGGCATCATGAATGCTGCCGGCGGGATACTCGCTATTGCCAAAGACGCTCAGAAAGGAGCAACGCCAATACCCGACCCATACGTCAATCAACTCGGCGATCTGCTGGCGAAAGAAGATGGAACCGCCTCTGCGGCCGCGGGCAATTTTAACTATGACCTCGGTACCTCGACCGGAGTCTTCTTCGATGGAGTGTACAGCGACTGGTTCAAGCTGCAGACAATCGCTCTTATGGCAGTCAATCCGTCCGCCACTGCTTGGAACTATCAGGACTCGAGCGATAATGGGATCCAAGCGGTGGTTGGACCTCGCATGTTAGCGACCGTCCGCCGAAACTTCTATTTGCAGACGGCCAACCAATACTTCCAGACATATTCCTTATTTAATGTGCCCAGCTACGTATCTGACTCGGAGGCTCAAAACAAAGAAGGGCTCAGTAACCTGAAATCCTTTTCTTGGAGCAAGCGCGTAACGCTCGGCGGTGGTGTGGGCAATTTCTCAGACTACAACTTTGTAGTTTTGAAAAATAACCCGAAGTCCAGTTGGGGAGATGCATTCGGAAACGCATTGATGGGTGCTCCCAGCGCCACGGATGGATCGGGTAACTTGAACCTAAATCAAAACCTGCTCTACGATTCCGGTATCTTCCCGATAGTGAAGTCCTCCAGCTACTAAGGCTCCGCCGTGCGTACTCGGGAGAAGTCTCCGGACGGATGCGAGTTCCGGAGACGCTCTCCTGTGCAGCACGGGAGGGTTCATGAAGTAATTCCGTAATTCCAGTATCACAACATAGAAAGACACTGACTGATGAACTTTAAGAATGCATTTTTGTTTACGGGTCTGCTGGTTGTAAGCCTGCAGGTTACCCAAGGCGAAGCCATTTCCAATAATCTTGAAGCGCCGACTGATTACACCGAGGAGGCTTCTGGCGACTCTTGGCTTACAGCGAGTTTCGGTACCGGGGCGGCCTCCTACAAGCTGACTGACGTCACGCTATTGATGCTCTCCGATTTCAACATTGGCACGGCTCAGGTTGGTTTATATAGTGACGTTGAGGGCGAACCAGGAACACTGTTGTCCACGCTGCGCTCTCCTGCCAGCTATTCGACAACACTTGCGAATACAATCTTTACAGACAGCGGTTACGGTCTTTCAGCAAACTCCACCTATTGGATCGTGTTGCAGAGTGTAAGCGGCTCGTTCCAATGGGCTTTTACCGATGACAACACCGGATCCGGAGTTGGCTTCCGGGCGGCCTGGGGCTCGAGCGAGAACGTCGGCGCTACTTGGTTTACGTCGGCCTTGCAGCCCATGCAGATGCGCGTCGACGCAAGTGCAGTTCCCGAGCCGAGCAGCATTGTTTTGCTAGGGCTTGGGTTGTTGGCGTTTTTCGCACGCGGATTACTAGCCTCTAAAAGCAACCTGCTAAGGGCTGACAGAGCCGGAAATTCGTCAGCTTTGCGATGAAAGCGCTTGGCTTTGATGGTCATCGCTTAGCGGGTCGGGTGTTTACAGAGACTCATTATCCCCGAAGTCCGCAGTTGTTCTATAGTGGCTTGGAGTTGTTCATGTTGCGAGATCGGGTGCAGTTGACAAGTTGGAGGAATTGAGGATGGCCCAGCGGAACGGCCTGGGGTGCACTAGGATGACGTTGTGATCTCGTTAACGGGATGACTGTTGCAGGAAAAACAGAGGCTGAATTGGAATCCCTGTTTTCAACCGGGGGCCCTGCGATTATGCATCTTCAAATTGATTGGCTTGGTTTAGTGAAAACCTTTGCCTTCCGCTTGGAGAAAGCTGAAGATATAGCGCGTCACAATGGCAAGCAATTCGTCGATGGACAAATCGTGCTATTGGGCCCTAGCGAGAGAGATATGCATTGTTTTCTGAAGGGATCACCAGCAGCCTTGCGGCTGGATGAGAAACGCTGCTCAGCACCGAACGTTGGCAAGTGTGACAATCAGACATGAATCCTTACCGTGGGTGTGAGATAGCTCCACTACGAAGCGGGATTTCCTTCGCCGCCCCCAGACTTGGCCGTTGAAGCAGTTTCTGGCCGGGCTGCGCCGGGAACTCGGCACCGCGCCGGAACGCAAGCGGCCACGGCTCGCCGAGGACTTACGGGAAATTTTGCTGGATTGCCGACAGTAAGTTGGGTAAACGCGACCGGGCCTTGTTGCTGCTTGGTTTCACCGGTGCCTTCCGCCGCTCCGAGTTGGTCGCCCTGAATGACACCGACCTCGAAGGAATTCGCGACGGACTGATTGTTACGATTCGGAAATCCAAGACTGACCAAGAAGGGCAGGAAAGACGGGTCGGCATTCCGCCGGGTGCCGATGAGGCCAGTGTCCGCTGTGGGCCCTGAAAACCTGGCGCGCCGCGGCCTACATTCAAATGGGAGCGATCTTTCGGATGATGAACCGATGACCACCCTTTCAGATGATGTTGGAGTTGCTGTCTCCACCAACGCTGGGTCTCCCCCAATTACCCAGATCACCTTTCTGGCATGCCGTGCCCATTACCCCGGTGGACCGGATGAGTGCTTGCTGGTTACTTCCCCATCCGCACGGCCTTCCCCGTTTTCGGGGCGGGTCGGCATCCACGATTTACTTTCGAGGCATGCTCAGGCTTCATTCGTATTACGGCCTGCCAAATTGCTCACCCACCATTCGTCGGCTTTATCGCGAGGCTTCAACCCAGCCAGTTGCCCGGCTGTGCTGCTCGCAAGCTACCAGACCTAACCAACAACTGTCTGGGCGGGTCCTTCCCCCGCTGACGATCTGCGCCTTTGGGGCGCACCCGAAAACCTCCGTTAAGGAATTGCCATTCCTTCAGTTTCTGATGGTCCTGGTTTTCGTGATCCACTGAGACCAAAGAAACTGATCACCTGCCTGGTTCCTCACTCGCTAGGTAGCGTCTGAGCGGGATCGATTTGGACTGCCCTCAATGCCGGAGGTATCGATGCCAGCAACGCCACGCCTAGAAGAGCAACCAGTGGCACGGCGACTGCTCCTGGATCGGTCGCCTTAACCTCGAACAAAAGGCTTTCGACAAAATGCCCACACGCCACGCCGCCTGCCAGCCCGAACAACAGACCGAGCGACACCATACCAAACAGACCGGATGTAACCACACAGACAACCTGGGCTGGATGCGCACCAAGCGCCATTCGGATGCCGATCTCCCGACGTTGCCGGATTAATGAATAGTTCAGCAGGCCGTACAGTCCAATCGCTGCAAGCACCAACGCAACTATGGAGAAGAACAGGGAGAGTGAAGCAAGCAGCCGCTCTGTTAGCATTTGCCATCGGACAAACGCGCTCTGCTCTTGGATTGTGCGTACCTGGAAGTCAGAACGTGCTTTATAAATCGCAGATCGCAAAATTGGCGCCAGAGCCAGTGGATTGCCGGCTATGCGAACCAACAACGTGTTGTCTTGCCTGCTGACCATCGGCACGTATATGGTGGGACGCATGGGCTCGCGCACATCATAATAGGCAGCATCACGCACGTAGCCAACGATTTCCATGAGCGTAGGAATGTCCTTGCTTTGAAGGACTCCCACAGACCTGCCAACTGGGTTCTGTCCATTAAAGTAGGTGCGCGCGAAAGCCTCGTTCACGATGCCCACTCCCGGTAAGCGCTGTGCCGATTCGGTTGAGCGTGGCGGAAGGTCATTCGGCCGGAAATCGCGCCCATCGATCAAGGCAATACGCATAGTTTCGAAAAAGGCAGGAGATACATCGAGAACATATGGCGAGCTAGCCTCGATGAAACTGTCAGGACTGGCGGCACAGAAGGGAGCCGGCACACCGGTTGCTATTCTGAGTGGTTTCGATGCCACTGATCGTTTGTCCTTACTGCCGCCGTCGCGAGACCTCG
>Ga0193743_1002323_pt1 | contig 13565 bp, 10 predicted proteins | sample L2c2metaG_FD_143038 | JGI IMG/M metagenome (GOLD analysis project Ga0193743, IMG submission 143038) | Soil microbial communities from a riparian zone of the East river system, Colorado, United States - L2c2 | ecosystem: Environmental > Terrestrial > Soil > Riparian zone | place: USA: East River... | reverse complement strand
TCGTACAGCGTCATCTTCTTGTCGAACCAGGCGATCAGGTAGGTGGACAGGATGAAGCGGTCGCCGAATCGCACCTGGACCAGCTCGAACGCGATCCGCAGACCGATCTCGCTGACCACGGCCGCGCCGATGCCGACGCCGAGCGCCATCGCGGTGTGCCGGCCGATGGACGCCAGGCAGAACCCGATCGTGGCCGCGAGCAGCACGGCCGCGGCGCCGCGCGCGCCGGTCAGCGCGAACGACTGCCACACCCCGTAGGTGAGCCTGCCGACCTGGCCGTCGTAGCGGCCGATCGCCCAGAACGCCGCCGTCCACAGGGCGCCGACCACCGCCGTCAGGCCGAGCATCGTGGCGAGCAGCACGCCCAGCTTGGTCAGCAGCACCGGGAGCCGGCGTGGCCGCCAGAGCAGCAGGTTCATCATGCCGCCGGTGTGCCACTCGGCGCCGACGAACGACGCGCCGATGACGAACGCCGCGAGCGCGAGGATCGCGCAGAACACGTACACCGAGCTGGGGAACTCGCGACTGAAGTTGAACTCGAACGGCAGGTAGTTGGCCGGCTCGAAATACTCGGGCCGCGGGCCGTAGTCGGCGCCGCAGTTCGGGCCGTAGCGGTTGTCGGCGTCGGTGGAACCGGCCGCCTTCTCCGCCTCGCACTGCGTGAGCATCTGCTGGAAGTCGGCGCTGGCGCGCTCGTAGTCCTGCTTCGCCTGTGCCTCCGCGAAGGCCCGCTGATCCGGGCCGGTGCGCTGGCTGGTGAGGGTGAACGCCACCGGGAAGATGGCCAGCCCGAGCAGCGTGAGAATGAGGAAGATGCGGGTGACCCGGCGCTTGAAGAGCCGGCGCACCTCGGCCTTGGGCAGGCTCACACGCCCCACCCGCCCTGTGCCGGCGCGACCACCGCGGAGTCGTCGACCTGCCGCGCCTGGCCGTCGACCGGCGCGGTCTGGGTCAGCTCCAGGAAGACGCTCTCCAGGTCGACCTTGACCGGCGCGAGCTCGCTCACGTAATAGCCCCGCTCCGCGAGGGTGCGGGTCACCCACGCTGACTTTTCGACGTTGGCGACGATCAGGTGGTCGGGTCGCGGCGTGACCCGGGCGCCGGCGGCGATCAGGACCTCGGCGGCGTGCGAGAGGTCGTCGGCGGACTCCAGCTTCACCGTCACCCCGCCGCCGGCGTGCTGGGCGAGCACGTCGGAGACCGGACCGTGCACCACCCGGCGGCCGCGCGAGATGATCGTGACCGAGTCGCAGATCAACTGGACCTCGCCGAGGATGTGGCTGGACAGCAGCACCGTCATGCCGGCCTCGGCCAGACCGCGCATCAGGGTGCGCATCTCCCGGATGCCACCGGGGTCCAGACCGTTGGCGGGCTCGTCGAGAATCAGCAGGTCGGGCTTCTTGAGTAGGGCCGACGCGACGGCGAGCCGCTGCTTCATGCCAAGTGAGTAGGTCTTGACCCGCTCCTTGCCGCGATCGCGCAGGCCGACCAGCTCGAGCACCTCGGGCACCCGCCGCTTGGGCACTCCACCGGCGTCGGCGAGCAACGAGAGCGTGTCGTGTGCGGAGAAGTTGGGGAAGAACTGCGGGCTCTCCACGATCGCGCCGACCCGGCCGGCGACCCGCGGCAGCGCGCCCGGGACCTTCTCGCCGAGCAGCGTCAGCTGGCCGCCGTTGGGCGTGATCAGCCCGAGCAGGGTGCGCAGCGTGGTGGTCTTGCCCGAGCCGTTGGGGCCGAGGAAACCGTGCACCTGCCCCGACTCGACGACCATGTCGAAGCCGTCAAGCGCCTTGCGGGCACCTCGGAATCTGCTCTGGTAGGTCTTTTCCAGACCCGATATCTCCAGTACGGCCGGCACGCGCGCTCCCCGTCTTCCGCGGTTGGATCGCGCACACCTTACTGGGTATGTAGATATTCGGATAGACCGCTACGCACTGATCACGTGTATGCCCGCGGCGACGAACGGCGCGATCGACTCCGGGGTCGCGCTCGAGTCGGTGACCAGCGTCTCGACCCGCTCGATCGGGCAGATCCGGGCGAACGCGTGACCGCCCAGCTTCGACGAGTCCGCGATGATCACGACCCGGCGGGCGCGCGCGACCATCAGCGCGTTCATCGACGCCTCGCCCTCATGGTGCGCGGCCGGGCCGAGGACCGCGTCGATCGCGTCGGCACCGAGCAGCGCCACGTCGAGGGTGACCTCGCGGAGCAGCGCGCTGCCGAGCGGGCCGACCAGCTCGAACGACTGCGGCCGGACCACCCCACCGGCCACCACGATCTTCATCCGGGAGCGGACCAGCAGCTCGTTGGCGATGTTGAGCGCGTTGGTGACCACGGTGAGCTGCGCGCCGTCGGCGCTGGAGTTGAGGTCGGGGCGCACCGCCAGGGCGCGGGCCACCTCGGTGGTCGTCGTGCCGCCGTTGAGCCCGACCACCATGCCGGGCTCGACCAGGGCCGCGGCGGCCGCGCCGATGCGCTGCTTCTCCGCCGAGTGCTTGGCGGTCTTGTAGCGCAGCGGGAGGTCGTAGGAGACGCCGTTGGCGACCGCGCCGCCCCGGGTCCGGGTGATCATCTGCTGCTGGCCGAGCTGGTCGAAGTCGCGCCGGATGGTCGCCTGCGAGACGTTGAGACGCTGCGCGGCGTCTTCCACGCTCACCCGGCCGCTGTCGGTGAGCAGCTCGAGCAGGGCATTCCAACGTGCGTACCGGTCCACATCGACCCCCTGGCACGGACCCCGTGTAATTGCGGTGCACACTAGTGCGCGAAACGACCGGCAAGCAACGCTTTGGATGCGCGGTCGCGCGCGATCCGCGCATGCTTGCCGCACAGTGCCTTCTCCTGCACAATAACGCGCGGAAACAGCGATTATCGAGCTGATTCGCGCAGGCTGCCCTGGGGGTGGATCGGGTGACGCACGTCGAGGCGGAAATCGCCACCCAACCGGAGGTCTGGCCGCGTGCCGCGTCCCTCGACCGGGGCGCACTACCCCGCCGTGGGCAGCGGGTGGCCGTCGTCGGTTGCGGCACGAGCTGGTTCATGGCGATGGCGTACGCCGCCCGCCGCGAAAGCCTCGGCCACGGCGAGACCGACGCGTTCCAGGCATCGGAGTTCCCGCGCGGCCGGGCGTACGACCTGGTGGTGGCGATCAGCCGGTCCGGCACCACCACCGAGATCGTCGACCTACTCGGCGGTTTGTCCGGTCCGACTCTCGCGATCGTCGGCGACCCGACCACCCCGGCGGCGGCCCGGGCCGGCGCGGTGCTCGCGCTGCCCTTCGCCGACGAGCGGTCGGTCGTGCAGACCCGGTTCGCCACCAGCGCGCTGGCCCTGCTCCGCGCCGGCCTCGGCGAAGACGTCGCCGCGCTGGCCGACGACGCCCGCCGCGCGGTCGACGCCAAATTGCCGCTCGACCCCGCCGCGGTCGAGCAGGTGACGTTCGTCGGGCAGGGCTGGACGGTCGGGCTGGCGCACGAGGCCGCGCTCAAGTGCCGCGAGGCGGCCACCTTCTGGACCGAGGCCTACCCGGCGATGGACTACCGGCACGGCCCGATCGCGATCGCCGCGCCCGGCCGGGCGGTCTGGACGCTCGGCGCGCCGCCGCCCAGGCTCGCCGCCGAGGTCACCGCGACCGGGGCGACGTTCGTCGGCGCCGGCGAGGGTGCCACGCTTGATCCGATGGCCGAGCTGATCCTGGCGCAACGGTTCGCGGTCGCGCTGGCCCGGCACCGCGGGCTGGACCCGGACGCGCCGCGCAACCTGACCCGCGCCGTGCTGCTGGAACCGCGGTGACCGGTCCCGACGACGTCGTCGTGGCGCTCGACGTGGGCGGCACGGTGATGAAGTGCGGCCTGGTGTCCAGGTCCGGCGAGCTGCGGCACGCCGAGCGGCACCCGACCAACGCGGTCGCCGGCGGCCCGGCGGTCGTGGCCGCGATCGTGGATGTCGCCTCGTCGCTGGCCGAGAAGGCACGGGCCGACGGGCTCACCCCGGTGGCGGTCGGCGTCGCGGTGCCCGGTGTGGTCGACGAGGCCCGGGGCGTGGCGGTCTGGGCGGCCAACGTGGGCTTCCGTGACGTACCTCTGCGTGATCTGGTTTCTGATCGCCTCGCCCTGCCCGCGGCACTCGGCCACGACGTGCGCGCCGGCGGGGTCGCCGAGGCCCGGCTCGGCGCCGGGGCCGGCCACCGGCACGTGCTGTTCGTGGCCGTCGGCACCGGCATCGCGGCCGCGCACGTGGTCGACGGCAAGGCGTTCGCCGGGGCACACGGCGCGGCCGGCGAGGTCGGGCACATCATGGTCCGGCCCGACGGCCCGATCTGCGCCTGCGGCGCGCGGGGCTGCCTGGAGTCGGTGGCGTCGGCGGCGGCGCTGGCCCGCCGGTATGCGGAGCTGTCCGGTTCGCCCTTGTCAGCCGCTGAGGTCGCCGCACGGGCATTGCGGGACGAGCCGGTGGCGGTCCGCGCCTGGGGCGAGGTGGTCGACGCGCTGGCCGACGGCCTGACGATCGCGCAGACGCTGTTCGACGCGTCGGTGATCGTGGTCGGCGGCGGCCTGTCCGAGGCCGGCGCGCAGCTCCTGGAGCCGCTGGCGGCGGGCGTGCGGTCACGGTTGACGTTCCAGCGCGAACCGGCGCTGGTGCGGGCGGCGCTGGGCGACGCGGCGGGCTGCCTCGGCGCCGGCCTGCTCGGCGGGGACGCGTTGGAGGCGGCGTGAGGATCGACGGACGGGTGGTGACGCCCACCGGCGTCGTGACGGGCTCGGTCGAGGTGACCGGCACCCGGATCGGCACGGTCACTCCCGGCGACGTCGCAGACCCGCAATGGATCGTCCCCGGCTTCGTCGACATGCACAACCACGGTGGCGGCGGCGACACGTTCACCACCGGCGATCCCGATGCGGCGGTACGCGCCGCCGCGTTCCACCTGCGGCACGGCACCACGACCCTGTTCGCGAGCCTGGTCAGCTCCCCGTTCCCGTTGATGCGCGCGGCCACGGCGGCGTTCGCGCCGCTGGTCGACGCCGGAGTGCTGGCCGGCATCCACTTCGAGGGCCCCTACCTGTCGACGGTCCGCTGCGGTGCGCAGAACCCCGCTTTCCTGCGCGACCCGTCGGAGGAAGAGCTCGGCTCGCTGATCACCTCGGGCGGCGGCGCGGTCCGGATGGTGACGATCGCTCCCGAGCGTCCCGGCGCCCTCGACGCGATCCGGATGCTGGTGTCGCACGGCGTGATCGCGGCCGTCGGCCACACCGACGCGTCCTACGAGGAGACGCTGGCCGCGGTCGACGCCGGCGCCAGCGTCGGCACCCACGTCTTCAACGGGATGCGCCCGCCGCACCACCGCGAGCCCGGCCCGGTCTTCGCCCTGCTCGGTGCGGCCAGCGTGGTCTGCGAGTTGGTCGCCGACGGGGTACACCTGCACGACGGCACCCTCGCCTTCGCCACCACGGTCACCGGCGCCGACCGGGCCGCGCTGGTCACCGATGCGATGGCGGCAGCCGGCATGCCCGACGGCGTCTACGACCTTGGCGGCCAAGAGGTCACGGTCAGCGACCGGGTGGCCCGCCTGACCCACGACGGCGCGATCGCCGGCAGCACCCTGACCATGGACGCGGCGCTGCGCCAGGCGGTCGGCGCCGGCATCCCGATCGTCGACGCCTGCCGAATGGCCGCGACGACGCCGGCCCGCGCGATCGGCCTGGGCGAAACGGTCGGCAGCCTCCAGCCCGGCTGGCGCGCCGACCTGGCCATCCTCGACGCGGACCTGCGGGTCGTCCGCGTCATGCGCGCCGGCTCCTGGGTCAGCTAGCCAGCAGTCCAGCGGCGCCCCTCGATCGCGCCGTGCAGGGCGCGGGACGCGTGGGTGCGGTCGCGCAGTCCGGCAGCCATCAGGCGGTCGACGGCCTCGCGTCGTCGAGGGCGGCGGTCAGGTCGCGCGACCACCCGCCAGCGCCGGTCGTCGGGATCCGCGGTCAGGGTGACCAACTCCCGCTGGGCGAGCCGGTCCAGCAGTTGACTGGGCGTGCCGCGCCCTCCCTATCCGCGGTGGCTGACGAGCCGGCGGGTGGCATACCAGAGGGCCCCGACGGCCAGGACCGCCGCGCCGGACAGGACGCCGCGTGCCGGGAGGGTCAGAGCCAGCAGGAGGCAACCGATCACGCCCAGCCCGGCCAGGGTGCGGACCGGCAGGCGGCGGCCGGGCTCATGGCGCAAGGTGAGCGCGGACGCGTTGGCGATCGCGTAGTAGACGAGCACCAGGCAACTCGACGCGGCGATCGCCGCGGTCAAGCCGCCGACCAGGACCAGCACCAGCACGGCCGCCGCCACAACGAGCTCGGCCACGTGCGGGACCTGGGTGCGGGGGTGGACAACCGCCAGTCGAGCGGGCAGGTCGCGGCGGCGGCCCATCGCCAGGGCCGTGCGACCGACGCCGGCCAGCAATGCGACCAGCACCCCGAGCACCGCGACCACCGCACCGGCGCGGACGGCCCCGGCCAGGCCCGCCGGCCCGGCCACCGAAGCCACGGCGGCCAGCGGCGCCGAGGCCGAAGCCAGGCGGGCCGGGCCGAGCACCGCCAGCGCCACCACGGCCAGCACCGCGTAGACCACCAGCACGATGCCCAGGGCCAGCGGGATCGCGCGCGGGATGGTCCGGGACGGGTCGCGGACCTCCTCGCCCAGCGTGGCGATCCGGGCGTAGCCGGCAAAGGCGAAGAACAGTAGGCCGGCCGCCGTCAGGACGCCGCTGGCCGAAATCGAGCCGGTCAGCGACAGGTGCGGCCCGCTGGCCACGCCGGCCACCGTGACCGCGGTCAGGACCAGCAGCGTGACGGTCACCAGCAGCGCCGTGACGCGGGCCGTCTTCGCGATGCCGCGCAGGTTGACGGCGGTCACCGCGACCACGGCCGCGACAGCGACCGGCCGGGGGTGGGCCGGCCAGGCGTACGCGCCGATCGCCAGCGCCATCGCCGCGCAGCTCGCTGTCTTGCCGCAGACGAACGCCCAGCCGGCCATGAAACCGGGGAACGCGCCGAGCCGCTCCCGGCCGTAGACGTAGGCGCCGCCGGACTCCGGATAGCGGGCCGCCAGGCGGGCCGAGCTCGTCGCGTTGCAGAAGGCCACGAAGCCGGCGACGCCCAGCGCCACCAGCAGGCCGGTGCCACCGGCGGCCGCGGCGGCGGGTGCGAAGACCACGAACACCCCGGCGCCGAGCATCGAGCCGAGGCCCAGCACGACCGCGTCGCGCAAGCCGAGCCGGCGGGCGAGGGCTACTGGCGGGTCGGTAGCTGCCATGGCACCCGGTCGATCAGGCGGGCGATGAACAGACCGACTCGGTGGCCGGCCACCGAGTCGGTCAGCCAGTGGAAGTCGAGGTAGATGGTGGTCGCGAAGACGATCGCCGGCGGGGCGATGCGCAACCACAGGTTGGCCGTGCGGTTCAGCCAGGGTGCCAGGAGCAGGGCGATCACCCCGTACCAGACCACGGTGTTGACCAGGTGGCCGGACGGGTAGCCGGTGTCGTACGTACCCGGTGGCAGGCTGCTGTTGAAGAGGTCAACAGCGTGCGGGCCGGTGTATCCGGGTGCCGCCCGCTCGGTCCAGATCTTCAGCGGCATGATCACGATGCCGGTCAGCAGGAACGCCGCCGCGACCGGCAGGATTGGGTAGAGGTTGCGCCGGCGGATCGCCAGGAAGATGGCGATGACCAGGCTGATCAGGGTCAGCGGGCCGCCGTTGCCGAGATAGTTGAAGACCCGGGCCAGCCAGTAGGTGGCCTGGGTCGTGTGGGTCACGCACCAGTCGCGCACGGCTTGGTCGACGCCGAGCAGGCCGCCGGCCGCGAGAATGCCGGTGAGCAGCGCGAACAGCCCGATCAGCAGGAGGTCGAACCACCAGCCGGCAGGCCGCACAGGCCGGAGCCGGAGGGCGGCCGCCCGTGCGGTGATCGCGTTGCGCACGTGACCACCGTATCCGCGCGGCGCACTCCGGCTCCGGCCCGCCTACCGGACCTTCACAGAAGCTTCTTGATCTTGTTGTAAACCAGGTCGATCCGGACGCCGCTGTTGGGGCAGCCGCCGAAGTGGTGCAGGGCGATGACCCGGTCGGTCTTCCTGGAGATCACCGGCGAACCCGATGAACCGCCCGCCGTGTCGCAGTAGTAGGAGACGTCGGTGTCCTGGCCGTAGCCGTCGTAAGCCGGGTCCGCGACCGCGCAGATGCCGCCGCCGTCCTTGTCGCTGCCCATCGCGATCATGCCCGGGTTGCCGCCGGGGTGCTGCGGGATGTAGGCCTCGCTGCCCTTGACCGGGCGGCTCGGCTCGATGGTCAGGTAGCCGTACTTCTGCACCTGAGCGAAGTTTTCCACCGTGAACAGGGTGTAGTCGAGGTCGCGTTCGGTGCTGAGCACCCGGTCGCCCCAGACCTTGGTCGCCTTGAACACCGCGTTGCCGCCACACTTCGCGCACTGGTAGTCGAACCACACCTCGGTGTCGTAAGCGTCACCCGAGGTAACGATGCAGTGGTTGTTGGTCAGCATTCGATTGGTCGCGCCGAGCCGCCAGCCGGTGCACAGCTCGGTGCCGTTGATCAAAAGCCGGGCAACAGCCTTCGACTTCTTGTACGCGACCGGATCGGCCGACTTGTAGCAGACCGCGTCCCGCGCGTCGTTGTCGCCGCAGACGCTCTCCTCGCGGCCGTTCTCCGACAGCGACCGCGCGGTCCGCGACTCGGTCGCGTTCTCCGTCTGCTGCTCCTGGTCGGTGAACCCGCGGGCCACCTTGTCGACCCGCACCCCGAGCCCGGCGGCCTCCTGCAGGCCCAGCGGGTCCGGCACGGCGCGGTGCAGCGTGACCACCGCGGTGTCGCCGGTCACCGACATCGCCCACCGCCCGGAACCGGAATCCGCCTCGGTGCGGCTGCCGAGCAGGCCGCCCACCACATCGAGCGGGTCGCTGTCGACCCGGTGCACCTCGGTGCCTTCCGGGTCGGAGACCGTGACATAGTCGCCCGGCAGCATCGCGAGCTCGTCGAAGTGGACCTTCACGTACTCCGCGCCGGGGTATTCGAACGTCCGGCTGGAGCCTTCAGAGCGATAGTCGAGCAGGGCGCCTACCGACTCGAGCGCGCCGACCTTCTGCCGACCGACCGCGTCGATCGCGCCGCCGACCCCCGACGCGGGCGCGACCGGCAGCCCGCCGGTCGCGGCATCGGATTCCCTGCGCGGCCGCGCGGCGGCCGGCGCGGGCGCCTGCGCCGCATTGCCGAGCCGCGCGATGCCCGCCGGCTGCGCTTCGGTCGCGTCGCCGGTCATCGCGTACGCCGTCGCGCCGGCCATAACCACTGCCGTGCACGCACCGGCGACCAGCGCCAGAGTCCGCCGCATCCCTGCACCCCTCGGCTCTCCTACATGGACTGCCACCAGGGAGAAAAGCCCCAGAGCAGACAATCAGATCATCTCGCCACTGTGTAACGAGCCACGGTCGGCTGCGTGGCGGCGGTGTCAGCGGGCAGACTTGAGGGGTGCGGATCACTTCGGCCCTCATCGACCCGGCGTTGCTCGACCTTCCCTGGTCGACACCGCTGGAGGAGTGGCCGCCAGATCACCTGGTCGCGCTCCCGCAGGGCATCTCCCGGCACGTCGTGCGCTTCGTCCGGCTGGCCGGCACCGTCTATGCCGTCAAGGAGACCGGCGAGCGGATCGCCGAGCGCGAATACGACCTGCTCCGGCAGCTCGAACGGATCGACTTCCCGGCCGTGCAGGCGGTCGCCATCGTGGCCGACCGTGCCGACGCCAACGGCGAGCCGCTCGATCCCGTGCTGGTCACCCGCCATCTACAGTTCTCGCTGCCCTACCGGGCGGTGTTCTCGCACACACTGCGCCCGGAGACGATGAACCGGCTGCTCGACGCGCTCGCCGCGCTGATCGTGCGGATGCACCTGACCGGCTTCTTCTGGGGCGACTGCTCGCTGTCCAACACGCTGTTCCGGCGCGACGCCGGCGCGTTCGCGGCCTATCTGGTCGACGCCGAGACCGGTGCGTTGCGCCCGTCGCTGTCCAACGGGCAACGCGGCGAAGACCTGGAGATCGCCCGGCTCAACATCTTCGGCGAGGCGCTCGACCTACAGGCCGCCGACCTGCTCGACGAGGCGATCGACCCGGAGTGGGTGGCCGACGAGGTGATCACCCGCTACGAGCGGCTCTGGCACGAGGTCACCTTCGAGCAGGAGATCGCCCGCGACTCGCGGCACGACATCGAGAAGCGCATCCGCAAGCTCAACGAGCTCGGCTTCGATGTCGCCGAGGTGTCGATGTCGGTGGTCGAGGGCGGCCGGGCTTACGTGCGGCCGAAGGTGGTCGACGCCGGGCACCACACCCGCCGGCTGCTCCGGCTGACCGGCCTCGACGCCGAGGAGAACCAGGCCCGGGCGCTGCTCAACGACCTCGACGCCTACCGCGCTGACAGCGACCTGCCCGACGAGCAGCAGGCCGCGCACCGCTGGCTGATCGAGGTGTTCGAGCCGGTCGTCCGCGCGGTGCCGGCCGATCTGCGGCGCAAGCTGGAGCCGGCCGAGCTCTACACCCAGGTGCTCCAACACCGCTGGTTCCGCTCCGAGGAGGCCGGCCGCGACGTGGGCCTGGCCGCGGCTGTGCAGTCCTACCTGACCGACGTGCTGGTGCACCGCCCCGACGAGCAGGCGGTCCTCGGCGTCGAGGTGCCGACACTGACCACGTCAATCTGAGGTCTCGGGGCCCGGCTGCGCCGGCACCACGACCTGCGGCGGCGTCGCCTGCTTGATCAGCGCGCTCAGCCCGGCCCGGCGGGCCACCACGGTCAGCTCGTCGCCGGGGCCCAGCGGCGTGTCCGGCGGCGGCGACCAGCGCGGCCGTTGCCCGGCCTTGAGCAGGGCGATCACCCGTGCGCCGCGGGGTTGGTCGGCGGCCCGCACCGGCTGGCCGTCGAGCGCCGAGCCCTTCGCGACGACCACGATCGTGACCAGCAGGGCGTGCCGGCCGACCGGGACCGTCGCGACCACCTGCCGCTTTCGCAGCACCGCCGCGAACTCGGGCGCGGCCAGGTAGGAGACGCTGTGTGAGCGGAAGATGCTGAACGTCGAGCGGATCCGCTGCGCCAGGTCGCCGTCGAAGAGCCGCAGCACCACCCGCAGGTCGGGCTGCGACGCCCGGCCGTTGAGCGCCGCCTGCAGGTTGGTCACGTCGTCGGTGGACACCACGACCAGCGCCCGGCAGGTGCCGACCGACGCCTCGACCAGGGTCTCCTCCAGCGCCGCGTCGCCGACGATGACCGGGATGCCGAGCTGTTTGGCGACCACGGCACCGCGCGCGTTGGTCACCTTGTCGATCGCCACCACCTCGACGCCCAGGTTGTGCAACTGGCGGATCACCCGGGTGCCGACGTTGCCGAGCCCGACCACCACGACGTGCCCTTCGCGCGGCACCGCGAGCCGGCCGGCGCTGAGCGCGAGCCGGGCCTTGACCATCGCGTCGACCACGGCGGCGGTGATCAGCGGGACCAGCGCCAGCCCGGCCACGGTGAGCACGATCTGCATGAGCTGGACCACGACGCCCTTGTCGATCCCGACCTCGGCGCCGTTGAGCGCGGTCAGCAGCGTGGTGTAGACGGCCTGCCACGGGTCGAGATGCGCCGTGCCGTCGGTGCGGTAGAGCAGATAACCGAACGTCAATGCCACCAGGAGTACGGCTGCCGTCGCGATGCCGATCTTCCGGCTGAGGAACGAGCTGAGCGCCTGGCCGGAGCCGCGCAACGGCCGCCGGATCCGCCGGGCCCGGGCGATCCGCTTGGCCGCGACCTCGGTGGCCGGCTGCTGGCCGGTCGCCTCGGCGAGCACCAGGTCGGCCCGCGCCGGGTCGGGGAGCATCACCATGTGCGCCGGGTCGCTGGTGTCGGCGATGCCACAGACCACATGCTCCGGGCGTACGTCGTCGCGGCGGGCCACCACCAGCGTGCGGCCGTAGTGGTGGAAGTTGGTCGGCGCCACCTCGCCCAGCGCCGCGGCGACGAACGTGGGCGCGGCCATGGCGGCGTCGGAGAGCACCTCGCAGTCGCCGAGCAGGCGCTTCACGCCGTACCCGAGACCGGTGTTGAACATTCGCAGCACGATCCGGACCCGCGAGGCGACCTCGTGCGCGGTGAGCGCGGCGTGGATGTTGCCGACGTCGTCCTGCTGCATCAGCGCGAGGCCGGCGGCGGTCTCCAGGCCGGCGGCGCGCAGCGTCGTCTCGTCGACCCGGTCGGCGCGGATCACCCGGATGCCGCGGATCTTCGCGATGTCGGGTGCGGTGGGATGGCGACCCGGCGGCAGCACCACGGTCACCCGAACCGTCGCCGGACCGAGGGCGTTGACCAGGTGGTAGGCCAGTGCGTCGTGGCCACACACGATGTAGTGCGGCCGGGTGTCGCCGTTGGTGCGCAGCCCGTCGCGCAACCGGGTCTCGACCGCGCGACGCGCCCGGTTGCGCCAAGGAACGACCATGACCCGGATCGTAGGGTCTCGCTGAGCGGAGAGAGCAACGGAACCCGAGCTTGCGTCGTTGGTCCGTTTGGTGAGCTAGGCGGTAAATGCCGTTAATGCGCTACTGACGGAATGGACTGACATGACCAAGTGGATCTATCGCGCGGTGGGTACGGTCGGCGTCGCCGCCGGTGGCGCCCTGCTCCTGGCGGGCGGGGTCGCACAGGCCGACGGGATCGACGCGCCGGTGAACGACCTGCGTGGTTCGCTCGACGGCTATTTCACCCCGATCGGTGACCTCCCGGGCGGCGGCGGTGACCTGTTCAGCAGCGGTGGCGGCGCGTCGACCAAGGACCTGGCGCCCACGCAGCAGCTCGGCTTCCTCGCCGCGCTGCCGAGCAGCCCGACCGCCGGGGTCGACGCCACGGCCCTGGAGGCCGGGACGGGCGCGGGCCAGCTCTCCGCCGACGACCTGCGCCTGTTGTCGGTCGGCGACGAGAAGATCGATATCGAGGACGTCGGCAACGCGCTCGGCTCCATCGGGCCGCTGGCCGACAACCCGGCCGGCGCGACCGGCAGCAACACCCGGAGCGGGCCGGCGCTGCCTGTGCTCGGCGACGGTCCGCTGGATCTCGGGCTCGACAAGGTGGCGGGCGGGCCGGCGAGCGGGCCGACCGCTGGCTCGCTCGGCGAGGACCAGCTGACCGGCACGGTCAGCAGCACGCTCAGCGAAGACAACCTCAACACGATCGGGAGCGACTCCCAGATGCGGACCCTGGGCAGCACGGTAGACGCCGACCAGCTCGCGGACTTCGGCTCGCTCGGCCGGCAGGCCGGGCTCGGCGACCTGAGCCGGGGCGGGCTCGGCGAGCTGGCCGACGACCCGCTCGGTGCGGTCGGCAAGCACGCGGCCCCGGACCCCAACGACTTCGCCATCGCCGGCCTCAAGAGCGACAGCCTCGACCGGGTCCAGACGCTCGTACCGCCGCTGATCGGCGAAGCGCTCGAGGCCGAGATGCCGCCCGGCTTCCTCGGCGACCTCACCGAGGACAGCCCCAACTCCGCGCTGGGCCTGC
>Ga0193743_1002322_pt1 | contig 13566 bp, 13 predicted proteins | sample L2c2metaG_FD_143038 | JGI IMG/M metagenome (GOLD analysis project Ga0193743, IMG submission 143038) | Soil microbial communities from a riparian zone of the East river system, Colorado, United States - L2c2 | ecosystem: Environmental > Terrestrial > Soil > Riparian zone | place: USA: East River... | reverse complement strand
AGGACTACCGAGATGCCCCTGTGCTTTGGGGTGGCGTCGGGGTCGGTCTTGCACAGCAGGGCGATCAGGCCGGAGCGCCTGGCGTTGGAGATCCACGTCTTGGCGCCGTTGATCACCAGGTCGTCGCCGTCGGGTTTGGCCGTCGTGGTCATGTTCTGCAGGTCCGAGCCGCCGCCGGGTTCGGTGAGCGCCATCGTCGCGCGCATCTCGCCGGTGGCCATCACCGGCAGGTAGTGCCGCTTCTGTTCCTCGGTGCCGAACAGACCGATCAGCTTGGCGACGACGGTGTGTCCGCCCATCGCTCCTGCCAGGCTCATCCAGCCGCGGGCCAACTCCTGGGTGACCAGCACATAGCAGCGGGTGGACACCGGCGTGCCGCCGTACTCCTCACCGACCGCCAGCCCGAAGATCCCGATCCGCTTCATCTGCTCGATCCACGCCTCGGGGTAGGTGTTGGCGTGCTCGACCTCGCGCACCGTCGGGCGCACGTCGCGGTCGACGAACGCTCGAACGGTCTCCACCAGCATGGCTTCTTCGTCGTTGAGGCTGTTCACGTGTTCAAATGTACGGCCATATTGACACACAGATCAAGGGGCTGTCAGCATGTGATGCTGTGACTTTGTCCGGCCATATTTCGGGTGGTCCACACTTCGACGAACTGCACGTCGGCCAGGTATTCGGCTGGGCGCCGTCGATGACGCTGAGCGAGGGTGCGGCTGCCGTGCACCAGTCGATCCTCGGCGACCGCATGCGCCTTCCCCTCGACCAGACCCTGACCCACGCCGTCACCGGTGCGTCTGCCGCGCTGGCGCACCCCGCCCTGGTGTGCGACGTGGCGATCGGTCAGAGCACCTTGGCCACTCAGCGCGTCAAGGCCAACCTGTTCTACCGCGGCCTGCGGTTCCACCGGTTCCCGGTACTCGGCGACACCCTGTACACCCGGACGGAAGTCGTTGGTCTGAACCAGAACTCGGCCAAGCCGGGGCGCGCGCCCACGGGCCTGGCGGCGCTTCGGATGACGACCATCGACCAGGCCGACCGCCTGGTGCTCGACTTCCACCGCTGCGCGATGCTGCCCTTGCGTGACGGTGTCGACACGGGCCACGACGACGACCTGTCGGCCATCGGCGCCGATGCACCCACGGCGCCGGATCCGACCGAAGCCTGGGATGCCGACGCCTTCCGTACCCGGGTGCAGGGACCGCACTTCGACCCCAGCATCGCCGGCTCGGTGCTGCACAGCACCGCCGACGTGGTCAGCAGCGCGCCCGAACTTGCCCGCCTGACGCTCAACATCGCTGCGACACACCATGATTCACGCGTCGGCGGGCAGCGTCTGGTGTACGGCGGACACACCATCGGGCTGGCGCTGGCCCAGGTGACCCGGGTGCTGCCGAACCTCGTCACGGTGCTCGGCTGGGCGTCCTGCGACCACACCGGACCTGTGCACGAGGGCGACACCCTCTACAGCGAGATCCACGTCGAGGAGGCGGCGGCCCTGCCCGGCGGCCGCGGTGCGGTGCTGACGCTGCGGTCGCTGGTGTACGCGGTCGACGAGACCGCCCGGCAGGTGCTGGACTGGAGATTCACCGCCCTGCATTTCTAGCGGCCCGATTCGATGTCGCCGCCGGGGCGGCTCCGGCCACAATGGTGCCGTGGACGTGGTGGCGCAGGACTGGGGTGCCAGCGGGCTGGCCTACCTGACCGGCTCGCCCGATGGTCCGCCCGACTTCTCCCGCGCCGCCGTGCTGACCATGGCCCGCGACATGGCCGCCGACCTCGGCGGCCGGATCGGCGTCGAGTTGGACGCCGCCGTGTTGCTGTCCGGGCGGGCCGCTCAGCTCGGGTTGTCCCGCGGCGGCCGCGTCTCGCCGGGCGGGGCCACCCGACTGCTGCCCACCCGTCACGGCTGGGGCGCCATCACGCTGTCGCGACCCGACGACGTCGACGCCGTGCCCGCCCTGCTGGAACGCGAGGTCTCCCCCGACGACACGTGGTCCGCCGTCGAACGCTGGGCCGCCGGCCGGTCAGCTGACGAGGTCGTCGAACGCGCCCGGCTGCTGGGCATGCCCGCCGCGGTGCTCGGCGAGGCGTCGCCCGGGCAGCCCGTCGTGCGGCGAATCGGTGCCGCGGCGCCGCCCCGTACACCTTCGGGCCTGCTGGTGGTCGACATGTCGTCGATGTGGGCCGGGCCGCTGTGTGCGCGGATTCTGGCGTGGGCGGGGGCCACGGTGGTGAAGGTCGAGAGCACGGCCCGGCCCGACGGAACCCGTCTCGGACCCAAACCATTCTTCGACTGGATGAACGGCGGAAAGCTTTCCTATGCCGCAGATTTCGGCGATCCGTCGGGCCTGCGTGCACTGCTCGCGGCGGCCGACGTGGTGATCACCTCGTCGCGCCCCTCGGCGTTGGACCGTCGCGGCCTCGGGCCCGACGGCGTGCCCGCCCGCGACGGGCGGGTGTGGCTGCGGATCACCGGCCACGGCGCGGACGGCGACCTCGGGAACCTGGTGGCCTTCGGCGACGACGCCGCGGTGGCGGGCGGGCTGGTCGGCCGCAGCGCCGATGGTCCGGTGTTCTGCGCCGACGCCGTCGCCGACCCCCTTACGGGCTTGCAGGGCGCGCTCGCCGTTGCCGAGGGGCTGGCCCGCGGCGGCGGCGAACTCATCGACGTCGCCATGGCCGCCGTCGCCGCGAGCTACGCTGCCGTACCCGAGATGCGCAGCGAAAGCGACTGTGCCGCCGTAGCACCCGCCACGCCGACGGTGGCATCGCCTGCCGCCGAACTGGGAGCCGACACCGCCCGCGTGGACCGGCTGGTCACCGAAAGGAGCTTCGCGGCATGCTGATTCAGCGCGCACGCCTGCTCGACGGCGCGGTCGTCGACATCCGTGCCGACCAATGCATCGTCGACGTGGCCGAGCACCTCGTCCCGTCCGCGGGGGAGTCGGTGTTCGACGCCGGGCAGCACACCGTCATTCCCGGCCTGCAGGATCACCACGTCCACCTGCATTCCGCCGCAGCGGCCTTGACGTCGGTACCGGTCGGGCCTCGGGAGGTGCACGGTCGAAACGACCTCGCCCGCGTGCTGGCCGAGGCCGCGATCGGCGAGGACGGCTGGATCAGGGCGGTGGGATACCACGAAGCCGTCGCCGGACCGCTGGACCGCGAAACGCTGGACGAAGTGGCGCCCGCCGTGCCGGTACGCGTGCAGCACCGCAGCGGAATCCTGTGGACGCTGAACTCGGCCGGACTGGCCTGGGTTGGGCTCCCGGACCATCCCGATGGACGGCTCCGCAGCTCGGACCAGAACTGGTCGAACTCCCTGCAGCGCCGCGAAACGGGGCTGGCCGAGGTCAGTCGACGGCTGGCGTCCTACGGCGTCACCGGCGTCACGGAGGCCACCCCGGACCTCGGCATCGAGGACATGGTGAAGTTCGCAGAGGCCCACCGCCACGGCGACCTCCTGCAACAGGTGACGTGCCTGGCGCCAGGCAAGCGGATCCTGCACGACGACGGCCTCGACCTCGCCCAGTTGACCCGATGGATCGGTGCTCGACACGACGCGGGCGGCACCGTCGCGCTGCATTGCGTCACCGCCGCCCAACTCGTCGTCACCATCGCCGCGCTCGACTCGGCGGGCACCCGGCCGGGGGACCGCATCGAGCACGCCGCGGTGGTGCCCGACGACTGCCTGTCCGACCTGGCGCGGCTCGGCGTGATCGTCGCGACGCAACCCAACTTCGTCGCCGAGCGCGGCGACCAGTACCTCGCGGACGTACCAGCCGACGAGCACCACCAGCTGTGGCGCGTCGCGTCGCTGTTGGCCGCCGACGTCAAGGTCGCGATGTCCACCGATCTGCCGTTCGGTGATGCCGACCCGTGGGCAGCGATGCGGGCCGCCGTGCACCGCACCACGGCGTCGGGTGCGGTTCTCGGACCGGCCGAACGGGTCGACGCACGCACCGCGCTGCAGATGTTCCTCGGCGAGCCCCACCGGCCGACCAGGCCACGCACCGTCGCACCCGGCCAACCGGCGAACCTGTGCGTGATCGCCGCGCCGCCCGACGAACTTCTGCGCGAGCTGGACGCGGATCTGGTCGCCGCCACGATCGTCGAGGGAAGCGTCGTGTTCGAGCGGGCGGGAATACGAACTACCTGAGTACTGCGAAATAAACTCAGCTGGGAACGCCTTGTCCATGGGCATGGACCACTTCACCTTCGGGCGCAACAACGGTCTGCGAACCTCGGCATTGGCGCTCGGCGCGGGCAACTTCGGCACCGGCTGGGGCTACGGCGCCGACGAGGCCGCCAGTGCGGCGATCGTCGACAGGTTCGCCGAGGCGGGCGGCACGTTCATCGATACGGCCGCCAGTTACCAGGTCGGTCAGTCCGAGGAGTTCCTTGGCCGCATTCTGGCCGGCCGCCGCGACGAGTTCACCCTGGCCACCAAGTTCGCCATCGGCGGCACTCCGGAAGGCAGTGGGGTGCTGCAGACCGGCAACGGCCGGCGCGCAATGTTTCGGTCCGTCGAGGCGAGTCTGCGCCGCCTCGACACCGACTACATCGATTTGTTGTGGGTGCACTTTCCCGACTTCGTCACCCCACTCGAGGAGATCGTCCGCGCCTTCGACGACCTCGCTCGCGCCGGAAAGGTGCTCTACGCGGGCCTGTCGAACTTCCCCGCCTGGATGACCGCGCGGGCCGTCACGCTGGCCGAGGTGGGTGGACTGCTGCCGATCGCAGGCATGCAGTTCGAGTACAGCCTCGTGGAGCGCAGCGGTGATCGGGAGAACCTGCCGATGGCCGAGGCGCTCGGCATCGGCGCCGCGTTGTGGTCGCCGCTGGGCGGCGGGCTGCTGACCGGCAAGTACCGCACCGGTAGCGAGGGACGGCTCACCGAGTGGAACAGGTTGGTGCACGACGAGGTCGAACCGATCAAGGCGGCCACCGTGGACGCGGTGCTCGCCGCGGGCACGCGGCTCGGGGTGACCCCCGCTCAGGTGTCGGTGGCGTGGCTGCTGGAGCGCGCCCGCCGCTCACCGACCGGTGTGGTGCCCATCATCGGTCCGCGCACGGTCGAGCAGCTGGACGGCTATCTCGGGGCACTCGACGTCCGCCTCGATGCGGACACGTACGACGAGCTGGACCGGGTCAGCGGTATCCCGCTCGGTCAACCGCACGAGCAGAACGCCGCCAGGTCAACCGCCGCGCTGGGCGGCGAGGACTTCAGGCGTCCGCCGGTTCCGTCCGCCTGAGCGTCTGACGCAGGAACTCGACCTGGCTGTTGAAGAACGACCGCGACACCGAGGCTTTCGGCACGATGCGGTCGAAGCCGTGGAATGCGCCCTGCACCACCTCGAGCTCGCACGGCACCCCGGCCACCCTCAGGCGCTCGGCGTAGGCGAGGTCTTCGTCGTGGAACAGGTCGAGGGTGCCGACGCCGAGCCACGCCGGCGGTAGGCCGCCGAGATCGTCGCGCCGGGCGGGCACGGCGACGTTCGGGTCGGCGTCGCCGAGGTAGCTCGACCAGCCGTACCGATTGGACGTCTGCGACCACAGCCGATGGTTGCGGCCGTCGAGTCCCTCTGCGGTCGCGGACCGGTCGTCGAGCATCGGGTAGACCAACACCTGCGCCGCGACGTCGATGTCGCCTCGGTCCCGAGCCAGCAGCGCCAGGGCGGCCGCAAGGCCACCACCCGCGCTGGCGCCGCCGATGACCACCCGCGCGGGATCGACTGCGGGCAGTCCCGCCAGCCAGGTCAGCGCCGAATAGCAGTCCTCGAGCGGAATCGGGTAGGGGTACTCCGGTGCCAGCCGGTATTCGACTGCAGCGACGGTGATGCCAAGGTTTCGCGCGAATCGGCGGCAGATGGCGTCATCCTGTGCCGCGCCGCCGATCACGTATCCGCCACCGTGAATCCACAGCAGGCCGGGCCCTCTGCCCGTCGCGCCCGGCGGTCGGTGCAAGCGGACGCCGACACCCGAGGCGAGCGTCAGGGTCTCGATGTCGGCGGGTGCGCTGCGGCCCACCAGCCGCCCCGCCACGCGCATCAGGGGCAGCGTGTAGGGCGTGATGATCGTGCGGGGGATGAACCGGGCGATGCGCTCCAGTTCGGGATGAAAGTCGGTCATCCAAACGACCTTACGTTCTTGGGCGAGCACCGGCGCGGGGTTGACCCTCCCCCAAGAGGAGGGAACAATGCCCACACCAGTCCGCCAGTACTTCACTGCGATGAACGCCTTCGACAGCTCGGGCATGGTCTCGGCCTTCGCCGACGACGCCGTGGTGAACGACATACAGCGGGAGTTCTGGGGACCAGAGTCGATCCAACGCTGGGCCGATCGGGAAAGCGTCGGCGACAAGGCCGTCACCACCAAATTCACTGAGACACGCGAACATCACGGCGACTACATCGTCAGCGCCGAACTCGATGGCGAATACGACAAGACGGGACTGTCCGACCCGCTGGTGCTCACCTTCTACTTCTCGTTGGACGACGACAAGATCAGCCGCCTCATCATCCTGGCCAACAAGCCCGGCTACTGAAAAGTGCGACGATTGCGCCGCCGTCGTCAGTCGCGGTCGTTGAGCATGGCCTCGAACGCCACGCGGTCACCGCGGTACAGCCCGCGCACCACTTCGATGGGTCGGTCCTCGGTGTCGAGCGACCGCCGGTGCAGGCGCAGCATCGGCATGGCCGTGGTCGACTCGAGCAGACCGGCCTCCCGCGGGCTCGCGAGCACGGTCTCGATGCGCTCGACCGCCGAGCCGAACTGAACTCCCGTCGCGCGGATCGCGGCGTACAACGACGTCGTCGGGTCGAAGGACTCGGTGAAGTGCCCGAAGCGATGCTTGGGTAGGTAGGTGCTCTCCAGCCCGATGATCTGACCGTCGGCCAGCAGCACGCGCTCCAGGTGCATGACGGCCGTGCCGTCGGCCACCTCCAGCGCCTCAGCCAGGTCCGCAGCTGCCTCGACGTCCTCCCAGGTGATCAGGATGCGGCCGGGCTTGCGGCCCATCCGCACCGCCCCTTCGGTGTACGAAGTGAGCGAAAGTGGTTGAACGAGTTTTGGTTTCGAGACAGTGGTGCCGCGGCCCCTTCGCTCGATCCTGCCCTCGACGAGTAGCTCCAGCAGTGCCTGCCTGACGGTCTCCCTGGCGACGCCGAAGCGCGCGGCGAGCTCACGCTCGGGGGGGAAGGCGTCGCCCTCGACCAGATCGTCGAGGATCGCCTCAAGGGCGGTGCGGATGGCGTAGGGCTTGCTCACGCAGACTCCCGGCCCGATTGTCGTTGCCTCGTCAGACGTTCCGCGATGGTCAGCACGTCGTCGATCGTCGCACCCTGGGCCGCCGGGTCCTTCGCGGCATCGTCGTAGCGGCGCAGGCGCAGCGCGTCGGGCCACCACGGATGCCTGGTGATCGCGTCGTCGACGGCGGCGCCGCCCTGGGCGTCGAGCGACAAAACCGACGTCTGCGTGAGCGTCGACCCGTACCCGGGTTCGGTGGCGACCAGATATCGCTTGGCCGCGACGTGCGCCCCGGCCAGCCAGCCGACCCGCTCGCCGAACCGCGGTGTCAGCCATTCGCGGGCGGTTGCGTCGTGTCGCGCAACCGCCTCCGCGTCGAACATCGGGCTGTGCGCCAGGTCGTGCAGGGCAGCCGCGAGCACCAGCTCGTCGTCGGCGCCGTCGTCGATGGCGCGGGCCGCCGACTGCAGTGCGTGATCCAGTTCGTCGACCGCCTCCTCGTCCCACACGCCGCGCAAGGACATCAGGAGGGTGGCGGTTTCATCGAGCACGTGCACGGGTTGCAGCATACCCTCAATTGGTCTATACCAATTGTTAACCTGCTGTTCCGGCGCACAACATCGGGCGGTAGGGACCCCGTATCCCTGACTCTGAAAGGTCTCTCCCCATGCGTGTGACGATCGTCGGCGGTGGCATCCTCGGGACTGCCCACGCCCTGGAGGCGGTCCAACGCGGCCACCACGTCACCCAACTCGAACGCGAGGTCGAGGCCCGCGGCGCCACCGTGCGGAACTTCGGACTGGTCTGGGTGTCGGGCCGCGCCAAGCACGAACTCGAGGTGACACTTCGGTCGCGCGAACTGTGGGAGCAGATCGGTGGCCGCATCCCGGGGGTCGGCTTCCGTCCAGCCGGGTCGTTGACGTTGTTGCGCACCCCGCGCGAGGTGGCGGTCGCCGAGCAGGCAGCCACGGCCGCCGATGCCCCGCGGCGCGGCTTCGAACTCCTCGAACCAGACCGGGTCCGCGCCCTCAACCCGGCACTGCGCGGGAAGTTCCTCGCCGGACTGCATTGTTCGCGCGACGCCGCCGTGGAATCCCGTCAGGCGCTGCCGGCCATCCGTGCGCACCTCGCCCAGACCGGCAGGTACGAGTTCGTGCCGGGAACCGAGGCGCGGTCCATCGACGGACGCGTGGTGCGTGACGAGAGAGGGCGGCGCCATGAGGGCGACCTCGTCCTGGTGTGCCCCGGTGCGGCCCACGGCGGACTGACCAGGGAGATCGCAGGCGACCTGCCGGTGCGCCGGGTCCGCCTGCAGATGATGCAGACGGAGCCGCTCGACGAGCCGCTCACCACGGCCATCGCCGACGGCGACAGCTTTCGCTACTACCCGGGCTTCGCGGGCACCGCGCTGGATGAGTTGCGGGACAACGAACCTCAGGATGCCGTCGCCGGTGAACACCGCATGCAGCTGCTCTGCGTCCAGCGCCTGCACGGCGGCCTGACCATCGGGGACACCCACGAATACGACGAACCCTTTGCCTTCGACGTCAACGAGGCGCCGTACGCCTACCTCGCCGCACTCGTCGAGGAGTTCCTCGGACGGCCACTACCGCCGGTGCGGCAACGCTGGGCCGGTGTCTACAGCCAGAGCGTGAACCCCGATCAAGTGGTCAGCCGAACCGCAGCCGGTGACGGCGTGTGGGTGATCACGGGCCCGGGTGGACGCGGCATGACGCTCGCCCCGGCCATCGCCGAACAGACCGCCGAACTGATCGACCTGTGAGAGGAATTCCTATGCAGAACACAAACATTCAACTGGCCGTCATCGACATGGCAGGCACCACCGTGGCAGACGACGGCTTGGTGGTCAGCTCGTTCGAGGCGGCGGCGACGGCGGTCGGCCTACCCGAGACGGGCGCCGAGCGTGAGCATGCACGCCAGTACGTCCTCGACACCATGGGTCAGTCGAAGATCGTCGTCTTCCGCGCCCTGTTCGGCACCGAGCAGCTCGCTCAGCGTGCCAACGCGGCGTTCGAGAGCGCCTACGAAGCCGAGATCGACAACGGACGCGCCAAACCGATCGACGGGGCGGCCGACGCCATCACCCGGCTGCGCGACGCCGGGGTCAAGGTCGCGCTCACCACGGGATTCAGCGGCACCACCCAGGAGAAGCTGCTGGCAGCGCTGGGCTGGCACTCGCTGGCCGACCTGGTGCTGGCCCCGGGTGACGGGGTGCGCGGCCGCCCGTATCCGGACCTCATCCTGACCGCGCTGATCCGACTGCAAGCCGATGCCGTGTCTTGCGTCGCTGCGCTGGGGGACACCAGCAGCGACGTTGATAGTGCGCTGCGGGCCGGATGCGCCATCGCCGCAGGCACTCTCACCGGTGCGCATGACGAGCGCCAACTTCGCGACGCGGGCGCCACCCACGTCATGCCCAGCGTGACCGAGTTCGCCGACCTCATCCTCGACAAATCCTGACCACCCCGCCAACCGAAGGACTGAACACATGGAACTCCGCAAGACCTTGGCGGCCATCTCCGTCGCAGCGATCGCCGTCACGATGACCGCCTGCGGCGGCACCGGTTCGTCGGGCTCGGGTGGCAGTGAAACCCTGACCGTCTACAGCGCCGACGGGCTCGCCACCTGGTACAAGAGCCAGTTCGACAAGTTCACCAAGGACACCGGCATCAACGTCGACATCGTCGAGGCCGGTTCCGGCGAGGTCGTGTCGCGCGTCGAGAAGGAACAGTCCAACCCACAAGCCGACCTGCTGGTGACCCTGCCGCCATTCATCCAGAAGGCGGACGCTTCCGGGCTGCTTCAGGCCAGCGGCGTCGACACCAAGGGCATCCCCGCCGACCAGGTCGGCCCTGGCGGCAACTACCTGCCGATCGTCAACAACGCCCTGAGCTTCATCTCCAACTCCGGCGCCAATCCGCAGCCCGTCAACTGGGACGACCTGCTCAAGCCGGAATACAAGGGCAAGCTGCAGTATTCGACGCCCGGTCAGGCAGGCGACGGCACCGCGGTGCTCATCCTGCTGCAGCACCTCATGGGCAAGCAGGGTGCGCTCGACTACCTGGGCAAGCTGCAGGCCAACAACGTCGGACCGTCCTCGTCCACCGGCAAGCTGCAGCCCAAGGTCAGCAACGGGGAGCTGCTGGTGGCCAACGGCGACGTGCAGATGAACCTGGGGTCGATCAAGGACGACGGCTCGAAGTTCAACATCTTCATCCCCGCATCCGCCGACGGCAAGAAGACCACCATCTCGTTGCCCTACGTCGCGGGCGTCACCAAGGGCGCTCCGCACGCCGACGGGGCCAAGAAGCTGTTGGCGTTCCTGGTGTCCGAGGACGTGCAGAAGACGGTGGCTCCCGACGCGCTCGGCATCCCCGTGCTCGACTCGCTCGTCGCGTCCTCGGAGGAAGCGTCAGGCCCGAACACGCCGGCTGGCGTGTTGAAGGGCGTGGACGTGTGGGTGCCGGACTGGAACGCCGTGCTGGCCGGGCTCGACGCCGACGTCGCCGCCTACCAGAAGGTCACCGGTAGCTGATCATGACCGAGATCGGGGTGGGTTCGGTGGGCAGGAGCGAAGCGACCCAGGACGAACGGCGCGCCGCGGCCACGACGGGGAACAGCGACGGGACGATCGCCGAGCCCGACCCGCCTGCCATCACCTTCGATCGGGTGGGTGTGGCCTACGGACGCGGTAAGAAGGCGACCGACGCGCTGGTCGACTTCAACCTGCGCGTCGCTGCCGGCGAGACGGTGGCCCTTCTCGGCCCAAGCGGATCGGGCAAGTCCACCGCACTCAATGCGCTCGCCGGTTTCGTGCGCCCGTCGACGGGGGCCGTCCGCCTCGCCGGCCGTGACGTCACCGACCTGCCACCCGCCAAACGGGGCATCGGGGTCGTTCTGCAGTCCTACGCGCTGTTCCCGCACATGCGGGTCGCCGACAACGTCGCCTTCGGGCTGAAGTCGCAGCGGGTGCCTCGCGGCGAGATCGCGTCCCGAGTCGCCGAGGCACTCGACATGGTCGGCATGTCCGCGTACGCGAAGCGGTTGCCCCGTGAGCTCTCCGGCGGTCAGCAGCAGCGCATCGCCATCGCCCGTGCGCTGGCCATCCGGCCCAAGGTGCTTCTGCTCGACGAGCCGCTCGCCGCGCTCGACGCCCAGTTGCGGCACTCCATGCTCGCTGAACTGCAACGGCTCAAGGAGGCGCTGCCCGACACCGCGATGCTGTACGTCACGCACGACCAGGCCGAGGCCCTTGCCCTCGCCGACCGGATCGTGGTGATGAATAACGCCCGGCTGATGGACGTGGACACCGCAGAGAATCTGTGGAAACGACCGCCGACCAGTTTCACCGCCGCATTCCTCGGCGGCGCCAACCTGATCCCGTGCACGGTCGGTCGCGTCATCGGCACGTCGGCACTCGTCACCTTCGCGCGCAAGACGGTGAGTGCGGAGGCGCCGCAGCCCGCGGTCGGCCGGATCGACTGGGCGCCGGAGTCCAAGGCGCTGTTGTGCATTCGGCCACACGCCCTGCAGATCGTCTCGCTCGGCGACCGCGACGCCGTCCGCGGCACGGTCAACGCGGCCGTGTGGCGTGGCGCCACCACCCGCCTGGTGCTGTCGGTCAGCGGGCTACCGGATCAGCTGATCGACGTCGACGTGCCCGGCAACGCACGGTTCGACATCGGCAGTGAGGTCGGTGTGCGGTTTCCCGATCCGTCGGGCGTCCTGGTCCAGGTCTCGCCGTGACGGCACTGCTGGATCAACCGGCGTTCGAGGCGCCGGAACGGCCGGCGCCGCCAAGGTCTTTCGCCGCGTGGTGGGCAGCGCCTCCGCTGGTGATCGTGCTGCTCGCCGCGGTGTACCCGCTCATCAGGGTATGCCTGGAGTCGACGAAGGTCGGTGACACGGGGCGAGGTTGGTCGACCTGGGTCGGGGTGCTCTCGTCGGAGGTGTTCCGGGACGCACTGTGGCGCACGGTTGCCATTGCGGCGACGTCGACCGTGGGTTGTCTGCTCCTGGGTACCTTCCTGGCCATCGTCCTGGCGTTCGTGCCGTTTCCTGGCTCGCACCTCGTCGGTCGGCTCATCGACACCGTTCTCGCGCTGCCGTCGTTCCTCATCACGCTGGCCTTCACGTTCCTGTACGGCACCGCGGGCGCGGCGAATGCCGCGATCGCCGGCCTCACCGGTGCGGATTCACCGGTGCTGAACTTCCTCTACACGCCGGCCGGCGTGATCGCGGCGGAGGTCACCTTCTTCACGCCGTTCGTGATCCGGCCGCTGCTGGCCTCGTTCTCGATGCTGCCCCGGGCGCAACTCGACGTAGCGGCCAGTCTCGGGGCGTCGCCGCTGCGGGTCCTGCGGTCGGTGGTGATGCCCGAGGCGTGGCCCGCGCTGATGGCCGGTGGAAGCCTGGTTCTGTTGTTGTCGCTCAACGAATTCGGCATCGTGTTGTTCACCGGTGCCAAGGGCGTCATCACGTTGCCGGTGCTGATCTACACCCGCGGGATCGTGACGTTCGACCTGCCGGGTGCGGCCGTGATCGCCACCGTGCAGATCGCGCTGTCGCTGGCCCTGTACACGCTCTACCGGGTGATCTTCGCCCGGGTGATGCAAGGCCGTGGGAACCACGAAAAGGAGGTAGCCACCGATGTTGTTGTGGACCCGGCGAAGTAGGGCAGTCCTGATCGGCGTCTTCGGCGTCGTGGTGTTCGTCGTCTTCGTGGCGCCGTTGGCGACGGTGGCGCTGGCCGGTCTGGCCGGGTCGTGGACCGGTGCGCTCCCGTCGAACCTGGGCTTCACGCACTTCGGCGACGCGCTGTCGGGCGAGAACCTGGCCAGCCTCTCGGTCAGCCTGCAGACCGCGCTCGTCTCGGGTGCCATCGCGCTGGTGGTGGGAACCTGGGCGGCACTGGCAGCGCGCGAAGCGCCTGGGTGGCTCGCCCGCATCATCGATGCCGTGTTCCACCTGCCGATCGCCGTGCCGTCGGTGGCGATCGGCCTCGGCCTGCTCATCGCGTTCAACTCGCGGCCGCTGCTGCTGGGCGGCACCCGCTGGATCGTGATCCTGGCGCATGCCGTACTGGTGCTGGCGTTTTCGTTCAGCGCGGTGTCTGCCGCCCTGGACCGCCTCGACCCGGCTTACCGTCTGGCAGCGGAATCCCTTGGCGCGGGACCGGTTCGGGTGCTGGTGCGGATCACTCTGCCGCTGCTGCTGCCCTCCCTCGGCGCGGCCGCTGGGCTGGCGGTCGCGCTGTCCATGGGCGAGCTCGGAGCCACCGTCATGGTCTACCCC
>Ga0193743_1002321_pt1 | contig 13574 bp, 12 predicted proteins | sample L2c2metaG_FD_143038 | JGI IMG/M metagenome (GOLD analysis project Ga0193743, IMG submission 143038) | Soil microbial communities from a riparian zone of the East river system, Colorado, United States - L2c2 | ecosystem: Environmental > Terrestrial > Soil > Riparian zone | place: USA: East River... | reverse complement strand
GTATCGGGCAGCGGAGGCACCGGAGCGTCCAGCGGATAGACCGACATGTCCGTGCCCAGCCGGTCGGACAGCACAGTGAACGCCTGCGTCGTGTCGATCTTCTCGTTCAGCTCGGCGAAGATCGCCTGCGCCTCCCGCTCGGTGCGCCCGATCACCGGAAAGACGCCCGGCATGATCAGCACGTCGTCCGGTCGCCGGCCGCTTGCGGCTACCTGCGCTTTCAGGCCCGTGTAGAAGGCCCGCGCCTCGGTGACCTCGTTCTGCGCGGAAAACACCACGTCGGCGATGCGCGTGGCGAGTGCCCGGCCGGGGCCTGAGGAGCCGGCCTGGATCAGCACCGGATGGCCTTGCGGCGGCCGCGGCACGTTCAGCCCGCCTTCGACCGTGAAGTACTTGCCCTTGAAATCCGGCACATGGAGGCTGCCCGGCCGGACGAAGCGGCCCGCCTGCTTGTCGGCGATGAAGGCATCGTCGTCCCAGCTGTCCCACAGCAGCCGGCAGGCTTCGACGAACTCTTCCGCCATCGCATAGCGCTCGGCGTGTGGCGGGTGCTGGCGGCCGAACACCGCGCCTGACTTGGCATAGGCGGTGGTGACGACGTTCCACGCCGCCCGTCCGCCGGACAGGTGGTCGAGCGAGGCGAAGCTTCTAGCTACGTGATAGGGCTCGGCATAGGTCGTTGAGGCCGTGGCCGCCAGCCCCAGCCGGGACGTGCCCATGGCCAGCGCCGAGAGCAGGCTGATCGGCTCGAATTTGCCGATGGTCGAGGGATGCTCGCTGTAGCCGGTGGCGAAGCCGTCGCCCAGGAAGAACATGTCGAACTTGCCGCGCTCGGCAGTGGCGGCGATGTGCTTCATCAGCCCGAGATTGGGCCCGCCGGAGACGGCGTCGGGATGCCGCCAGCCCGCGACGTGATGGCCCGGCGTCTGCACGAAGACGCCGAGCCGCATCTGGCGGTGTTGCATAGACTTCTGATCCACCTTTGCGTCCTCAACCTGCGAGACTTGTAAACCGGTTCCTCGCCAGCGGTCGAAGCCGATTGCGCAACCAGGCGATCTCGGGATCCTTGGCCCGGGCCACGCTCCACAGCATGACATGCGGGATGGGATCGATGGCAAAAGGCACGCGTCGGGACTCGAGAGCGAAGGGACGGAGCGTGCCGGCCATGGCGGGCGCCGGCAAGGTGGCTAAAAGATCGGAGGCGGCGAGGACGGGCGCGATGACCGAGAAGTTGGGCACCCATCCGGCGATCGTTCGCTTGAGGCCGGCGGCGGCCGCCGCGATATTGACCGGGCTCTCGAGCTGATCGCCGACGCGGACGACCAGGTGCGGCCAGCGCGTCCAGGCCCGGGCGCCCCATTTATGGAACGCCGGATGGCCGCGGCTGGCGAAGCATCGCCATTCCAGTGCCCCGATGTCCTCGCCGACAACGCCTGCGGGCAGACGGAGTCGCGCGGGCGAAATGGCGATGTCGACCTGTCCCTCCGCGACTTCGAGCAGCATGGTCTCGCGCGGGCCTGTCCATTCGATCGAAACACCAGGCGCCTCGGCGCGCAGATCGGCGAGCAGGTCGGTAAAGAGCGCGAGCGCAAAATCGGGCGCCGCCAACCGGAAGACTCGACGCGAGCGCGCCGGCTCGAACCTGTGGCGGGGCGACAGCACTCTTTCGACGCCACGGAGCAGCGGTCGCACCTGTTCGATGAATTCCAGCGCGAAGGCGGTGGGTTCCATGCGCCTGCCGCCTTTGATCAGCAGCGGGTCGCCCAGTTGATCGCGCAATCGCGACAATGAATGGCTGACGGCCGATTGCGTCCGACCCAGCCGTTCGGCCGCCCGAGTGACGCTGCGCTCGCGCATCAGCACCTCGAAGACCGCGAGGAGGTTGAGGTCAAAGCGGCGGAGATCGATTTCATTCATGATCGATCATAATTAAGCATTTGATTGATGATCGCCAGAGACCCTAGACCTCCTCCCGACGAAACCGAAGGAGAGGGCCGTCAATGTCGCCTTTCAGTGCGTTGGGCCGCCGCGGCCTGATCCAGGGTTCTACCGCAACGGTTCTGGGCTCGGTTGTCATGCCTGCGGGCAGCCGGGCCGAAGCGGCGGTGCCGCAGCCGATCGCCACCAATCTGGTCACCGCGTCCCACCGCCATTGGAACGGCCGCGACTGCCTGGCGCTTGAACTGAGCACCGAGGAGCAGGAGGGCCGTCTCAACAAGACGCGCAGCGGCAACGGCCCGAGCTTCGCCATCGTGCATCGCGACTTCACCGACGGCATCATCGAAGCCGCCATCGGCGCGGAATTGACCGGCAAGGGCGCCCCGGACGATCGCGGCTTTGCCGGCCTGTCCTTCCATATCGGCCCGGATTTCGAGACCCACGAGACGGTGTACTTGCGCATGACGAATGGGCGCCTCAACGTGCCGCCGCCTCCGTCGCCGCGCATCGACCGGGCCATCCAGTACGTGGCCCATCCGGACTTCCATTTCGACGTGTCGCGCGATGCGTTTCCCGGCCGCTACGAAAAGGGCGCCGACATCGCCATCGGTCGCTGGCACCGGCTTCGGCTGGAGGTGCGGGGCACGCACCTTCGGGGGCTGGTGGATGGCGACGAAGTGCTGACCGTGGACGACCTGCACTACGCAGGCCGGCGAGGACCCGTCGGGCTCTTTGTCGGCGATGGATCGCGGGGCTTTTTCACCGATCTCGGCGTTCTCGCCGCTTAAAGCTGACGTTCCTCCCCTTCGCGGAATTCGCGAAGGGGAGGCGACGCCTCGGTCAGCGCTTGGGCGGGGTCGCCGGCCACGACTTGATCAGCGTGTCGTAGTCGATCGTCTCACCCTTGGGCTTCTCGTTCGCGAGCTTGCGTTGCGGCGCGATGGTGCCGTCCTTTTCGACCTTGGCGAACCAGTAGTCGGCGGTCTGCTTGGGGTTGAGCTTGGGCCCGCAGTCGCCCTGGACGCCCGACTTCTCGATGCGCTCGAGCACCGAGTCCTGCGCGGCGGCCAGCGCATCCATCGCCGCCTGCGGTGTCTTGGCACCGGACGAGGCATCGCCGATGTTCTGCCACCACAGCTGCGCCAGCTTCGGGTAATCGGGCACGTTGACGCCCGTCGGGGTCCACTGCACGCGCGCCGGCGAGCGGTAGAACTCGATCAGGCCGCCGAGCTTCGGCGCCCGTTCGGTGAAGCTCTTGTCCCAGATGTCGCTTTCGCGCACGAAGGTCAGGCCGACCTGGCTCTTCTTCAGCGATGTCGTCTTGGCGACCATGAACTGCAGGTAGAGCCATGCCGCCTTGCGCCGCTCGGGCGGCGTCGACTTCAGGAGCGTGAGCGAACCCGCGTCCTGGTAGCCGAGCTTCATGCCTTCCTTCCAGTAGGCACCATGCGGCGAGGGCGCCATCCGCCATTTCGGCGTGCCGTCGGCATTCATCACCGGCAGGCCGGGCTTCACCATGTCTGCGGTGAAGGCGGTGTACCAGAAGATCTGCTGGGCGATGTTGCCTTGCGCCGGCACCGCGCCCGCTTCGGAGAAAGTCATGCCCCGCGCGTTGGGCGGCGCGTACTTGTTCAGCCAGTCGACGTACTTGACGATCGAATAGACCGCCGCCGGGCCGTTGGTGTCGCCGCCGCGTTCGACCGAAGAGCCCGTCGGACGGCAGCCCTCCATGCGGATGCCCCATTCGTCGACCGGCTTGCCGTTGGGGATGCCCTTGTCGCCGTTGCCGGCCATCGACAGCCAGGCGTCGGTGAAGCGCCAGCCGAGCGACGGGTCCTTCTTGCCGTAGTCCATGTGGCCATAGACCTTGACGCCGTTGATCTCCTTGATGTCGTTGGTGAAGAACTCGGCGATGTCCTCGTAGGCCGACCAGTTCACCGGGACGCCGAGCTCGTAACCGTACTTGGCCTTGAACTTCGCCTTGTAGTCGGGGTTGGTGAACCAGTCGTAGCGGAACCAGTAGAGGTTCGCGAACTGCTGGTCGGGCAGCTGGAAGAGCTTGCCGTCGGGCGCGGTGCCGAACGACCGGCCGATGAAGTCGGCGACGTCGAGCGTCGGCAGGGTGACGTCCTTGCCTTCGCCCGCCATGAAGTCGGTCAGCGAGACCGTCTGGTTGTAGCGGAAGTGCGTGCCGATCAGGTCTGAATCGTTGACCCAGCCGTCGTAGATGTTGCGGCCCGACTGCATCTGGGTCTGGATCTTCTCGACGACGTCGCCTTCCTGGATGACGTCGTGCTTGACCTTGATGCCGGTGATCTCGGTGAAGGCCTTGGCCAGCACCTTGGACTCGTATTCATGCGTGGCGATGGTCTCCGACACAACGCTGATTTCCATGCCGACGAAAGGCTTCGCGGCATTGATGAACCACTGCATCTCCTTCATCTGCTCGTCCTTGGTGAGCGTCGAAGGCTGGAACTCCTCGTCGATCCACTTCTTGGCGGCCGCCTCGTCGGCGGACGCCGGAGCCGCGAGGGCTCCCATGAAGGCCGTCAGCGCGATGGCGCTCGCCATCGTCGTCAGGCGACTCGTGACTTTCATGCGTCTCATGGTTTCCTCCATTGGAGTGACAGAACGCAGGGTTGGCCGGTTGTCCGGCTCTTCTTGATTTCGCTGGCCTAGACCGTGCGGAACACGACCACGGCGGCGACCAGCGAAATGGCCGATGCGAGCCACAGGCTCGACACGTCGATGCCCGCGCCGATCGGCAGCATCGCGATCGGCGCGGCGCCGACAAAGCCGATCCAGGCGAGGTGGATGACGGCGGCGAGCACGAGCGAGAGGAACAGCCTGTCGCCGCGCGTCGTCGGGATGCCCAGTACACCCACCCTTTCGATCTCGGGGCGCCGGCGGGCGAGCGCGATCATGACGAGAAGCAGCAGGCCCACTGCCACGAAGAAGGCGCCGGTTGCGGGCGTCCAGGCCATCCAGCCGAGGTCTTCCACCGCCGCCTCCTCAAACCCGGCCGAGCGCGAAGCCGCGCGCGATGTAGTTGCGCACGAACCAGATCACGACCGCGCCCGGAATGAGGGTGAGCACGCCCGCCGCCGCCAGGACGCCCCAGTCCATGCCGGCCGCCGACACGGTGCGCGTCATGGTGGCGGCGATCGGCTTGGCGTTGACCGAGGTCAGCGTGCGCGCCAGCAGGAGCTCGACCCACGAGAACATGAAGCAGAAGAAGGCGGCGACGCCGACGCCGCTTGCGATCAGCGGCAGCAGGATCTTCACGAAGAAGCGCGGGAAGGAATAGCCGTCCAGGAAGGCGGTCTCATCGATCTCGCGCGGCACGCCCGAGATGAAGCCCTCGAGGATCCACACGGCGAGCGGAATGTTGAACAGGCAGTGCGCCAGCGCCACCGCCCACGGCGTGTCGAACAGCCCGATCGCCGAATAGAGATTGAAGAAGGGCAGGGCGAACACCGCCGCCGGGGCCATGCGATTGGTCAGCAGCCAGAAGAACAGGTGCTTGTCGCCCAGGAAGTTGTAGCGCGAGAAGGCGTAGGCCGCGGGCAGGGCGAGCGAGACCGAGAGTACCGTGTTGATCATGACGTACTCGAGCGAATTGACGTAGCTCAGGTACCAGCTGGGGTCGGTGAAGATGACGCGGTAGTTGGCCAGGGTCGGCTGCAACGGCCACAGCGTCATGGTCGAGGTGATCTCGACATTGGTCTTGAAGCTCATGTTGACCAGCCAATAGATCGGCAGCAGCAGGAAGACGATGAACAGCGCCAGGATCACGTGGCGGCCGGGCAGGGCGTACATCACGGCCCACCTCGCGCAGCGCGGTCTTCGCCGGCATTGGTCATGACCGTGTAGTAGACCCAGCACGTGATGATGATGATCAGCATGTAGACGATCGACATCGCCGCGGCCTTGCCGAGGTCGAACTGGCCGAGCGCCAGCTTGACCAGCTCGATCGACAGGAAGGTCGTCGAATTGCCGGGGCCGCCGCCGGTCACGACGAACGGCTCGGTGTAGATCATGAACGAATCCATGAAGCGCAGCAGGCCGGCGATCAGCAGGACGCGCTTCATCTTGGGCAGCTGGATCGCCCGGAACACCGCCCAGCGCGACGCGCCGTCGATCGAGGCGGCCTGGTAGAACGCCTCGGGGATCGACTTCAGCCCGGCGTAGCACAACAGCGCCACCAGGCTCGACCAATGCCAGACATCCATGGCGATGATGGTGAGCCAGGCGTCGAGCGGGGAGGCGACGTAGTTGTAGTCGGAGCCCAGCCAGTGGAGCGTATAGCCCAGCAGGCCGATGTCGGTGCGGCCGAAGATCTGCCAGATCGTGCCGACGACGTTCCACGGGATGAGCAGTGGCAGCGCCAGCACGACCAGCGAGAAGGCGACGCCCCAGCCCTCGCGCGGCATGGCGAGCGCGACCAGGATGCCGAGCGGCATCTCGATCGCCAGCACGATCGCCGAGAAGGCGAGGTTGCGCCACAGCGAGGCGAAGAAGCGTCCGCCCAGCTCGGTCGAGGGATCGAGCAGCTCTTGGTACCAGCCGATGCCGTTCCAGAAGAACTTGTTGTTGCCGAAGGTGTCCTGCACCGAATAGTTGACCACGGTCATCAGCGGAATGACCGCGGAGAAGGCGACCAGCGCGAACACCGGCAGCACGAGCAGCCACGCCTTCTGATTGGGGATCTTTTCCATCATGCCGTTCCTTCGACGCGGCGGGAATCGGCATAGACGTGGATCTGCGCCGGATCGAAGACCAGGCCCGCCGCGCTGCCGGCGATCGACAGGCCCTTGGGCATGCGCGCCGCCAGCTTGAGGTTGCCCACGCGCAGGCGGGCGAAGCGGCTGCGGCCCAGATCGTCGATCCGCTCGATCTCAGCCGACAGCAGCCCCGGCGCCGGCGCCGCGACGGCCACGAATTCCGGGCGGATGCCGATTTCGATGCGGGCGCCCGCCGGCAGCGTGCCGTAGCTCTTGTCGAGGCCGAGTGCGTGGCCGGCGATCCGCGCCTGGCGGCCCTGCACCTCGGCCGGCAGCACGTTCATGCCGGGCGAGCCGATGAAGTAGCCGACGAAGGTGTGGGCCGGCCGCACGAACAGTTCCTCGGGTGTGCCGGTCTGCACCACGCTGCCTTCGTGCATGACCACGACCGTATCGGCGAAGGTCAGCGCTTCGGTCTGATCGTGCGTGACATAGATCATCGTGAGATCGAGCGCGCGGTGCAGCACCTTGAGCTTCGACCTGAGCTCCCACTTCAGCCCCGGATCGATCACCGTGAGTGGCTCGTCGAACAGGATCGCCGCCACGTCGGCGCGGACCAGCCCGCGGCCGAGCGAGATCTTCTGCTTGGCGTCGACCGACAGCCGGTTGGCTTTGCGGTCGAGCACCGGGCTGAGATCGAGCAGCCGCGCGATCTCGGCCACGCGCGCCTCGATCTGGGCACGCGGCAGGCCGCGGTTCTTGAGCGGGAAGGCCAGGTTCTCGCCCACCGTCATGGTGTCGTAGATCACCGGGAACTGGAACACCTGGGCGATGTTACGCTGCTGTGTCGTGAGCGCCTTGACGTCCTTGCCGTCGAACAGGACCTTGCCGCGCGACGGCCGGACGATGCCCGAGATGATGTTGAGCAAGGTGGTCTTGCCGCAGCCCGAGGGCCCGAGCAGCGCGTAGGCGCCGCCCTGCCGCCAGGTCATCGAGGTCGGCTTCAGCGCAAAGCTTGCTGGATCGGCATCGTTGCCGCCGTAGGCGTGCGCGAGATCGACGAGGTCGATGCGGGCCATCGCATGCCTCTCACGCCGGCGCAGGCGCGGCAACCAGCCGGCCGTCGGGGGCGAAGATGAAGATGTCGTTGGGGTCGAGCGCCGCCTCTAGCGCATGGCCGGGCGGAAATTCATGGACGCCGGGCAGCACAGCCACCCAGTTCGCGCCGTCGCGCTTGAGATGGACGAAGCTTTCGGAGCCGGTGATTTCGGTCAACGCCACCGTGGTCGGAAAAATATGGTGGCCGGGCGCGCCATTGGTGACGGCGAGCTGGTGGGCGCGGAAGCCCACGCTGTACGGCCCGTCGGCCAGCCCGGCATAGAGGCCGTTGGCGGGCGCCGTGCCGCCGCCGCCATAGACGACGGCGCCGTCCTTCTTCTCGATGCCCACGATGTTGAGCGGCGGATCGGAGAACAGCTCGGCCACCCGGAGGCTGTCCGGCCGGCGGTAGACGCTCGACGTGCCGCCGACCTGCAGGGCGCGGCCCTCCGACAGGCAGATCGTGCGGCCGCCCAGCAGCAGCGCCTCCGACGGCTCGGTGGTGGCGTAGACGAAGATGGCGCCCGACACCTCGAAGATGCGCGGCAGCTCGGCGCGCAGCTCCTCGCGCAGCTTGTAGTCGAGATTAGCCAGCGGCTCGTCGAGCAGCACGAGATCGGCGCCCTTGACCAGCGCGCGGGCGATGGCGGTGCGCTGCTGCTGACCGCCCGACAAAGCGAGCGGCAGGCGGTCGAGATAGGGTTCCAGCCGCAGCAGGCTGGCGACCTCGCCAACCCTGCGCTCGACTTCCTCGTTAGGCCGGCCTTGCACACGAAGCGGCGAGGCGATGTTCTCGAAGACAGTGAACGAGGGATAGTTGACGAACTGCTGGTAGACCATCGCCACCGAACGCTTGCGGACGTCGACGCCCGTCACGTCCTTGCCGTTCACCACGACGCGGCCCGTGGTCGGCGGATCGAGCCCGGCCAGCAGGCGCATCAACGAGGTCTTGCCCGCGAGCGTCGGGCCCAAAAGCACGCTCAGCGTTCCCGGTTCGAGCGTGAGCGAGACGTCTCTGATGAAGGGGACGGCGCCGACGACCCGCGTGGCGTTTTCCAGGGCGACGGTCATGCGCGTCGCCTGCCGCCGGCATCGCGGACGATGCCACGGTGTTCAGTTCGAACGTCAGCGATCACCAGTCCGCGAACCGGTTTCAAAGACGCTTCCCCCTTTCGCCAGTATTACTTTCGTATCTGGCGGTTTACTTTCACATTGGATTTAATCCGCAACTACAGACGAAAGCAAGCGACGGCCGGCCAGACCTTCACGACGCTGCCTGGGGATAGTCCGGGCTCGGCTCCTCCGGTGGGTGAGGGACTTTATCCATCGCCTCGATGATGGTGACACTACAGTCCTGCGCGATCTTGGCGACGCGAGCGGGCAAGCCGCGGTCGGTGACGAAGGTCTGGACCTGGCTGATATGGCCGATGCGCACCGGCGCAGTGCGACGGAACTTGGTGCTGTCGGCCACCAGGATCACGTGGCGCGCATTGGCGATGATGGCCTGCGCCGCCTGGACCTCGCGGTAGTCGAAATCGAGCAGGGCGCCGTCCTCGTCGATCGCCGACGCGCCGACCACGGCGTAGTCGACCTTGAACTGCTGGATGAGGTTGTTCGACTCCTGGCCGACCACCGCGCCGTCGGCGCGGCGCACCGTGCCGCCGGCCACGATGACCTCGATGCGCGGGTGGGGGTAGAGCAGCATCGCGACGTTGAGATTGTTGGTGATGACCAGCAGCCCCTCGTGCGCGGAGAGCGCGCGCGCGACTTCCTCGGTCGTGGTGCCGATGTTGATGAACAGCGAGCAGCCGTTGGGCACCAGCGCCGCCGCTGCGGCACCGATCGCCCGCTTCTCGGCCGCCGCCACGAAGCGGCGCGCCGCGTAGGCGAGGTTCTCGACGCCCGACGCCACGACGGCGCCGCCATGCACGCGGGTGAGGGCCCGGCTCTCGCAGAGGTCGTTGAGATCCTTGCGGATGGTTTGCGCCGAGACCTCGAACCGGCGCGCCAGATCGTCCACCGTCACCCGGCCGAGCGAGCGGGCGAGCTTCACGATTTCGGATTGCCGGCGGGGAATGGTCATCGCAGCGATAAGTATCCCCGTGCGGTGGCGTTGAAAACCTGCAATTGACGCAGCCGACCGCCCGGCATTACAGGTCCAGCCGGTAACAGTCTGACAGGCCTGTATTTTCGGCCCTTGGCTGAAGGAGGCCGATCGGGGAGGAGTGGATGACCGAAACTCTGTATTCATCGCTTGGTGGCTACGATGCGATCGCGGCCGTCTCGGACAACCTGCTGTCGCGGCTGAAGCAGGACCAGCAGCTCGCCCGCTTCTGGCTGCACCGTGGCGAGGATGGCGTTCGCCGCGAGAGGCAGCTCCTTGTCGACTTCCTGTGTGCCTCCGCCGGCGGCCCGCTACTCTATGTCGGCCGTGACATGAAGACGGCGCACAAGGGCATGGACATCAACGAGAGCGACTGGTCGAAATTCGTCGGCCACCTCGAGGCCACGCTCGACAGTTTCAACGTTCCGGCCCGTGAACGCGCGCAGGTGCTGGCCTTCATCGACAGCACGAAGGGCGACGTCGTCGACTAGGCCGGCGCGCCTGTTCAGGGCTGCACGCCCGCCGCGGCCATGCCGTCGGTGACGTCGGCGCTGATCGCCTTGGCCGCGGCGATATCGGCATCGCCGCCGGTTGTGTCGCCCATCCTGCGCTTGGCGACGCCGCGACCGAAGAGCGACGACGCTTTCTTGGGATCGAGCCGAAGCGCGTTGTTGAAATCGCCCATGGCGGCATCGAGCCGGCCGAGATTGAGGTCGGCGATGCCGCGATTGTTGAAGGCGTCGCTGTAGTTCGGGTCGAGGGCGATGGCCCGGTCGTAGTCCTCGACCGCGCGGCTGGTCTGGCCCAGATTGTCGTAGACGATGCCCCGGTTGTTGAAGGCGTAGGAAAAGTCCGGCTTGAGCTTGAGGGCCTGGTCGAAGTCTTTTAGCGCGAGGCCGTAGTCTTTGTTGTTGGCGTGGGCGTTGCCGCGATTGTTGAAGGTGTCGGGGTCGGTCGGGTCGAGCTTGATGGCCTGGTCGTACTCCTGGATCGCGTAGAAGTATTGGCTCTGCTCGGCAAAGACGACGCCGCGGCCTTTGAAGGCGCTGGCATCGTCCGGCTTGAGCTCGGTGGCCTTGTCGTAGTCGGCGATCGCGTGGTTGGGGTCGTTGCTGAGCCGGTAGGCATCGCCGCGGCTGCTGAAGGCGTCGGCAAAGTTCGGGTTCAGTCGGATGGCCTCGTCGAAATCCTCGATCGCGCGGCCGAGCTGCTCCTTGTTGAGCCAGGCAAGACCGCGATCGTAGAACACCCGCGCGAGTTTTTCGCCGCTCTCGCGTCCCGAGGTAATGACGGCGCTGCATCCTTGGACGGTCTGGTCGTCAGTGGCGTTGTCGTCATGGCACCATTTCTCGAGCTGCTCGTAGCTCTGCGCCTGCGCCGCCGCGCCCATGGTGGCCAGGAGCGCCAGGACCGGAACTGCCTTCAGCATGTGACTCTTCCCTATCGGGGAGAGGGTCCGTCCGATGGCCCGCTCCCGTCAAGGACGGGCTGCGGGCTTATCCGGTTTGCGTCACAATTCTCGAAGCGGCAGCGGCGCGCGTTCGAATTTGATTGCGGCGCCTCCCGCCTGGACAAAAAGTCGGGACGGCCCGGCGCTTGCCGCTGTCTACCGGCGATTGCCTTTGTTCTGTCGCATGTATCGGTGATTGTAGTGTCGGCTGCCAATTGCGGAGGTAGGCGCGATGGTTGAACCACTTACCCTCAGGCACATGGTTGAAACAATTACCGCCAAGCGCGCGTATTCAAATAAGTACAAGATTCAAAGATATGGCTCCGGCGACGCCTATACAAATCTGCTGGTCGTCAATTTCTTTGGGCCTGCCGGCGCGAGAGCGTCCGCCTATTGTTGCAACATGAACATCGACATGGACGCAGAGCCTCAGGCTTACGGCCCGTTTGGCGACCCGAAAATCACGCCCATCGAAAAGTTGTCGAACGGAGGCTGGTTGGACACAGCGACAAATGCGGCCAAGAAAAAGGCGTACGATGACGCCGTGAAGATATTCGACGATCTTGGGAAGAAGAAAGCCGATCTCATCGCAAAGTCAAAACCCTCCGGCGACCCGACGAAGCCGGCGCCCGCGCCGCCCGATCCGAAGGCGATGGCCGACCTCGACAAGGAGATCGAAAAGGCAAAGCAGGCAATGAAGGACGCGGCCGTCTTCTGGGACGACGATCCGGCGAAGAGGCCCGTAAACTTCGGAAAAATATTCTGGCATTGGTATGGGCCACTTCCCCTCACGCCTGCCGAAGCGCGTGCCCGCTCGTTCGACGAGAAGGTCGGCGAGGAAATCGTTAACGGCAAAACAGTGCCCAAAATGGTCCACCGCAAGCCCGTGCTGGACGACAAGAAGCCTTACCTCGAAGACGTCAACGGACGATTCCCTGTGATTCAATCCATCTATGAGCCAGGGACGGGCTATTACGTGTCCGCTTTTCCTCAGAGGGTCAATACGGCCTTCCCGGATTGGGACCAACGATCCTATCTGCCCCCCAACTCGACGGCGCAAGTGCCCTACGCCGCGCTTTCCCTGGTTCTCGAAGACGCAACGAACGTTCCCGGCCGTCCTAACCTTCCCGGCCTTCGGCTCAACGATATAGTGCTTGGCATGCGCCTCGACGGCGGCCAGTCGCTGACGTTTCCTTTCCTCGATCACGGTTACAAGCCCAAGGTCGGTGAATGTTCGATGGAAGCGTTCACGGCTCTGGGCGGCCAACTGGCCGCCAATGTCAACGCGAGTGATAACCGTTTCCTCGTCCTTTTTCTGGCTTTCCCCCAGTCGGCCGGACAGAGCGCGGACTCGATGCTCACGAAATTTGCGGCGGCCGCGAATGCCGATGATTTTCCGGTCATGTTGGCGTTCGTCGCGCAAGCGACCCTGGACGCAAAAAATGACAGGACGAAATCCTCCCCTAGAGAAGTGGACGGCGATCCCGTGACGAACTTCCAGCGCTGGAAGGCATCGCAGGTAACACGCTCGCCAGGCGTTCTGCCAAGCACCTTCGCCGTGGTCGATCAGGCGCTCAGCAACGCGGGCTACAGTCCGTTTACCCAACGCCTGTTGAAGAGGCATCCGAATCTTCTCGGCGGGGGGCCGTGGCTGACACGCCCGTAGAGCGCCCCACGGCTGGACCAGCCTTTCAGGTGCAAGGCCGTCGGCGGTGTCCCGATGAAGTTCGGCACGACCTGCATGCCGCACGACTGCGGGGACAACATCGCGGGTGTCCTGTTTTCTCCGCAGGGGAAGCGGATCGTGGCGCTTGTGCGACTGAGCAGCAAGAGTTTCGGATCGAACGTCATGATCGTTGGATCGATGACGAGCGCGGAGATCTCCTGCGTTCAGCGCCTGATCGACAATGACCAGTCCGCTTCATGGCTAGTCCGGTTCAGGATCCTCGCGTGGGGACTACGGAAATGTCCACCGACGGGCGCAATTCGGCGCAGACCTTCAGCACCTCGTGGATATTGTTGGTCAGGAATTTGTCGAACGGCGTCTCGTCCTTCACCGCGTTCTCGTCGATGGCGGTGAATGCCTGCTGCTTCAGGATGTAGTCGAACCGCGCCGCCCATTTGCGGGCGCCGAGCCGGGCGGTGGTCGAGCAGTTGTCGACCATGTAGGACACGCCCTTGTAGTCCATGTAGGGATTGAGCGAGTCGACGGCCTCGATGATGGATTCGTTGGCGATCTCCGAATAGGGATGGCCACGGT
>Ga0193743_1002320_pt1 | contig 13577 bp, 13 predicted proteins | sample L2c2metaG_FD_143038 | JGI IMG/M metagenome (GOLD analysis project Ga0193743, IMG submission 143038) | Soil microbial communities from a riparian zone of the East river system, Colorado, United States - L2c2 | ecosystem: Environmental > Terrestrial > Soil > Riparian zone | place: USA: East River... | reverse complement strand
GGCCGCTGACTACGTCGAGGTCGTCCGCCGGCTCTGGGACAGCTGGGAGGACGACGCCGAGATCCGCGACGCGGCCACCGGGCGGTTCGTCGACCGCGACAAGCTGCACTACATCGACTTCGCCGGCCCGCACTTCTCGGTGCGAGGTCCCTCGATCACCCCCCGCCCGCCGCAGGGCCAGCCGATCGTGAGCGCGCTCGGGCACCGGACGGTGGCTTACCGGTTGATCGGGCGGGCCGCCGACCTCGGTTTCATCACCCCCCGCGACGCGGCCGAGGCGCGCACGATCCTCGCGGAGGTCCGTGCCGAGCAGGCCGCCACGGGGCGGGCCGACGACACCGTGCACGTCCTGGGCGACGTGGTGGTGTTCCTCGACGCCGACCCGAGCGCGGCGCAGGACCGCAAGGGCCGCCTGGACGCGCGGCTCGGGCACGACTACGTCAGCGACGCACACGTGTTCACCGGCACTCCGGCGCAGCTCGCCGATCTGGTCCAGCTCTGGCACCAGGCGGGCCTCAGCGGCGTCCGGCTGCGGCCGGCGACGATCCCGCACGACCTGGAGCAGATCACCCGCGGCCTCGTGCCCGAGCTGCAACGGCGGGGCGCGTTCCGCACCACCTACGAGGCCGACACCCTCCGTGGCCTGCTCGGCCTGCCCCGCCCCGCCAACCGCTACGCCGCGGCCTGAGCCGGAAGGACTCCGATGAGCAGCACCCGAAAGCAGATCCACCTGGCCGCGCACTTCCCCGGGGTGAACAACACCACCGTCTGGAGCGACCCCGACGCCGGCAGCCACATCGACTTCCGGTCCTTCGTCCATCTCGCGCAGACGGCCGAGCGGGCCAAGTTCGACTTCCTGTTCCTGGCCGAGGGGCTGCGCCTGCGCGAGCAGAACGGCCTGATCTACGACCTCGACGTCGTCGGCCGGCCGGACACCCTCACCGTGCTGACCGCGCTGGCCGCGGTCACCGAGCGCCTCGGCCTCGCCGGCACGATCAACTCCACCTTCAACGAGCCGTACGACATCGCCCGCCAGTTCGCCACCCTCGACCACCTGTCGGCCGGGCGGGCGGCGTGGAACGTCGTCACGTCGTGGGACGAGTTCACCGGCGAGAACTTCCGCCGCGGTGGCTTCCTGCCGAAGGAGAAGCGCTACCTGCGGGCCAAGGAGTTCCTCGCCGCGACCTGGGCGCTGTTCGACTCCTGGCGCGGCGACCAGATCGTGGCCGACGCCGAGTCCGGGGTCTTCCTCGCCGACCCGGACGCCGGGCGGTTCGCCGTGCACAGCGACCAGTTCGACATCTCCGGGCGGTTCGCCGTACCGCGCAGCCCCCAGACCCGCCCGGTGATCCTGCAGGCCGGCGACTCCGACGAGGGCCGCGAGTTCGCCGCGTCGAGCGCCGACGCCATCTTCAGCCGGCACGGCACGCTCGAGGCCGGCCGGGCGTTCTACGCCGACGTGAAGGGCCGCCTCGCCCGCTACGGCCGCACCGCCGACGAGCTCAAGATCCTTCCCGCGGCGACGTTCGTGCTCGGCGACACCGCGGCGGAGGCCGAGGAGCGCGCCAACCACGTCCGCCACCAGCAGGTCAGCGGCCAGACCGCGATCAAGTTCCTTGAACAGCTGTGGAACCGCGACCTGTCCTCCTACGACCCCGACGGGCCGCTGCCGACGGTCGACCCGCTGGTCGGTGAGAACACGATCGCCCGGGGCCGCGCGAGCGTCCGGATGTACCGCGACCCGCTGGCCACGGCACGGGAGTGGCGGGCGCTCGCCGAGGCGAAGCAGCTCTCGATCCGGGAGCTGATCATCGCCGTGACCGCCCGCCAGTCGTTCATCGGCACCCCCGCGCAGGTGGCCGACGCCATCGACGAGTTCGTGCAGACCGACGCGAGCGACGGCTTCGTCCTCGTGCCCCACATCACCCCGGGCGGCCTCGACGGGTTCGCCGACACCGTCGTCCCGCTGCTGCAGGAACGCGGCTCCTTCCGCGCCGAGTACGAGGGCACCACGCTGCGCGAGCACCTCGGGCTCTCCGACGCCAGGCCACCGATCACCGCGCCCACCGGCGAAGCCCCGTCATGACCCCATGGCCGGTCCCTCGGAGGACACCATGCCCGTGCACAACTCCCTGCTCGACCTCGTCGGCGGCACACCTCTGGTCCAGCTGCAGCGCCTGACCCAGGGCATCGCCGCACGCGTTCTGGTCAAGCTCGAGTACCTCAACCCCGGCGGTTCGGTGAAGGACCGCGCGGCCTCGGCAATGGTCGCGGCGGCCGAGCAGGCGGGCGAGCTGCGACCAGGCGGCACGATCGTCGAGGGCACGTCCGGCAACACCGGCATCGGTCTCGCCCAGGCCGCTGCCGTCCTCGGCTACCGGCTGATCGTCGTGGTGCCGAACTCCATCGCGGTGGAGAAGATCGACGCCCTCCAGGCGTACGGGGCAGAGGTGGTGCAGACCCCGTCCATCCTGCCCCGCAACCACCCGGAGCACGTGGCGAAGCTCGCCGAGCGCATCGCCTCGGAGATCCCTGGCGGGTGGCTGGCCAACCAGTACGACAACACCGCGAACCCGACCGCGCACCGCACCACCACCGGCCCCGAGATCTGGGTGGACACCGGCGGCACCGTGACCCATCTGGTGGCGGGCATCGGCACCGGCGGCACGATCTCGGGTGCCGGCGGCCATCTCAAGGAGGTCAGCAACGGGCGGGTCACCGTGGTGGGCGCCGATCCCGCGACCTCGGTGTACCACGGTGGCGACGGCAGCCCGTTCTTTGTCGAGGCGGCCGGCCACTACCTGCATCCGGACACGCCCGAAGACATCTGGCCGCTGTCCTATCACCCCGAGGTCCTGGACCGCATCGAGACCGTCTCCGACCGAGAGTCGTTGACCACCGTGCGCCGACTCGCCCGCGAGGAGGGCATCCTCGTCGGCGGTTCCTCCGGACTCGCCACCGCCGCCGCGCTGCGGGTGGCGAGCGGCCTCGGCCCGGAGCACACCGTCGTCGCGATCCTGCCCGACTCGGGCCGGGCCTACCTGTCGAAGTACCACTCGCCGACCTGGCTGCGCCGGTTCGGGTTCCTCGACGACGACCGGACCGGCCTGCTCGCCGACGCCGGTGTCGTGGGCGCCGTGCACACCGTCACCACTCGGACCCCGCTGGGCGAAGCCGCCGCGATCGCCGCCGGGCCCGCTCGCCACCAGGCCCTGCTGCCCGTCGTACTCCCCCGCCGAGACCGGGCGTTCGCCACCGCGGTGACGGAGATCCTCGGGGCGCTCGACCCGCTCGTCCTCCAGTCGGAGCTCGCGCGCCACGGGCCGGACACTCCCGCGGGCGAGGTGGCCGGGCCCCCACCACTCGCCCTCGGAACCGGAGAAACGGTCGAGGAGGCGCTGGCCCGGCTCGACGCGAGTGGACGGCCCCACGCTTTCGTGCTGCGCGATGGACGACTCGCCGGGGCCGTGTCCCGCGCCGATCTTGTCTGGGCCATCGAGGTCCGTGATCGCGCGCGCACCCATTCATGACAGCGATCGGCTCGCCACGCTCACTTTCGCGCCTCCGCGCGCATGTCGGAACCTGTGCGCGGAGGCGTCGAAGTGCGCGCCGCTTAGGGCACTACAGCGCTGCGCTACGCGGAGTTGCTGAACCGGGTTGGCCTCGACGACATCGCCGGCCGGCGCATCTGGGAGATCTCCGGCGGCCAGCAGCAGCGGGTCGCCATCGCTCGCGTGCTCGCGGCGCAAAAACCGCTCCTGCTGCTCGACGAGCCCTTCGCCGCGCTGGACGCGCTCACTCGGGAACGGCTGCAGGAGGACGTGCGCCACGTGACGTTCGAAACCGGTGGTACGTCGGTGTTCGTCACCCACAGAGCCGAGGAAGCCGTGTTTCTCGGCACTCGGGTCGTGGTCCTCACCAGCCGGCCCGGCAGGGTGGCGCTGGACCTGCGGGTGGACCTACCGCGCGGCCAGGTGGACGCCGATGCGGTCCGCGACTCGCCCCGATTCGGCGAGCTGCGTGCCGAGGTCGCCCGCGCGGTCAAGTCCGCGGCCGGATGAGAGGTACACACCTTCCGGTGGTGGAGTAAGCGCGGTCGAACACTTACAGTCGAATCACCGTCTTGGCGGCTCGGTGCCGTCGCCTCGGCCGAAGGAAGTCACTGTGCAGGTTTCGCCCGACCGCCGCGCGCCGCGCAAGCCGGTCGGGTCGCGCCGTCGGCACGTGGACTTCTGTCGCCTGCAGTCCTCCCCGCAACGCTGATCGCCCGTCTCGTTCACAGACCAGCGCTGCTCACAATCGGTACGCCCGACGGCGTGCCGCGTCGAGGAGGACGTCATGTCGGTCGGGTCGCGTACGGATGTTGATGTGGTGGTCGTGGGGCGGGGCGCGGTCGCGGGCGCGGCGGCATGGCACCTCGCCCGCGACGGCCGCGAGGTGCTGCTGCTGGCGCACCCGGGAACGGGGTCCTGTCCCGGCGCGGCGGCGGTCCCATTCCGGTCGGGTGAGCCGGAGCCGACGGTTGCCCTGGCCGCCGCCGCGGCCTCGATGTGGCGGGAGGTGGAGGCCGAGACCGGCGCCGCACTGCTCAGCCTCGCCGACGGCGTCGACCACGGAGACGCGGCGCGGACGGCGGCCGTCGCCGAGGCACTCACGACCCACGACATCCGGTCCACCTGGCTCGAGCCGGACGAGGCCGAGCACCGCTGGCCCGGCATGGTCTTTGGCGGGCCGGTGCTCCACCAGCCCGAAAAGACCGGCCGGGTAAGTGCCGGCCAGGCAGCGCGCGCACTGCAGGCCGCCGCGGTCGGCCAAGGAGCCACGGTCGAGTGGGACGGCCCGGTGACCGGAGTCACCCAGTCCGGCAGCGATCACGTCGTGATCAGCACGGAAGACGGTCCGGTGCGCGCTCGCCGGGTTGTCATCGCCGCCGGAGCCGCGTCGGCACGGTTGCTGCCAAGGGAGATCAGCACACCGCTGCGGACGGTGCAGGAGCAGATCGCAGGCTTTCCCCCACTCGGAATCAACCCGTGCATCGCGTGGGAGAACAACTGGCCGATCTTCGTCCACCACACCGGCCCGGCCGACGGGTGGCCCGCTCCGGTCTACGGCACTCCCGATCCGTGCGGCGACGTCATAGTGGCCTTCGACGCGGGCAGCCAGGACGAGTCGCCGCGGTTGCGGACCCTCCAGAGCTACGTCGCGGAGATGCTCCCCGGGCTCGACTCCACCGCCCCGGTACTCGTCGAGAGCACCCGCATCGAGACCGCGAACCGGCGGCCGGTGCTCTGCGCCACCGGCCCGATCATCGTCGGCGCGGGCTTTGCCGGCAGGGGAACAGCGCTCGCGCCGGCACTCGGGCGGGTCCTGGCCGACATGGCCCTCACGCGTCCCAGGTCGGGCCCGTTCTTCGCGCGGGGCGCACGCCGCGCCGAGCGGGCGAAGTCACCGAGCTTGCGCACGCCGCTCTCGGGATGAGATCCGGCTATCCGTAGATGTCGTTGCCTTTCGAGAACTCCACAAAAACACACGGCTCGTCCCCGACTGTCCACGCGTCGTGGCCGCGAGGCAGCAGCATGACCTCGTTGCGGCCGAACTCCTCGTGGCTGCCGCCCGCCATCACCACGTGCAACCGCCCGGAGAGCACGAGCGCGACATGCGGGAGTTCACACAGCTCGGTTCCTGCGTAATCCTTCAGGTCGTTCGACCAGCGCGCGCCGACATCAAATCGAACCCGGGTGACATCCACGCCGTCAAGATGTGCCGTCTGTTTGCTGATCAGGCCGTGCACGTCGGGCGAAATCGCGTCCAGATCGGCTTTCTGCATGGCGTTCGAAGCGGTTGTGGTCATGGGCTTTACCTCCGGGACAAGGGCACCGGCAAATCGGAGCCGAACGGGCTTTCAGTCTCGATAGGGCAGCACGTCGCTTCAACCGCCGTTCGGCCGTGCATGGTGGAGTTTCGGCATTGCCTGGTCGGGCACGGGGAAGGTCGCGCCGATACCCATCCCTGTGATCCACTCCGGGACCGGCTCGTAGCTGCTCCACACCAGCGGCTCCCCGACGGCGGCCTGTCCGATCAGCCAGGTACGGATCTCGTGCCCGCCGCTGCCGGCGCTGTCCTCCAGGGCCTCGTCGCCCAGGGTGGCGACCGCCGTCAGGTCGGCGGCGGTGAGCTGTTCGAGAAACCACTTGTCCCACGCGACGTTGACGTGGGCGTCGGGGTTGCCGCCCATCCCGCGGACGCGCTTCTCGCGCGCGGTGGCGACGGCGCGGACGTCCTTGCGCCCATGGATGACCAGCTCGCGCCGCTGACCGACCACCGACGGATCACGGGGGTCGTTGGAGGGCAGCCAGTGCGACAGACCGCCGCTGGCAACGACGAGGACGCGCCCGGGGAACATCGAGCCGCGGATGGCCGCGCCGAGCGCCCGGCCGAGCAGGACGCAGCGCTGCATGCTCGGCAACGGCGGCGCCGCGGTGTTGACCACCAGCGGCACCAGCGGGATGTCGGCCGCGCCGGTCACCATCTCGTAGCTCTGCACGACGCCGTGGTCAACGGTGAGCGAGTACGACAAGGCCAGGTCGAATCCGGCCGCCGCGAGGCTGTCACGGATCGACCAGGCCAGCCGCGAGGCGACCGGGAGTGGACCCGCCCTGCTGCCGAAGTCGCCGAACCCCACCGACTCCTCGACACCGAGCACGAACGGCGGCATCACGTCGTAGAAGTTCGCGTGGAAATGGTCGGGGCCGACGACGACCACGGCATCGGGAGCCAACCGGTCCACGGCTCTGGCGACCCGGGCGGCGTCGGCGAGGAACCGCCCACCGGGCTCGGCCGGGCCGTCGGGCGGAGTCATCGTGGCGAAGGGGGAATGCGACATCCCGACGAACCCGACGATCCGGGTCATGCCGGATCCTTCCCCAGCAGCAGGAAGTCGCGGTGGGTCCGGAGGTACTCGTCGACCTTCTCCCACTGCGGCCAGTGTCCGGCATCAGCGATCACGTGCAGGCGGGCGTCGGGCAGCCACTTCAGGAGCATCTCGGCCTCGTCGAGCCCGCCTGTCGGGTCGTGCTCGGTCCAGAGCAGGAGCGTGGGCGCGGTGACGTTGCCGACCCACGCCGGGTCCCACGCGAAGTCCTTGCGGATCATCGGGTCCTGCAGCACCAGCGTGTTGGTGATCGCCTGTATGAAGCCGGGGCGGCTGTAGACGGCGCGGCGAAGGTTCACCAGCTCGTCGGTGACCATCTCCTTGTGGTGGAACAGGAACTCCACCCGCCTGCGCACCGTCGCGTCACCGGGGTCCCGCACCGCGGCCATGGTGCTGTCGCGCATGCGCGCCATCACCTCGGGCTTGTTGGCGATGTTGCCGGGGGTGTTGAGCACCAGGCGACCGACGCGGTCGGGGTGGTGCGCCGCCGTCCACGCCACCACCCAGCCGCCGAGCGACTCCCCGGACAGGTGCGCGGTGTCGATGCCGAGGGCGTCCATCGTGCCCAGCAGGTTCTCCGCGAGCACGTCGATCGTGTAGGGCCGGTCCGGCAGATCCGACCAGCCGTGCCCGACCATGTCGTAAGCGGTGACGCGGAAGTCCGCGGCCAGACCGGCGATGTCGCGGGCGTAGGCCTCCAGGTGCCCGCCCGTGCCGTGCAGCAGCACCAGGTCGGGACCCGACCCGGCCTGCAGCACCCGCGTGCGGACCCCGCCGACGTCGACGTGACGCAGCTCGTGGTCGACGTTCGCCAACTCGCCCCAGATGCTGATGTGGTCGGGCAGAGCGCGGCTCTGTGTCGATGATTCGCTCGCAAGCTCGCTCACGACGTCTCCTCCTTGAAGCGGGCGCGGGCCTGCGCGACGGTCGCCAGTCCCGCGCTCTGCCGCCGACCGACGCCGAGCAGGCTGAGCAGCCGGGAGTTCTCGATGGTCAGGAACTCGACCGGGTGCTCGGTGGAGTCGTTGTAGTGGCGGTGCCAGGTCCAGGGCGGTGTGTAGACGTAGTCGCCGGTCGACCATCTGGCCGTCTCGTCCTCGACCTCGCTGTGGCCCTCGCCGGAGATGACGAAGTGCACCGTCTCGTGGTGGTGGCGCTGCATGTCGGAGCTCTCGCCCGGCGGGATGGTCTGCCGGAAGATCTCGAACGTCGTCGTCGGCAGCTTCCCGGCGATGGAGAGCGTGGTCGGGTTGTGCACCTGGCTCGCGGGCAGCGTCTCCAGCTCCCCGGCCCGCACCACGACGGGCCGCGCGGTGCTCGGCCGCACCGTGTCGGAGATCGCGCCGAGGAAATCAGCCATGCTGAACCCCGCTCCGCGCTCGCTCATACCGTCTCCGTTCGTCCACCGTCGACCGCCGCAACGTCGTCGGGTTGCGGCGCTAGCGTGGGGTCCGTGCAACCGAGGAGACAACGATGAGTCCCGGTGAGCGGGACGGGATGGGTGGGCTCGACCGGGCGGCGGCGATCCTCGGCGCTTTCGACGCCACCCACCGCGAGCTGACCCTCGCCGCGTTGGTAGCGCGCTGCGGATTGCCCCGATCGACCACGCACCGCACCGCCGACCGGATGATCCGGCTCGGCTGGTTGGACAAGCCGAAGGACCGCTACCGCATCGGCAACCGGCTCTTCGAGCTCTCCGGCCTGGCGCCGATCCGGCACGAGCTGCGGGAGGCGGTGCTGCCGTTCCTGCAGGACCTGCACAGCGCGACGCGGACCACCGTGCAGCTGGGGGTGCTCGACGGCGCCCAGGTGCTGGTCGTCGAGAAGATCACCGGACACCGGCCGATGCCGATGCTGTCGCAGGTCGGTGGGACGATCCCGGCCCACTGCTCGGGACTGGGCCGGGCGATCCTCGCCTACTCCGACGCGGCGGCCGTCGCGCTGGTCGTCGACGCCGGACTGACCCCGCGCACCCCGCGCACCATCGCCACGCCGGTGGCCCTGCTGCGCGAGCTGGCCGCCATCCCTGACCGTGGCTGGGCGGTCGACCGCGAGGAGGGCAACATCGGCGTGAGCTGCGTGGCGGCGCCGGTATTCGGCCCGCTCGGCGACGTCGTGGCCGCGCTGTCGGTGACCGGCCCGTCGGCCATCGTGAAGGCCGACCGGATCGGTCCCGCTGTCCGGCTCGCGGCGGCCGCGGCGTCCAGGGCGTACTCGACGCGGCGCGGAGGGCCCGGGTAATTGTCCCGGCCAGCGGGACGGGGGTTTGATGGACCGGCCGGGCAAACTCCACGCTGTGGTCCCTGACCCATCGGCGCCCCTCGAAGGAGACCACGGTGAGCCTTGGTGGCGGCTACATGCTCTCGTCCCGCGAAGGCACGGCGATCGCGGCGATCGGGCTCGGCATCACGACGAAGACCGACGGCAAGTCGACGCACGACGCGTACTCGATGTTCGAGTACTCGATCCCCGCGCAGACCAGCGGCCCGCCGCCCCACGTGCACACCCGCGAGGACGAGTCGTTCATCTGCCTCGCCGGACGGCTCGACGTGCACCTGGGCGGGCAGGACTTCGTGCTGGGACACGGCGACTACCTGTTCCTGCCCCGCGACGTCGTGCACACGTTCCGCAACTCCTCCACGGAGGAGGCGCGCGTCATCTCGGTGGTCTCGCCCGCTGGCCTGGAGCGGTACTACCAGGCACTCGCCGACCTGCCGCCCGGTCCGAAGGACATCTCGGTGCTGCAGCCAATCATGGCCAACTTCGGCATCGAGCTCCGACTCCCGCCCGAGGTCAGTTGACCATGAGGATCGCGATCATCGGCGCCGGTGCCGCGGGCCTCACCACGGCCAAGGTGCTCACCCACGCCGGGCACGACGTCACCGTGTTCGACCGGACGCCCGACGTCGGCGGGGTGTGGAGCACGACACGGCGCTACCCGGGCCTGACGACGCAGAGCCCGAAGGCGCAGTACTCGTTCTCGGACTTCCCCATGCCGAAGGACTACCCGGAGTGGCCGACGGGTGCCCAGATCCAGGCCTACCTCGCCGCCTACGCCACGCACTTCGGCGTCGACGCCTGCCTACGACTCGGCACCGAGGTGACGATCGCGCACGCCGTCGCCGACGGCGGGTGGACGCTCGACATCCGCGCCGCGGGCGTCGAGACCACGGAAGTGTTCGACCGGCTCGTCGTCGCTAATGGGGTGTTCTGTGAACCCGCCGTCCCGGACTATCCGGGGCTGGACGAGTTCACCGCCGCCGGGGGGCGACTGTGCGCGGGCAGCGACTTCCACGATGCGGAGGAGGCGCGCGACAAGCACGTGCTGGTGGTGGGTTACGGCAAGTCAGCGTGCGACGTCACCGTGCCAATCAGCCAGGTCGCCACCAGCGCTACCGTGATCGCCCGACAGATGCTCTGGAAGATGCCCCGAAAGATCGCCGGCGTCGTCAACTTCAAGATGCTGCTACTGACCCGAATGGGCGAGGCGGTGTTTCGCTATATCCGACTGCGCGGCTTCGAGAAGTTCCTGCACGGGCCGGGCGACCGCGCGCGCCGCGGGATGCTGAACTCCATCGGTTCGGTGTCGATACGGCAGTTCGGGCTGGCCAAGCTTGGCCTGGTGCCGTCCGGCCACATGGAAGACATCGTCCGCGGCGCGATCGGGCTGGTGACCGAGGGCTTCTTCGAGGGAGTCGCCGACGGCAGCATCGTCGTCCGCCGGGATCGGACCATCACCCGCCTCCTCGTCAGGGACGGACGGCCGCACGCCGAGCTGAGCGACGGCACCACGCTCCCAGCCGACCTCGTGGTCTGCGCCACCGGATTCATCCAGGGCGTGCCATTCCTCCCCGAGGACGTGCGGAAACGGCTGCTGGACGAGCGCGGGAACTTCATGCTCTTCCGGCAGATCCTGCCGATCAACGTCCCCGGCCTGTACTTCAACGGCTACAACTCGTCGTTCTTCAGCCCGCTCAACGCCGAGATGGCAGCCGTGTGGATCGTGGCAGACCTCGCGGGCACGGTGCCTCTGCCCGACGACCAGACCATGCGCCAGGCCGTCGTCGACCAGCTGGCGTTCATGGACACCGCCACCGACACCCACCACTGCCGGGGCACGAAGATCATCCCGTTCTCGATGCACAACGTCGACGAGGTGCTGGGCGACCTCGACCTCAACATCGCCAACCGGGTCCGGGTCACGCACTGGTTCAACCCCATCGACCCCGCGGCCTACCGGGACATCACCCCGACCGTCCTAGAGCGCCTCGCTGTCGACGGAGTTGAGCCCCGCCACGAGAACGGAACCGTCGGCAACAACGAGCCGATGCGCTCCGTCCGCGGAGTCGATGACGCCAACGACTCCGCGCCGAGTCGGTCGCAGCCCGAGCCGAACATCCTCAGCTGACCGGATCCCCCGTCGGTGGACGCGCGTGGCCGGTGACCTTGTGCTCGACGTCACACCAAAGTACGGTCTCGACGACCGTAGTTTGGAGGTGCAGCGGCGAGACGTAGTCGGTGGCGCAAGTGCGTCAGAGGGAAACTCGCCTCGGTGAAGGCGGCGCCATCAGTCCTTTCAGCACCCCTCACCAAAGGAGGATGTCGACGTGGATACAGCAACTCAACCGACAGAGCGTGAGGCGCTGGTCGCTAAGGCTCGCTCGTTGCACCCGCTATTAGCGGCCAATGCTGAGGCAGCGGAAAGGGATCGCTCACTGCCAGACGAAAACTTCAAGGCATTGACCGAGTCTGGAACCTTGCGGATCATGGTTCCGCGTCGCGTGGGGGGTTACGAAGCGGGACACCGGACCTACCTCGACGTGGTCGCTGAGCTGGCTAGAAGCGGCTGCGGATCGTCTGCCTGGTACGCGTTTATTCTCAACATGAATGACTGGATCGTTGGGATGATGCATCCTGATATCCAGGAAGCGGTATGGGCAGACGGGCCGGACAGTGGGGTGTGTGCTCCATTGACTCCGATGCCCGGTTGGAAGTTCGAGAAAGAGGAGGGCGGCATTCGACTCTCTGGCAAATGGGGATACGCGTCAGCTTCCAAACACGCTAACTGGGCCATGATTGGCTATCCTCTCCTCGACGCCGCCGGCGCTCCTGTGGATACTGGACTCGCCGTCATGCCCATGGACCGAGTGTCGATCGAAGACACGTGGTATGTGTCCGGGATGGCCGGCACTGGGAGCAACACTCTCGTCCTCGACGGCGTCTTCGTGCCCGACAATTTCACCCAATCACTCGGCCCGCTGCTTCGGGGCGAATTTTTGCACAGCCCCGCCGGCGGCGGGATGTACAGAGCGGACGTTGCCGCGGTCTTCCTGACATCCGTGGCCGCCCCCGTCTACGGAATGGCGCAATCTGCCCTTGATGCGACGATCACGCGGATGACTGCCCGACCGAAGCCGGTCACCTACACCTTCTATTCCGACGCCACGAAGGCGCCCTCTGTTCAAGCTGGCATCGCGCAGGCCTCAGCAATGATGGACGGCGCGCTCTGCCAGGCGCACGCCGCCGCGGACGCGATCGACGCACAATCACTCACCGGCATCCCGTTCGCGGATCCCGCGGAGCGCCACATTAACTCCATGCGAACCGCACACGCGGTCCGCCAGTGTGTTGCCGCAGTCGAACTGCTGCTCGACGCGCAAGGTGCGAGCGCCTTCGCACTCACCAATCCGGTCCAGCGGATATGGCGGGACATGAGCGCGGCTGCCCGACATGGGCTCAACCTCCCCGGACTCAAGCAGGAAATATACGGCCGAAGCCTTCTTCACGCCAACGAGCAGCAGATGAGCCCAATGGCCTGAGGTACTTCGCCGCCTCGACCGGCCCGGCGAAGGTCAGCGGGCGGGCAGGTGCTCCAGGAACCAGTCGCGGGCCGCCGCTGAGGCTGTGGTGAATCCGTCGCCGGTGTAGGCAGCGAAGTGATCGCCGGGCAGGAAGATGATCCTCTTGGGTTCCCCTAGTCGCGGATCTGCTCCCATGGGTCGATCTCGTGGCGGGGCTTTCCGGCGCGGTCCCGGATTCGCCCCAGCCGCGGTTGTCGAACACCACGACAGCGAGGCCTTACCGCTCACCGCTTTCTTATCTCCTCTGGCAGCCTCTGTACCAAGGCGGTCAGTTCTTGTCGGTGCGGGCCGTTATTCTTTGGCCATGTTGGTTGAGCAGGTTCCCGATAGCTTGGAGGAGATTCCTCCGGGTCCAGAACTTGCCGCCGTACTCGCCTCAATAGATATTTCCCAGGTCGCGAGTGGAGATCTGCCCATTGTGTTGCGGGCGCAAGCCCGGCAGCGTTCCCACAACGAAGCACAATTTCTGCGCGTCATCGCCGAAATGGGTCGGCGTGACCCTTTCGCCGGGCCGGACATGGTCGCCACTCTCGACGAGCCCGCCCGTTACGCCGCCGACGAACTCCGAGTCGCATTGACCTGGACCCGCCGCAGCGCCGAGGCCACCCAGTGCTACGCCGACGACCTGGTGTTCCACCTGCCTCAGGTCCACGCGGCGCTCTGCGCTGGGCGTATCGACCCGGCCAAGGCCCGGGTGTTCTGGCATCACCTACACCCTCTGCCACCCCACCACGTCGAGTCGATCTGCGCAGCTCTGCTGCCCCACGCCGGCCGGCTCACCACCG
>Ga0193743_1002319_pt1 | contig 13579 bp, 10 predicted proteins | sample L2c2metaG_FD_143038 | JGI IMG/M metagenome (GOLD analysis project Ga0193743, IMG submission 143038) | Soil microbial communities from a riparian zone of the East river system, Colorado, United States - L2c2 | ecosystem: Environmental > Terrestrial > Soil > Riparian zone | place: USA: East River... | reverse complement strand
GTCCGTGTTCGAACAGGTAAGCGACGCTGCACAGCCCTTCGATCGCCGCCATGTTGTGACTGACAAACAAGATCGTCCGTCCCTCTCTGGCGACGTCGCCCATCTTACCTAGACACTTTCTCTGGAAGGCTGTGTCCCCGACCGCCAATACTTCGTCCACTAATAATATTTCCGGTTCCAGGTGTGCGGCAACGGCAAACGCGAGACGCACATACATGCCGCTGGAATAGTGCTTCACGGGTGTATCGATAAACTTGTCGACTTCGGCGAAGGCAACTATTTCGTCAAATTTTCGGACTATTTCGGCTCTTCTCATCCCTAAAATAGCGCCGTTCAAGTAAATATTTTCCCGTCCGGTCAACTCGCCGTGAAAACCCGTGCCCACTTCCAACAATGAACCCAGCCGACCATAAACTTCTACACAACCGGAGGTTGGTTCCGTGATGCGTGCGAGGATTTTGAGCAGTGTGCTTTTGCCTGCACCATTTGGCCCAAGAATGCCAACCACCTCACCTTGCTTTATGTCAAAAGAGATATCTTCAAGGGCCCAAAAAATATCCGTGGACCGAGACGCGATATCGCGCCCGCGATACAGCGTTTTCAGCCCCCCAACAAGCTGGTCACGCAGAGTATCGTGGGAGACCTTTCCCACACCGATGTTATAACGTTTTGAGAGATTTCTAATTCGAATAGCAGTGGTTGTCATAGTTTTGTGACTTAGCTCGACATCATGTTCCGAGCGCGCGAACAGTGTGCTCACATGGGCAATTGCCGGCTACATTGGTAAAAATAACCGCGATGCAGCGGCCATTGTCACCATGGAAGTCTGCAATCTTGGCAAAACTCCGATCCCCCTCCAAAGATTCCTCGCGCATAATCCTTGCGAGTTTGGGTGTCCGAGGAGAATCGGCTTGCTTCTCCCATGCAAACGGTTCGAGGAAAGGTCGCTCAAGTTTCGGCATTTTTGCCGCGAGGAACCTTGCCGTTGAAACAATCGGCTCGCGATCGAAAACATTTGTCGAGCAAAAAAGCAGTGGAAGCTCCGGATATTGCGTTTTCAACTGAACGATCTCAGTGATTTTTGCCTGGAACTTGTGAGTGGAAAGAACTGCGACATTGGCGTCTGCGTGCGTGTGAAAGACCTTCACAAGCGCCACACTCAACAGCATGCCGGTTATGAAACCGCGTAACTCCATATGCTCCCGTTTACTGTGATTCGCCAGCAGATAAAATCCCAGCGCGGCAGTGAAAACGACGAACAGATTACCGGGGGTAAGGTATCGTCCCTCAAATATTATATCGCCTCCGTAAACCATCGATTGGGGGCCGAGTATCAAGAAGACGCCCGTTGCCGAGAGCGTAATCACGGCGGCCAATTCTTTACGCCACCCGTGCTCTAGCCATTGTTGTCGGGATACCGGAAGAAGCGTCGCGAACCCCGCGATAAGCGGAACAAACCAAAGGTTGTCTCTTGAGTAGGCCAAGAGCATCGGTTTCAGCGCATAGAGAAAGGACGTCGTTGAAACATCGGCTGCGTATTGATGGCTATAATCGCGCAACGCGCGGACGGTGAGCCAAACTTGCGCCGCGAGACTCACCGTGAGAAAGGCCAGCGCGAAAATATCGACGAGCTTAAGCCGCCGAGGACCTTCAAAAATCGATCGCCGAACTATCGGCAGGACAACATATATAAAGGCAAGTGCGCCGGGAAGCACCGGTATGAAACTCTCCTTTAAGAATCCAGCGACTGCAAGAAGGGCCAATCCTGGAAAAAGCCGCGCAGGGTGCCAATTATGTCTTCCCAGTTGTACCGCCACCCACGCCAGTCCAGCGAGCATCAAAGGAACTCCGTAGGACTCTTGCGGTCCCAGTCTAGTCCAGATTTCATTCTGCGCACCGGCAAAAAATAGTAGGGTTACCAACCCGGCGAACAGAGGGCGCAAGAAAACGCGTAGGCCCAAATACAGAAATAGAGCCGAGAGAAGCGCGAGCAATAGTCGATTCGCGTACCAAAGAACGGGGTTGCCGCCGACAAAGTAAGCCTCCAGTATCCGCAGCACATAATAGGCGGGACGAAACCGTCCGTTGTGCTCTATGGCATATTCACCGATCAACGGCAAAATTTCAGAAGTTTGGACGATTTTGTCTCTTCCCAAAATACTCACAATTTCGTGATCATCGATCATCCCGAAATCGGCGTGGAACATTGGGCTTAACATAAAAAGAATGCAGCCGAATACGAAACCCAGAGGCCACTCACGCAGCAGTATCTTTGAATAGGCCTGGGGCATTGTCGATACGCCGTCCTCTATTATTTTTATTTCAGGAAAGCGTGCTGGTGGGTGAGGCAAAGCGCGTTCCCACTTGGTCGTTCCGCGACTCCGGTTGTGAGATCTCGTCAGGACTGGCTTCTTTCACGATGTAGTGAGGGCGACCCTTAACTTCCTCGTAAATGCGCCCGATGTACTCACCCATGACGCCGAAGGATAGAAGTTGCACGCTGCCAATGAAGAGGAAGGCAGCAACAATCGTTGCGTAGCCCACTAACGGGGCGTCGGTAAAAAAACGCCAATAGAATACCAGAGCGACCATCACCAATGCGAGCGCTCCTGTCGCCAAGCCCATATATGTAGCCAGGCGAAGTGGGCTATAAGAAAAGGACACCAGGCCATCCATCGCTAGAGCCAGAGATTTGAAGAAATTGTATTTGGGCTTTCCGCTAAAGCGTTGTTGGCGTGAGAAGGCCTGTTCCGTATGACGAAATCCTACCCAGGCGCGAAGACCTCGGACGTAGCGATTGCGCTCCGGCAAGCGGTTAAGCGTGTCGACGACTACCCGATCCATAAGACAGAAGTCGCCTCCATCCAAGGGGATCTTCGTATCAGAAAGGCGAGCGAGGATCCGATAATAAGCCCATGCGAACAGTCGCTTGCTCAAGGGATCGACGTCCCTCTGCGTCCGTCGACCAAAGACGACTTGGTAGCCTTCGCGCCAGCGCTGGAGCATCGGTGGGATGACCTGCGGCGGGTCCTGCAGATCAGCGTCCATAATAATCAGCAGATCGCCGGTCGCCCGATGCATTCCTGCTGTGACGGCCGCTTGATGGCCAAAATTGCGGGAGAAACTCACGAACTTTACGCGCGGATCTTTTTGAGACATGACTCGGAGCCAATTGAGCGTGCCGTCGGTGGAGCCGTCATCCACCACCACCAACTCCAATCTTTCGTCAAGCTTATCGAACTCCGCAACCAGTTGGCGGTAAAGCTCCGGAAGGTTTTCGAGTTCGTTATAAGCCGCTACGACCACGCTGACTAATGGAGAAGACCGACTCATCATCGGTTTCCTTTTCTGCAAGATTTTGCAACGCCAGATTCCATGCGAGTTTTTTCAACGGCTCCGGTCGTTAACGTTATAAATCAACCGGGCATCCAAATGACCGTATTGGGGATCCGAAGGATGGGAACGGAAGTCCCATGTCCATCTCTGTAGTTCATAGGCGGCCAGTCTCTCCTTCGGAGAAACTTTCTTATTGTAGGCAGCGCCCAAAACGGCGAGGGACTTTCTGCAAACCTCAAGCTCCGTCGGTTTGCCAAAACACAGGGTGAATAGCGACTCATAGCGGCTATTGATGGACCACGCTCCAAGAGCATCCTCAAAATAAGCTTTACCGGTTATACCGGATTCCCAGTGGCCGATCACTTTGTAATATGTGACTACCGAATCTCGTTTGGAAGTGAACATCTGTACGGAGGTAAAAGGATAAAATTCGATCTGGCCCGACCAGGTAAACAGCACGGCCGAGGTCAAAGCAGAAATAACCAAAACGTAACGGCGATAACTGTGCGTGGAACCGGCAGGGGGCATGACCGGATTCGTATCTTCCACAGATTTGTTTCGGCAGTCGGCATCACACTGTAGTGCAGAAAGGCGTTCGCGGGCGAAGTAGCCGTACACAGAAACTCCCAGTAAAGGAACACCCGGTAAAAAAAGTAAGGGAACCAGTGGCCAAAGCATCGGCACGGCCTGGGCCATGACACGATACGCAAAAAAACCACCATACGCCCGTCCGTCGGAAATGACGTACATCTGTTCTTCGAGAGCCGTCGGTGTGAGATCCAAGCCGTGACTACGATTGTACTCGGCAAGATCCACACCACGAATGCCACGAAACTTCAGCCGGCTAAAGAGATCCAAACTGCGGAGCAGCCGAACCGTTCGAAGGCAACGGGGACAAAAGTCATCATAGAGCACTTCGATCGGTCGGCCGCTTCCAAGCCACTGCCCCAATTTCTTTCGGACTTTGGTAAAGTCATAGAAGACAAGCTGTAGCAGTATCAGATCGAAAAATACGATGTTTTGTAAGAAAATGATGCCGATGTGCATCAGGAGAGCAATAGCCGGCAATATCTTACGTGCAACACGAGAGAATAGCACCAGCACGAAGAATAGCTCTCCAGAGATGGCAGCGATGCCAAGAAGAACAAACACGATATCGGGCGCAGGCGCAAGGTATAATGATAGACCCCACTCACCTTTTCTTGGATAAAGCGTCTGCTCGAAAAGCATATTTCTCATATTGGTGGCGTCGGTCCAGCTAACGCCCGCGGCGCGCAGCTTGCTCAACCCTGCCTCCAGATACGGTAACGCGATGGCAACCCAGCAGAGGTATCGCGACCAACCGTAAACCGGTAACGCTCGCTCAGGCTCCGGCACTGAAGAACCTTGATAGATCTTTCGGAGCCGGTCAAGCGACCATCCATCGCCGCACGGAGTGAAGGATAAAACTGCCAGAGCATAAATGGGAATCAGATTCTGATGCCAAAAACCACTGTACTCCCTCAAGATGCCGTTTAGCACAAAGGCGCAGAATGCAGCCAGAGGGATAACGACGCGGGTATGCCAACCAATCATTCCTAAAAACAGCGCTAGCTCTGTCACCCATTGAAACAGCCACAGGCCCTTTTCGCTGCTGATTAATGTTTCATACCCGATGGGCAAAGCACTAAATACCCTCATCAGTCCCATCGGCTCACGGAGCTCCCCCGGAAGTAAGGCAAAACTGCTTAGGTCTTCCCACAATGTGGATATAAGAAGGATGCCACAGATCCACATTCGTATTGCGCCCAGTGATCCCGGCGTGGCTTCGCCCACAAACCTCCGAAAGAAAGCGGAACTACTCGCCATGATTGCAATAAGCCAAAATGTCAAGCAGGTCACTAATATGCGAAGGGCAATATCGTTCCAGAGCTGGAGATAAAAACCGACGTCATACACCCTTTGGCCCTGGATCACGCTGTTTAGAAATGGGTAACTCTTCCCGTGGTAGGCGCTTTCAATGACGTGAGGCACAATGAGATAACCGAAGATTATCCAGAGGGCCAAGGACCCGAAACCAAAAATCAGGAGAAACCGGCTGAAAGTATTCTTAGTGTCAATAAAATGTTCTTGGTTCATGGAACTTATCGTTTCACCGTATTGGCATCACTCGTGGGCGGCAAACAATAACGACACGGCTCAGCTCAAAAGCGTCCGGAAACGTGACAATTCAATTGAAAATATAATGAAACTTTATGCGAGCTCTTTTGCTGTCCCCGCTCTGCCTTGTGCAACAATGCCAGAGCAAAGAAAAACTACACGGAGCCAGCCGTGCTCGCCATAGAAACTAGTCTTCAGAGTGTGTCGGCGAAGGTGCGTTCCATACGTTTAAAGAAAACAATTCCGCTCGCCAATAACACCACGATGACGATCGTGCTTATGCCAATCACGTGGAAAGCCGGCCGCTCAGTTCCGAGGAGAGCCCAGCGAAATCCCTCAATGACGCCTGCGATAGGGTTAAGACCATATAATGGACGCCACTTTTCCGGCACGATATTGACCGAATAAACCACCGGGGAGGCATACATCCATAGTTGAACCAAAAACGGAATCGTATGACCCACATCGCGATATTTGGCGTTAAGCGGAGCCAGCCACAAGGACACACCCAATGCCGTAGCGCAGGCCAGCACAAGAAACAAAGGCAAAGTCACCACACCCCAGGTAGGCGATATTCCATACCAGATCATCATGGCCAAAAGCACAAAAAAGGACACAAAAAAATCTATGAGAGGAGAAACAACGGACGCCACGGGAATAATCAAGCGGGGAAAATACACTTTCTTGATTAAGTTGGAATCGCCTACGAGACTTGTCCCACTGCGGCTGATGGCCTGGGCAAAATACGTCCAGGGGAGCAATGCGGTGAAGGCGAATATCGGGTAGGGCACGCCGTCGGAAGGCATCTTTGCAAAAAACCCAAAGATCACCGTGAAGATTGCCATCGTCAACAGAGGCTGCAGCACGGCCCAGGCAACGCCAATGACGGTTTGCTTGTAGCGTACTTTAAAATCCCGCCAGACGAAGAAATAGACGAGCTCGCGAAATTCCCACACACTGGCCAGGTCCAAGTTGAACAGACCTCTACTCGGCCGGATCAATACCATGGTATTTGCAGCAGCATCCGCTAGAGAGGGGGAACTCATCTTCATGTAGTGAGACCTTGGTCGGCTGATTGTGTTTTCTATTTATCCAGGTGGGACAAATTTTCGCCGAGTGCGATTGTGGATCTCGCCTCTCCGCGCCGCGCGGATTTCGCGGTCCATTTTTCGGCGGTTTTTTTGGCCAACTCGTCTTTGTCTTCGGCTTGAGTAGCTATCTCCAATATCTTCTCGCTGATCAGTCGATTTCCGTCCGGCGTTACGTGCACGTCGTCGAGCCACACCACCGGCTCGTAGTCGTCGAAGACCTCACCCAGATAGTAAAGATTCTGATATTCCGGCACGGCTTGTTCGATCGCTCGATAAGCCAACCGATAGAGTCGGTCCAGCGCGGGATCGACGGCGACCTTCAGGTTCTTCTCTTCGCTTTTAAGCGGTTTTTTGCTGACCGCAATGTAGGGCGGCCAGAAAAAAAAATATTTAAAGCCATATTCACGTGCAAGCCCATCGACGATTCTGTAATTACCCAAATACTTCTGCACAATCGATTGGGTCAAAGCCGCAGCATCAATCCCTTTAGTTTCATAAGTTGCCAGTTGCGCAGCCGGTGGTGGGCGGCCGAGTTTGCTCACCAGGCTGTCGGCCATTCTGAAAAGGTAAAAGGATTCTAGCAGCTTGACCGAATCCGATTCGGGCGGGCGCCGGTTTTCGAACCGGGCTGCCAGCAGATCCAGATTCTCGTGAACTTCAGTCCGGCCCGATTGGTAACCAGTGTAGACATCGTTAGGACCGTCGTAGAAGAAAACCCAGTTAGGGATGTTTCCAGCTTGTAATTCAGTCAAGAGCTCGATGACGCTCTGAGTGGAAACATAGCCTGACTCGGCGAAGTTGACCACACAGACGTGCCCGCCTTTCAGCTTTTCCAAACTCGCCTGCAAGTAAGCGGGTATTGTTCCCCAATCGGGCGCACCCGTTCCCCACATGGTCGAGCCCCCGAAGGTGAACACCTTGAAGGAATTGGCAGCACAGTCGGCGCCCGGCGTCGACCTGATGCCGTTTTGATCGATATTGATGGTGTTGCCTTTGAAAGGAGATCTGCGCCAGACTACGTAAGGATGATAGTTTTGCTGCCGACTCGCGGCAAACTCGCGCCAGTATTCGGCTGCCCAACTCTGCGAAGTATAGTAGGACGATTTTTCCCTGGGATCTTGCACACTCGCCGCCGGTTCCCGAAACAAATTATAGGACTTCACGATACCCATGGCTGCCAGTTCCAGGCAGGCCCATGCGACCAGGGCATTCAAAGTGAGAATGGCCATCGCCTTATAGCTCTCGACGATTCTAGCCGCGAAAGCTCTCACCTTCTGCTCGTGATCGACGCGAGCGAGCAAGCCGAGGAGCAACAGGCTCACCGCGGCAAAACTTCCCAACAACACACGCAATCCCGGACTTTTGAGGTCATGCCAGCGCTCAAAATGTACGACCGAAATCAAAAGCAACATTCCGCCGCCTACTATAAGGAGAATGTCGCTGATTTTTTTCATCAGTGGCACTCGTTGCCGGGAATCCGTCGCCTCTTGCTCATCCATGCCGTGCAATACTTCCTCTAGCGCACAATCCACCCAACCGCTGGTCGGGCTAAAAAATAGCGTACATAAAAGGCGTTACCGTCAACACTGAACTTTGATTCGAAATCGCCAGGCTGGCAAAAAGCGTCAATACAAACATGACTGGCGTGAGCCACCACCACATTCGCTGCGCGAAGAATTCGCAAAGTTCCGCTGCCAATACCGTGAGCGAGCTTTCCAGACCGCCCTGCCGCAACATCATCGGCGGAGCGGGGCTGACTACTTCTACCGTACGCAATTGCAAGCGCGACAGCAATGTTCTCAGCCCCTCATACGCAAAATACGCAACAAGCAGGGAGGGGATGAGCACATAAAAGCTGCTGGGCATCGCCAGGTGCTGGTAAGCGGCGGGCGATAAAACAGTCCTGAACATCGTGAAAGCTTCATGCAGGTCATTCGCCCGAAAAAAAATCCAGCCCAATGAAATAGAAGCAAATGTGGCGGCCCACGCCAGTAAAAATCCGATAAAATTGGGCGGCTTAATGCCAAATTGCCGTTTCGCCTGTTGGCCCAAACGGTGCGCGACCAGCAACAAGCCATGATAAAACCCCCAGCAAATAAACGTCAACTTTGCGGCATGCCACAAGCCAAAGAGCGTCATGGAAATCACAAAGACCAAATACGGCCACCAGCGCTCCCGGCGGGCGGCGGCAAGCGGCACAAAAACATAGTCACGGATCCAGAAGGAAAGGGACATGTGCCAGCGCGTCCAGAAAATAGAGGGGGTCGCGGAGAGAAATGGGCGAGAAAAATTTTCCGTCACGTCGATGCCAAATAGGCGTGCAGTACCTATGACCAGATGGGAATAGCCGGCAAAGTCAAGAAACAATTGCAAGCCGAAACCCATCGCCAACAGCCAGACATCGACACCGCCCCAACCGCTCCTCATCTGATCAAACCCGGCGGTTATTCCCCCGCCCGTAGTCAAGCCGGTCCCTAGAAGCTGAGCCAAAATCAGCTTCATAAATAGCCCCTGAATTATGCGCAGAGCTCCTATAGAAAGATTATCGCGCGAAAACACCGGCGTTTTCCGGAATTGCGGCAGCATGTCCGGCAGACGGGAAACCGGCCCTGAAAGCACCGTCGGCCAGAACGCCATATAGAGACAAAACTCCAGCAACGAAGGATTAATTTCTTCCTCACGGTAGACATCAAACAGATAAGAAAGCGCCTGAAACGTCCAAAAGGAAATGCCTACCGGCATAACGACGTAACGCAGGAAATCAGGTTCCCAGGATACTGTCCATGGGGAACCTAAAATCGGCGGGAGATATTTGAAAAAGCCCAGAAATAATAAATTGCAGCCGATGCCCAGCCATAAATAGGCAATCATCGGACGGCGGCGTAGCAACGCACCCAAACCAAAATTTATCAGAGAACTGGTAATCAAGACAGCTAAGAACTCGATCCCCCAAGTGGAATAAAATAAATAGCTGGCAAGTAAGAGCAGCCCCTGACGCGTACGGACGGAACGTAAATTCCATGCCACCACCCACAGCAACAGGACGGCCAAGAGGATGGTCACCATGTGATAGATTTGATTTGTCATTGCTCGGAAAGCGGGGGGAAAATTGCCTAAGACACGCGATTGTTTGGTAATCGGCGAATCTATTTGCGCGGCTTGCCCATGCGACGCCCCGTCGCCAACATCAACGCGACGGTATCCATATCCTTGGGCCGGACCTTACTGGCCGGAATCCGCATCCCCATCACGTCCTCAAGCTGAAGCAAAATGTTAACGAGCGCCAAGGAGTCTATAATCCCTGACGACACCAAAGGTGTATCTTCGGTGATTTCTACGCCAGGCCGGCGAATGACCTCGCGCGCAATATAGTCGATCATCTGCTGAGATAGATCGTTGTTTTTCGTATCGTTCATGCGACTTGCCCTTCGATAAGTTCTGGATGTTGAGCCAGGAGTTTTTCCCGCGTTGTGGAGCGCGCCGGTTTTCCCGCGGTGCTCTTGACAATCCAACCCGGTGGCATAAGAAAGATCGCGCGCGGCGCCACGTCTAGCTCCGCTGCGATGGCGTTGCGCAGAGTCTGTTCGATTTTAAAGGCGCCTTTGGCCTCAGTTTCTTTCTCCAATTCCGCGGCCACCACGATGTCTTCCGTGCCGCGGTCTTCATTATAGAGACCAAACGCGACAGCCCGCCCGTCATGAATGGCCGGATGGCGACAAACGATTTCTTCGATGTCCTGCGGATAAATATTCTTACCCGCAACCACGATTAGGTCTTTTTTGCGGCCAATGACGTAGAGCTCGCCGTCTATACGGAATCCCAGGTCGCCCGTCGAGTACCAGCCGTCCTTGATAACCGCGTCGCTCAAATCGGGGCGGTTGTAGTAGCCCTCAAAGAGTGAATCGCTTTGAATGAGAATCTCGCCGACTTCACTGTCGGACAAGTCTCGCCCCTCCGCAGAGACGATGCGCAGGTGATTGCCGGGCAGACAGCGACCGGAAGAAACAAAGCAAACACCTTGCGCGGCTCCATCGGCTATCGGCAAGGCGACATTTCTTTGAGATAATTCTTTTCCGTCGATCACCATGCGCGGCGGCGGAGCGCCCATTTCCGACTGTGTGACGGCGAAAACGTTTTCTGCCATCGCATAAGAGCTCTTTAGCGCATCCGGCCTGAGCCCGTACTGTCCATACGCACTCATAAATTCGTCGATGCTTTGGGCCCGCACCGGCTCAGAGCAATTGATCAATGCCCGCAGCCCCGACAAATCGTAGTTTCGGTCTTCCTGGCGAACCCGCCGCGCGAGAAACTGTAAGGCGAAATTCGGTACCCAGGCAAGGGTGCAGCGATATTCGGAAATCAGTTGCAACATCGTGCCGGGTCGAACCACCCACTCTATCGGCGATTGCATCACGATCGGCAGATGATACGCGAGCGGCAACATGAAACAGGCGATCAGTCCCATGTCATGATAAAGCGGCAGCCAGCTATAAAGGCGGTCGTGAGCGCTGATCTTGAGCGCCATCGCCAGATGTTCCAGTTGCGTCAGAACGGCGGCGTGCGACAACGCCACTCCTTTTTGCAGTCCCGTGGTGCCGGCTGAATGCTGGATGAAAGCCAAGCTTTCTGACGAAGAACGGTCATGAGGCAGTTTTGCGTCGTCGCTCGATACGACGGGCAAATCGCCGCAGCGCAGCAGTTGTGCATCGCTAGCCACCGCCAGGTGATTTGAGAATTCCACCGGGAAATCTTCATCCACCACGATGAGCCGCGCCTGCAGGTTCCGCGATACGCCCGCCAAGCCCGAGCTATATTTCTCGGGATCCACTTTGAAATTGGGATAAGCGAGGATCGCCGGGACAGCGCCCACCAGCATTGCACCGGCAAATGAAGCCATTAACGGGATGCCCTGTGGCATGATCAGAATCACCCTATCGCCGCTTTTTATGCCGTGTGCCTGAAAACTGGCAGCTTGTAACTTTGCCAGGCCAATGAACTCTCCGAATGTAACCGTACAAGAATCTTCCTCATCGCTCCACACCGTGACGAACGGTCTGTGAGGCGGCGCTGCCAGGAGCGCATCCACGAGAGTACGAGAGTTGAGAGAGACCATGACGCAGGGTTGCTAAAACAAATACTCTTTAAAATTAAACAAGAAACATGCCGAACATTGTACCGCGACAACGTAGAGATTTTGCTCGCAATAGAGCTGCTCGCTTATTTGGGTTGTCGCAAAACAGCAACAAGGTGTTTAAAAAACGAAACACTCCTGGTGCATATGAATTTCTGACGCTGTCCAAGCCGTCGCCAGATTGTCATTCGCCAAAGAAGGATGGCAGACATGGCTGGAGATCAAGATCTCATCCTGACTCTGTCCTTTCAGGAAATATTCACCGTATGTGAGATGGCCATTCTGCAAAGTCGCCTCGAATTAGAAAAGTTCGCTTTAAGATGAGGCCTTGTAATCAAACACCTTGAACATCGTCTTTAAAATCAAACCGACGTCGAAGAGCAAAGAGGAGCGTTGAACATAGTCCTTAGCCAGCTTGATTTTATCCGGCAGCACGTGAGTGAGGTATTCTTCTTCGGGATTTTCGGCGTTCCCAAGAAGGGACGCTTCGTCTCGATACTTTAGCGAGGCGAGATCGGTAATTCCCGGTCGAACTCTCAAAATATCCTCATAGTCGCGGTGAAACACCTGCACATATTTTGGCACTTCCGGACGCGGGCCGACAAAGCTCATGTCGCCTTTCAGCACGTTGATCAGTTGCGGCAACTCGTCGATCTTGGTCTTGCGGAGCCATCTGCCCGCCCGCGTAATACGCGGATCATCACCGATAGTGATCAGCCGACCAGACCCGAACGGCTCTTGCAGCATGGTGCGAAATTTACAGATCAAAAAGGGACGAAACTCCTTCCCGATCCTCTGCTGGCGAAACAACACTGGACCGCGGGAGTCCAGCTTGATAAAAACCGCCACCATGAGCAGGAAAGGAGCGAGGAGGACAAGGCCCAAAAAAGACACAGTGGCGTCAAATGTACGCTTCATCAGGGAATCTCAAAGAGGAGCGGAATAAATGAACCTCGTCTCGGAAGTCTTTTATGATGTCTGGCGATCCGTTAGCGCGCGCCGCATCCAGAAACTTCCCGGCCATGTGGTTGCTGGATCGTAAGAAGCAAATGCCGCTTTGAGCTTAAGCGAATGGTGCATATGCAGAAAACTTCCCGCCATCAGCACTTCATAACTCCTATTGAAAGCGAGAAACGCCTGCAGCAGGTATTGCTCCGTCCAGAACCGATGGTCGGTTAAGACCCATTCTTTTGGATATTCCGCCGGAAGAAAAATGTCATGACAGTGAACGAGGACTCCCGGTTTCAAGCGCGGCAAAATCTCGAGGTATTCATAGACCACATCTCCGCCGGTCTTAATCACGTGGCTCGAGTCAATAAAGACAATGTCGTTTGCCTCAAGCGCGCAGAATCGCTCGAGCGGCAGCGACTGAACCTTTGTTTCAAGCAATTCCGCGAGCCCTGGAATGCCGCGGCGCAGAAATTCCTTTGGGTGGGGCTCTACGGCCATGAGATGGCACGGGTTTCCTTCGGTTTCATTTTTCTGTATAGCTTCCGCGGCGAGAAGCGTTGACATACCTGAACCGATCTCAATCATTGTTCGCGGCCTGAAGTACCGAATCATGCAATACAATAGCTCTGCATCGACAGGACCAAAGAGTGTTTGACCAAAATGAAAGCGCGTGGGATCACTGTTCGAAACAGGGAAACGGTCGTATTCGTTCCTAAACCTAGAGCTAAAGGTACGTAGGAGGTCCAATTGAAAGTGCTGGTTTAGGTCGAGGCCACCCAATAAGGTGGGCGATGACCAAACCTCCTCCGACAATTCACGAGTATCAGGAATCGGCTCATAGAAATGAGTCGGTGTGACGTGCCATCCACGTGCTTCGTATAAGCTAAACAGATCTGGATCCGTGAAAAGCCGCGCCGGCAGATGCATTGCG
>Ga0193743_1002318_pt1 | contig 13580 bp, 14 predicted proteins | sample L2c2metaG_FD_143038 | JGI IMG/M metagenome (GOLD analysis project Ga0193743, IMG submission 143038) | Soil microbial communities from a riparian zone of the East river system, Colorado, United States - L2c2 | ecosystem: Environmental > Terrestrial > Soil > Riparian zone | place: USA: East River... | reverse complement strand
ATAAAGCCCTGCTAAGGTGGGATGCATGTCTATATACCAAGAAATCGGAGTCGAAATAATAAAATGATGAAAAATAATGAAATGATGAAAAAGATGGAGAATGGTGAAACAGTGATAGGAATGTTACATCACGTGATCATCGGACTCCGGTATCGGAGCCGCGAGTGCACTCCGTCTTGGGCTGGCGACGATGAGGAGGAATATACAGAGGTGACGGAGAAATATCGGAGGAAACATCGGAGGACGTGGAGCGTCCCCTAACACATCCAACAATGCTCTGTTGCCTCTGTACATTCCTCCCCATTGTTGCTAACTCAAGATGGAGTGCACTCACGGCTCTGATAGTGGAGTCTGACAGACACATGACATAGATACCTTATGCATTCATATCACTCTCTTCATCATTCTTCATTTTTGCCATCATTCTATTATTTTGACTCTGATTTTTGGTATATAGACACATGTGTATATATATGTTTAGGATCCCCTGCTAGATCTTGATATGTCTAGCCGCAGTTGCCCTAACATCAGAAAAGGATCACCCAGAGGACTGATCTCAGCAGATAGCTAGTCCACCATAGTTGTCTTTCACAGTTCCAATTCAGACTCCACTGACTCCGTGTACTCCTCCACTCTCAATCCCTCCTCAGCATTACCCAAAACCATATTTCCTGACAAGGACCTGTTGCACTCTACACTGCTGGCACCGGGTGGTGTTTCCCCTGGAAAAACCCATTAAGAGACATGTTTTGTGATTTCCAAAGGGTTTTTCCCATGGAAACACAAAAAGTGTTTCTGAAAGAAAAATCCGAGAAACACATTATGTGTTTCTTTCAGGTTTTCCATAGATAAATTTTTTGTTTTTCTCAAAATTTATCTTTTTGAAACATGATAAGTGTTTCTTTCTTTGTTTGAAACAAAGAAAGCATGTTTCCCATAGATAAATCTTGAGAAAAACAAAAAATCTATCTATGGGAAACATGAAAGAAACACATAATGTGTTTCTCAAATTTTCCTTTCAGAAACACCCTTTGTGTTTCCATGGGAAAAAACCTTTAGAAATCACAAAACATGTCTAGAAATGGGTTTTTCTGGGGGAAACACCACCCAGTGCCAGCAGTGCTATGGAAAGTGAACGACTTGCGACCCTGGAGCAAGCCCTTGCTGAATTACAGGCGAAGGATGCAAACACCCAACACAAGTTAGACATCCTTATTTCCCATATTCCTCAGTCTGAAAATCTGATCCCATCTACACAACCCACACCTGTCAATCCAAAGGCCCATGGCTTAAAACTGGCTCTTCTGTCAGAGTTTGATGGAGACCATGTCAAAGGAATGGTGTTTTTTAATTCTTCAGACCTACTTAGAGAAGTGCCTTGCGGAAATCAATTCAAAACACCCAGAGCCAACAGTGGAGGTAGAGGAGCAGGATTTTTCCCATTGCAAAAAGTGAACCGCATGCGCTCGTTGTCATATCACAATCGTTTTTCTGTTTTACCTACATGCTCTGTTAATGAAACAGTTGAACCATCTACAGACATGCAAATCCCATATCTGAGAATCTGATCATTGTTCCGATGGAGATAGCTCGGAATAGGTGCCCAAAATAGGAACAACGACTCCCATCCAAACTTGTCATTGCTTTGGTGGAAGATGGTTTGACCTCCCTCAAACTGAAGGTTGAGCTTGTAACCACTGATACACGAGAAGTGAAGTCATCAACTCCTTCATAGACAGTGGAGCCACCTGAGAGTTCATTGACTGTCACTATGCTAAGAGCAACCGGCTCCATACTTGGAAGCTCTCCAAACCCATTCCGGTTTACAATGTTGACGGAACACTGAATGAGGCTGGTTCTATCACTGAAGTGGTCGATCTCATCTTGAGATATTGGAATCATTCAGAGCAGACATTATTTGCTGTCACTGGCTTAGGCAAGCAGAAGCTCATCCTTGGGCACTCTTGGCTATGGAAGCACAATCCAGAAATTGATTGGGTAACTGGAGAAGTCAAAATGTCCAGATGTCCACCCTGATGCTGCTCCGGATGTAGAGACAAAGCTCGAGAGGAGAGAATTGCTTGGAAGGCTGAAATCTGACAGACCAAAGCCATTTCTGATGGGCCTGTACCAGAACTTCACACGGACTCCAAAGAGGAAGAGCCTGAGGAAGCTGAAGAACTGATCAAACCAGGAGATTGCATCTTTGCCATTGGCCTTGTTCCAGCCCCAGCGGAGATCCGAGCCACTTCTAGTGTTTCTCAGTGCTTAGCTGAAGCATTCAAACATAATTCTTAAGCTTCTGTCCCCTCTGGACAGTCTTTTCTGGTGTATCTGAAGGAGTTTGACAGTGTCTTTTCCAAGGAGTCCTTTGATGCCCTACCAGAGTCCAAAAAATGGGACCACACAGTCAAGCTGATCTCCAGAGAAAAGGCCTCTAACTGCAAAGTTTATCCATTGGCTCCAATGGAGCAACAGGAACTCGATCAATTCCCAAAGGAAAACTTGGAAACAGGTTGGATTCATCTGTCCAAGTCTCCGATGGCATCTCTGGTCTTTTTCATTAAGAAGAAGGATGGTGCTCTATGACTTGTTCAGGACTATTGGGCCCTAAACACGATGATGGTCAAGAACAAGTACCTGCTCTCTCTCATCTCTGAACTCATCAATAAACTCAGAGGAGCCAAGTACTTCACCAAACTTGATGTCTGATGGGGGGTTCAACAATGTCTGGGTGAAAGAAGGAGATGAGTGGAAGGCTGCATTCTGAACAAACCGAGGACTCTTTGAACTGCTGGTTATGTTTTTTGGACTGTGCAATAGTCCAGCAACGTTCCAGACCATGATGGACAACATCTTTGATGACTTAGTAACGGAAGGTGTTGTGGTGGTGTACCTGGACAACATCCTAATATTCATGGAAACTCTAGAGGAGCACTGGACGGTCACTTGGAGAGTTATGGAGTTGCTCCAGAAACACAACTTCTTCCTTGAACCCAAAAAGTGCAAGTTTGAGAAGACAGAAGTGGAGTACCTCAGAGTGATTATATTACAGAATTCCATTAGATGGACCCAGTCAAGGTAGCTGGAGTAATGGAATGGCTGACTCCATCTAAAAGGAAGGAGGTGCAGTCCTTCTTGGGCTTTACCAACTTCTACCATAGGTTTATCCAAGGGTTCTCTCACTTAGTGTTATGATTGTCTACAGTGACGACCATGGTAGACCCCCATCATTTCTCTCTTATCACCGCCGGACAGACAAACCCCTATTCTCGTCTAAACCCTTCACCCTAGTCTCAACCCTTCACTCACATGTTACACAGCCTTCACCCTTGACTCATTTCCGTTCCCGAACACTGCCTCCTTTTGTGACTCATACTATTACTTGACTCTTACTATGACTTGTACTACTAAACCCTTGACCCTGAACACTGCCTCGTAGTTACCTATATAAAGAGCCCTTACCTAGTCGTAGTTCTCTAGTTTTGACTGTAGTACCTATACAGTTCAATCCACTACGCTTTGCTCATAACCTTTGGAAGTGCTCTTCGCTCGAATAGAACTTAGCTCTTTGTTACTGTCTCTGCCCAGCACTGAATGTGAGTGCAAGCTAGTGACGCCTGTAACAAAAGGTCAAAACTATTTCTGCGTCGGCTTCTCTAAGCGTCGACGACCCACCGTGTCAACACCCCGACAGTATCCCTAGCTAAGGAAGCCCCTAGTCTAGAAGAAGACCGATTTGTGTGGAACTAGGAACCGACCAGTCCAACAGAATCACCCCTGAGACCATGCGACTGCTGCAATCGACGGGTCTACCCAACAAAGAAGAAAGACATCACGACGAACCCTAAATGGAAGTACCGAGCACCTCTTAGCTCCACTGACGACGACAACAACAGTACCGAGAGCAGCAACTACGTATCAGAAGAGGAAGCACCTCCACAGTCTATGAGCACAGACTCACAAACAGAAAGAGTAGGAAGAAGCAAACCACCTGTCCAATCCCCCATCGAACCACCTGCTAAACCACCTGTCAAACCACCTGTCAAGCCACCTACCAAAGAAGAAACCATGTCCGACAAAGAACTCTGAATCAACCCACCCAAAGTCTTTGACGGAAATCGGGACAATTTCATTCCTTTCGTACAAGATGCACGAGTATACCTCTTGCTTAACAACAAGTCTTACAACACCGACCAAAAGAAGATCATCTATGTTCTCTCCTTTATGAATGAAGGAATGGCCAAGACTTGGAAAGAAGCATTCCTAGATAGCATCTGCAGCGACGAGAACCAAGACTATGGAAAATTCACTGACTTCCTCTTGAACATCAAAGGAGCATTTTCCACGGCCGACTCAGAAGGTGAAGCAAGAGCTCAACTACGACAACTCAAACAGGGAAAAGGAACCGCCAACAAGTACATCTCCCAGTTTTGAATCCTCGCAGGATGATCCAGAATCAGTGACGACAAAGCCTTAATCAAATACTTTATGGAAGGAATCCACACTTCTATCCTCTCCAAAATATTCGCTCTCGATAAAATACCGACCACTATCAGGGAATGGTACGACAAGACCTCCAGATTTGACGCACAATACCAAAGATTCCAAGAGATCTCCAGCCGAAACAAAGGATTCACACCACAGGCAAGAAAGACCAATGCACCCCGATACGTCCATTCTCCACATGATCCAAATGCCATGGACATTGACCACCTCATCACAGAAGACAGAGAATTATGCATGAAAGAACGCCGATGCTTCAATTGTCGCAAAATCGGACACAACACAAGAGACTGCCGCTCCAAGAATACCGAAGGGAGCCAGTACCAAGGAATAAAGAAGACAGCTGCAACAACCCGAGCAATGATACGCAACCTCACGAAAGACATGAGCACCAAAGAAAGAAACACGATAATCTGAGAAGTGATAGAAGAAGAGGATTTTTAGGCAAGCGATCAGTGCCGACATCTGAATCGCTTACTATTTCAACTGTATTAGTAGCCAATATGGGAAAACAATCTATGACATTAACGACTCCCATAATGTGCAAAACTACACATGAGAATAAAACTGTCGAGGCCCGAATACTCCTGGACACAGGAGCAGGAGGACTGTTCATGAATTCTGCCTATGCAAAAAAACACAACTTCCTCCTCTATCCCCTGAAACAACTGATAACCCCGAGAAATGTGGATGGCACTCCGAATTCCCAAGGAAAAATCACACACTACACCTGGATCCGACATTGTGTAGGATCCATCTGGCTACTTGAACGACTCCTTGTCACCGGAATAGGAACCCACGATATCATCATCTTTGGATTCCCCTGGTTCCAAAAGTACCAGCCAATTGTCAATTGGACAAATGGGAAAATCACCATCGATAAAGAACCCTGTCAACTCCAGATAAAATACTGGAAAACCGATCAGATACGAAGAGCTGAAATCAAAGATGCGCCAATGAATACCATCAACACCATGGAAATTCAAGAAGAATACAACAAAGAAGTACAAGAAATCTACGACTGAATCCAACAACAAATGGACCAAGAAATCAATGAAGCAAAGAAACGACGACAAGAAAGACAAACGCCAAAGATAGTAGAAGAAGAAGACAAGGACGCCTTTCTCAATCAAACACAACTCACCCTCGATGACGACAAAACCGCGATCATCGCTTTTATTACTGGACAAATGGACAACGAATTATGGATCAACGCAAAAGCTAACGTCTCCACTGCCTTAGCCAGTGAACAAAACCTGAAAAAGGAAGAAAAGACACTTGACGAAATGCTCCCCCTGGAACTCCTGGACTGCCGACATGTTTTTGACAAAACAACTGCGGAACACTTCCCCGAGTCTCGCTCCTGGGACCATGCCATCGACCTCAAAGACGACTTCATCCCCAAAGATTGCAAGGTTTACCCCCTCACTGTACTGGAACAAGCTGAATTTCCTCAAAGAAAACCTTGAGAAAGGATATATCCGGCCATCTAAATCACCTATGGCCTCACCTTTCTTTTTTGTTGATAAAAAAGATGGAAAACTACAACCCTGTCAGGATTACCGAGCCCTCAACAAAGGAACCATCAAGAACACCTACCCATTACCCCTAATCTCCAAACTCATTGACAAACTCAAAGGCACCAAATATTAATATTTCACCAAATCGGACGTCAGATGGGGATACAACAATGTCCATATCAAAGATGGAGATCAATGGAAAGTGGCCTTCAAAACCAACAAAGGACTCTTTGAACCCACTGTAATGTTTTTTGGACTCTGCAACTTGCCTGCCACCTTTCAATCTATGATGGATAACCTCTTCATATTTGAAACCAGCGAAGGATGGGTCATCATCTACATGGACGACATCTTTATCTTTACCAAGGAAATAGATGACAATATTGAGAAAACCTGACACATCCTACAATGACTATAGGCTTTGGCAACTACTACTGACGATTTATCCAAGGATATGGAAACTTAACTCGACCGCTTAATGAACTGTTAAAGAAAGAAGAAAAATTCGTATGGACCGACAAACGAAATCAAGCATTCAAAACTCTGAAACAGCAATTCTTACGATCCCCGTACTACAGATGCCCGACACAACACTACCATTCACTATCGAAACCGACGCCTCAAAATATGCCTCTGGAGCAGTACTCCTCCAGCTGGATACAAATGGAGATATCCACCCATGCGGATATCTCTCCAAGTCATTCAATGAAACAGAGTGAAATTATGAAATATACAACCGAGAACTCCTGGCAATAATCCGTGCACTCACTGAATGGCGACACTACCTCATGGGATCTTCATTCCCAGTCACTGTCAGGTCCGATCACAAAAACCTGACATACTTCTGTACTGCCCAGAAACTCAACCGACGACACGCATGCTGGAGTCTTTATCTATCTGAATTCAACCTAAATCTCATCCACATCCCCGGCACACAAATGGTGCAATCCGACGCATTATCTAGACGTGCAGACCTAGCCCCCGACACAGATGACGACAATGACGATCAAACACTCCTGCCTGATTCACTATTTGTGAACATGATCGACACCAAATTAAACGACCTCATAAGGAAAACCGACCAAACAGACCCCGTAGTCCACAGCGCCCTTGCTGCACTACTAGAAGGAGGACCCTTCCCTATGAAATCAAGCCTCAAAGACTGGCACACTGCCAATGAACTAGTATTCTACAAGGACCAATGTTACATACCCGATAACCTCACCCTCCGACAAAACATGGTACAAAAATACCACGACACCGTATCCACGGGACACCCCGGACACCTTGCCACCCAGATCCTTGTCCAACGGGATTACTGGTGGCCAGGGATGGCCACATTTATCCGAAATTACATTGATGGCTGTGCTATCTGCCAGCAACACAAGATCAACCGCCACCCTATCTGCCTGCCACTCCAGCCGATCTCCCCAGAAAAGCAACGACCATTCTCCCTGATCACTATGGATTTCATCACCAACTTACCTCCCTCTGATGGCTATGGCTCTATTATGGCCGTGGTCAACCAAGGATCTTCAAAGGGGGCAATTTTCATGCCTTGTAACAAAAACATCGACACCACCAGAACTGCTACCCTACTCCTTGATTCATTATACAGACGATATGGATTACCTGACAAAGCCATCTCAGATAGAGGACCACAATTCACCTCTCACATATTCTGAGAACTAGGATGCCTCCTTGGAATAAACCTAGTCATGAGCACCGCCCATCATCCACAGACAGATGGCGCTACTGAATGAGCCAATCAAGAAATCGAAGCTTATCTATCCATCTTCTGCGCAAACAACCCCAAGAAATGGAGACAGCTCCTTCCCATACTCGAATTCTCATACAACACGAAGCCACATGCCACACAGAAAGAATCCCCACTCTACCTCCAGATGGGATACAACCCAACCGCTATCCCCACTGCATTCCCATGGACTAATCTTCCGGACATGCAGGAATGATTACTCATACTCCAAGAAGCATGAAAAGAAGCTTCTGCAGCACACGAACTCGCACGTCAAACCATGATGGAACGCATTACACACAGCTTCTCCCCATTCAAAGTAGGCGATAAGGTGTGGTTAGAATCAAAACACCTCAAGCTCCGATACGAAAGCAAAAAGATAGCTCCCAAATGAGAAGGACCCTTCCGGATCATCGAAGTTCTAAACCCCCTCAACTACCATTTGGAACTACCTCACTCCTGGAGAATACACCCCGTCATACATGTCACCCTACTTTCGCCGTACAAGACTAATGGAGTTTATGGAGAAAACTTCCTCGAACCACCACCTGACCTTATTGAAGGACAACCGGAATATGAAGTAGAAGCTGTACTTTCCCATCGACGACAGGGAAGGGGATGGGCCTTTCTTATAAAATGGAAGGGATATTCTACCTCATAAAACACCTGGGAACCCGAATGAAATCTTCAAAATGCCCAAAGTCTTCTCAAAGCCTACCAAGCACGTCATCACCTCTGACACTGACTCAAACAAAGAAAACATTCCCCCATCCTCATTCACTGCTACTCTCTCTTCAGTCACCAAAGAACCCTCCCACGTCGCAGCCACAGTATTCCTCAACCAGAACTTCCCACCTCCTCAACCTAACGCCTTTCACCTTCCTGACATTGTCAGTCACTTCGACCGAGCATTTCCAAACCACACCAGTTACCGCCAATAAATTACCTATAGCCTTGGAAAGTGGGCCTTGGACCCTCTTTTCACCCAATTTGATACTGCCTACTGCCACCATCAACTGGTGGGACCTCAGATTGTCCAACTCTCTCGTACAGTCAAGACTCTCCAACAAACCATCAAGAACCTACAGAAATCAGACCAAGTCCAACAACAGAACATCGAACAACTCTTATCCCGAATGGAATCCAGCGGGCTCGGTGTTAGGGGACGCTCCGCATCATCCGACGTCTCCTCCGATATTTCTCTGTCACCTCTGTATATTCCTCCTCATCGTCACTAGTCCAAGATGGAGTGCACTTGCGGCTCCAATACTGGAGTCCAATGATCACGTGACATAGCATTCCTATCACTGTTTCACCATTCTCCATCATTTCATTATTTTTCATCATTTTATTATTTCGACTCCGATTTTTGGTATATAGACATGCATCTCACTTTAGCAGGGCTTTATCCTTTTCTTTTAGGATCCCCTGCTAGGTGCGCTTTCCTGTTGTATTTTATATGTTTATATATGTTTAGGATCCCCTGCTAGATCTCGACTAAGTCGTTCTGCAGTTGCCCTAACAATCACCTTCAAAATCCACAAATATTTCTTCGACCGAGACTCCGACTGGTTCCTAGTCATCAACAACAACAGGCGACTCAATGACGACAAATTCCCCAGCAGACAGTCACCCCTCGACGCAATTCCACTCCCTGGAATATCAGCCAAACAATTCACCTCGATGTTATGGGTCATCTACAATCCCAACTACAGAACCCATTCCACCACCATCGATGAATGGAACCAAATCCTGGTGCTGCCACCCTCCTCGAATGTGAACGAATCGCCAAACTCGCCAACTATAAATTACAAGTCTTGCAACTCCATAAACCAGACCGTTCATCTGAAGCCAAGGACGTCTTCCACGTCTAAACACGGGGTAATTTTATGAATGTCTACAGTGATGACCATGGTAGACCCCCATCATTTCTCTCTTATCACTGCCGGACAGACAAACCCCTATTCTCGTCTAAACCCTTCACCCTAGTCTCAACCCTTTACCCACATGTTACACAGCCTTCACCCTTGACTCATTTCCGTTCCCGAACACTGCCTCCTTTCATGACTCATACTATTACTTGACTCTTACTATGACTTGTACTACTAAACCCTTGACCCTGAACACTGCCTCGTAGTTACCTATATAAAGAGCCCTTACCTAGTCGTAGTTCTCTAGTTTTGACCTTAGTACCTATACGGTTCAATCCACTACGCTTTGCTTATAACCTTTGGAAATGCTCTTCGCTCGAATAGAACTTAGCTCTTTGTTACTGTCTCTGCCCAGCCCCGAACGCGAGTGCAAGCTAGTGACACCCATAACACTTAGCCCATCCCTTGTTCGATCTCACGTGGAAAGACATGGACTGGAGATGGGGAGTGGAGGATCAGTCAGCATTCAATTCACTCAAGGAACAGATTACAATGGCTCCAATTCTCACCCTGCCAGACAACTCGTGACCTTTTCAGATCAAAGGGACAGCTCAGATTTTGCAACTGGAGCCGTATTGTCTCAACAATCACCAGAAGACAACAAGTGGCACCCTGTAGCGTTCCTTTCCAAATCCCTTTCTCCAGTAGAGCAGAATTAGGAAATCCACAACAAGGAGATGTTGGCAATTGTGAGAGCGTTGGAGGAGTGGAGGCATTTTGTGGAAGGAGTGGAGCATCACTGTGAGATTTGGATGGATCACAAAAACCTACAATATTTCATGATGGCCAATAAGCTTAACTGGAGGCAAGCTAGGTGGTCCCTACTCTTAGCCTGATTTGACTTCATCATGCATCACCATCCTGGAGAGAGCATGGGGAAGACAGATGCTCTGTTCCATCGGTCTGATCACAGAACAGGCTTGGAGGACAATGACAACATGGTCCTCTTTACATAGGTTGCTTGCATTATTGTTAAAATCTTAGGGCTCCTCCTTACTCTGAATTTCTTCACAGTCCAAGCATTGGAAGGTTTGGAAGCAGCAGGAGAGGAGCAAGGAATACTGAAGGATATCTGGAAGGGAACACAAGACAGAGAGAAAGAGGAGCCAGTGGTGAGGGCTGCAAGGGAATTGCAAGGTTCATCAGCTCGCTCCGTAAAATCTGTGGAGTGGTCCCTATCCAATGGGCTTCTGTACTTCCAGGGCAAGATTCATGTTCTGGACACTTCCGATCTCTGTCGATGCATCATTGCTCTTTCTCACAACTTTATATTGGCTGGTCACAGTGGACGATGGAAGACATTGGAACTGGTGTCTTGGAATTACTGGTGGCCACAGATGTCAAGGTATGTTGGCAGGTACGTCTCCACCTGTGACATGTGCCTTTGGACCAAACCATTCCAACATCCTCCAACCAGAGAACTCCACCCTCTTCCCATTCCATCTGCTCTGTGGGACACCATCAGTGTAGACTTCATTGTCAAACTGCCACAATCTGCGGGGCACAATTCTATCATGGTTGTTGTCAATTCTGTCACCAAGTGTGCACATTTTGTTTCCACTGTCACAACAATCTCTGCTGCTGGAGCCGCACACCTTTTCCTCAACCATGTGTGGAAACATCACAGTCTCCCTCAGAAAGTCATCTCCGATAGAGGTCCTGAATTCGTAGCGGAATTCACCTGGGAACTCTACTGGTTGCTCAGAATTAAGTTGGCAGCTACCACAGCCTACCATCCTCAGGGAGATGGAAAGACAGAACAGGTCAACCAGGAACTGGAACAATATCTCCAACTCTTCACCAACCAAAGACAAGATGATTGGGCGGGGCTCCTGCCATTCATGGAATTACAGTACAACAACCAGGCTCATTCTTCCACCCAACATCCTCCTTTCCTCCTTGACACTGGGTGTGTTCCTCAGATCTGCTTTGAACCAGACCAACCTTGGTCCCATGTGGAATCTGTCAATGAGTTCAAAGACTGGATGAAAGACACCTTGGAGGAAGCGAAAGCGGCTCTGGCTAAGTCAAAGGACAACATGATGCTCTATTACAATTGGAAGCAAACCCCGGCTCTGGAGTTCAAAGTGGGTGATATGGTCTTCCTTGATGCTAGCAACATCCAGACCACTCAACCTTCATGGAAGCTTTCTCACTGAAGATTGGGACCATTCCCAATTGATAGTCAAGTTAGTAACAGTGCGTACTGCCTCTTCCTCCCTCCGTTGATGAATCAACTTCATTCTGTCTTCAATGTGGTCAAATTGTCTTTTGGCTCCATTGGACCCTATTCCTGGCCGACGGACAACTCTGCCTCCATTTCCAGAAATTGTTGATGGTGAAGAAGAGTGGGTAGTGGAGGAAATCTTGGATAGTAGGATGGTTAACCGGAAACTTCGTTACTTGGTGAAGTGGGAGGGTTTTGGTGTTGAACACAACTCCTGGGAACCTTGGGATAATGTTCATGCACTGGAACTGATGGTGGATTTTTACTGGAGGCACCCTGGTGCTGCTCGTCACATCCACGCAGTTGACTTCAGCTCCATTCCTTTTCATTAAGTGCCAGGGTGTCACTGCCTTGAAGGGGGGGTGGATGTTAGGGGACATTCCGCTTTGTCCGACATTTCTTCTGATAAACACTTCATCTCATCCAACAATGCTCTGTTGCCTCTGTACATTCCTCTCCATTGTCACTAACTCAAGACAGAGTGCACTCACAGCTCTGATAGCAGAGTCTGATGGACACATGATGTAGATACCTTATGCATTCTTATCACTCTCTTCATCATTCTTCATTTTTTCCATCATTCTATTATTTTGACTCCGATTTTTGGTATATAGACATGTACCCCACCTTAGCAGGGCTTTATCCTTTTCTTTTAGGATCCCCTGCTAGGTGTGCTTTCCTGTCGTACTAAGTCACAGCCACAGTTGCCCTAACACAAACCCATTGAACATGCCTTCAACTGTGCAAAGTGCATTATAGTTGAGGAAATTGAAGGAGAGCCAATGCTGTACAGGTTTTGTATCTTGGATGAGAATCTTAGACCAAGAGACTATGCTAGGGAAACATGGGAGGGAGCAAGAAAATTCATCCTGCCTTTGACTGGAAATTTGAAACAACATTTGGTAATATTGACAGGCAACCAGTACAATGGCTGCCAAAATCTACATTTTGGCCATCCTGATGGCTCATAGCTTTGCATGCTGCTTCAGCTATTCATTATGCAAAGGAGAACTATGGTTATCCATTAAATGCAGACTTTTCTTATGATACCTCTGGTTTAAAAGCTCTCTCCATGGTAAAAGAGATATGCACTTGGCAGTAGGATTATATTATATTAGTATTAATGGATGATTTTCCGTAGAATTCTGATGAAGGTCTGGTGTCAGAAATGAAAGAAACTCCGATCTGAAACGATTCTGAGACTGTGAGTTCGAAACCGTAGCAAGATATCATCAGATCTCGTTAGTCTGATGATCGATGATGGCAGCTTATGTTTACATATTCCCAGGCTTGTCCAACCGCAGAACTTTGTCTTGTTTACTGCTTGCCTCGCCATGATACCTTGTGAAGACCTCAACTACAAGTGCGAAGAAGAAGAGGCTGCAGCTGCAGCAGCCTTTGCTGTCCTGCTCTATCAGCTATTAGCAGCTCGACAAGCACGAACTGAGCAACGCTGGGCCCACTCACATCGACTTTATCTGTGCCGCCGCGAATTACTTCCCAATCCTCGTGTTGGAACGCCATGGCAAAGACTGTGGGCTAGTCAAGATGACCGAGCCTTCATCACAACCATGGGTTTCAATGTTGCCACATTTCGGCTCCTTTTGGAGGGTCCTGGTCAGTTTGGTGAGCTTTGGGAA
>Ga0193743_1002317_pt1 | contig 13584 bp, 10 predicted proteins | sample L2c2metaG_FD_143038 | JGI IMG/M metagenome (GOLD analysis project Ga0193743, IMG submission 143038) | Soil microbial communities from a riparian zone of the East river system, Colorado, United States - L2c2 | ecosystem: Environmental > Terrestrial > Soil > Riparian zone | place: USA: East River... | reverse complement strand
AACGTCATCCAGCCTCGCCGATGACGGGAAACGCTCGGACCTGATCGGCCCAGTACAGGGCGGCGTGGTGACGGTCCACCTGGCCGTCGATGTCTGACCGACGACGTGCTGGAACGCGGTCGGCCGGAGGAATGTGCCTGCGAGTCCGGTTCCGCGGTTGCGGCTCACAGCCATCGCACAGGTGGGTCGTACCACACCTTCAACTGGCTGGTCGATGGTAGAGCGGTGATACCGAACGCCGCCCCGCTCACGACGCCGCCTGCCGCGGCGCCTGCTCGTGCGGTGCGAATAATCGCTCCCACGCCCCGGTGGTGGGCGGACGTTGCCGGGATCGTCGCGAGCTTGACGTTGCTGGTTGTCGTCGCCTTGTGGGTACGAAATGGGGGAATGCAGGCCGTCGCCGGCGGTGGGTGGCAGATGGTAGCGGCCGCGGGACGGCTGACGGGCCTGCTGTCGGCCGACCTGATGCTGTTGCAGGTCTTGCTGCTGGCCCGGATCCCGTTCGTGGAACGCGCGTTCGGGCAGGACCGGCTGGCCCGCTGGCACCGGTGGACCGGCTTCGCCTCGTTCAATCTGCTGATCGCCCACGTGGTGCTCATCACGCTGGGCTACGCAGGGCCGGTGCACGCCAACGCCTTCCGCGAACTTTGGGACCTCGTCACCACCTATCCCGGCATGCTGCTGGCCACGGCGGCGTTCGGGTTGCTGGTCATGGTCGTCGTCACGTCGCTGCGGGCGGCACGTCGACGGCTGCGGTACGAGTCGTGGCACCTGCTGCACCTGTACGCCTACCTCGGCGTGGGACTGGCCCTGCCGCACCAGCTCTGGACCGGCGAAGACTTCATCGGCTCGCCCGTCGCCCGCGCCTACTGGTGGACCCTGTACGCCGGGGCGGCCGGCGCGGTGCTGGTCTTTCGGATCGGCCTGCCGGTGTGGCGCAGCGCGCGACACCGCCTCGAGGTGGCTGAGGTCGTTCCCGAGGGTCCGAAGCTGACGTCGGTCTACGTGCGTGGGCGCCGGCTGGAGGACCTACCGGCCCGGGCCGGCCAGTTCTTCCTGTGGCGCTTCCTCGACGGCCCCGGCTGGTCTCGAGCGCATCCGTACTCGCTGTCCGGTCCGCCCCACCACGACGTCCTGCGGATCACCGTCAAGGACCTGGGCGACGACAGCGCTCGCGTCGCTGGGCTGCGGCAGGGAACGCGAGTCATGGTGGAAGGACCGTACGGGCGACTCACCGCCGAGTCGTACGACGGCGGCCCGGTGACGATGCTCGCCTGCGGAATCGGTGTAACCCCACTCCTGTCACTGCTGTGGGACCTTCCCTACCGCCCCGGCGAGGCGACCCTGGTCTATCGGGCACGGACCGCGGACGACCTCATCTTCGGTGCGGAACTGGACCGCTTGGCCGCACGACGAAGGGCCCGCGTAGTGCCGCTCGTCGGACCGCGCGCCGCGCAACGCTCGTGGCTGCCGAGCGGACTCGGTCTCGGGGACGTCGAGGCCCTGCATGCGATAGCTCCAGACATCGCGCGCCACCAGATCTACATCTGCGGGCCTGAGGGGTGGACCGACGCGGCGCGGACCGCCGCCCTGGCCGCAGGCGTGCCCGCCGACCGGATCCACACCGAGCGCTTCGCCTGGTAGCCGGAGGAATCGACGATGCGACGGATCACCCTGTGGTTGTTATCTACCTTCGCCGTGCTGGTGCTGCTGTTCAGCTACCGCACCAGCACGATGGGCGTGGGCGGACAGGCCACCGCCGATGGCGGCGCGGCGCCGCGCCCCGCCGCCACCGGAGGAGCCGCCGGTGACGGCGGCACAGGAACGGGCGACAGCACCACCGGCAGCGGCGCCGCCACTAGCGCCGGCAGCGCAGCGTCCAGCGGCAGCTACGACGGATCGGTGGTGCAGACCCGGTGGGGGCCGGTGCAGGTCCGCATCACCGTTGCCGAGGGCAGGATCACCGACGTCACCGCCGTCACCTACCCCAACGGCAACCAGCGCGACGAGGAGATCAACGCGCATGCCCTGCCGATCCTGCACGACCAGGCGGTGAAGGCACAGAGCGCCGGCATCGACTCCGTCTCCGGCGCGACTGTCACCAGCGACGGCTACCGCGAGTCCCTGCAGGCCGCGATCGACGCGGCCCACCTATGACCACGCCGGCCACCCTGCCGCGGCGAGCCTGGGTCGAACAGATCATGGGTCTGCCGGTGAGCGTGACTCTGCGCGGGCCGCAACTGCACGACGACCGCGTCCAGAATCGGGTCAACCACATCTTCGCCGACCTGCGCCACGCCGAAGCCGTCTTCAGCACCTACCGCGACGACAGCGATCTGTCCCGCTGGCAGCGCGCGGAGCTCACCGGCGACGACGCGGACCCGACGCTGCTCGAAGTGCTGGCGCTGTGCGAGGAGGCGCGTGAACGCACCGACGGCTGGTTCGACTTCCGCGATCTGCCCGACCCGCGTACCGGCACCCCGCGAGTCGACCCCGCCGGCCTCGTCAAAGGGTGGGCGGTGCAACGCGCGGCCAAGCACCTCGCCGGCCTCAGCGGGCATGGCTGGTGCATCAACGCCGGCGGCGACGTCACGGTCGCCAGCCCGGCGGGGCACCCGCCGTGGCGGATCGGCGTCGAGGATCCCAACGATCCGAGGCGCATACTGCAGGTGCTCTCCGTGGCCGGCGGTGCGGTCGCCACGTCCGGCTCGGCGCACCGCGGCGCACACATCATCGATCCGCACACCGGCCGTCCCGCCACCGCAGTACGCTCCGCCTCCGTGGTCGGTCCGTCGCTGATGTGGGCGGACGTATACGCCACCGCGGCGGTGGCCCGGGGACCGGCGGCGCTGCGGTGGCTCGCCGACCTCGACGGGTACGAGGCGATGCTGGTCGACCGACTCGGTACGGTCACGACGACTCAGGGCTGGCCGCCGGTATAAGACCCGGACGCCTGTATGCGTCGGGCGCGGCCGCGACGCAACTCCGCAGAAGTTGTCGAGTTTACGGGGCCCACTCCACCTCAAGGTCGAGTTGAGTGGGTTCCTTGCGTTGGTGGATCCGACTGCAGGCAGAGCCGCCTGTGGAACTGAAATCAGCCGACGCACGACCGGTTCTCATGGGCGCGGTCATCATGCCGGACACCCACAGGGGTCTGGCCTTGGAGCCTCATTCCGAGTTCTACCGTGGCAGACGATCCCCTGCCCGGCGAGCAGGCGGTGGGCCGATGAGCACGACCTCGGTCGCCCACCGGCACGGCCGAACAGATCTTCAGCTGGTAGCGATGACCGTTTGGCGCTGGGTGTGGACGGTCAGGTCGTCGCCGGGGTGGTCGGGTAGGTCACGATCGGTGTGGTCGGCGTGGAATAGGGCTTCGTCGAGCAGGTGCCGTACGTGTACGTCGGCCGCGGAGTAGTAGACGAAGTTGCCGTCGCGGCGTCCGCGGACCAGTCCGGCGAGGCGGAGTTTGGCGAGGTGTTGGCTGACGGCGGTGGGGGCCCCGCCGACCAGTTCGGCGAGGCAGGCCACCGACGACTCGCCCTGCAGCAGCGCCCACAGGATCTTGATGCGGGTGGGGTCGGCGAGGAGCCGGAAGCTTTCGGCGGCGAGATGGACCTGTTCCTCGTTGGGCATGCGGAAATCAGGCACCGACGTGTGCATTCCCCCAGGCTACCTCACTACCTATAAGCTTGCGTACCTGCATGGCTGCGCAGGTAGTGTGTCGCTGTGGTTGTTGGAGAGCGGACGGGCCAGCGCGTCACGACGCCTTCGGTTGGGTTGGCTGGCCAGGGTTTGGTGCGGGTACGCCGGACCCGGTTGTGGGCGTTGCCGGAGGTGCGCTGGGCGAGCGTGGCGACCGGACTGTTCGCGGTCGGTGGGGTCGCGCAGTTGGCGGGTGCACCGCCGTGGCTGTGGTGGGGGCTTTATGTGGCCTGCTACGCCGCTGGCGGGTGGGAGCCGGGCTGGGCCGGGCTTAAGGCGTTGCGGGACAAGACCCTCGACGTGGACCTGCTGATGGTGGTGGCTGCGGTGGGGGCGGCGTCGATCGGGCAGGTGTTCGACGGCGCCTTGTTGATCATCATCTTCGCCACGTCCGGTGCTCTGGAGGCCCTCGCGACGGCTCGTACCGAGGATTCGGTGCGAGGGCTGCTGGATCTAGCTCCGGACACGGCCACGCGGCTGGAGGCGGACGGTACCGAACGCACCGTGGCGGCGGTGGACCTCGTCGTCGGGGATGTCATCCTGGTCCGGCCGGGGGAACGCATCGGCGCGGATGGGGGCGTGCTGGCCGGCGGCAGCGAGGTGGACCAGGCGACCATCACCGGCGAGCCGCTGCCGGTGGACAAGACCGTTGGGGACGAGGTGTTCGCTGGCACCCTCAACGGCACCGGCACCGTGACCGTGCGGGTCGATCGACCCGCCAGCGAGTCGGTGGTGGCCCGCATCGCCGCCCTGGTGGCGCAGGCGTCACGGACCAAGGCCCGCACCCAGCTATTCATCGAGAAGGTCGAACAGCGGTACTCGATCGGGATGGTCGCCGCCACCGTGCTGCTGTTCACGATCCCGCTGGTGGCCGGGCAGCCGTTGGAGTCGACGCTGCTGCGGGCGATGACATTCATGATCGTCGCGTCGCCGTGCGCAGTGGTGTTGGCGACCATGCCGCCGTTGTTGGCCGCGATCGCCAACGCCGGCCGGCACGGGATCCTGGTCAAGTCCACGGTGGCGATGGAACGGTTGGGCACCACCACCCGAGTCGCCTTCGACAAGACCGGCACCCTCACCACCGGCACCCCGCAACTGACCGACATCCGCCTCATGCCCGATAGCACGTTCACCGTTGAGGAGGTGCTCGGGTTGGCCGCCTCGGCGGAGCATCCCAGCGAGCATCCTCTGGCCACGGCGATCGTGCGCGCCGCCCGAAGCCGTCACCTTCACCTTCGCGGGGTCGACGACTTCACCGCCATCCCCGGCCGGGGTGTGGCTGCGTACCTCGATGGGCGGCAGGTCCAGGTCGGCGCCCCGGCCCGGCTGCTGCCCACCGACGCACCATTATTCGTGGCAGCACGGGCCGCCGCTGAGGCTGTGCAGGCGCGCGGGGACACCGCCGTGGCCGTGCTCATCGACCACCAACCGGTTGCCGTGCTGGGCCTGACCGACCAGCTGCGCGCCGAGGCGGCCACCACCGTCGCCGCCCTCACCGCCCTGACCGGCCAGCCACCCGTGCTGCTCACCGGCGACAATCCCACCGCCGCCACGCGGCTGGCCGCCCAGGTCAGCATCGCCGACGTGCGCGCCGGCCTGCTGCCCGACGACAAGGTCACCATTGTCCGCCAGCTGCACGCCGACGGGCAGAAGGTCACCGTGGTCGGCGACGGCATCAACGACGCCCCCGCGCTGGCGGCCGCGCACACCGGGATCGCGATGGGCGGCGCCGGCTCCGACCTGACCCTCCAGGCCGCCGACGCGGTCGTCGTCAGTGACCAGCTGAGCACGATCCCCGAGGTCATCGCGATGTCCCGCCGCGCCCGCCGCTACGTCATCGCCAACCTGGCCATCGCTGCCACCTTCATCGCCGTCCTGGCCACCTGGGACGTCCTGGGCCACCTGCCGCTGCCGCTCGGCGTGGCCGGGCACGAGGGCTCCACCATCATCGTCGCCCTAAACGGGTTACGGCTGCTGCGCACCGCTGCTTGGCCGAGGCTGGTCGCCCGCCGCGGGTAGATCGTCCGCATTGGACAAGTTGTCGCTCGAGACCTTCATCGGCACCGGCACCGGCTGGCCGAACTCCCTGTGGGTGGTTGTGCTGTGCCGGCCGTGGAGCTGGTCGGGTCGGCGGTGCGGCTGCGGTCGTGTCGAGCGCGGTGAGTGTGCCGGATCGGGTGGCGACGAGGATCCGCCGCTGGTCGAGCCAGGTGATGGCGGTGCCGGGCGAGTCCGAATCACCAGCGGAGACAGCAGATCGTTGAGGTTGCGGCGGACTTGCGGTTGCGGGCGGCTCCTCAGCGCGGGAACGGCCCGCGTCCGTCTCGCGGTTGCGCGTTGCGGGAGTTGCGGAACCAGGCGCGTCCTGTTCGGCGAAGGCATCGAGAGTCGCCGTGCCCGCGCCACCGGGCTGGTCGGGTGCCTCCACGATCGAGATTGCTCCGCGCCGACGCGCCGGGGCGGTGCCGCTACGACGACGCGGTTAGTGGCACGGCCTCGGCGATCACGTCCACCCGGGACCGTCGAAGGGGCGCCCCCTTGCTGATCTGAGCGCGGGCCGGGCTCTGCGCAGGTTCGAATCCCTGGCGGGTCACGTCAAGCATGGGAACGGGATTTGATCAACGCTGACCTGGTGATCGTGACCGCGTCGTGGCGTTTGCCCAGCTAGTGATCATTCTGAAATGCCCGAGATGATCCAGGATGCGGGGCGAGGTCAGGTGAGGCAGAGGTTGGGCAGGGCGAACCAGCGGTGGCGCTCCACCTCGGGCGGGAGGAGGGACATGCCGTCGCAGGGTGGCGTGCGGGGGCGGCCCGCCGCGATCGAGCGCGCCAGCTCGAGGCAGCCGGCCAGCGCGGTCTCCGGCAATCGGTTTATGTCGGGATCGGGCGTGTCGATCAGCCGGTGCGCGTCGTACGAGATGCCGGCCAGACCCACGGGCAACGGCGGCGTGTCGCGGTGCTGCCACAGCCCGGAGCGGGGTTCGAAGCGGTAGTCCGGAAGCAACCGTGCGCCCAGCGCCGCGACCAGGTGGATGGCTTCGATGATGTAGTCGACCACCGGGTCGGACTGGTAGAAGGCGAAGCTGACCCGGGTCCAGCCCGGTTTGATGCCGCGCCAGCCGGCCACCGCCTGCCGGGCGAGCGCCCGCGCGCGTCGGGCATCGATGCCGAGCAGCCGGTGGCCGTAGGGACCGGCGCAGGAGCACCCGCCCCGTGCCTGGATGCCGAAGAGGTCGGTAAGCAACGCGACGATGAAGTCGTGATGCAGCAGGCGGCCGTCGGGAGCGTGGACGAGGAACGAGATGATTGGCAGCCGGTCGGCGTCGGGGTCGCCGAGGATCTCTATGCACGGATCCTTGCGCCAGGAGTCGATCGCTCGCCGCACATGCCGGCGCTCGCGCTCGCGGATCGCATCGACGCCCACCGCCTCCCTGAGCTGGAACACCAGCCCAGCGCGAATCGAGTCGACGATCGCCGGTGTGCCCGCCTCCTCCCGCTGGACCGGGTCGTCGACGTAATGCGCGGCTCCGTCGTGGACGTAGGTCACCGTGCCGCCGCCCGGTATGGTCGGAACCGGGCCACGTACCAGATCGCCCCGGACGACCAGAACGCCCGGAGTGCTGGGTCCGCCGACGAACTTGTGCGGCGAGAGGAACGTCGCGTCCTGATAGGACAGTGGTCTGCCCGGCAGCCCCGCGACCGCGATCGGGACATGCGGTCCGGCAGTGGCGAAGTCCCAGCACGCCAACGCACCATGGCGATGCAGGATCTCCGACACTGCGGGCACGTCGGTCGGGAGCCCGGTGACGTTGGAGGCCGCGGAGAAGGAGCCGATCCGCAGCGGGCGACCGGATTGACGGATCAGCTCTTTCTCCAGCGCGCCCGTGTCGAGCCGTCCGGTGGCGTCCTCGGGCACGGTGATCACGTCGACGTCGGGACCACTCCACGGCAGCTCGTTGGAGTGGTGCTCGAACGGCCCCACGAAGACGACCGGGCGGTCGGGCGTGTTCTGTGGCCCGCGGTCGAGCAGTCGGCGGAGCTTGTCGATCGCGCCGGTCGCGCCGGAGCCGGTGAAGATGATGACATGGTCGTCGCCTGCGCCCACGGCTGAGGCGATGATCTGCCGCGCCTGCTCGCGCAGGACGGTCGTCCGCCGGCCCGTGGCCGACGACTCGGTGTGCGTGTTGGCGTACCAGGGCAGCACGTCCGTCCGGATGTAGTCCTCGACGAACGTCAGCGCGCGCCCGGACGCGGTGTGGTCGGCGTACGTGATCCGCCGCGGCCCGTACGGTCCCGGCATCTCGACGTCGTCGCCGATGACGGACTCCTCGATGCGGCGCAGGAGCTGGTCCATGGCGGATTCCTCTCAGGGCAGGGGGACGGGCGCGGAACCGCCGGAACGGCCGATCTCGTGGCCGAGCGCGGCCATGCCGTAGAAGACGAGGTCGGCCGCGACCTTCCCGGCGATTACGCCGGTGGTCAGGTCACCGGTAACCAGCGGGCCGAGGTACATCGCCGCCGGGCGCAGGAGAACGCTGTCGAGCACCTCGGCGGGTCCGAACTCGATCAGCAGGCCGCGCAGGACCACGCGGACCGGCCGGTCCGCCGGCCGCGCGCGGAGATCGCGGATCAGCACGGTCGCGTAGAAGGCGACCATCTCGCCCAGGGTGGCAGCGACCGCCGTGGCGGCAGCGGCGCCCGCACCGGCGACGATCGCGGCCGCTGCCACGGCACCACCGACGGCCGCCACCTCGGCGGGTCCGTACCTGCGGGTCCACATGGCGAGGCGGCGGCGGATGACGGCGGTGGGCTTGTCCACGGGACGAGCGTGAGCGACGGATCGAGGACAAACCTTGCCGGGACCTTGAATCCCCTGCGCAGAAGCGATAAGCCGACAGGGTGACGGTGGAGTTCGGAGTGCTTGGCGAGGTCGAGATGCGCGTGGACGGTCGCCCGGTCGACCTCGGCCACGCCCGGCAGCGGTGCGTCCTCGCGGCGCTGCTCGTCGAGCCAAACCGGCCGGTCCCGGTCGAGCAGCTCCTCGACCGGGTCTGGAGTGGACGGCCGCCGCAGCGCGCCCGGGACACCCTCTACAGCTACCTGTCCCGCCTACGCCGGATCCTCGCCACCGCTGGGGACCCCCGCATCGGGCGGAGCCCAGGCGGCTACTTCGTCGCCGTAGACCCGATGGCCGTCGATCTGCACCTGTTCCGCCGCCTCGTGGTGCGGGCGCGGACGGAGACGCCGCAAGCCGCCGCGGCCCTTCTCACGCAGGCGCTCGCGCTGTGGCGCGGCGACGCGTTCGCCACATTGAACACCCGGTGGTTCGACGACCGGCGCGCCGAGGTCGACGGCGAGCGGCTGGCGGCGGCGCTGGATCACACCGACCTCGCGCTCCACCACGGCCGCCACGCCGAGGTACTCGGGGAGGTGGCGGCGCGGGCGACCCGACACCCGCTCGACGAGCGGTGCGGGGGCCAACTGATGCTGGCGCTCTACCGGTGCGGCCGCCAGGCCGACGCGCTCGAAGTGTACGAGCGCACTCGGCGCCGCCTCGCCGCGGAGCTGGGCATCGATCCGGGCGAGCCGTTGCGCCGCCTGCAGCACCTGATCCTGACAGCGGACGCCGTGCCGCGCGCCGGGCGCACACCCGTGTCGGCCTCGGCGCCGGTGCCGGTACCGGTACCGCACCAGCTGCCCGCGCCGCCCCGGTCGTTCGCGGGCCGCGAGCGCGAGCTCGCCCGCCTCACCACGGTGATGGACGCGTCCAACGGCCACAGCACGGTGGTGATCTCCGCGATCGGCGGCGCGGGCGGGATGGGCAAGACCTGGCTGGCCGTACGGTGGGCGCACGACAACCTCGACCGGTTCCCCGACGGCCAGCTCTACGTCGACCTGCGCGGCTTTGACCCGTCCGGCGACCCGGTGTCGCCGGCCGAGGCGCTGCGGTCCTTCCTCGATGCGCTCGGCGTCGAGCGGGGCGCGACGCCGGTGGATCCGGCTGCCCAGGCGGCGCTCTACCGCAGCCTGGTCGCCGGCCGGCGCATGCTGGTGGTGCTCGACAACGCCGCCGACTCCGCCCAGGTCACGCCGTTGCTGCCGGGGAGCCCGTCCGGCACGGTGCTGATCACCAGCCGCCGCCGGCTGACCACGGTGATCGCGGCACACGGCGCCCGGCCGCTCGCGCTGGACGTGCTGTCCGAGGCCGAGGCGCTCGACCTGCTCGCCCTGCACATCGGCGGCGACCGGATCGCGGCGGAGCCCGATGCGGTGGCCGCGATCGTCGACGGCTGCGCCGGGCTCCCGCTCGCGCTTGGCATCCTCGCCGCCCGGGCCGCGATCGCGCCCAACCTGCCGCTGGCCGCGCTGGCCGCCGAAATCCGCGACGATGTCGGCCGGCTGGACGCTTTCGACGCCGGCGAGGTGGCCGTCAACCTACGCGCCGTCCTGGCCTGGTCCTACCGCGCCCTGCGAACCGGGGAAGCGGACCTTTTCCGACTCCTCGGCCTCGCGCCGGGCGCCGACATCGGGCTGCCGGCGGCAGCCGGCCTCGCCGGTCTACCGGCGAGCCGCACCCGTCCGCTCCTACGCGATCTCGCCGATGCGCATCTCGTGCAGGAGCACGTGCCGGGCCGGTACCGGATGCACGACCTGGTCCGGCATTACGCGGCCGAGCTGGCTGCCGTTGACGACCCGCAGACCGTCCTAACTGCGCGGCGGCGCCTCTTCGACCACTACCTACACACCGGGTACACCGCCGCTGTCCGGATTAACCTGCAGCGGCGCCTCGAACTCGCCGAACCCGAGCCTGGCGCCCATCCCGAGCCGATCGCCGACACCAACGCGGCGATGGCCTGGTTCGACGCCGAGCACCAGGTCCTCGTGGCGACGGTCACACACGCGGGCGCCATCGGGTTCGGCGTCCATTCTTGGCAGATCGCCTGGGTGATCGCGGAGTACCTGGACCGCCGCGGCCACTGGCATGCGCGAACGGGCACCCAGCGCGCCGCGCTCGACGCCGCCGAACGGGAGGACGACCGGCTCGGCCAGGCGCATGCCAACCTCGGCCTCGGCGGTGCGTACGGGACGCAGGCCCGCTTCGACGAGGCGGAGACGCACCTGCGGCGAGCCATGGTGCTCTTCGGTGACCTCAGCGAGCACCTGCCGCAAGGCAACACCGAACTCGCGCTCGCCGGCGTGTTTGAGCGGCAGGGCCGGCATCGTGAGGCGCTCGAGCACACGCAGCACGCCCTGGAGCTCTTCGGGATCGCCGGTCACCAGGTCGGGGTGGCCAACGCGCTCAACGGCATCGGCTGGCTCCACACCGAGTTGGGCGACCACCAGCGGGCGCTCGCATCCTGTGAGCGGGCACTCACGCTGCACCGCACCCTCGGACACAAGCGGGGCGAGGCCTTCACCTGGGACAGCCTCGGGTACGTCTATCACCATCTCGGGCACCACGACGAGGCGATCGGCTGTTACAACGAGGCGCTCGACCTCTACCGCGACATGGGGGAGCGTTACCGGGAGGCCGAGACCCTGGACCATCTCGGCGATACCGAGCGTGCGGCCGGCCGCACGGACGCCGCGCGCGGGGCGTGGCAGCAGGCCGCGGCCGTGCTCGGGGAGCTCGGGCACGCGCAGGCCGAACGGGTGCGGGCCAAGCTGGCGGACCTCGACGCGGCCAAGGCGGACGGGGTGCCCAGCGCGACGCGGTAGCCCTGGGCCGTGGGAAACCAGCTCGGGCAGCTCCGGCTCAGAGGATCGTATCGAGTCAAATCCGGCCCGGCGAGTAGTGCCCGGCCGCTGGCTGACAGTCAGCATCTGCAACGTCTGATGCACGATCCAGCCTTCGCCGTGAGCGTCGCTTTCGTGGGGACGCGCTTGTCGGCCACGCGTACGGGGTTCGAGCGGAATGGCAAGGAGATGCCGAAGCCGACGATCGTGCGCGCATGGAAGCGTGCGCGCGGGGATGTCCTCATTCCCCCTGCAAGGTCAGCGGCATCTCCGCCCAGCTTTTCTTGGGAACGTATTGGGAACAGCCGGCCGATCATGGCCGCTCACAGCGCCCCACAGCCGTACACAACGATGAAGCCCCGGACCGCAGATCCGCTGGTCCAGGGCTTCGTTTGGCTGGTAAACCGCTACTTGATCAAGAGTGCCCCCGGCGGGTCACGTCAAGCATGGGAACGGGGTTTGATCAACGCCGATCTAGTGATCGTGACAGCGTCGTGGCGTCTGCCTTGCTAAATTCGAGGTGGGGGTGCGGTTATTCCGGACACGGGCCTGAAGCGAGCTCGGTCGGTTCCGGATAATGGCCTTGCGGGCCTCGGCGCTGTCATCCACAAAACCTTCGCGGGGGCCCGCGTACACGTGTCTCGACTGTGCTCGTAGTTCACGGATACTTGCGGAGCGCCTAGACGGTCAGAGGCGGCTGGACAGCGTGGTCGACGCGAGTTCGGGCAGCCTATTCCCATGGATGCTTGGTAGATCACCGTGATGCGTCTGGCCGACAACCGCAGCCACGGCGAGGAGTTCGAAATGGATCCCCCCGAGATCCCGGGAGAGGTTCCCCATCCGTTCTGCTTTTTCGGGATCAAGCCGACGCTGTTCGACGCCCCTTCGCGCGGCAGCCGAGCAGACCTCGACTGGCTGGCGCACAGCTTCCTCTGCCACATCGCCGACCGCTCGTCTCGAGAAATCCGGGCCCTGACCGGATTCGCGTGGGGTTTTAACGTCGTCTCAGGGGCTGCGCTGCTGACGGCCCCGGTTGCGCTTGAGGCGGCCGAGTGGGACCAACATCTCGGCCTACTCCGCGCAAGCTATCCGGTCTGGAGCTTTGGCCCCGGCATGGGCACCATCTCTGCCGAGGCTGCCGTTAGGCGGTGAAGCCCGAGGTTCAGCTGCGTGTACCGCCGCTTCGAACGATGGTTGATGACGTGTGCAATGAGGCCGATCGTCGAGTTAGATGCCGGCCTACCATGCGCGCATGGCCATCTGAGCAGCCAAAACAGGGCTCCAAATGGCACGTCAGCCAGGGGCGCCACCGCGTCGCCGGGAAATCCTGCTGCGGTGGTGGCGGCACCGCTGGTTGACTGTGGGCCGTGGTTACGGGCAACGGCATCGACGCGTACCTGATCTGCGGTACGCCGCGGACTGGAAGCACGCTGCTGTGCGGGCTGCTACGCGACACCGGGATCGCCGGTCGGCCGGAGTCTTACTTCCGGCTGCCGGACGAGCAATCCTGGGCGGACCGCTGGCACCTGCCCCGCGACGACCACGGATCGTTCGACTACCGCGACTTTGTACGGGCGGCGATCGCGGACGGAAGTACCTCGAACGGCATCTTCGCTGCCCGGGTGATGTGGGGAACGTTGGAGGAGATGGTCGCCAAGCTCGGCGCCGTGCATTCTGATCTTCGGTCTACAGGCGCCGACCTCGACCTTCTGACCCGAGCCTTCGGCCGCGTCCGCTTCGTCCATTGCTGGCGTGAAGACACGGTGGCCCAGGCCGTGTCATGGGCGCGCGCTGAACAGACTCGCTTCTGGCAGCACGGCGACGCTGCCCTGCCCGACCACGAGCCCCGCTTCGACTTCGAGCAGATCCACGACCTCGTCGCGACCATCGAAGAACACAACGACGCCTGGCGAAACTGGTTCACGACGTTCGACGTCCAACCGCACACCGTGCGCTATGAAGACCTCACCACCGACATCGACCGTGTCACCAGCGGCATCCTCGGCTTCCTCAGGCTGGATCTCCCGGCAGGGCACGCGTTCGTCCCTCGTCACCGCCGGCAGGCCGACCAGCTCAACCACGACTGGGCCCTCCGCTACCACGCCCTCGCCGGTCAGTGACCACACTTCGGCTAAGAAGGTTGGC
>Ga0193743_1002316_pt1 | contig 13587 bp, 14 predicted proteins | sample L2c2metaG_FD_143038 | JGI IMG/M metagenome (GOLD analysis project Ga0193743, IMG submission 143038) | Soil microbial communities from a riparian zone of the East river system, Colorado, United States - L2c2 | ecosystem: Environmental > Terrestrial > Soil > Riparian zone | place: USA: East River... | reverse complement strand
CGGGGGTTCGGTCTGGGTCGGTGCGAGTTTTTTATTTATTTTTGTATTTAACGCTTGGTTTTTGGGCTGTGCTATTGTTCCGATCAAGTACGATTATTCTATGCTTGCTGATATCTCAACCACTTTACTAACTGGTCTACCTACTAATATAGCATTTCGATGCCCCGTGTACTGTCTGTCTTCTGTGATCCATAAATTGCTGATAAGTGCTTCTTCTAAAGCTCCTTTGAATACTTCTACTCGAAGACATCACCAGGTGACCGCGGAATGAATGGGGATGTTGAGCGATAAAAGTCCCTAGGTCGTGAACAAGAAAAACCAGAAAGGAAAAACAGTCCAAGGCGTGAGTGACGGCATAAGGCATGAGCAGATGTTTTCTTGTCACATCTTTTCTCAAAACCTTTTTCAGTGAACTTAACTCTATCTGAAGTGGACTGAACTCTATCCGAGGCCTTGGCCTGTCAGTCCATTATTTTATATATATCGTCGTTCAAGTTCTCTCGAGCTCCTCCTGGATGGCTTAGGGTTTCATCTCGGGGGCATCGCATATACGCCTAGAACGAACTTGAACCTCAACTATCATACTGAACCATGATACCTCCTTGCTTCATTCCTCAGCGCAAATTTACTTTAACTATATGTAGAGAACGGCATCATATGCCAGCTGGTATTCTTGACGATCCTCATGTTTTTTTTTACAACTTTGAACATGGGTCGAACATGTTCAGAATTGAGTGACAGCCGAAGGAACGGAGTTTTTTTTTTTTTCTGCTGGTTATTTGTGTCCAACAAATTGATGGTTGATGCTGGGTACTATATCATCACACTTGTCCACTTGGTATAGCATCCATGGATTCTGATGCTCCCCTAGATAGATCGGTCGTTAATAATCCTGAGTACTGAAATCCTCTTATTCGAGAATTGACGTCATTTGGTTATTATTACTCGGAACACCTTCCAGGTCTTCTACATATCTTATTTAAAGGTTCTGGAGAGATTTGTCATAAAGAATGGAGCCCCAAACATGGAGCGCTGCTCCATTCTCGCTTCTCCAATTCATTCTCTCTTTTTATAAATTTAACCGTGCTTGAGGACTTGAAGCTTATTTAGTCTCGCAAAAAAAGCAAATAATGAGGCAAAGGCAGTATCATAGCTAATCTCAATCTAAATCCACCCATCTCATTTCGAAATCGACTCAGGTGGAGTCGATCAATGCCTCACCTGTCTGATCACGTACCCCTTTCAAAAAGCGCACCACATCCGTTCCGCCCGTTCCTTTTAACAGGAGCTTTCCACCTCTCGTGGGGTCCACCTGATCTGAATCAGGGTTGCGGCGTGCAGGCCCAATAATGAACAAAGCCACAATGATCATGTGTGTATCTCTAAACTCTTTTAAAGATAGAACCGCATCGTTATAAGCTTTCAACAGGGATTTGCCGTCTTCATCAGAATCAGCGGCCGCCGCAGGAGAAACAGATATGACGAGTTGTCGAAGAGGTCGAGGATTCGTTTCGAGGTGGGTTAAAAAGGCGCGGTGGTGGCGGGGCATGTAGAGGCGCATCCGTTTCAATAATGAAGCTCGCCCTTGGTATTGATTTGATTCCTCATTCAACTCCTTCCCTTCTTCTGGTGGGAAGTAATGATCGACCCCCAAGAAGATATCAAGTGCTTGTAAAAGCGAGCTCTGTCCTGCACTTGGCCCCGATAGCTCTACCGGCTCAACTAGGCTGGGATCCTGGTCGATTCCTTCAAAAACCCACTTCCTACCACTTTGGGAATCTTCCCCTCGGAGCCAAGGCCGAATGTGATGATAAAACACGTCAGGATTACATTTTGTCTTGATGTCGAGCAGCAATAACTTGATATGGCGAATAATATCAGCCAATTGATGTAAATACTCGGTGATCCTGCGGATGGCGATGTCGTCCCCAACGAAGGCTTCGTCCATGGTGGACCGCATGAGATCGAGAGCTTCGACAGCTGCTAACTCTATACGTGCGGAAACGAGATAAAATTCTGCTTCATCGGAGGTAGAGGTAAATGTGGTATGACATTGGATGGTGGATTGTGATGGGAAGGCATCTGGATCTTCCGTGTTCAGATGCCAGTTATATAGTACGTTATCGGAATAGGTTAATAACGGCGGAAGCTGAAGTTGTGTAGAGATTTGAAGGAGAGGGAGGGATATCGGAGGTGGAATTCGGACGGGTTCAGAAGGGGGTAGTGAGTGGATGTAGAAATGCATCATCCATGCGAGGACTTGATGACCTCGTCGCAAAAGCACTTCCGATGTTGTCAATTCGATGATAGGAAGAACAGGTAACTTTTGACACCATTTCAAAAAATTCAAAATTCTGATTATTAGAGAGTATTTGAAATAGATCGTATACTTACCTTTCGTACTCGACATCTCCACCTCTCCGATTTTCTTCTATCACAATCAGATAGACAGATCTTGTCGCCGAGTTGAAGACGTTGAGAGATAGCATCTTCTAATAGAACCTCCCACTGGCTCCAACTATGTTGAAGGCGGCTAGTGGGTGATTGTGGAGGCATGAATCCCGTCCGAGTATCAACGTCGAAGTCATGGGCGAAGTCATGGGCAGCAAGAGTTGTGGTATCTGGCACTCCGTCAGGAACCCCGACTAGAATGTTTGGCCTCGATAGAGACAAAAAATGGTGCTCTCCAAGGTATTCCATAGAGTGATACAACAGTATTCTGTGTTATTCGATATGTTGAGCTGAGCTGAGGGAATCTATCGTCGCGGTTGTTGGGAAAGAGAAATATTACAAATAGGATCGATCATCTACCATTAACGAAATTTTTTGTGCCGAGATTTTGCACAGTCCAAAAATAGTGAATATTCAAGCTCCGCCCCGACATATCATTTTCTTCGTCTCCAATGAGTTTGAGCCTGGACCTCACGCTGGAGAGGGTAATAGCGAGCGGAGAACTCAATCGGCGAGGAGCCAGAACGAGTTTCAAAGTAAAGAATCACAGCTTCGAGTACAGGTACATAGGGAGTGAAGGGTGGGTAAGCAAAATATTCAACTCTGGAAAGATAATAAGCAAAATAAATAGAGAACTTTATGAAAAACCCGCCGAACGGCAACGGGAAAACACTCTGAGAAAGAGGACGACGCGAAGAGGTGGACTCACACAAAAAGAAGAGAATCGACGTCTATTTGTATTAGCGAGAGAATATCTAAAGGAAAAGAAAGGAATGCGTATCCGAAAGGCGTTCCAGCCTTTTATAGGATAGGAAACTATGTAAATATACGTAAACACGCCTGTAAGGCGCCAGCCTTACACTGTGCTACGCAAAACTTACTTGGGGAGATGGTAAAGCAAAAAAAGGATAGAGAGACGTGAGACCTCTCAGATCTTTGCTCCCCTCATCTTCCCCGGTTTCAGATTATCGAATTCTCAAGTCTAAGTAGTACAGCTGGGTACAAAACTCCACTCGACTCAACTACAATACTTGCTGAAGGACAAATAAGCTTCTCGCACGAACGGACGAAAGCCCTTTTCATTTTGGCCTCTTTTGTAACCCTACAGTTTAAATACGAAGTTGTTGCACAATCCCTGGTAACGGCCCGACCCAGTCACGTCATGTCACGCAACCACAAATGTCACAATTGGTGATACAATCCCATTCCTCAAGTTCTTGACCGTTTCCCTCCTTTTTTTTTTGTATAATAGCCCATATGATATGTCAACTGTTTAATAATGCTAAATACATGAAAATATTTGGAAAAATGCAGTACTATGACAAAAATCTTATTTACTCCTATATTCTTCGTCTTCCCTCCCTCAGAGTCCCTCTTTTGAACACTCTGGGCAGCAGCAGCACATGTCATATTGAATGCCTATCATGGAAGGTGGGCGTGCTTTGCTTCTGATATGTAGGGTTTCTTTTACTTGGCACTGAGAGTCCTATTTGGCGAACTCGGCTAAGACCCGACTCGCATGAAATTCAGACTCGGATATATAGATGATGGCTCAAAGTCTTTCCTGCCCACTGGATCCGTTCTTAGAGACTGTCCCTCATTCTACAAGGTTGTTTGCTGTTCCGCATGGCTGATGCACAAGTGTCTCACTCTCTGGCCAAAATGGTCACCGTTACTGTCTTCGACATCGACCAACATACTGGGTTCATGGCACCTGAACCACCGCCTGATCGTTTACCACGGTTTTGGGAATCTTGGGAGATAGTTCTAGATGCAGCGGTGAAGAGTAAGTTGCAGGTAGGGGATAAAGTAGGTCTAACTGAAGAGGAAAGATCCATTTCGAAACGATGGCGAGAAAGAGTACGAGCGGTGCGTACAACGCTCAATGAGCATATAACATCCTTATCCTTCATTTCTGACCCATAGTTGCCTGTGTTATCCGTTGTTGGCTTGCTGAGCTCTGTGATCCTTCTTCGCCGGTCGCATCTGGTGCTGACTTATATCCTTCACTTTTATGTGCAAAGCCTTCCACCGTCAGACCTTGTATCCATACCTTGCTCGATAACTCTCCCCCTCCTACACATCTCGAAGAAACTGGACATCCCTCCAGTGCTCACCTACTCTGACACCGTCCTGTACAACTGGAGTTTCAAAACGAAACCCGAATCTAGGGATGTCGTTCCAGATTTGAGAAACATTCGTTCACAGACCATGTTTACGGGACTCGTGGACGAAGAGGAATTTTACCTCTGCTCTGCCCGTATTGAATTGCGCGGAGTCGAGGTTCTGGAGATGATGCGAGTGACGATGGATGAGACATTTATAGGAGACGCCACAGCCGTTCGACGTGTCACAGAATATCTGAACACGATCGTAGATGCCATTTGTGAACTAAAGTCACTCCTCCTTGGAATAAAGAGCCTATGCGACCCAGACATATACTATAATGAGGTTCGACCGTGGTACCGAGGGGAAGACTCCTCTAATACCCAAAGGAAATGGGTATTTGAAGGAGTAGATGAGGATCCAGAGCTCCGTCCTCCTACGGAAGTATCAGGACCAAGTGCTGGACAGAGCTCGATCATCCATGTCTTCGACATCTTTCTCGGGGTTGATCATCAAGCCACGTCTCCGGGACAACCTTCTTTCATGTCACGAATGCAATCATACATGCCCAAAAACCATCGATCGTTCCTCGACCATCTTAAATCTAACCCGCGTCCGTTGCGTATGTTCGTAAAGGAGAGGAATGACGAAGCTTTGTTGACAGCTTTCAATCGTGCAGTTTTGGCGTTGAAAGAGTTTCGTGATGCTCATATGATCATTGCGGCGTTGTATATCTTGGGTCCGGCAAGGAGGGCAGCGAAACGTAGAGTGGAGGTGGTTGGAGGTAGTGTCAGTTGTACACCGCTTCAGTTGATGAAGGGGACTGGAGGTACAGACTTGGTCAAATTTTTGAAGGACACACGGAGTCGTACGAAGGAAACAATTATAGATTAGCCTTCTTTTAATCAGATAGACACTCTAGATTTTTATATACATGGACAATTACACATTACCCCTTGTCTGCTTGTTGTAGGTTTATATTTAGGGGGCCAATGATGATCCGATGGCCCATATTATACTCAGTGTTGAGGTCGTCGAATTCTGACAAGAAAACTGTGAGTATGGTGTGTACATAAGAGCGCTGCACGGGAAACGCTCTCGCAAACGATTCCTTCCCGTCTGCAGCTAATCAATTGAAAATTTAGAGATAAACTTCACCGCTTGTTCTCTCCGACATTGTTGGCGGTGCTCGCCTTGCTTTTCATCGGCTTCAGCTGGGAATCAATCTTGAAGGATCGGAAAAAGATTATTTTCAAGGGGATGCTGCTTTTACTCGAAGCCACGGGGTGGAAATCACCGTTGCGATGGGACAAACAACGATGCAAATCAAACTAATTTCACTGTGAAATAGTGTTTTTTTTATCTCGCATGCAGGGGGGGGGCTTGCTGTTTGACCCCTGAGACGCACTCTGATGCTGGTTCCCTCAAAATGTAGACCTTTCTAGCTCATTTTTTGCCCCATCATGCTAAATTTTTGGAATCAACCTCTTTGGTATGGGCCTTATTGTCTCCAATATTTTCAAATTTCTACCCAATTGTGGAAGCCGCAACATGGGCAATGAGTACTGCAGAGAATGGATACTGTCAGGTCACGTGCCTGCATACGCCATCGCCCAATTCCAACGCCCCGAATGGATATTCTAAGGCAAACTGGAGACTGGCAAGATGGCCGAGTGGTTAAGGCGTGTGACTCAAGCTTCCCGGCTTGCCCGCTGTTGTGGGTTCTCATAACGTAATGTTGCGTGGGTTCGAATCCCACTCTTGTCATCTTTTTGCTACTCCATATTACACCAATGATATGTATTTCAGATTGTCTTCGGACGATATAAACATTTGTACTTTGTACACGCAGAGAAACAATGGTTAAACTTTTAAGTACCAACTTGAAGGTGCATACTGGTAGATGATCAAGATCGATGAAGTTCATCCGCTCAGTCAAGTAATGTGGCAAAACTGTCGTCTATCTACAGTTTTACGCCTCGCTTACTTCGTAGACAGAACTGTCACAGGTCCGGCTTTCCGATCCTTCTTGATAAGATTTTCATCAAAATATAATGATAGGCAGGTATACCGTTTCATCTTTCTGCCAAGCCAATTACTGCTTGTATATCATATGTAGGGTTGTCTGCATAGCTCGGGGCTATTATAGCCACCACTGAGCGTCCCGTTTGAGAAGTTTTGCGCCAGTCCGAGAAATTTGGTTATTCAACTATCAATGATGTTACTAGTGAATATTGCCTTTAGCTGAAACCGTCCAATCGCCTTGGTTCAATTGATATTGATATTGGTTTCAAGCTCAAGCGCTCAAGTTTGATGCTCTTTCATGGTAGTCTCATAGAGTTCTTCCGTGTCCTTTGAGTCTCCCTTTAAACATTCAATGCGCGGACTGATTTGGTCCTTCTGTCTCTGCATAGTTTTTTGGAGGGATGCAGGATATCACCGCAACGTACCTGTAAGTCCAGGCACGACGTTTCCTCATTGTACGTTAATGACGTTTGGTTAAAGCTTGGGCCGCGCACGTTCTTGTTGAACGTTTGATAAGGTTGCGCTGGCTGTTTCAGATAACGCCTGTCCCTAACGAGCTGCGTTCAAGGCTCACCTGGAGTCCCCTTCTCAGTCACAGTACCTATACTCATCTCGGACCAAAAGGTCATTACTAGCACTACTTATTGGTCAGTAATTGACTCTCGCCATAGCCTTATTCACTACTATCTGCGCATCCTTTCTCTGTGCCCCCCATTTGCCGGACATTGACAGTAATGGGTCTAATCCACAACGCGACAACAGAGTTACAACATCCTTCCAATTTATCGCCGACTTTGGCATGAACTGAAACATGCAAAGTAACAGATTCAGCTATCAGTCCTATCGCCTTGGTCTGTGATCTTGGGAGCAAGCTTGAACGACCAGACGTACAGAGACAATGAACGAAATAAGTCCATACGCATTAGTTGTCACGATACAAGTTAATACAAGCAAGGTACGAGCAGATGTACAGTCAACAAAGAGGTGGTACAGTGAGTCGCGGATGGGAAGGAGGATTAAGCATGGAAATATCACAAAAGGCATCCGTAACACAGAAAAGGATCGTGAATAGAAATAAGGATAGCCAACGCAAGATGTGCGTTCAGGAGGGAAGGTCACGTAGTGGGTATGACAAAACTAAGAAAAAAAAATGAATATATGCGTGGATGGAAAAAACACGTAGATACTGACATGTGTAATCACTCATCGTCGTCATTGCTGGCTTCAACAGGATCGCTGTTATCCGCCTCTTCATCTTCGTCTTCTACTTTCTTGGCCTTCTTCGCTCGGGGTTTGGCCTTTGCTTTTGGTTCCTTGGGTTCTTTAGGAGCCTTGGGTTTGCGGGGTTTGGTTTCCTGACCGCGATTAGGGTTTTCTGGTGCATCTTTCCATAAAAGGGCGATCTGTTGAGCAAGTAGGAATATCAATGGAGTTGGTTAGAAAAAGAATGAAGAAAATAAAAAACCTGAGTCATGGCTTCCTTAGCGCGACCAGGATTCTCCTCATTCCATTTTTTCATGTGCTCCTTGCAGAAGATCTGATACGCGGAGGGCTCGCGCTTGGGCTTGTCAGCTGCAGCGGGTTTATCTAACAAGGATAAAATGGTAGTCAGCGTAGGTTGAGTGCATAATCAAGAAAATCGAGGGGCGTGTTGGCGAAACTGTGAGAAACGCGCATATATGCGTCAAACTCACCTGCTTTAACGCGGGTCCTGTTGTTGGCAGACTTGGTAGCAGACTTGGTCACCTTTGCTGATAAAACGTGAGGGCTGAGAGCAAAAAGAGAGGAGAAACTACGCTTACCTGTAGCAGTCTTTGCCATTTGGGATGGTGGTGGTTGAAGGGTAAGAAAGGATTGGGTTGAATGTTTATTCCAGTGTTGCACTGCAAACTTGTTTTGTTGATCATAGCACGTGATGGTAATCACGGATCAACACGTGCCATCCCTTTCCGCTACCTTTATTTAGATCATAAACTTAGCTTGCCTCCCTTTCAAACTCTTTTCCCTTTCCCACTTTAAAATTATAATGTCGCCTGTCGCTCTTTCCAACATAATCTGTCTCTCGCTCACCATAACTCTAGCCATCGCCCAGAGCACCTTCCCCGCTACACCTCTGGCATCAAAGCATTTCGCTTACCCGACTGGAATCGTACGTCTTTTATTTTTCCTGTCCCTGTGACAAACCTTACGTATGTAACATATATAGCCTCAAAAAGTCGACACTGACGTTGGTCTCATCCGTGGTACCCAACTCGGCTACAATATTTGCAACTCAACCACCGAAAACCAAAACTCGTTGTGTCAAACCTCCATCTTTAATGGACCTGACGGTACGTGTCATCAACGGGTTAATTTACATACCGACCTTATCATTCTTTAGATTTCTGCCTATGGGCGCCTTCAGTACCTAATAAGACTGTAGGCGAGGCCGAGGGCGAGATGGTTGCATGGTGCAGCAAGCCGGGTCATGGAACTCGCCTTATCCCCGCTGGCGCCCTAACCGGTATCCAATTCCTTAAAACACCTGATTACATCCAACTCGTTGGATTCCTTGACCAGACACTCGTCGGCATTGCTGCTGGCGATTTTGGTGGTGAGATGGACCCACATGGTGCCGATCTTGTCCGTTTATTTTTTGTTTGTTTTCCAGTCGGGCTACCTATTCTAACTATGCCTATTTAGCGCGGAAACCCTATGGGAGGTGTTTTGTATTCAACCAACTTCACTGGGTCTTATGTTCAAGTTATCGAATGGACCAAGTTTTACATTTCCGTTCTCTTCATTCTTCTCCCTCTGACATCGTTTTCTTTCATTAGCTTCATCGGCGGTAATGCATTCTGCTTGAAAGCTTGTAACCCTGCCGGTAACAATGCCGCACAATTCTGCCAACACATCTACGACCGTATCGGTTGTGCCTATAATGCTCCCAACGCTGCTCAAAACAACGTCTTTGAATCCTGCAATGCAGAAAATGGCGATTTTCCAGGTGTCTACACCTCAAATGGTATCGTTCAAACCTACACTCAACCGCCCGAGTCTCTCGGTCCTATTACTACTCGGCCATACAGCGTTCGCATTCCTTCATCCTCGAACTGTCAAACTTTTTCTAGTGCGGCACTTTTTCCTAGCTTACCCACTGTGTCTGCTGCGACTACTTCTCCTGTTTCGTCCTCTTCGGGTACCTTTACTAGTAGGCCTACGGGACAAACTGGAACGACGACCGGTAGTGCCAGACCTGCTCAAAGTTCGACTGCTGATGCGACTGTCCTTTCCTTTTCTGGCTTCTCGGCTGTCATTGGCGTCGTTTTTACTGCTGTTTTCCTATTATCATAAAGGACGGTCTGGCGACGAGCAAGAACCCCATTGGCATTTCTTTGAACTTGGACAATGTCGGTCATCATCTATCGGTCCTATCAGTCCTATCTACTGTACTATCAGTGTTTGTTGTATTCTATTGGTTCCTTTATACTGTAAGTCAGAGGCCACATCCTACACATCGTAGATATAGACTGGCAGTTCATGTTATATTTACACTCTGGTATATCCAGACAATATACTAGTATATGTATATCCGTATAATATTGAAAATAATTGTCTTGATCTACACAACGCAAGCAGCGCAAAAATAGTTTGCAGATTGTATCGATATTATCCAGATATCCTTACCACCATACAATCCGTAGTTATGAATATCAATTGTTTTCCCCTCATAACCGAATAAGATGGAGTCTTTACTGCGAATTAGAGCAGAGTAACCGGGGCTCCTGGTTCACTCGATTTTCTTCATTTTTCGCGATACCGGAACAAACGACCTCACTACGTAACTCAAGGTAGTCCCCATATTTATAATGTCACCAGGTAGATGAAGCTAATCTCGGTAGACTTCGGTAGACTTGAGCCCGGTATTTCCCTGTATTTACTATTACTGATAGCACCTTGCGCTATACTGGTATTAAAGCTACTGAAACTCAAGGTCACTGCCTGCGATGTCGTTGCCAAAAACGCAGAGTAATTCACACAGAGGACGGGTAACCGGTACAATTTCAAAAAAAGAACACAGTTGGCTGCATCTATTCTGTCTATGTATAATCTATTCCTCCATCCAACATCTGTTTCCAACAGTTCATCCTTCAAGCTCATCCCCATTGCTTCGACGGTGAGTGTTTGCCTGGCGGCGGTCGACTTTTCGATAAACTTAGGACACAGCACACCCGCTTATTTTGATGATCACCGGAGTTCTCTAGAGCTGTGGGATTTGGCGCATCACGGCTTGTCAAATTCCTCTGATTGTGGTTAGTTTCTGTAGCTTTTGACTTTCTTGCATGTTCCCTCGTCATGACACGCGCCGGCGGAAAGAAGAATGACAAAAGGTCTCCAAGAAAGCGGCGACGAGATATTGCTGTATTTTACGTGCCGGTGCGAACGAGAGTCGCTTCACCGCTGCTTGGCTGCGTGTTATTGTCGGTTTGGCCTTCTGGGCATGCTGTAAATGTCGAGAGGTATTATAAATTTATGATAAGTATAAAATAATACGGTAGGGAGTGAGGAATTCATGCAGGGACTCGGAGTAGATGATGATGGGGAAAAGGGACCTGGGATAGTACGGTAACCGAACAGTCCTCCACCAATTGGAGTCTTGGAGGCACGCGTGCGCCTAATTTCGTCGGAGCTGACCTCGGAGCTGATAACCCTTCATTAGAGAGCTCCGGGATTGGTCCGACGAAGGCAGGACGCTAGGCCCTTAAGAAATAGTATATTTTGTTGTACGAGGGTTAAAAATCACTCAGCGACCACAAAGTTAAAAGTTTTTTTCCGTATTCCCTTACAACCGTAAGGTTCAGTTCTGAAGATCCTTGATATAAATCCAATATAAATCTTGTGCCACAACCCTTCTCCCATAATTTAGACTTGTAATGAACTGAAATAAAATTTCGCTGACTACTTCACATAAGTAACTCAGGTATTTCTACCCCGTCAGCTAATACTAATAGGTATGACTTGTAGTAGATATAGCACGGACTTGTTGGATGCTCGTTTGGGGCACGTGATGAGATCCCCAATCGGGACAGCGACGCCCGTGTAGTAGATCTACCAGCTAAGTAGGATGGAAATAAACTGAAGAGATGAAGGAAATAAAGGTGGTCAGGTAAATGTGAGAGTGAAAAACGGGTACATGTTGAACGTTGAGGTATGGAAAAGGGTTTAGAGGCCGGGGTGGTGTGGATCACGCGATCACGAGTAACCTGCCAATGACCCACCTGCCAGAAACGATCCACTTGCCAGAAATACTATTCAAGTGCTAATTTCAAACCGTCTCAACCCGTTATACAGTCCAATGGATCTTTGCGCCTACCTCTCAATCGTCAATGATTAATCGGTTTCAACGGCTTGGTCGCTAGTGCGAATACTCTGGGCAGCTAGACAGGTCATACTGAACGTATATAATGTGAAGAGCGTGTGCTTGTTGGCTTGCTGTTTCTACACCATCCCCAGGATTGCTCTCATATTCTTTACCCTGGGTTACTGCTACTTATTCCTCCATGACTGAAGCACAAGAGTCTCACTACCCAGCCAAAATGGCTACCATCGCTGACGTGTTCGACATTGACCAACGTACTGGGTTCATGCCCCCTGACCCGCCGCTGGATCGTTTACCACAGCTCTGGGAGGCTTGGGAAATAGTCCTAGACGCAGCAGTGGAAAGTAAGTTGCAGGTAGGGGATAAATTAGGCCTCACTAAAGAGGAAAAGACCATTTCGAAAAAATGGCGAGAAAGAGTGCGAGCGGTACGTACAACATTAATGATAACAACATCCTTATCCTAAATCATGACCCCATAGTTACCTGCGTTATCCGTTTCCGGCTTACTGGATTCTGCGCTCCTTCTTCGCCGGTCGCATTTAGTACTAACCTTCATCCTCCACTTTTATGTGCAAAGCATTCCACCGTCAGACCCTGTGTCCATACCTCGCTCGATAACTCTCCCCATCCTACACATCTCGAAGAAACTGGACATCCCTCCAGTACTCACCTACTCTGACACCGTCCTGTACAACTGGAGTTTCAAAACGAAACCCGAATCTAGGGATGTCGTTCCAGACTTGGGAAATATTCGCTCACAGACACTGTTTACGAGACTCTCAGACGAAGAGGAATTTTACATCTGCTGTGCCCATATTGAGTTGCGCGGAGTCGAGGTTCTGGAGATGATGCGAGTGACGATGGATGAGACATTTATAGGAGACGCCACAGCCGTTCGACGTGTCACAGAATATCTGAACACTATCGTAGATGCGATTTTCAGACTCAAGTCACTCCTCCTTGGCTTAAAGAGCATATGCGACCCAGACGTATACTATAATGTGGTTCGACCGTGGTTCCGAGGCGAAGACTCTTCTAATACCCAAAGGAAATGGATATTTGAAGGAGTAGATGAGGATCCAGAGCTCCGTCCTCCTACGGAAGTATCTGGAGCAAGCGCTGGACAGAGCTCGCTAATCCATGTCTTCGACATATTTTTCGGAGTTGATCACCAAGCCACTTCTCCGGGACAACCTTCTTTCATGTCGCGAATGCAATCATACATGCCCAAAAACCATCGATCGTTCCTCGACCATCTTAAATCTAACCCACGTCCGCTGCGTATGTTCGTGAAGGAGAGGAATGACAAAGCTTTGTTGACAGCTTTCAATCGTGCGGTATTGGCGTTGAAAGAGTTTCGTGATGCTCATATGATCATTACGACGTTGTATATCTTGGGTCCGGCAAGGAGGGCAGCGAAACGCAGGCTGGAGGTTGAAGCTGGTGTCGCAAATTCCAAATTGCGTCAGCCAATGAAGGGGACTGGGGGGACCGACATAGTCACATTTTTGAAGGACACACGGAGTCGTACGACGGAAACTATTATAGATTAGAATTTCTGAAAGAATGAAAGTTCTTTCGAACTCAAAATAAAATTGTCCAGTAGGTAGAAGTGGCTTCTGTTCAAGTCTGAGAGTAGTAGAA
>Ga0193743_1002315_pt1 | contig 13588 bp, 9 predicted proteins | sample L2c2metaG_FD_143038 | JGI IMG/M metagenome (GOLD analysis project Ga0193743, IMG submission 143038) | Soil microbial communities from a riparian zone of the East river system, Colorado, United States - L2c2 | ecosystem: Environmental > Terrestrial > Soil > Riparian zone | place: USA: East River... | reverse complement strand
GCCAGGTTCACCGAGGCCAGGTTGCACACCGCCACCTCCTGAGCCCCGGCCTCGGCGGTGGTGTTCAGGGTGATCTCGGTGCACAGGTTCGAGGAGTGCACCACGCCGGCGTGCCGCTGCGGCGAGCGCAGGTTGCACGGGTCCTTGAAGGTGATCCACGGGTGGCCGGTCTCGAACAGCATGGTCAGCATCCGCCGCCACAGCTCCACCGCCCGGACGGTCCGCCACACCGTGCGCTCGCCGCGCGCGGCCGCCTCCTCGTGCGCCCGGTACGCGGCGGCGAACTCCGCGCCGTACAGGTCGTGCAGGTCGGTGACCTCGTCCGGGGAGAACAGCGTCCACTCCGCGTCCGCGCGCACCCGGCGCAGGAATTCGTCCGGCACCCAGTTCGCGGTGTTCATGTCGTGCGTGCGCCGCCGGTCGTCGCCGGTGTTCTTGCGCAGGTCGAGGAACTCCTCGATGTCGATGTGCCAGGTCTCCAGGTACGCGCAGACCGCGCCCTTGCGCTTGCCGCCCTGGTTCACCGCGACCGCCGTGTCGTTGGCGATCTTCATGAACGGCACCACGCCCTGGGATACGCCGTTGGTGCCCCGGATGTGCGCCCCGATGCCGCGCACCGGGGTCCAGTCGTTGCCCAGCCCGCCGGCGTACTTGGACAGCAGCGCGTTGTCACTGATCCCGCCGAAGATGCCGGGCAGGTCGTCCGGGATGGTGGTCAGGAAGCAGGAGGACAGCTGTGCGCGGGTGGTACCGGCGTTGAACAGCGTCGGGGTCGAGCACATCACGTCGAAGCTGGACAGCAGCTGGTAGAACTCCACCGCCCGGGCCTCCCGGTCGATCTCGCGCAGCGCCAGCCCCATGGACACCCGCAGGAAGAACGCCTGGGGCTGCTCGTAGCGCCGGCCCCGGGAGTGCAGCAGGTATCGGTCGTAGAGGGTCTGCAGGCCGAGGAAGCCGAAGTCCAGGTCGCGCTCCGGCTTGACCGCCGCGGTCAGCCGGTCCAGGTCGAACTCGGCCAGGCCTGGGTCCAGCTGGCCCAGCTCCACGCCCCGGCGCAGGTAGGCGGCCAGGTATTCGGGGTAGCGGCGGGCGGTCTCGGCCTGGTCGGCCGGCGGTTCCAGGCCCAGCGTGCTGAACGCCTCGCGGCGCAGCAGGTCCAGCAGCAACCGCGCGCTGACCTGCGAGTAGTCCGGGTCGGTCTCCACCAGCGCGCGGGCGGCCAGCACCGGCGCCTGGTCCAGCTCGTCGGCGCCGATGCCGTCGTAGAGCAGCGCGGCGGTGTCGGTGATCACCCGCTTCGCGTCGGTGGCGGCCAGGCCCGCACAGGCCTCGGTGATGATCTGGCGCAGCCGCTCGGTGTCGATCGGCGCGGTGCCGCCGTCGGCCAGGCGCACCCTCGGCTGGCCCGGCTCGGGCGCGGTGTCGGCCTGCTTGCGCGCCCGGGCGTGTTCCTCCCGGTAGAGCACGTAGGAGCGGGCCACCGCGTGGTGCCCGCCGCGCATCAGCGCCAGCTCCACCTGGTCCTGGATCTGCTCGATGTGCAGCGCCCGGTCCGGGCCGGCGTGCCGCAGCAACGCCAGCTCGACGGCTTCGGTGAGCCCGGCGACCACCGCGCGGACCCGGCTGGAGGCGCCCGCGTCGGTGCCCTCCACGTCGAGGAATGCCCTGGTCAGCGCCGAGGAAATCTTGGTTGAGTCGAACGGTGTGGTCTCGCCGTTGCGGCGGATCACCGGGACAGCGGTGTCGGTCCGGGTTGTCGCGGACATCGTCACAGTCATGGAGCGGTGCACCCCTCGTGGCCACGTCGGAGGTCCGGCGGTGTGCGAGAGGCGTGGGAAACACCGTCGCGGCCCGGCGGCTCGCGACGTTGATCCCGGGCCTGCCCTCGCGGCCGTCGGACCACCACGCGCACTGTGCGCGCGGCGCGCTGGCAGGTCTTCGGACTCGTGGGCGCCCTGGCGCGTGGACCGCGTCAAGCCCTACTGGCCGTCGCTTCCCAGGAGCACGCTCCCAGTGCGTGATGACGGCGTTCGTTCCCACTCACCGCTGCGGGGCAGTCCCGGATTCGCACCGGGTTCCCTCTTGCGACGACCGATCGGGTGAACCGGCCGAACCAGCGAGGGAAACCCTACATGTAGAACTTACATCCGCGTAAGTCACCCATATGTAGTGTCTTGCTTGGTGTTCGAGCGCGCCTGCCGGCAGCTGTCGCCATCGCCGAGCGGGCCCATCCACACGCCAAAACCGGCCGTCATCCTGGGCCGGCCTGAATAGCATCGGTGCGGCGAGTAGTCCGGCGACGAGAGGTCGGCCATGTCTGAGGGGGGCGCGGGCTCCGGCCCTGTCGGCGGAGAGCCCGGCCAGCTGGTCGACCCGCCCAGCGATCCACGGGACAGCGCGGCTCATGTGCGCCGAGTCGCCGGCGCGGGTCTCATCGGCACAGCGATCGAGTTCTACGACTTCTTCCTCTACGGGTTGGCCGCCGCGGTGGTCTTCGGGCCCCAGTTCTTTCCCTCCGCCTCGCCGGTCGCCGGGACACTCGCCTCGCTGGCCACCTTCGGCGCCGGCTTTCTCGTCCGGCCGCTCGGCGGCGTGGTCTTCGGCCACTTCGGTGACCGGATAGGCCGCAAGCGCGTCCTGGTCATCACACTGCTGCTGGCCGGCGGCAGCACGTTCCTGATCGGGCTGCTGCCGACCTACTCAGCGATCGGTGTCGCGGCGCCGGTGCTGTTGGTGCTCTGCCGACTGTTGCAGGGCCTCGGCGTCGGCGGCGAGTGGGGCGGCGCGGTGCTACTCGCGATAGAACATGCCCCGGCCAACCGGCGCAGCGTGTACGGCGCCTTCCCGCAGATGGGCAACCCGATCGGACTGATCTCCGCGATCGTGATCTTGCTGCTGTGTCGGGCCCTGACGTCCCCCGAACAGTTCCAGGCCTGGGGTTGGCGCATTCCGTTCCTGCTCAGCGCGGCACTGGTGGTGACCGGGCTGGTCATCCGCCTCCGGGTGCTGGAGAGCCCGGAGTTCGAGCGGGCGCGTACCGAACGGAAGATCGTGCGAGTGCCGTTCGTGGAATTGGTCCGCCGGTACCCACGCCAACTGATCTTCGGCACCTTGGTGGCCACCGCGTCGCCGGCGATCGGGTTGTTGCTCTACGTCTACCTGGTGTCGGTCGGGCAGCAGGTACTGCACGTCTCCGCCGGCCGAATGCTGTTTCTCGCGGCCTCGTCCGGGGTGGGCCTGCTGGTGGCGATCTGGATCTCGTCCCACCTCGCCGAACGCCTCGGCCGCAAGACGATGTCCATCATCGGCCTGGTCGTGATGGCCGTCTGGGCGTTTCCGTTCTTCCTGCTCTTCCAGAGCGGTTCGCTGCCTCAGATGCTGCTGGGGTTCGTGGTCTTCGGCGCCTCGGTGGGCATCGTGAACGGTCCGCAGGCGGCGATCCTGGCGGAGCTGTTCCCGGTCGGGATGCGCTACAGCGGTGCCTCGTTCGCGTTCCAGCTTGCGTCCATCCTGGGCGGTGCGGTGGCGCCGCTGGCGGCCGCCGCGTTGTTCGCCGGGACCGGTGAGTTGCTGGCTGTCGGCGGCTGGGCGGTGGTCATCGCCCTGATCAGCCTGGTCTCGTTCCGGTTCCTGCCTCCGCCGGTGGATTCCCCGGGCGCGTAGCGGGATCGGTCCCGAGTCCGCACACCCTCTTCGTCCGCCGCACACCTGCTGCAGCGGGTGTGCGGCGCATGGAGGCGGTGTGCGGTGAGAGTTGTCCACACAGCACGGTGTTGTCCACAGGTGGCCGTTTGTGCGGCGTCGACCTGCTCGGGGGGCGGTGATGCTGGAGGAGTGAGCCTGGAACTTCCTCCGTTGCCGCGTCACCGACTGATCGCCGCGGGTTACTCCGACCGCGAGCTGCGGCGGCTCCGCGCGGCCGGGACGGTGACCACGGTCAGGCGCGGCGCCTACGTCGACGCGGCGGATGCTCGCCTGACCGACGACGCCGCCCGGCATGCGCTACTGATCGCGGCCGCGCTTACCGACCGGGCGCCCGGGGCGGTGGTGAGCCACTGCTCCGCGGCGGTGCTGTACGGGCTGCCGGTGTGGGCGGTTGCGCTGGATCGGGTGCATCTCACCCGGGCGCAGCGCACCGGCGGTCGGATCGGCCGGACGGTGCACCTGCCCACCGCGCCGCTGGATCCCGACGACATCCGCGTCGTGGACGGGGTGGTGGTGACCTCGCCGGCACGCACGGTGGTCGACCTGGCCAGGACGTTGCCGTTCGAGGTCGGCGTCGTGTTCGCGGACGCTGCCCTGCTGGTCGGCTTGGCCGACGCCGAGAGCCTGGTGGCGTCGCTGCGGCGGGCCTGCCGGTGGCGGGGGTTCCCGACGGCGCGCCGGGTGGTCGCGTTCGCCGACGGGCGCAGCGAGAGTGTGGGGGAGTCCCGGAGTCGGGTCGCGCTGCACCGCGCCCGGGTGCCCGCACCGGTGCCGCAGTGGGAGGTGCGCCGAGAGGGGGTGCTGCTGGGCAGGGTGGATTTCGGCTGGCCCGACCTCGGCACGGTGGCGGAGTTCGACGGGCGGATCAAATACGGGCGGCTGCTGCGTCCTGGCCAGGACGCCGGCGACGCGGTGTTCGAGGAGAAGCGGCGGGAGGACGAGCTGCGGGACACCGGGCTGCGGGTGGTTCGTTGGGGCTGGGATGACCTGCGCGCCTTCGACACCGTGGTCGCCCGCCTGCAACGCGCATTCCGCCACCCCTGACGCCGCGTTCACCCTGGCGCCGCACACCCGGTGTCGGCGCCGCACACCCGCTGCAGCAGGTGTGCGGCGCACGAAGAAGGTGTGCGGCGACGCAACTGCGGCGACGCAACGGCGACGTCAGCCGGTGTTGGGGGCGTAGTGGTCACGGGCTAGGGCGAGCAGGTTGACGGCGGGTTCGGTGGGCCGTGCGTCGGGTAGCGCGGCCGACATGACCGCCGCGGCCGAGGGCGGTTCGATCGGCCGGAACGTGGCACCCGGTATGCGCAGATTGCTGGTGCAGGTGGGGACCAGGGAAACGCCGAGCCCGGTGGCGACCAGTGCGACCAGGCTGTGGTCGTTGGGCGCCTCGTAGACGACGTCCGGGGCGAAGCCGGCGGAGCGGCAGGCCGCGGTGATGGCGTCGAAGGCTTCTGGCGCGTCGGCGCGGGGGAACACCACGAACCGCTCGCCGGCCAGCTCGGCCAGTGGGACGCACTCGGCGCTGGCCAGCCGGTGCTGTTCGGGCAGGGCCGCCACCAGCGGTTCGGTGACCAGCGGCCACCTCGTGACGCCCGGATGCGGGTCGGTGCCGCGCAGGAACGCGATGTCCAGGGTGCCCTGTAGCAGCGCCTCCAGCTGTGGGACCGCCTCCATCTCGTAGACCAGCGGAAGCACCGAGGGATACGCGGCGCGGAATGCGGGCAGCAGATCCAGCAGTACCCCGGAGAAGCCGGAGCCGACGCTGCCGATGCGCAGCGCGCCGCTCTGCCCGTGCCCCACCCGTCGCACGATGCGGACCGTTTCCTCGGCGCGGGCGAGCAGCACCCGGGCTTCGGTGAGCAGTGCGGCGCCGGCCGGGGTGACCCGGACCCCTCGCGGGTTGCGCTCCAGCAGGCGCACCCCGAGCTCCCGCTCCAGCCTGGCGATCTGCTGGCTCAACGGCGGCTGGGCGATGCCGAGGCGGCTGGCGGCGCGGGTGAAGCTGAGCTCCTCCGCGACGGCCGCGAAGTATCTGAGGTGGCGCAGCTCCACCCCGCAACCATATCCAAAACGTCTGACTGAGCCCACCTAGCCGTATTGGACATATGACGTATCCCCACCCTTTACTGCTCTGATAGCGCGGCCTTCCCGCCCGGACCGGCACCCGCCCCGGGCACTACCTGGAGGTGGTCCGCATGGGAAATGGCACGGTCCTCCTGGACGACCTGCCGCTCTCCAAGTTCCACCTGCGGGTCACCGCGTACACCACCGGCGGGATGTTCTGCGACGGCTACATCCTGGGCATGATCGGCATCGCGCTGGCGGTGTGGGCGCCGCAGCGTGGGCTTTCCGCGGCGACCGAAGGCCTGATCGGCGCGTCGGCGCTGGTCGGGATCTTTCTGGGCAGCCTGATCTTCGGCACGATCACCGACCGGGTTGGCCGGCAGACCATGTACCTGGCCGACCTCGCGCTGTTCGTCGTCGGTTCGGTGCTGCAGTTTTTCGTCGCCGAACCGTGGCAGCTGGTGGTACTGCGGTTGATCATGGGCGTGGCGATCGGCGCCGACTACGCGATCGGCGCGGCGCTGCTGTCGGAGTTCCTGCCCCGCAGGCAGCGTGGGCCGCTGCTGGCCAGCCTGAATGCGGTGTGGACCGTCGGGTTCGTGGTCGCCTTCGTGGTGGGTTACCTGATGCGCGGGCTGGGCGACGACTCGTGGCGGTGGATGCTGGCCTCCAGCGCCATACCCGCGGTCATCGTGCTCTGCCTGCGGCTGGGCACCCCGGAGTCGCCCCGCTGGCTGGCCGCCCAGGGCCGTCGCGACGAGTCCGACAAGGTGCTCGCCGAGTTCTTCGGGCCGGACGTGGTGCTCGGCGAGGAACCGCCGGCGCCCAGGCGGGCCCGGCTCGCCGAGCTGTTCACCCCGCGCTGGCGGCGCCGCACCGCATTCGCCTCGCTGTTCTGGTTCTGCCAGGTGCTGCCGTTCTTCGCGCTGTTCACCTTCGCGCCGACCGTGCTGTCCTCGCTCGGGCTGCGCGACGAGTTCACCGGCGGCCTGGTGCTGAACGTGTTCCAGCTGGCCGGCGGTGTGCTCGGCGTTGTGATCATGAACAGGTTGGCCAGGCGCGGGTTCGTGCTGTGGTCGTTCGTGGTGCTCGCGCTGTCGCTGCTGCCGCTGGCGCTGTCCGCGCATCCGTCCGCGACGCTGGTGGTTGTCTCGTTCGCGGTGTTCGCCTTCGCGGTTTCCGCCGCCGGCAACCTGGAGACCGTCTACCCGGCCGAGCTGTTCCCGACCGACCTGCGTGCCACCGGGGTCGGCTTCGCCGCGGCGATGAGCCGGATCGGCGCGGCCATCGGCACGTTCCTGCTGCCGCTGAGCCTGGTGCACCTGGGAAACCAGGCGACCATGGCGATCGGTGTGGCGGTGCTGCTGCTCGGCGCGGCGGTTTCCTGGGCGTGGGCGCCGGAGACCCGCCACCTCGCGCTGGCCGAGTCGAGCGGCGGCGCCGAGCTCCGGGCCGACCCGGTGCGGGGCGACCCGACGGGTGCGCCCGCCCCGGTGGCCGAAGCATGACCGCGAGCCAGCATTCGGCCTCACGACCTGCCGCACCACGTCCTCGACGCCGGCCGGGCCGAGAGCCGGTATCCCCAGCACCGGCTCCGCCCCGGCGAGCCGACGAAGCTCGACCACCAGGCCGGCTTCGCCCGCCCCGAGCAAGCCATCAGCTGAGTTGATTGTGTTGGGAGGACATTGATGGACGCGCAGGTCGCGGTGATCGGCGTCGGCAGCATCGGCTCGATGGCGCTGTGGCAGTTGGCCCGCCAGGGCGTCGACGCCATCGGGTTCGAGCGGTACGCGCCCGGCCACGACCAGGCGGCCGCCGGCGGCGAGTCGAGGATCTTCCGCACCGCCTACCTGGAAGGCTCGGGATACGTGCCGCTGCTGCTGCGCGCCCGCGAGCTGTGGCGGGAGCTGGAGGAGGAGTCCGGGCAGTCCCTGCTCACCCTCAACGGTGGCCTGATGATCGGGCCCGCCGAGTCCGAGTCGATGCGCAACGTGCTCGAATCCGCGGCCCGGTTCGACCTGCCGCACCAGGTGCTGGACGCCCAGCAGATGGCCGCGCGGTACCCGCAGCACCGGATGCTGCCCGGTGAGATCGCCTTCCTCGACGAGTGGGCGGGGGTGCTGCGGCCGGAGTTCGCCGTCCTGGCGGCGGCCCGCGCGGCACGGACTCGCGGCGCCCGGCTGGTCACCGGCCATTCGGTGACCGGCATCGAGCCGCTGTCTGACGGCGTCCGGGTACACACCGCCGTCCGGACCTACACCGTCGAGCAGGTGGTGCTCACCGCCGGACCGTGGACCGGCCGGTTCGCCCCGGAGCTGGCCGACCAGGTGACCCCGAAGAAGCTGGTGATGACCTGGTACCCCGCGCTGGACGTGGAGGCCTACCGGCCGGACCGGTTCCCGATCTTCATCCGGCAGTCCGGCGACGTGCACATCTTCGGCATCCCCACCCTGGACGGCGGATCGGTGAAGGTCGCTCCGCACGGCTCCTACGGCGACCTGGCCGATGCCGACGACCTGGACCGCAACGTGCCGCCCGGCGACTTGAGGGCGATCAACCGAACGGTGGCCGAGCTGTTGCCTGGCCTGGTGCCGACCCCGGTGCGGGTCTCCAGCTACATGGACGCCTACACCAGCGACGGTCACGGCCTGGTCGGTGCGCTGCCGGGCGCGGACAACGTGTGGCTGCTCGGCGCCTTCTCCGGGCACGGGTTCAAGCTGGCGACGGCCTTCGGGCAGGTGGCGGCCGACCTGGTGACCGACGGCAAGACCGGCCTGCCGATCGAGCAGCTGGATCCGGCTCGCTTCACCCGCTGAACCGCGACCGCCCGGATCTCACGAACCGAGGGCCCGGAGCGTCTACCTGGTGACGGCCGCGGCGACCTACCTGGCCGCGGCGGTCCCAACAGGAAGGCTCTCATGGATCTCGATCTTGCCGGCCGAGTGGCGGTCGTGACCGGCGGTTCCAAGGGGATCGGCCTGGCGGTCACCCGCGCGCTGCTGGCGGAGGGCGCTCGAGTCGTGGTCGCGTCCCGGTCCCGCACCCCGGAGCTGGACGCGCTGAGCGGAGAAGTCCGGCACGTGCCGGCCGACTTCATGGACCCCTCGGCGCCCGCCGAGGTAATTGCCCGAGCGGTGGAGGAATTCGGCGGGCTGGACATCCTGGTCAACAACGCCGGCGGCCCGCCGCCCGGTACGAAGATGCCGCAGTTCGGCTTCCTCGGCCTGACCGACGCCGGCTGGCAGTCGATGTTCGAGTTCAACCTGTTCTCCACGGTCAGGGCGTGCCGCGCGGCGCTGCCACTGCTCATCGAGCGCGGCGGCGGCGCGATTGTGAACGTCTCGTCCGGCCACGGTCGGCAGCCGTCGGGGGTCAACGTCGACTACGGCGCGGCCAAGGCGGCGATGATGAACCTCACCAAGGCGCTGTCCGAGGAGTTCGGGCCACAGGGAGTCCGGGTCAACGGAGTCTGCCCCGGGCCGGTGAAGACGCCGTGGTGGACCGACGCGGGTGGCGCGGCGGACATCTTCGCGGCGCACATCGGCTCCGATCGGGACAGCGTGCTGACCAGCGTCGCGCCGCAAATGATGCAGCTCGCCACCGGTCGCCTGATCGAACCCAGCGAGATCGCCGACGTGGTTGCCCTGCTCGTCTCGCCTCGCTCGGCCAGCACCACCGGCGCCGAGTTCGTCGTCGACGCCGGCTGGCTCAAGTCGACGTAGGCCGCTGGTCACCCAGCCGCCGACGCGGGTGGCCGCCGCCCGCGCGTCGGCGGTCAGAGTTTGTGCAGGATCAGCTCCAGGGCGTACTCCACGTGTTCCCGGGCGATGGCTTCGGCGCGGGTGGCGTCCCGGGTGCCGATGGCGTCCAGCAGCTCGCGGTGCTGCTGACCGGAGTACGCCAGGTCCGCGGGCGTGTAGAGGCGGGCCACCGAGCGGTTGAAGAAGTACAGCCGGCTGGTCCGGGCCTGGCGCAGCAGGGTGGCGTTGTGCGCGAAGCGCAGCACCGCGTCGTGCAACCGTTCGTTGAGATCCACCCGGTCGTCCGGGTCGAGGTCCGGCAAGGCGGCGGTGGCGCGCAGCTGACTGAGCTCGGCCAGCTCCTCGTCGGTGGCCCGCCCGCTGGCCAGCCGCGCGGAGTAGCCCTCCAGCGCGGCGCGCACCTCGTAGATCTCTCTGATCTCGTCCTTGGTGTGCTGGTAGACGATCCACCGCCGCCGGTGCGAGCTGATCAGCCCCTCCGAGGCGAGCCGCTGCAGGCTCTCCCGTACCGGGGTCCGCGACACGTCCAGCCGCTCGGCGATCTCCACCTCGGAGAGCGCCTCGCGGGGCAGCAACTCGCCACGGACGATCTCCTGGCGCAGCCGCCGATACACCTCATCGGTGCGGCTAAGCCCCCCCACCACTCCTCCTCCGCCTAATGCCCGCAGAGGTTATCGGCCGCAGAGGTTATCGGCCGTGTCGCGCTCAATTTCGCGCTCCCGCGCTCATGTCTCGGCATGCGCGTCGGAGCGCGAAAGTGTGGGTGAGCCACAGCTAGTACACGGGGCGCTCGGTGTCGCCGGCTAGGGCTTTGGTCCACGCCGGTACCGGCGGAGTGTGGTCGATCATGTGCGGTACCTCGACGTCGATGTAGACCGGGGCCATGGCGCGCACCGCCTCGGCGATCGCCGCCTTCACCTCGGCCAGTTCCCGGGCCCGGACGCCGCGGATCCCGGAGGCCTGCGCCACCTTCGCCGCGTCCACCGTGCCCGGATCCACGCCGAAGTACCGCCGCTCGGCGTACAGATGCTGCAGCATCTTGATCCAGCCCATGCTGTGGTTGGTGAACTGGATGAACACGATCGGCAGGTTGAACCGGCTCACCGTCTCCAGCTCGCCGCAGGCCATGTTGAAGCTGCCGTCCGCGGTCAGCGCCAGTATCGGCTCGCCGGGCCGGGCGAACGCGGCGCCGATTGCCGCCGGGATCGCGTACCCCATCGGACCGTGCCCGCGCGGCACGATCACCCGCCGGCCGGCCTCCGGGACCCGCCAGAACGCCGCCACGTTGGGGGTCGGCGTCCCCGGGTCGGCCACCACCACGGTGGACTCGCCCATGGTCGCCTGGGCCAGCCGGATGACCTCCGCAGGCAGCAGTTGCCGTTCGGCGAGCCTTACCGGTTCGGCGTGGTGCGCCTCCCACTCGGCCCGAGCCGAGTCCAGCCGCGCCCGGAGCCGAGCCGAGCGCTCCTCGGGCGCCCGCGGCACGCGCGAGGCCAGTGCGCCGAGCACCCGGTCCGCGTCGCCGACCAGGGCCAGCGCGCCGGGGTAGTTCCGCCCCGCCCTGGCGCGCTCGATGTCGATGCCGATGACGGTCGCCGAGCGGGCAGGGCCGGTGTAGCTGTTGGTGTCGGTGGCGTTCGCCCTGGTGCCCACCAGCAGCGCCACGTCGGCGTCCGCCAGGTAGGCGTTGACGTAGTCCCGCCCGCCGTTGTTGCCGGCCACGCCGATGCTCCACGGCGAATCGTCGGCGATCACCCCTTTGCCGTGGATGGTGGTGGCCACCGGAATGCCCGCCGCCTCGGCCAGCCCGCGCAGGTTGCCCGTCGCACCGGACAGGTGCACCCCGGAGCCCGCGAGGATCACCGGCGCCGTGGCCTGGCCGAGCAGCCGGGCGGCCCGGTCCAGGTCGGCCGGCTCCGCCTCGGGCCGTACCCGGGGCAGCCGGGCGTCCAGCCGGGAGGTAATCGCCCCGAGGCTGACCCGCTGGTCGAGCACGTCCTCCGGAAAGATCAACGCGACCGGGGCGGGCCGGCCGGTGGTGAGCTCGGTGAACGCCCGGGCCATCGCCGCCGGGATGTCCACGGCGTCCTCCACCGTGGCCCGCCACTTGGTCACCGCGCTGAACAGCGCCTCCTGGTCGATCTCGGTGAGCGCCCCGGTGCCCCGGCTGGCCCGGTGAATGTCTGAGGTGATCAGCAGCACCGGCACCCCGGAGGCGTACGCCTCGCCGAGCCCGCCGACCACATAGGTGGTGCCGCCCCCGCTGGACACCTCGACCACACCGACCGAGCCCCGCACCCGGGCGTAGCCGTCCGCCATCGCCGCCGCGTGCCGCTCGTCGCGGGCCAGCACGTGGGTGATGTCGTCGGTGCGGTGGTAGAGCGCGTCGTAGAGCACCACGCCGGTGTCGCCGGGCACCCCGAACAGCCGGTCGATCCCGGCGCGGACCAGGCACTCGACCACCAGGTCCGCGCCCCGCCCGGTGAACCCCGTGTCAGATCCTGTCAAAACCGCACACCTTCCATGACCAGTTCCTGTTCGGCGAATCGGGAGTACCGCAGCGGAGCGAGGTCGATCGTCGGCGCCCCGTCCAGCAGCCAGCGGGCGAGCTGGTCCCCGACGGCGGGTGACTGCATGAACCCGTGCCCGGAGAACCCGACCGCGCACCACAACCCCGGCCGCTCCTCGATGGGCCCGACGATGGCGTGGTCATCCGGGGTCATCTCGCGCAGGCCGGCCCAACCCCGGGTGATCGAGGCCTCGGTCATCGCCGGGAACCGGTGCACCAGCGCCTCGATCAGCGGCTCGGTGAGCGACCAGTCGACCGCGGTGTCGGTGCCTTCCGGGACGTCCCGGTCGTTGCCGCCGATCAGCCCACCGGCGGCCTCCGGATGCAGGTAGGCCCCGCTGCCCAGGTCCACGGTGAACGGCAGATCCGGGGTCAGCCACGGCAGCGAGTCGATAGCGAAGGCCTGCCGCCGGTGCGGTGCGACCGGCAGCTCCACGCCGGCGAGTCGACCGGTCGAGCGGGCCTGCGGGCCGGTGGCGAGCAGCACCAGCTCGGCTTCCAGGAACCCGGCGGTGTCGGTGTGCACGCCGTGCGGCTCGATGGCGGTCACCTCGGTGTGCTGCAGGATCCGTACCCCGCGCGCCCGGGCGGCCTTGGCGAAGCCCTGGACCGCGTCGTTCGGGGCGGCGGAGCCGTCGGTGGCGCAGTACGCCGCGCCGAGCACCCCGTCCAGCCGGATCTCCGGGTGGATGTCGCGCACCTCGTCCGGGGTGAGCAGCTCGGTCGGCACGCCGAGGCGGCGCTGCATCTCGGCGGCCGCGCGGAACGCGGTGCGCTGGGCTTCGCTGGTCAGCAGGAACAGGTAGCCGTGCTGCCGGAAGTTCAGGGGCGAGCCGGTGCGCTCGGTGAAGTCGCGGAAGAAGTCCACCGCCTGCCGGACCATGCGCACGTTGATCTCGGAGGTGAACTGCTGGCGGATGCCTCCGGTGGCCCGGGCGGTGGAGCCCTCGCCGATCAGGCCGCGCTCCACCACGACAACCTCGGAATAGCCCCGCTCGGCCAGGTGGAACGCGATGGACGTGCCGATCACGCCGCCGCCGACGATCACCACCCGCCGGCCGGTCAGGATCGCGCTCATTCGCCCACCCCAGCCTGGAGCCAATCGGCCAGGGTGCCGGTGTGCCAGACCGGCAGGCCGGTGGCCGCCCGGACGGCCGAGGCGTAAGGCGGCAGGTTGGTGCACTCGAAGACAAACGCCGCCAGGTCCGGGTGCTCCGCCACGGCGGCGTCGGCCGCGCTGACCACCTCGGCCTCGGCGAGCGCCACGTCCAGGTCCGGCCGCTCGCCCACGATCATCGGGTAGAAGTGCGCGGTGTGCTCCAGGCCCGCCAGCACCACCCGCTTGCGGTCCTCGCCGATCACGCCCACCGCATCCAGGTGCTCGTCGGTGAGCGTGCTCGCGTTCACCGTCAGCACGCAGACCCGCTGGTCGGGTGCGAGCATGCGCAGTACCACCGGGATCTGCAGCAGGCTCGACGTGGCCACC
>Ga0193743_1002314_pt1 | contig 13593 bp, 8 predicted proteins | sample L2c2metaG_FD_143038 | JGI IMG/M metagenome (GOLD analysis project Ga0193743, IMG submission 143038) | Soil microbial communities from a riparian zone of the East river system, Colorado, United States - L2c2 | ecosystem: Environmental > Terrestrial > Soil > Riparian zone | place: USA: East River... | reverse complement strand
TGGGCCGAACAGGATCCCGAAGACTGGTGGCAGGCGGCCGTTCATGCTATTCCTGCCCTGCTGAAAGCGACTGCAACGGATCCCGAAGAGATCGGGGCTGTCGGGTTGAGCGGGCAGATGCATGGATCTGTGTTGCTGGATGCAGCAGACCGCGTCCTCCGCCCCGCGCCAATCTGGTGCGATCAACGGACCGCAGCCGAAGCTGCGTGGTTGACGGCGCAGATTGGTGTGGAGCGCCTAATCCGGCTCACATCCAACCCAGCGCTGACCAACTTCACCGTGACCAAGCTGCTCTGGGTGCGCGAACACGAACCGGAAATATGGCGGGAATTTCGTTCCTTTCTGCTGCCCAAGGACTATGTACGCCTCCGACTGACCGGCGAGAAGGCGACGGATGTGGCGGACGCTTCTGGCACGCTCCTGCTGAACGTTGCCGAGCGCCGCTGGTCCAGCGAGATGCTGGCTGCGGTCCATATGCCGGAAAGCATCCTGCCTGCCCTGCTCGAATGCCACCAGATTGCCGGGAATGTCACGGCGGAAGCTGCCTCCCTGACTGGATTGCGCGCGGGAACACCGGTCGTCGTGGGCGCCGGCGATCAGGCTGCCGGAGCACTGGGCATGGGCATTGTGCGTCCCAGCGACGTAAGCGCCACCATCGGCACCTCAGGCGTGGTCTTTGCCGCCACCGACCAGCCATTCCTTGACCCACAGGGGCGCCTGCATACCTTCTGCCATGCCGTGCCTGGCCGCTGGCACGTCATGGGCGTCACGCAGGCAGCGGGACTCTCTCTGCGCTGGTTTCGGGACACCTTTGCTTCAGCCGATGACTCCGAGGCGTACGCCCGCCTGGGAGAAGCCGCCTCGACCGTACCTGCCGGCGCAGATGGCCTCCTCTGGGCCCCCTATCTGATGGGGGAACGTACACCGCATCTCGATCCGGAGGCGCGCGGTGCCCTGGTCGGACTTACCGCATCTCATCGCAGCGCGCATATCGTTCGCGCCATCATGGAGGGCGTCGCCTTCAGCCTCAAGGACACCCTCAGCATCTTTGCTGAGATCGGCGTTCCTGCGCATGCCATTCGGTTGGGCGGTGGCGGCGCGCGCTCGCCCATCTGGCGGCAGATCCAGGCCGATGTCTACGGACAGCCAGTCGAAATCGTCGCCCCCGAGGAAGGCGCTGCATACGGTGCGGCGTTGCTCGCAGGCGTTGGCGCAGGGGTATGGCCATCGGCAGATGCCGCTTGCGATGCTGTCATCCGGGTTGCTCAAAGGGTCGCGCCGCAGCCCGCCGATAGCGCAAAACTCCAGGAGCTTTATAAGCTCTATCGCAGGCTATATCCGACACTTCAGCCGATCTTTCACGGGTTGTATGCGGCAAGCACGGAGGTGAGATCGAATGGCTGAAACGATGCAGGAGTTGCACCAATCCCCCGAAGCTCTTCTCGCGGAGTTTGAAACCAAACGTCAGCGACTCTGCGAACATATGTCCTCTGCGGGACTAGCGGCCGTACAGTTAAAACTGACCGAAAACATCGCATGGCTCACGGCCGGCCGCGTCGATCATCGCGTGCTTCTCCCCTCATCGCTCGGCATTGCAACCATTCTTCTGTTGCGCGATGGCGACGCGTTCTACCTGACACCGGACAACGAAGGCCGCCGTCTAGCAGAGGAAGATTTCGCTGGGCTTCCCTTCACCGCAGTCACCGCCCCGTGGCACGCCCTCGACCTTGCAGAAAGGGCTCGTTGGCTGGCTGGCGACGGGACTATCGTCGCCGACACCACACCGGAAGGTGCTTCACTCCTCCTCGACCAGCGCGCCTCACTCGTCGAAACAGAGATCGAGCGTTATCGGTGGCTCGGCAGCAAGACGGCACAGGTGACGGCCGACGTGCTTAAATCCCTCGAACCGGGCGTCACCGAACGCGACATGGCTGCGCGCATCGCATCTGGCCTTCTCGAACAAGGCATCGAGCCCTCCGTTCTCCTGATGGCCGCGGACGACCGCATCCTTCGCTACAAGCATGCCGTGGCACAGAACGCGACCCTGGAACGCTTTGGCATGTTGAACCTTTGCTCTCGACGATGGGGACTCTGCATCTCGATCACCCGATTTGTTCATTTCGGCCCCATACCGCAGCGCCTGCAGGACGCGTTCGCAGCCGCCGTAGATATCAATGCTCGGCTGCTCGCCGCGACCAAGGTGGGCGCCAATGCAGCGGAGCTGTTCGCCACCGCGGCGGAAACCTATGCATCGCTGGGCTTCTCCGGCGAAGAGCTGCGTCATCATCAGGGCGGCGCAACCGGCTACGGCGAGCGCGAGTGGCTCGCCACGCCCGCGGGCAAAGAGCGCGTTGTGAACAACCAAGCTTTTGCCTGGAACCCCTCGGTTGCCGGCGGCAAGGTTGAGGATACGGTCTTGCTGCGTGACGGCAAGATTGAACTGCTCACCGGCACACCTGACTTGCCCGCCGTCTCAACTACGGCGGGCGATCTTGTGGTGAACTCCGCCGGCGTTCTGATCCGTTGACCTGTGGCTACTCTGGCACCGCTTCCGAGCCAGTGACGGCAAAACTCCCGGTCGTGTGTTCCGCAGCAGATGGCTGTGCGCCGCCGATCATCATCGAATACTTTCCCGGCTGAACGCTACGCTTGCCCTGTTCGTCCACCATGCTCAGGTCCCGCGGCGTCAGCGTAAACGACACGGTCTGGCTCGCGCCTGGTTCAAGGTGCACTCGCGCCAGTCCCCGGAGCGCAGGATTTCCCTGCGCGGCAGGTCGCACCAGATACAACTCTGCCACTTCGTCACCGGCGAGTTTGCCATCATTGCGCACAGTCACCTGTGCCTCGACCGGTTCGCCCGCCTTCACCTGGCTCTGCGCCAGCTTCAGGTCTGAGTAGGAGAAGTGCGTATAGCTCAGCCCATATCCGAAGCCATAGAGAGGCTTGCCTTTGAAGTAGCGATAGGTGCGGTTATGCATCGAGTAGTCTTCAAACGGCGGCAACTGATCCGTCGACGCGTAGAACGTCACCGGCAGCCGGCCTGAAGGATTGTTCTTCCCGGAAAGTGTCTCCGCAATCGCAGTGCCGCCCTCTTCACCCGGGTACCACGCCTCCAGAACCGCTGCTGCGTGCTGCTGCGCCCAGTTCACCGCCAACGCGCTGCCATTCAGCAACACCACAATGAGGGGCTTCCCCGTCGCGCCCAGGGCTTCAAGCAATTCTTTTTGCGCCGCCGGCAGAGCGATGTCGGTGCGATCACCTCCGGCAAAACCGGGCACGTGGATGGGCATCTCCTCACCCTCGAGATGTGAGGTAAGGCCCACGAAGGCGATGACAGCATCGGCCTGCTTCGCGGCGACGACGGCTTCAGCCCGCAGCGGTGCGGCCGGTGGCTTCCATTCGAGCCAAATGCCTGCGCCAAAGATCGGCGATTGATGCGTGTACTCGAGTTGGACTGAATGCGGCTGCGTGTCAACGAAGTGCAATGTGAAATCCGGACTGGGATGCCGGCGATACTCCTTCGGCTCGCCGGAATCCTGCTTCGAAACCACCTTGCCGTCGAAGCTCATCGCGTAGCTCTCGCGATCATTGCATGGGAAACAGTCAGCGATATTAACGTTGAAGGTGTAGTCGCCCGGAGCGGGAACCGCCAGCGTGCCCGTCCAGCGCACGCTGAACGCGTTCGCCGACACTCCCGGTACCGGGGCGGCGGCATTCCAGTCGAAATCGATGCCGTGCTCTTCGCGCGTGACCACCGGCGGCCCCGCAAAGGTTGTGTTGGCGAAATACTCGCCCTTCACCTGCAGTGCCGTTCGTGGCACCGGCAGAGACAAACCTTCGACGTACGGCGATCCCTGCGCATACATCACCTTCGCATTGGCGAACTCGTGCTCAATACCATCCACCGGTAATACGGGATGCGACGGTGTTCCGTTGTAGTTTCCTTCGAGCGCAATCAATGAAGCGGCATTCGGGCCGATGACGGCGAGCGTTTTCACCCCATGGAGAGGCAGTGCTGCACGGTCATTCTTAAGCAGCACCATCGACTTATCCGCGACCTCCCGTGAAAATGCGCGATGTTCATCAGAATCGACGTGTGAAAACGGCAGCCGCGCGTATTCAACCTGTGCCGGCGGATCGAAGAGACCGAGGCGAATGCGCGCTGTGAACAGCCGTTTCACCGCCGTGTCGAGCGCGCTCTCGGGCAGTAGCCCTTGCTTCACGGCTGCTGGCAGAGCGTCGTACTCATCGCCGCAGCTTGTGTCCGTACCGGCCAGCACAGCGCTCGCGCTCGCGTGCGCCGCATCGGGGCTGAAGTGATGACCCGCGGTCCCGCTGAAGCCCTGTTTCTCCGTGCTGTAGAAGTCGCCGATAGCACCGCAGTCGGAGGTCACAAAGCCTTGGAACCGCCAGGCGTCACGCAGCTTCTGCTTCAGCAGCAACGGGCTCGCGCACGCCGGAAACCCATAGATCGCGTTGTAGGCGCACATGATCGAGTCAGCTTTTGCCTCTGTGATAGTGGCGCGAAAAGCAGGCAGGTATGTGTCTTCCAGTTCGAACGCCGACGGCTTGACATCGAAGCGGTGCCGCTCGGACTCCGGACCGCTGTGCACGGCGAAATGCTTCGGCGTCGAAATGGTCTCGTAATATTTCGGATCGTCGCCCTGCAAGCCTTCAACGAAGGCGACACCGAGCCGCGACGTCAGATACGGATCTTCGCCGTATGTCTCCTGTCCTCGGCCCCAGCGTGGATCGCGGAAGATATTGATGTTGGGCGACCAGATGGTCAAGCCAAAGAAGATCGAGTGGTTGTCATGCTTCAACGCTTCGACATTCTTCGCGCGCGCTTCATCTGCGATTACCGACGCGACGCGATGGATGAGCGCCGGATCCCACGTTGCCGCCAGCCCGATGGCCTGCGGAAAGACCGTCGCATAACCCGAGCGCGCTATACCATGCAGTCCTTCGCTCCACCAGTCGTATGCGGGAATACCCAGCCGCGGAATCGCCGGCGCCTCATGCCGCATCTGCGAAGCCTTTTCCTCCAGCGTCATACGGCCGACGAGGTCGTCCACGCGCTGCGCTATCGGCAGTGAAGAATTCTGAAACGGAAAGGAAGCATCCTGCTGCGCGAAAGTGGGTATAGCGGTAACAAGTGCAGCGGCACACAGGCTTGCAAGGGCTGTGATCGTTCTCAAGGACATCCTCCGGGATGCCCACCACTCTAAAGCAAAAGCGGAGATTGCGTGATCCTGCGAACTATACCTCGTGCGCAGCCTGAGATGGCTCTTCTTCGAGATGCCGTAAGGCTTCCCCGGATGTACCGCTTGCATTGCGCGCGGCTGCGTCTGCCAATGCCCATCCGATGAGCAAGAGCACTGGCGCGGGCCCGGGAATCACGTCGGCTAACTCGCCTAGTGTGCTCCATTGCATGCTCTGGTCGGGTTGCGCGGCCCGGCTGATGACGCAACAAGGGAGGGCCGGCGCGTCGCCGGCCCCCAGCCGCTCCTCTGCAAAGGGGCGGAAGCTCCGACCCGGCATGTAGACAACGCGGGTTACCGACTCGCTCGCAACGTTCGGACCTGCATCCGCGGCCTTGTGTCCTGTGTGCAGCTCTACGCTCGATGCGGTGCGACGATCCGTCAGCGAGCAGCCAATCTGCGCCGCGGCCGCAAATGCAGCCGTAATGCCGGGAACTACCTGAAAGGGAACGTCCGCTGCGCGCAGCGCATCCATCTCCTCCGCGGCACGTCCGAAGACGAGCGGGTCGCCACTCTTCAGCCTCACCACGCTGAGCTGTCGGCGCGCTGCCTCGATCATCAGCGAGTGAATTTCAGACTGGCGGACGCGCTTCACGCCGCAGCGCTTGCCCACGCTAACCACCAGCGCCTGCCCGTTCGCCATGGCAATCACTGCTTCAGGTACCAGATCGTCGTGTAGCACCAGGTCTGCAGAGCGCAGCAACGCCGCAGCCTTCAGGGTCAGCAGTTCCGGGTCGCCCGGTCCCGCACCCACGAGGTAGACAGTTCCTTTTGCCGCAGCACTCACGTCAGCCACCAGGATCCCTGATCTGACTCTCGACTCTGACGAGGTGTTTCCAGTGCCATCACACGCGACGGGCACGAAGGCGAATCGCAGACATCACGCGCGGCCAGCGTTCGCAGCAAGCGGTTGCGCTCTTCGCCTGCCGGATGCACCTTCAGGACACCACGCCTCAGCGCGCCGAGCCGTTCCAGCCAGGGCCCGGTTCCCTTATCCAGCAATACCTCCAACTGCTGCCGCAGCCGCTGCGCCAGCGCTGGGCTCTCGCCCGCTGTCGAGATGCCAATCTGCAGCGGTCCCCGCCGTACCACAGAACCAAAATAGAAATCGCAGAAGGGCGGGTCATCCACCGCGTTGGCGAGCACGCCTGCGACTTCTGCATGGTTATGAATTGCGTGGTTCACCTCTGGATCATTCGTCGCCGCAATCACCAATTGCTGCCCCAGGATGTCCTCGGCAACGTAGCACCGGCGGCGCCACGCGATCTTTCCCTGTTTGTCCATGTCGCGAATCTCGGCTCCCGCATCTGGAGCCACTACGGTTACATTTGCTCCGCACTCCAGCAGACTATTCACCTTCTGCAGTCCGACCGCGCCTCCACCCACGACCAGACAGGCACGCCCTTCGAGCTTCACGAAGACAGGCAGCAGTGGCGTGCTCACTCTCCCACCCCCACGGGCACTCGGCCTGCCGGCTGATCTCTTTCCACGGCACCTGTGGCTTCACCTGCCAGCAGCGCACGCAGATGGTCATTGCTGTGCCGGCTGAGAAATGAGCGAAGACTCTCACTCTCCCAGCGGGTCGCCAGATATCCACGCAACAGGCGCTCCAGCGAATCCGGCACCAGGGTTGCCGGGCAGCGATACCCAACCGGGCGTGCAATTGCCGAATGCGTGCCGACGCTGCCACCCACGCAGAAATAATAAGCATCTACCATTGCGCCGTTATGCTTGATCTTTTTGCCCTCGATGCCCACGTCAGCAATCCAGTGCTGACCGCATCCATTGGGGCAGCCGGTGACATGCAGCCTCAGTTGCTGATCGAACTCCGGCAGCCGGGCGTCCATTTCGTCCACCAGCCACCGCGTGAATCCCTTCGTCTCGGTAATCGCCAGCTTGCAGAACTCGGTTCCTGTGCAGGCAACGGCCCCGCGCCAGAAGTGCGAGCCGTCGACTCTCAGATCAATCGCCGCGAGCCCCGCAACCAGTGCGTCCACATTGCGCCTCGGCACATTTACGAAGAGCAGGTTCTGCGTCACGGTAGTCCTCAGCTCACCCGACCCATAGCGTTGGGCCAGTTCCGCGGCCGCGGCAAGCTGGTCGCCTGTCAGCCGCCCACGTAATACCGCCGCCCCGACGTAGTAGAGGTCCGTTTGCCGTTGCCGATGAATGCCCACATGGTCGCGTATGACGTCGGCCGGAACCTCTTCCTCCACCGCCGGATCGAGCCGGAACGGAAGCCGCGATTGCAGCTCGGCAAGAAACCTATCCGCCGTCCAGCCTTCTTTGAGGAACAGGTGTTTCAGGCGCGCCCGATCACGGTTCTCACGCAATCCCTGCTGCTCTCGGAAGATGGTCGTGATTGCCGTCACCACCTCCACCGCCTGCTCGGGACGCACGAAAGCATCCAGCCGCACAGCCAGGTGCGGCTCCGTTGAAAGGCCGCCGCCGACGCGTACAGAGAAGCCAATCTCCGTGCCACGGCGCGCAGGAGAGAGGCCAATGTCGTTGATCTCCGGGTGCGAACACCACGAGCCGCAGCCGGTCACCGAAATCTTGAACTTTCGTGGAAGATTGTAGAACTCGGCATTGCCGGCTAACGCTCGGGCAACAGACCGCGCAACAGGTGACGCATCGAAGACCTCATCTTCCGCCAAGCCTGCCAGCGGACATCCTGTTACGTTGCGAACGACATCGCCGCATGCGCCAAGAGGCGAAAGCCCGACAGCGCTCAGCCGCTCGATGATCTCGGGAATGCTCTCGATCGGCAGCCAGTGAAGCTGAATCGCCTGCCGGACCGTGATATCGGCGAGATTGCGCCCGTAGCGTTGCGCTATATCCGCGATCGTAGCGACTTGCGCAGACGACAGGACGCCATTTGAAACCGGAATACGCAGCATGAAGTAGTCGCTGGCCTTGCCCTCGCCGCCAACTCCGCCCAGCGCTCCCACGCCATCGCCCTGCGTATAGATGCCCCACCACTTGAAGTAGAGACCGGTCCACTCTGGCAGCACACTCCCGCGGCCCTCTGCCGCAAAGCGGCGGATCTCGTCGAATGCGACCCAGGGATTCTTTTCGCGCTTCAGCCGTTCGGCCCTCTGCGCCTTGGTCTCCTTCACCGTGGTCCCTTCAGGATGGCTCGCCTGTGTCATGCCACTTCCCTTCTTGTGTGTCTGGGGTACAAAAAGAAAAGCCCAACTGCAGAATGGCTGCGGTTGGGGCTTCGGATTCGCTTGAAGTGATGGAGTTTAGATCACTAGCTCATCGACAGGCACCCACGCGGCCGCGTGCGCAACAACAGTTGCAGCAACAAGCAGCCGGGGTGTAGATGAGTGACACTAATTTAAAGCTACCGCTATCGCTCTCATACGTCAAATTCAATAGGCGGGCACACCAACTGGCTTGCTTCGAAATTGCACGAATGATGGAGGTTGCGCCTCATATGTTTACGCCTTGGCCCATTGGATTTGTAAGCAGTCCCTACAAGGAAACCAGCGATATTCCCAAGGGACTTGGCGCCAGACACGATGCGGGGGGTGTCATTACCATTACACCCGACTTTGAGCTTGGCCTCACGGACATCGAAGGCTTCTCGCACCTGATCGTGCTCTGGGAGTTCGACCGCGTGCAGGCTTTTGAGCTGCTCGGCACGCCACCTGCGGACAACCGCAAACATGGAGTCTTCGCCACCCGATCCCCTCGTCGGCCCAATCCCATCGGCCTTACTGTCGTTGAACTGCTGCGTCGCAATGGCGCTGAGTTGCACGTGCGCGGGGTCGACATGGTCGATGGCACACCAATCCTCGATATCAAGCCCTATCTCTCCAACGTTCCGGAAGCGTCACTGCGGCGCGGCTGGCTGGCAGAAGCAGAGGCGCGCGCAAACGGCAACGCTGCGGTCTCATGAGAGGGGCGGCCTGCAGCGCCACGCCTGACGGGGACTCGTTGATCGGTGACATTCCAACCCGTCACCTCGATCGCCGAGATTCGGGTGCTGTCGCGCGATGAGGAGCGAACTGTGAACGTTTTGGACTCGCCAGGCAACAGAAAAGTGTAGTTGTCCGACCAGAATGCGGGCGTTACCGGCGCAGCATGTTCATCAAGAGCCCGCAGCGCGACTTGAAAGGCCAGGGCCTGTGAATCGTTCCGCAGACGAACGGTCAATTGGCCATCCGCATCCGTCTTCACTGTCTCCACGGCCACGTGTGACTGCGGCAGATTTTTCAACGCGGTCAGATCCGGCTCATGGAGTGCTGGCGTATAGCGGTAGTCTTCGTGCTGCCAGTCGAACTCGGCCAGCTTCGCTGGAATCCAGTAGAAATTTTCGCTCGCTTGCCGGCCAACCGCATCGGTCAGCGTTAGCCGAACAAAATGAAGATTGTTATCAGCGCCGGTCAGCGATTCGGCGGGAATGCTGAAAGCGCGGTCTGAGCTGTCAGGAGTTGCATCCATGACGGTCTCGTGTTCGTAGACGGGATGGAGTTGAAGATCGTACACCGCCGCCTTGACATGGAGTCCCGGCGCGGCCGCGTAAGTGCTGTTCACTACGACGACGCTGTGGTCGTCATAGGAATACTGCACATGCAGCGGCTCGCAGGCCTTCCGCGCGCCGTAGTAGCCGCCGCCTGCGTCGAGATAGTAGTCGTAGAGGTGCCAGATCATGGAGGGCCATGCATTGTTCAGCATCCACTGCACAACTCCTGTCGAGGTGTACTTGTTGCGTCCGTATGCTTCGAACATCGCGCGTTCCCCGTCATAGGCCATCGCCTGCGCGCTGCGCTGGTATTCCGTCAGGTTCTGCGGCTTCCCGTAGCTCTGCTCCATGGCCGTATCAAAGATCGAGGTATTGGCAAATCCGCCGCTGCCGCTGTGGTAGTGCCAGTCGTCGCTGGTTGGCCATAGGCTGCCGGCGGGAAGAAATCGCCGCAGACTGGCTTCAACAGGAATGGCCGGACCGGGACTCGTCTCTGTGTTGAAGCCCCACGCCCCGCCGCGCTTTCCCGGATCCGTCAGCCAGTAAGAAGGTGCAACGTAGTCATAGGGACCGGTCATCTTCACCCCGCTCTTGCCGCTCACCGTGGTTGCGCGTGCGGAAGCTGAAGACAAAGTAGGGTTGGGCCAGTGCGTGTCACGCTCAATGTCGAGATACATCTGTTCGACATTCGCCGGCGGAGGGTTGTCGCTTCCGTTCAGCCACACCAGAAGGCTGGGATGATTCCGAATGCGCAGCAGCTGCGCGCGCAGCGAGGCTGCAGCCACCGTGTAATTCTCCGGCGTCCATTTCGGCCATTGCTCCCATATGTCGCAGCAGCACCAGCCGGCGATCACGAGAATGCCCTGCTCATCGGCCAGTCGATAAAACTCGTCCGTCTCGAGCTTGCCCTCCAGCCGGATCGCGTTCAGGTGCAGATCGCGCACCATTTCAAACTCTTGTTCCAACCGCTGCGGCTGCTGCCGCAGCAGCATGTCCCCGGACCAGCCCCCGCCGCGCACCAGGACAGGCTTCCCATTCACGCGAAACAGGCGCGCCCCCTTATCCGTCAGTTCGGAAGTGACTTCGCGAATGCCAACCTGGGCGACCCTTTCGTCGGAGAGTTTCCCATCTGTTCGGAAGCTCATCCGCAGCGCCTCCAGATGCGGCTCTCCCATCTGGTACGGCCACCACAGCGGCGGATGCTGTAGTCGTAATTTGGGGAACTGCTCCGGCGCAAAGACAACGGTGCGCGTCTCGCCGGCGTCGAGCGTTACTGGCTGTTCGGCTTTGATGCCAAGCAGTGCGATTTCTACCGTGCCGCGCACCTGCTGCGCACTCGCATTGTGAACTTCGCCATACACGGTCAGCGCTGCAATATCAGACGCGCCCAATAGGCGCGTATCCACCATTGGCGACCGCACACTGACTGATCCACTCGTGTACAGCGCGACATCGCCGGTCAGGCCCATGTTCTTGTCCGGGGGACATGGGTTCCAATCCACCCAGTTGATTGCGAGATCATGCTCCGTCGGCGCGAACGTCTGGACAGCGATCGCGTTCTCCTTGCCTGGTTTCAGTAACCGCGTCACGTCAAACTCATACGTGCGATACGCGCCGGCAACCTCGGTCGATGCCGCCAGTTGCTGACCATTCACCCAGATGTTCGCTCGATAGTTGATGCCGCCGAAGCGCAGCCACAGGGTCTTCCCCCGCGCCGTCACAGGCACGGCAAAGCGTGTGCGATACCACCAGGGGCATGCGTAGGGACTGTCCGGCGACATCGGCATCCTCGAGAAGACTTTGCCGATGGGATAGTCCGTCCCGGGGATCGCGCGAAGATTGCGGTCGAAGTAAGGATCTTTGAACTGTCCTCCACTCACTTGTGTCGCCAGCACGGTCGAAGGCACGGAAGTTGCCGTCCAGGAGCTAGCGCCTGGACGGTAGGCAGCAGTCGACAATTGCTCGCCGGTGGCGGGCAACTTACACCCGGAGGCGAGCCACCAACCGGCATGCAACCGCAGTAAAGGTGCAGGCTCATTCGCCTGCTGCGCGCGCGTAAGCGGTGCAGTCAGGAGTGTGAGAACGCCGAGTGCGCAGGCAAACCAGTGAATAGAATCAGCCTTGTGTATCTCGTGTTGCAGCCGCCACTTCAATCGGTCGATGATTGCGCGTTGGCATTTTCCTGCACAGCTTGTGTGAAGTATGGGATGCAAAGGTTCAACCCCTCCCTCAATTGCACTTTGGGCTCCCAGCCTAGCACTGTGCGAGCCAATGTGATGTCCGGGCGTCGCCGTGCCGGATCGTCAACCGGCAAGGGCAGCATCCGCAGCTTGCTTGAGGAAGCAGTCACAGCGAGCACCTCACGTGCACATTCGGCAATCGTCCATTCGATTGGATTGCCGATGTTGACTGGCCCCTGCTCGTCGCTGTGCGCCAACCGCACGATTCCGTCGATTAGATCCGTCACGTAGCAGAAGGAGCGCGTCTGTGATCCGTCGCCGTAGATCGTCAGGTCCTCTCCACGCAAGGCTTGTATCAGAAAGTTAGAGATCACGCGGCCATCGTCCGGTTGCAGGCGTGGCCCGTAAGTGTTGAAGATGCGCACCAGCCGGGTGTTCACGCTGCGATAGCGCCGGTAAGCCATCACGGTCGCTTCGGCAAAGCGCTTCGCTTCGTCGTAGACCGAACGCGGTCCAATCGGATTCACGTGGCCCCAATAGCTTTCCGGTTGGGGATGCACTTCGGGATCCCCGTAGCACTCGGAGGTGGACGCGTGCAGGTAGAGAGCGTGATAGCGGCGCGCAATATCAAGTGTGTTGAACACACCGTAAGCGCCGACTCGCAGCGTCTCCGGGCCGAGCCTCATGTAGTCGCCCGGGCTCGCGGGAGACGCCATGTTATAGATCGCATCCACCTGACCCGGTTCGAACGGCTGGCAGATATCGCGTTCCAGGAGCGTAAAGCGCGACTCGGCCTGCAGGTGTTCCAGATTCTCCAGCCGTCCGGTTGACAGATTATCGACGCCAATCACCTCGTGCCCGTCGGCCAGCAGAACATCCGTCAAATGTGAACCAAGGAAGCCTGCCGCACCCGTGACCAGGACTCGCATCTTCTTCAAAGTGCGCCGCTCCTCGAATCAAAGTTGCTGCGGATCTTTTCTTCCATCAACGCACGCGCCGCGCTCCGGCCTTCTCTTTCGCTGGATACATCGCCGGCCGCCCAACACTCAAATATGTAAAACCGCGGGCCAGCATCTCCTGCGGATCGTACAGATTTCTTCCATCGATCACGATTGGATAGCGCAGCGCGGTCTGCAGCCTGTCCAGATCGAGTTCGCCAAATTCAGACCAGTCACTGAGGATGAGTAGCGCGTCGGCCCCATTCACTGCGGTATAAGGATCGTCCGCATATTGCATCGAAGGACCGGGAGGCAACTCCAGCTTGGCTCGCTCCGTTGCGGCCGGATCAAAGGCCACGATGGTGCAGGCTTCCGCCAGCAGCATGCGGATAATGTCGAAAGCCGGTGATTCGCGCACATCGTCCGTGCCGCCCTTGAAGGCCAACCCGAGCACCGCAAGCCGTTTGCCACGGAAAGTCCACAGCGCCGACCGCACTTTGTTGAAGAAGCGCCGCTTCTGGTGCTCATTTATCTTTTCCACTTCGGCCAGAATGCCGAAATCGACGCTCAACTGCTCCGCCACGTAGCGGAAGGCCGCCACATCTTTGGGGAAACAGGAGCCGCCATAGCCGATGCCCGCGCGCAGGAACTGGCTGCCGATGCGCTTGTCCAGCCCCATACCGCGCGCCACCTCTTCTACGTTCGCGTCCACCGCCTCGCAAACATTCGCCACGGCGTTG
>Ga0193743_1002313_pt1 | contig 13596 bp, 10 predicted proteins | sample L2c2metaG_FD_143038 | JGI IMG/M metagenome (GOLD analysis project Ga0193743, IMG submission 143038) | Soil microbial communities from a riparian zone of the East river system, Colorado, United States - L2c2 | ecosystem: Environmental > Terrestrial > Soil > Riparian zone | place: USA: East River... | reverse complement strand
CCAACCCCACACCAAACCCAACCCCGCACCAAACCAACCCCGCACCAAACCGAACCCGCACCAAACCGAACCCGCACCAAACCGAACCCGAAAACAAGAGCCCCCACCGTGGGGGGCCAGGGGGCGAAGCCCGCCGGGGTGGGGGTCTGGGGGCCCGGCCCCCAGCGCAAAATGCGAAAGAGCCCCACCCACGTTTTCCGTGGGTAGGGCTCTCCCAGCTCTGTAGCCCCGACGGGATTTGAACCCGCGCTACCGCCTTGAGAGGGCGGCGTCCTAGGCCGCTAGACGACGGGGCCATTGGGAAACGGTGTACACCGAATCCGCTGGGGTACCAGGACTCGAACCTAGACTAACTGAACCAGAATCAGTCGTGCTGCCGATTACACCATACCCCAATTGCTGTGGAGCACCGTCACCAGTGCTCCGTGCTGAGTCAGATCGTAGCCGACCCCGCCGCGCCGCCCCAAACCGCCACCCGCCGCACCGACTCCAGCTGGGCGCCCGACATCGCCCTGTCGTTGTCGCCCGCCTACTGACCAGGGCGTTCGCGCCGCCCGCCCAGCCGGAGAGGGTGACGGGGGGGCGGCCACGGCGCTCCGTTCGGCGCCCTCCTGCCAGGACGTCCGGCCCGTGCCGGCCGAGCGAACGATCACTCGGGAGCCCAGGAAGCGGCGCCCAACAACTGTCCCGCGGCCCCGCTCCAGCTCACTTGCGCAAATGACCGCATTGCTCGGCGGCAATAACCCGGCCAGACCGATCTTCGCTTTTCGATATATGAGGAACCGCACATCCGATAACCCATATGGGTGCCACACTGACCCGCAACCGACCTCCGGGGCAGGGCGCGCATCCACCGTGGCGCCAGGCGCCGCCAGACGAAGGGTTTTGCTGGGCCAGCAGGAGAAATCCCCGCCCGACGAATTGCGCTCAGCGACACTGGCCCACCAGGGTGATCTTCATCGCACCGGCTCAGCTTTGACCGTGCCGGCCGGCGTGAGCAGGATTATTTTTCAATGCTCGTTGAATAAAGGGGTTCAGATGAGCGAGACCGGATGTGTGGTGGTGGGCGGCGGGCCGGCCGGCATGGTGCTGGGGCTCTTGCTGGCCAGGGCCGGGGTCCGGGTGACGGTGCTGGAGAAGCACAGCGACTTCCTGCGTGACTTCCGTGGCGACACGGTGCACGCCTCCACACTGACCCTGCTGGACGAGCTGGGCCTGTCCGAGGAGTTCGACAAATTACACCGGCGGCTGGTGGATCAGATCACCGTGCAGCTCGACGCCGGCACGGTGCCGCTCCAGCTGCGCTGGCTGCCCGGTCCACACAAGCACATCGCGTTCGTGCCGCAGTGGGACTTCCTCGAGATGCTGGCCAGCGCGGCGGAGCGTGAGCCGAGCTTCACCCTGCGCCGCAACGCTGAGGTGACCGGCCTGCTCACCGAGGGTGGACGGGTGGTCGGCGTGCGGTACCGCGATCACGGCACGGGCGGCGACGGGCAACCCGCCGACCAAGCCGAGCCGGGCACCGAGCACGAGCCGGGCGCCGAGCACGAGCTGCGCGCCGCGGTCACTGTTGCCTGCGATGGCCGCGGGTCGACGGTGCGTGATGCGGCTGGGCTGCGGCCTCGGGAGTTCGGCGTGCCGATGGATGTGTGGTGGTTCCGGCTGCCTCGCAAGGAGTCCGATCCGGTCGGCGCGGTGGGCCGGTTCTCCACCGGGCACGTGGCGATCATGCTGGACCGGGGCGACTACTGGCAGTGCGCCTACCTGATCCGCAAGGGCTCGGACAGCCGGCTGCGCGCGGCGGGCGTGCAACTGCTGCACTCCGAGTTCGCCGGGCTGCTGCCGTGGACCGAGGACCGGATGGGCGCGATCACCAGCTGGGACGACGTGAAGTTGCTGAATGTGAGCCTGAACCGGCTCCGCCGGTGGTCCTCCGACGGGCTGGTGCTCATCGGGGACGCGGCGCACGCGATGTCCCCGGTCGGCGGGGTAGGCATCAACCTCGCGGTGGCCGACGCGGTGGCGGCGGCGCGGCTCCTGGCCCCGCCGCTACGCGCCGGGCGGGTCAGCCCGGGCCAGCTGCGCCGCGTGCAGCGGCGGCGCTGGTGGCCCACGGCGGTGATCCAGGGCGGCCAACGGCTGGCCCACCGGTTCGTGTTGGGGCGCAAGCTGGAGGAGGACCCGGGAGCCCGGCAGGTCGCCACCCGGCCACCGCTTCCGATGCGGGTTCTGCGCAGGTTCCCGATGCTCGGCACGATCCCCGCCTACCTGGTCGCCATCGGTCCGCTGCCCGAGCACGCGCCGGAATGGGCCAGGCGGCGGCCCGGGTCCGCCCGCTCCGCCGCCGAATAACCGGATCAGGTGGCGGCGGTGGCCGGGATGCGCTGGCGCATCGACGCGTACGTCAGCGCGTCGACCAGGGCCAGCCACGAGGCTTCCACCACGTTGCCGTGCACCCCGACGGTCGTCCACGAGCCGGACCGGCCGTCGGCGTAGTCGGTGGACTCCACCAGTACCCGGGTGACCGCGCCGGTACCGTGCCCGGAGCCGTGCCGGGGGTTCAGGATGCGCACCTTGTAGTCCGAGAGCTCCACGCCGTCCAACCATGGGCAGGACGGGGTGAGCGCCGCGCGCAGCGCCGCGTCCAGCGCGTTCACCGGCCCGTTGCCCTCCTCGGTGGCGATCACCCGCGCGCCGTCCACGATCATCTTCACGGTGGCCTCGGCGACCACCTCGCCGTCCGCCCTGCGCTCCACGATCACTCGGTAGGACTCCAGGGTGAACGGCGGCAGCGGGCCGCCCTCCGGGTCGACCGCGGAGCGCATCAGCAGCTCCAGCGAGGCGTCGGCGGCCTCGAAAGACCACCCTTGGGCCTCCCGGTTCTTGACCGTGGCCACCACCGAGGACACCGCGTCCGGGTGGCCGGCCAGGTCGAGGCCGAACTCGATTCCCTTGAGTTCGACGCTCGCCCGGCCAGCCATCTCGGTGACCAGCACCCGCTGCCCGTTGCCGACAACCGTGGGGTCCATGTGGTTGTACAGCTCAGGGTCGACCTTGATCGCACTCGCGTGCAGGCCCGCCTTGTGAGCGAACGCTGACGCCCCGACATAAGCCTGGTGGGTGTCGGGGGCGATGTTGGCGATCTCCGCCAACGCGTGCGAGGTCCGGGTCAGCTCGGCGAATGCCCCGTCCGGTAGGACCGGCATGTCGAGCTTGGTCACCAGGTTCCCGATCACGGCGAACAGGTCGGCGTTGCCGGCCCGCTCGCCGTAGCCGTTGGCGGTGCACTGCACGTGGCTGGCGCCCGCCTGCACGGCGGCCATGCTGTTGGCCACCGCGCATCCGGTGTCGTCCTGGCAGTGGATGCCGAGCCGGAACCCGGTCCGGTCGGCCACCTCTCGTACCACTTCGGCGACGCGCAACGGCAGCATCCCGCCGTTGGTGTCGCACAGCACCGCCACATCCGCGCCGGCGCCGACCGCCGCGTCCAGCACGCCCAGCGCGGTGTCTGGGTCGAAGTGGTACCCGTCGAAGAAGTGCTCGGCGTCCAGGAACACCCGGCGCCCCTCGGCCCGCAGCAGGCGCACCGTGTCGGCCACCATGGCGCGGTTCTCCGCCACGTCGGTGCGCAGCGCGCGCTCGATGTGTCTGCGGTCCGACTTGGCCACCAGGGTGACCACCGGTGCCTGGGAGTCCAGCAGCGCGCGCACCTGGCGGTCGTCCTCGGCACGCACCCCCGGCTTGCGGGTGGCACCGAACGCGACCAGCGCGGCGTGCCGCAGCTCCAGCTCACCCGCTACCGCGCGGGCAAAGAATTCGGTGTCCTTGGGCAGCGCACCGGGCCAGCCGCCCTCGATGAACCCCACGCCGAGCGCGTCCAGGTGCCGGGCCACCGCGAGCTTGTCGGCCACCGAGTAGCTGATGCCCTCCCGCTGGGCGCCGTCGCGCAGCGTGGTGTCGTAGACGTGGAACCGGTCACCGAAGGAGGTGCCGGCGGGTTCGGTCCGCGACGAGGTCCTCTGCTGGCTGGGCGCTGTGTGCGGGTCCGGGCGGGACATCGGCTGTGCTGCTCCTGGTGTCGGGTGGGCGAGGTTTCAGGACTTTCTGGACAAACAAAAAGACCCCCCGCGGGATGCGAGAGGTCTGCGCGTCGGGTGATGGTGCCGCTACCCGACGCGCTCCACGATAATGACCACAAACTGGCGTGCCATGTCAGGCAGCGTAGCACCTCTTGGACCAACCCCTCCCTCACCCAGCCGTGTGGGGGGCTGCGACGGGCGTCGCTGACCTGCAGGATGGACCTCGGCGGCGAGCCGCCCGGCCGTCGCCGGCGATCAAGGGAGATCCCGTTGCACCAGCTCACCGTGCTCTACAACCACCCCGAAGACCCCGCCGCGTTCAAGAAGTACTACCGCGAGGTGCATGCCCCGCTGGCCGCCAAGGCTCCTGGGCTCGCCAGCTTCACCGTTACCTGGTGCGAGCCCGGCCCGGACGGCAGCCAACCGCCTTACCATCTGATCGCGGCGCTCAGCTGGGAATCCAAGGAGGCGATGCTGGCCACCCTGGGCTCCCCGGAGTTCAAGGCCGCCGGCGACGACCTGCCCAACTTCGCCGGCGCGGGCGTCCAGCTCATCTTCGGCGCAACCGACACGGTCGTCTGACCGACCCCGGACGCGGAACCGGGCCTCCTGGAACAGGAGGCCCGGATGGTCCGTTCCGGGTGGGCTCAGATGGCGTCGAAGGTGGCGGGGCGGCCGACCAGCGCGGCCAGCCGGTCGCCGATGGACTGGGTGTGCCCGGCCGCGCCGTGATCACGGGTAGCCAGATCGAAGGCCACCGAGGCCTCGACCTTCCGAGCCGCCTCATGCCGGCCCAGGTGATCCAGCAGCAGCGCCACTGACAGCACCGCCGCCGTCGGGTCCGCGATGCCCTGCCCGGCGATATCCGGCGCACTGCCGTGTACCGGCTCGAACATGCTCGGATTGCGGCGGCTGACGTCCAGGTTGCCGCTGGCCGCCAGGCCGATGCCACCGGTCACCGCGGCCGCCAGGTCGGTGAGGATGTCACCGAACAGGTTGTCGGTGACGATCACGTCGAACCGGCCGGGGTCGGTCACCAGATGGATCGTGGTGGCGTCCACGTGCTGGTAGGCCACGCCGACGTCGGGGTACTCGAGCGACACCTCTTCGACGATGCGCGACCACAACCCGCCGGCGTAGGTCATCACGTTCGTCTTGTGCACCAGGGTCAGGTGCTTGCGCGGTCGCCTCGCCGCCCTGGCGAACGCGTCACGGACCACCCGCTCGACGCCGAAGGCGGTGTTCACGCTGACCTCGGTGGCGATCTCCTGCTCGGTGTCCTTGCGCAAGTGCCCGCCGGTGCCGGCGTAGGGCCCCTCGGTGCCCTCCCGCACCACCACCATGTCGATCTCCGGCGGGTTGGCCAGCGGGCTGCGCACCCCCGGATACAGCCGGGCCGGCCGCAGGTTCACATGGTGATCGAGCTCGAAGCGCAGCCGCAGCAGCAGGCCCCGTTCCAGGATGCCGCTGGGCACCGAGGGGTCGCCGACCGCGCCGAGCAGGATCGCGTCGTGCTCGGACAGCTCGGTCAACACCGACTCGGGGAGCAGCTCCCCGGTGGAGTGCCAGCGCGCCGCGCCGAGGTCGTAGGTCGTCGTCTCAGTACCAGGTGCGACCTCTCCGAGGACCTTGAGCGCCTCGGCGATGACCTCCGGCCCGATCCCGTCTCCGGGAACCACCGCCAATCGCATGACCTGCCGCCTCCTCGTACTGCCCTGTACTCCCGGGAACCGATGTCCCGACGGCACGCTACCGGCTGCGGTCTGAGCGATTCGCCAGTCGCCACCCATTCGGGTCCACCCACAGTGGTGAAGATCTAGGCTCCCGGGGCGCGTCGCACCGTGATATCGCCCGAATCAGCGAAATTTCGCCGAGTCTGAGCGGTCCGAGAGCCCGCTCCTAGACGACGCCGGTCAGCGTGGCGAACGCGATGATGCTGTCCACATAGCTGCGCTTGGCCGTGTCGAATCCCCCGCCACAGGTGATCAGGCGCAGCTGGGCGTCCGGGGTGTCGCCGTAGACATCCACGGTGGGAAAGGTGTTCTTGGGGATCTGCTGCATCTTGGTCACCGTGAAGACGGCGGTCTTGCCGTCCTGGCGGGTCACCCTGACCTGGTCACCGGGCTTGACCTGGTTCAGCTTGGCGAAGATGCCCTCTTTGCCGTTCCCGTTGACGTGTCCCAGGATGATCGCCGGCCCGGCCGCGCCCGGGGTCGGCCCCAGCCGGTACCAGCTGGCCTGCAGCGGGGTGTTCACCGGCGGCACGGTGATCGTCTGATCCGGGTTCAGCCCCAACGGGACCAGAGTCGAGGTCGCGTTGATCGCATCGATCCGCACCTGGGTCGGCGGCGAATCCGGCAGCGCCGCCGCCGCCGTCACCGGGCCCCCGCTCACCGTGGGCGAGGTCAGGTTCGGCCCGTCGTCGGGCCCTGGCCCCGTCGGGGCGCTACAGGCCGCCGCCAGTACCGCGAGCACCACCACACCCGCCGCCACGCCGACCCGCGCCAGCCCGCTCCGCATGCTCATCGCCGTGTCCTCCGCCGCGCGAGTACCGCACCGGTTCCGGCCATCGCCGCGCCGGTGATCCCGATCAAGCCCAGTGCCACCGCACCCGGGGAGCCCGCGCCCGATGCGCCAGCATCAGCACCGGCCGGGCCACCGCCGGTCTCCGGGGCACCCACCGGGTACACGGAGACCTGGTCCCCACCACCCGGCGAGTCGTCATCCCCTTCACGGTCCCCATCACCCTGGACGAAGAACGACTCCTCCATCGTGTCGTCCCCACACCGCACCCGAACCGTGTGCTCCCCCTGCGGGGCGTCATCGCTGACATGTGTGGTCCCGCTGTAGCGCCACGCCTTACCGTCGTCGTCCAGGTCGATGTCGTCCAGCGCATCGGACTCCACCCGACCCACCGACCAGTCACAGCCCACCCGGATGTCCACCTCATCGCCGCGATGCCCGTACGACGGATCCACACTCAGATACCGGTCATGATCACCTCGGTCGGACAACACCCAGAACCCCTGGCTGTCGCTGTGCCCGTCACAACTGACCGTCACCCGGTGCCAGCCGTTGCCCACCCGGTCCACCACCCGCGCGGTACCGGTCAACCGGCCGCGATCCCGGCGCAGGGTGATGTCCTGCAGCGCGTCGGACTCCAACCGCGCCGAGTTGTCCCGGCAGCGCACCGACACATCCACCGAGTCACCCCGATACCCCGACCGATCGCTCAGCCAGAAGTCCCGGGGCCCGTCACCCGACCAATCGCCATCTCCGCGCACCACCCGGAAGGTGTCGGTGGCGGTGTCCCGGCGGGAGCCGTCCGCGCAGACCCGAGTGGCCGTGTGGTCGCCCTCCCTGGCGTTGTCGTCGACGGTGCCGGTGCGGCCGCTGACGTCCACCCCGTCGGCACTCAGCGACACCTGGTGGCCGCGCGAGCAGCCACCGTTGAAGTAGACCGTGTCGCCCTGCTTGACCGTCCTGGGCGACACCGAGAGCGTCGCCTGCAGCTCGTCGTTGCCTGGTCCTGGGCCGCCTGGTCCTGGGCCGCCCGGCCCTGGACCGCCGGGGCCGGGGCCGCCGGGCCCGCGCTCCACCCGGAAGGTGGCCGACGCGGTGTCGCGCTTCGTGCCGTTCACGCAGACCAGGGTCACCGTGCGGTTGCCGTCCCCGGCGTTGCGGTCCACGGTGCCTCGGTTGCCCTGGAAGTTGACCCCGTCCGAGGACAGCGAGTCCACCCGGCCGTTCTCGCAGCGCGGGTTGGCGGTGAGGGTGTCACCCGGCCGCACGACGTTCGGCGAGACGGAGAGCGAGGCCTTGGGGTCCGGGATCGCCACGCCCACATCGCCGGGCTGCTGATCGGCCGGCTTGGGGGCCACCGGTGGTTTGGGCGGCGGCGCGGGCGGCGCGGGCGACGGGGACGGCCGGTCCCGGTCCGCGTCGTTGTTCTGGTTCCCGGTGCTCCCGGCCGGCGGCACCGGCCGAGGGAGCGCAGAGGACGGCGGCTGTGAGCCGTTGCCGTCGTTGTTGTCCGCCGCCATCGCCCCGGGCGCACTCCACGCCACCGTCAGCAGCGCCAGGGTGGCGCCGGCCAGGAGTGTGCGCGTCCGCATCGTGCCTGTTCCCCTCGTCCGACCCGCTGGCGAGGTGCCAGGGGACGCCGCCGGAGAGACCGTTGACGATCTTGAAAAGGTGCCCCCGCGTCAGCCCGACCGCGATCCGGACACATCCTCCCCGACTGCCGACAGCGACCTCCGTCGCGTGCGTCCCAGGAGTTTCACGGCAGCGCGGGCACCGCACAACAGAGTGAACCCGAAGGTGGGACGGCCCGTGTCGGCCGCCCCACCCCGAGACGATCACTCAGAGACGATCACTCAGTCGGTCATTCAGCCGAAGCTGACCTGGCTGACCGTGCGCGCGCCGATCGCCCCGCCCACCGGGTTCAGCACGGTGTTGTCCACCGGGCGGTCCACCCGCAGCAGCATGATCGCGTCCGCGCCGTCGGTGGTCTGGCTGATCTGCGCCGCCTCGATGTTCACCCCGGCCTCGCCGAGCAGGGTGCCGACCCGGCCCATCACTCCGGGGCGGTCGGTGTACTCCAGCAGCACCACGTCACCCTCGGCGCGCAGGTCGAAGTGCCGGCCGTTGACCTCGACCAGCTTCTCCACCTGGGCCCGCCCGGTGAGCGCGCCGGAGACGGTCACCTGCTCCCCGTCCGGCATCGCCGCGTGCAGCCGCACCACGCTGCGGTAGTCCTCGCTCTCCGGCGCGGTGGTGACCTGGTACGTCACCCCGCGCTCCTCGGCCAGCGAGGGCACGTTCACGAAGGTGACCTGGTCCTCGACCACGTCGTTGAACACCCCGCGCAGCGCGGCCAGCGGCAACACCGAGACCTGCTCGGAGGCCAGCTCGCCGAGCACCTCGACGGTGACCGAGGTCGGCACCCGGCCGGCGAGCGCGTAGAGCAGCGTGCCCAGCTTCTGGGTGAGCGGCAGCCAGGGCCGCACCTCCTCGCCGACCACCCCGGAGATCTGCACGTTCACCGCATCCGGGACGAACTCCCCGGCCAGCGCGAGCAGCACCGAACGGGCCACGTCGGTGCCGGCCCGGTCCTGCGCCTCCACCGTGGAGGCGCCCAGGTGCGGGGTGACCACCACGGAGGGCAGCTCGAACAGCGGGCTCGAGGTGGTCGGCTCGGTGACGTAGACGTCGATGCCGGCGGCCGCCACGTGCCCGGAGCGAACCGCGTCGGCCAGCGCGTCCTCGTCCACCAGGCCGCCCCGGGCGGCGTTCACGATCACGACGCCCTTCTTGGTCTTGGCCAGCTGGTCCTTGCCGATCAGCCCCAGGGTCTCCGCCGTCTTGGGCAGGTGGATGGAGATCACGTCGGCCTGCTCGAGCAGCTCGTCCAGCGACATCAGCTCGATGCCCAGCTGGGCGGCGAGGGCCGGCGCAACGTACGGGTCGAAAGAAATGATCTTGGTGCCGAAGGCGAGCAGCCGCTGGGCGACCAGCTGGCCGATCTTGCCGAGGCCGACCACACCGACCGTCTTGCCGTTCAGCTCGACGCCGGTGTAGGCGCTGCGCTTCCACTCCCCGGCGCGCAGGCTGGCGTCCGCCGCCGGCACGTTGCGCAGCGCGGACAGCAGCAGCGCGACCGCGTGCTCGGCGGCGGAGACGATGTTGGAGGTCGGCGCGTTGACCACCAATACGCCCCGGGCAGTGGCCGGCGGGACGTCGACGTTGTCCAGCCCCACGCCGGCCCTGGCCACCACCTTGAGCTGCTGCGCGGCGTGCAGCACCTCGGCGTCCACCTTGGTGGACGAGCGGACCAGCAGGGCGTCCACGTCCTTGACCGCGGCCAGCAGGGCGGGCCGGTCGGTCCCGTCCACGTGCCGGATCTCGCAGCTTTCGCTGAGCAGATCGATGACGGACGGGGCCAGCTTCTCAGCTAGCAAGACGATGGGTCTGCGGGCGGTGCTCACGGTGCTCCCAGGATCGAGGTGCGGTGTCGGCAACGATGGTAATGGCGCTGGCTAGAGCCACCTCACGCATTAGCGGGGCCGGGGTGGGCGCGGGCGCGCCGTCAGCCAGGCGGTGTCCGCCCTCGGGTACCGCGGTGTCCGCTGTCAGGTAGCGCGGTCAGATGTGGTTGGTACGCAGCACCACGTTGCCGGAGCTGTCCTGGATCTCCAGGGTGGTCAGTTGCTGCCGCGTTCGGTCGGTGGCGGTGGCCAGCACGATGTCCTGGTTCGGAATCGCCGTCCACCGGGCCAACTCGATGGTCGAGCCGTCCGTCGTCTTGGCCACCAGGGAGAAGACCGGCCGCTCGTTCCTGTTGCCGCTCGGGTACCGACAGCGCATGACCACCTCGGTGCCCCAGGCCTTCTGGTTGAGCGCCACCGCGGCGGTCGAGCCGTCGTTGCTCAGCGGCACCATCGTCACCGGCAACTGGGGCGCCGCCACCACGCCCGTCGTCGGCTGGCGGAGCACCCCGGCGGCCGCCGCCGTGCCTCCCACGCCGACCAGCGCGACCAGCACCAACGCCGCCGCGACCAGGGCACGCCGGCGGGACCGCTGGCGGTGGATCTCGCGCAGCGCGGACACCAGCGCGGTGGGCTCTCCGCCCGCCGAAGCCGCCGAGCCCGGTGAGCCTGCCGCCGAAGCCCTCGGCGGGGGTTGTGCTGAGCGAGCCTCCGGGAACGGCGGCGGGGGCGGCGGTTGGACGCCCTTGGGCGGACCGGGGCTGCGGGCCAGCAACCCGGGCAACCCGGCGAGCTGGCCGACCTCACGCAGGCAGTACGGGCAGTGCGCCAGATGCGCGGCGTAGTCGGCACGTTCGGTGGGGTCCAGTGAGCCGAGCAGGTACGACCCGGCTTCCTCGGTTCGCGGGCAGCCCTCCGGCGGCACCGACGTCACGGCGTGACTCCCATCTCGACCAGCGCGACCCGCAGCGCACGCAGCGCGTAGTGGGTGCGCGATTTGACTGTGCCGGGCGGTACTCCCAGGCGGGCGGCGGCCTCGGCGACGGAGCGCCCGTGGAAGAAGCACTCCCGGATCACGTCCTGGTGCGCCGGGCTGAGGTGGCTGACCGCCTCGGCCACCAACCAGCTCTGCAGCGCGTCGTCGACGCCGTCCGCGATACCGGTTTCCGGAGGCTGATCCGTGATCGTCTCCGGGCGCACCGAACGGGCCCGCCACTCGTCGATCAGCACGTTACGCAGGGTACGCAGTAGCCAACCCCGAGTGCTGCCCCGTTGTGGATCCAATGACTCGGGATGTCGCCATGCTCGCACCAGGACCTCCTGCACGGCGTCCTGGGCTCGCCCCAGGTCGCCATTGGTCATTCCCAGCGCGTACGACTCCAACGCCGCGCCGTGTTCGGAGTACAGAGCGCGGATGAGCCGGTCGTCGACTACCAACGGCACCTCCACTCTCCGGTACAGACACGGATCGGCCCTGGAATGGGTTCAGTATCGACGCGGCAGCATGACAGGACGTCGCCGACCTGTGTCAGTGCGGCGGCGGGGCCGGAACGCCCTCCGCTGGGGCTGGTGCTGAGTCCGCCCCGTGCGGGACCTTGAACATCAGCGCCAACACCGCTCCCGCCGCGGTGAGGACCGCGCACACCAGGAACACATTGCTGTAGGCGGTCGCGGTGACCTCCAGTTGGAGCCGCTGCATCACCGGGTAGAGCCCCATCGGGCCCTGCTCGACGAGGTCGGCCAGCCCCGGCGGCCCGTGCGTGTCGCTGAGCACGATCCGGCTGGAGCGGTCGGCCATCACCTGGGCCTGGTGGGTGGCGGCCAAAGAGGTGAGCACCGCCAGCCCGAGCGCCGAGGCGACCCGTTGCACCACGTTGTTGATCGCGCTCGCCCCGTTGACCTGGTCCGGTGGCACCGCCGCCAGCCCGGCCGTCATGATCGACATCATGGCCAGGCCGTTGCCCAGCGCTCGGATGCAGGTCCAGATCACCACGTCGCGCTGGGTCATGTCGGCGTTGATCCCGCACAGCAGGTAGGTGCCGTACGCCGCGATGGCCAGCCCCACCACGGCCGGCCAGCGCGGCCCGATCAGGTCGTAGAGCCGGCCGGCCACCGGCATGGTCAAGCCCATCACCAGCGCCTCCGGCAGCAACAGCAGCCCGGTGCGCAACGGCTGGATGCGCAGCCCCTCCTGCATGTAGAGCGGCACATAGAACAGCACCGCGAACAACCCCACGGACAACACGGTGATCAGCAGCAGTGAGTTGGTGAACGGCCAGAGCTTGAACAGGCGCATGTCCAACAGTGGACTGTCGATCTCCAGCTCGATCACCACGAACAGCGCGAGGCTGAGCAGACCGCCGACGATCAGCATCAGCACCCGGTAGGAGGTCCAGCCCCAGTCCTGCCCCTTGGACAGCGCCAGCAGCAGGGAGAACATCGCGACGGCGACGGTGAGGAACCCCAGCACGTCGAATCGGGCCGCCCGGGCCTGGGGGAACGCCGGAAGCAGGAAGTAGCCCAGCGCGGCGCCGAGCAGCCCGATCGGCACGTTGATGAAGAAGATCAGCCGCCAGTCCACGTACTCGACCAGGTAACCGCCCAGGGTGGGGCCGATGGCCGGGGCGAACACGATGCCCAGCCCGTACAGGCCCATCGCGGTGCCGATCTTCTCCCTCGGCACGATCCGGTACACCATGGTCAGGGTGACCACCGGCAGGATCCCGCCGGGGATGGCCTGCACGATGCGGAACACCACCATGCTCTCCAGGTCCCAGGCGAGGCCACAGAGCGCGGAGCCGGCCGCGAAGGCGAGCAGCGAGACGTTGTAGGCGCGGGTCAGGCCGACCCGGTCACCCAGCCACCCGCTCACCGGGACGATCACGCCGAGCGCCAGCGAGTAGGCGGTGGTGATCCACTGAATGTCTTCGGTGGTGGTGCCGAAATCCCGTTGGATGGCCGGGATCGCCACGTTGACGATGGTGATGTCCAGCACCGACATGAACATGCCGACGATCAGGACGGCCAGGGGCAGCGCCCAGCTCCGGGTGGACGGGGACCCCTCGGCGGCTCCCGGCGGCGGATCGCCTCTCGACGGCGGATCGCCGCCCGACGGCGGGTCGCCTTCCGCATCCGGCCGAGACTCGGTCGGATGGGTCATCGGCGAACCGTACCGTTCGGAACACTTGCCACCTACCGCGTTTCCGCCGGCCGATCCGCCCCGTCGTGGCCGCCGCTGTGGCCGCCGCTGTGGCCGCCGCTGTGGCCGCCGCTGTGGCCGCCGCTGTGGCCGCCGCTGTGGCCGCCGCTGTGGCCGCCGCTGCACCCCGACTTGTCGTTGGAAAAAGACGCGACAAGTCGCACCTGTCGTTCGAAAAAGACGCGACAAGTCGGCCGGAGCGGGGCGGAGCGGAGCGGTGCGGGGCGGAGCCGGGCGGGCCGGCGGGCGGCGGGCGGCGGGCGCGTGGGCACCGCCCGCCGGCCGGCGCGGTCAGGCGGGCGGGGCCACCCAGGACATCAGCGAGCGCAGC
>Ga0193743_1002312_pt1 | contig 13598 bp, 9 predicted proteins | sample L2c2metaG_FD_143038 | JGI IMG/M metagenome (GOLD analysis project Ga0193743, IMG submission 143038) | Soil microbial communities from a riparian zone of the East river system, Colorado, United States - L2c2 | ecosystem: Environmental > Terrestrial > Soil > Riparian zone | place: USA: East River... | reverse complement strand
CGGGGGCCTGACCGTGGTTTCCACCGCGCCGAAGAGGGCCGAGAAGACCGCCGACACCGAGCCGACCGTACGGCTCACGGTGGCGCAGGCCACGATTCGCTTCCTGGCCAACCAGTACGTGGAGCGCGACGGTGAGCGCACCAAGTTCTTCGCCGGCTGCTTCGGCATCTTCGGGCACGGCAACGTGGCCGGACTGGGCCAGGCACTGTTGCAGGACGAGGTCGCAGCGGCCGAAGCGGGTACCGAGGCCACGCTGCGCTACGTGCTGGGCCGCAACGAGCAGGCCATGGTGCACAGCGCCGTCGCCTATGCCCGGCAGAAGGACCGGTTGCAGACCTGGGCCGTGAGCGCCAGTGTCGGACCCGGCTCGACCAACATGCTCACCGGTGCCGCCCTGGCCACCATCAACCGGCTGCCCGTGCTGCTGCTTCCCGCCGACACGTTCGCGACACGCGCCAGCTCGCCGGTGCTGCAGGAACTCGAGCTGCCGGCATCGGGCGACGTCACCGTGAACGACGCGTTCAAGCCGCTGTCGCGGTACTTCGACCGGGTGTGGCGCCCGGAGCAGCTGCCCGCCGCCCTGCTGGGCGCGATGCGGGTGTTGACCGACCCCGTTGAAACGGGAGCAGCGACGGTGTCGATTCCTCAGGACGTGCAGGCCGAAGCGCACGACTGGCCGGAATCGCTATTCGCCCAACGCACCTGGCACGTGGCACGTCCGCTGCCAGAGCGCTCGGTGATCGCGCGCGCCGCCGAGGTGATCCGTTCGGCGACCAAACCGCTGATCGTCGCCGGCGGCGGTGTCATCTACTCAGGGGCCACCGATGCGCTTGCCGCGTTCTGCGAGAAGACGGGCATCCCGGTGGGCCAGAGCCAGGCAGGCAAGGGGTCACTCCCCTACGACCATCCGCAGTCCGTCGGCGCGATCGGCTCGACCGGCACCACCGCCGCCAACGCGCTGGCCACCGAAGCGGACGTCGTGATCGGCATCGGCACCCGCTACGGCGACTTCACCTCGGCGTCGCGCACCGCGTTCAACAATCCCGACGTGCGGTTCGTCAACGTCAACGTGGCGTCGCTTGACTCGGTCAAACAGGGCGGTGTCAGCGTCGTCTCCGACGCCCGCGAGGCCATCCAGGCCCTTGGCGCCGCACTCGGCGACTACTCGGTGGGCGACGAATACCGAGCCCGCACAGCAGCACTCGCACAGGAGTGGGACGACACGGTGTCGACGGCCTATCGGGTCGACGACGGTGCCGAGCATTCTGGCTTGAACCAGAACCAAGTGATCGGGCTGGCCAACACGCTGTCCGATCCCCGCGACGTGGTGGTCTGCGCGGCGGGTTCCATGCCGGGCGACCTGCACAAGTTGTGGCGCACCCGCGATCGGAAGGGCTACCACGTCGAATACGGCTTCTCCTGCATGGGCTACGAGATCGCCGGCGGCATCGGCGCCAAGATGGCCGAGCCGGACCGCGACGTGTTCATCATGGTTGGCGACGGCTCGTATCTGATGATGGCCACCGAGCTGGTGACCGCCGTGCAGGAAGGTGTCAAGGTCATCGTCGTGCTGGTGCAGAACCACGGCTTCGCTTCGATCGGCTCGCTGTCAGAGGCGTTGGGTTCCCAGCGATTCGGCACCGCCTACCGGTACCGGAGCGATGACGGCAGGCTCGACGGCGCCACCTTGCCGGTCGACCTGGCCGCCAACGCCGCCAGCCTGGGCGCCGACGTCATCCGCGTGGTCACCGCCGCCGACTTCACCGACGCGGTGAAGGTGGCCAAGGCCAGCGACCGCACGACGGTCATCCACGTGGAGACCGACCCGTTGATCGCCGCTCCGGACAGCGAGTCCTGGTGGGACGTGCCGGTCAGCGAGACGTCCACGTTGGAGTCCACCCAGTCCGCCTACCAGACCTACGCGGACTGGAAGAAGATCCAGCGCGCATACCTGAATCCGTCGATCCGACCATCCTGATTCCTGAGAGGAATGAAAACCCAATGAGCACAATCCTGGTCGGCTCCGCCCCCGACTCCTGGGGCGTATGGTTCCCCGACGATCCGCACCAAACGCCCTACACCCGCTTCCTCGACGAGGTCGCCGGCTCCGGCTACCAGTGGATCGAGTTGGGTCCCTACGGCTACCTGCCCACCGACCCGAAGAAGCTCTCCGACGAACTGGCTGCCCGCAACCTGAAGCTCTCGGCAGGCACCGTGTTCGAGCACCTCCACCAAGACGACTCCTGGGAGGCTGTGTGGAAGCAGATCGAGGACGTCGCGAAACTGACGGCCGCGGTCGGCGGCAAGCACGTCGTGGTCATCCCGGAGATGTGGCGCGATCCCGCCACCGGAGCCGTGCTCGAGGACCGCACGCTCACCGCCGAGCAGTGGCGCAAGAAGACCCAGGGCATGAACGACCTTGGCGAGGCGATGTTCGAGAAGTACGGCGTGCGTGCGCAATACCATCCGCACGCCGACAGCCACGTCGACACCGAGGAGAACGTGTACCGCTTCCTCGACGGCACCGACGGCGAGTTCGTCAACCTCTGCCTGGACACCGGCCACATCAGCTACTGCGGCGGCGACAACATCGCGATCATCGAGCGCGCCCCCGAGCGCATCGGCTACCTGCACCTCAAGCAGGTCGACCCCGAGGTGCGGGCGAAGGTCGAGGCCGAGGACCTGCCGTTCGGCGAGGCCGTCAAGCTCGGCGCCATGACCGAGCCGCCGCGCGGAATCCCGGACATGCCACCACTTCTGGCCGCCGTCGATAAGCTCGGCATCGACGTGTTCGCGATCGTCGAGCAGGACATGTACCCGTGTGAGATCGACGCTCCGCTCCCCATCGCCCAGCGCACCCGAAGCTATCTCGGGTCCTGCGGCGTTCCGTCCGTTCGATTCAGCTAGTCGGCCGCTTTTATTTAGGAGATTGAAAAGTCATGTCAGATCTACGCATCGCCGTTCTCGGCGTCGGCGTGATGGGCGCCGACCACGTAGCCCGCATCGAGAGCAAGATCTCCGGCGCCCGAGTCGCGGTCGTCAACGACTACGTCACCGAGAAGGCCGAGCAGATCGCCGCAGGCATCCCCGGCTGCCGCGCCATCTCCGACCCACTCGACGCGATCGCCGACCCGGGCGTCGACGCCGTCGTGCTCGCCACGCCCGGCCCCACCCACGAGAAGCAATTGCTGGCGTGCCTCGAGCACACCAAGCCAGTGATGTGCGAGAAGCCGCTGACCACCGACGTCGAGACCTCCCTGGAGGTCGTCAGGCGGGAGGCTGAACTCTCCACCAGGTTGATCCAGGTCGGCTTCATGCGCCGGTTCGACCACGAGTACGCCCAGCTGAAGGTGCTCCTCGCCGGAGGCGAGCTCGGCCACCCGCTGGTGCTGCACTGTGCACACCGAAATCCGGCCGTACCGCCCACGTTCGACAGCGTGATGGTGGTGCGGGATTCGCTAGTGCACGAGGTCGACGTCACCAGGTTCCTGTTCGACGAGGAGATCGCCTCCATCCAGATCATCAAACCCACCGCGAATCCGGCTGCGCCGCAAGGCCTCGCCGATCCGCAGATCGCGATCATGCGGACCACCTCCGGCAAGCACGTCGACGTGGAGCTGTTCGTCACCACCGGGGTGGCGTACGAGGTGCGCACCGAGGTGGTCGCCGAGCGGGGCAGCGCGATGATCGGCCTCGACGTCGGCCTGGTGCGCACGGGCGCCCCTGGCACGCGCGGTGGCCAGATCACCCCGGGCTTCCGCGAACGGTTCGGCCAGGCGTACGACACCGAGTTCCAGCGCTGGGTCGACGCCGTGCACCGCGGCCGCTCGACAGGGGACTTCACCGACGGACCGAACGCCTGGGACGGCTACGCCGCCGCCGCGGTGTGCGAAGCCGGTGTCGAGTCATTGCAGAGCGGACTGCCCGTCGAGGTGAAGATGGTCGACCGCAGATCGATTCCGAGGGCCTGACGTGAAGATCGCTCTGGATCCGACGCCGTTCCATCACGACCACGACCTGCTCGACTTTCCCCGCGTGGTCGCCGAATTGGGTTACGAGTATTTGCAGCTGACGCCGCACCGGGACTTCATCCCGTTCTTCAACCACCCCCGCGCGGACGACGACTTGGTCGCCCGGTTCCGCAAGGCGTGCGCCGACGCCGGCGTCGGGATCGCCTCTGTGCTGCCGGTGCTGCGGTGGTCCGGGCCGGACGAGGACGCGCGCGAAGCCGCGGTGCGGAACTGGAAGCGCGTCATCCAGATCACCGTCGACCTCGGGGTCAACGTGATCAACACCGAGTTCTCCGGCCGCCCTGAGCGGGCCGAGGAGTCCGAGCGGGCGTTCTTCCGCTCGCTGGAGGAACTCATGCCGATCTTCGAGCGCGAGGGCATCGACGTCCGGATCGATCCACACCCCGACGACTTCGTCGAGGACGGTCTGGAGGCGGTGCGGATCATTCGGGGCGTCAACTCGCCCAACCTCGGCATGGTGTACGTGGCGTGCCACACATTTCACATGGGGGGCACTATGGGTGCCAACATGACTGAGATCATGCGCGCCGCGGGCGACAAGCTGCGGCTGGTCCACGTCGCCGACACCATGGACCACCATCGCAGCCACGGGTTGCGGTACATCACCAACCCGCCGGGCAACCCGGTACGGGTGCACCAGCACCTCAAGATCGGCGACGGCGACATCGACTGGGACGAGTTCTTCGGCGGCCTGGCCGAGATCGGCTTCTACGACCGGCCGGACACCGTCATGGTGTCATCGGTGTTCGCCGAGGACGAGAACGCCCAAGATGTGTCGCGCTACCAACTGGCCACGATGACTGACTACGTCACCAAATACACGAATTGAGAACCGAAATGACGACCAAGACGATCACGCACTGGATCAACAACGAGCCCTACGCGGGCAGCAGCAGCGCCACCGCGCCGGTCACCAACCCGGCCAGTGGTGCGGTCACCGGCCAGGTCGCGCTGGCCAGCGTGCAGGACGCCCGCGCGGTGATCGACGCCGCCGCGGCGGCCTTCCCCGCCTGGCGCGACACCTCGCTGGCCAAGCGCAGCACCGTCCTGTTCAACTTCCGCGAACTGCTCAACGCGCGCAAGGGTGAACTGGCCGAGATCATCACCAGCGAGCACGGCAAGGTGGTCTCCGACGCGCTCGGCGAGGTCAGCCGCGGCCAGGAGGTCGTCGAATTCGCCTGCGGCATCCCGCATCTGCTCAAGGGCGGGTTCACCGAGAACGCGTCGACCAAGGTGGACGTCTACTCGGTGCGCCAGCCCCTTGGCGTGGTCGGCGTCATCAGCCCGTTCAACTTCCCCGCCATGGTGCCCATGTGGTTCTTCCCGATCGCCATCGCCGCCGGAAACACCGTGGTGCTCAAGCCGTCGGAGAAGGACCCGTCGGCGTCGCTGTGGCTCGCCGCACTGTGGGCCGAGGCCGGCCTTCCGCCGGGGGTGTTCAACGTGTTGCAGGGCGACAAGACCGCCGTCGACGAACTGCTGACCAACCCGAAGGTGAAGTCGGTCAGCTTCGTCGGGTCCACGCCGATCGCCCAGTACGTGTACGCCACCGGCACCGCCCACGACAAGCGGGTGCAGGCCCTCGGCGGGGCCAAGAACCACGCCGTGATCCTGCCCGACGCCGACCTGGACCTGGCCGCCGACGCGATGGTGAACGCCGGCTTCGGCTCGGCCGGTGAGCGGTGCATGGCGATCTCGGCGTGTGTCGCGGTCGGTCCGATCGCCGACGACCTGGTGGCCAAGATCGCCGAACGGGCCCGCACCATCAAGACCGGCGACGGTACCGGCGACGCCGACATGGGCCCGCTGGTGACCAAGGCACACCGCGACAAGGTCGCGTCCTACATCGACGCCGGCGAGTCCGACGGCGCCAAGATCGTCGTCGACGGACGCGGTGTGACCGCCGACGGCGGGGCCGACGGATTCTGGTTGGGGCCGACGCTGATCGATCAGGTGACACCCGAGATGAGCGTCTACACCGACGAGATCTTCGGCCCGGTGCTCGCGGTGCTGCGCGTCGAAACCTACGACGAGGCACTCGATCTGGTGAACTCCAACCCCTACGGCAATGGCACCGCGATCTTCACCAACGACGGCGGCGCCGCCCGACGGTTCCAGAACGAGGTGCAGGTCGGAATGATCGGCATCAACGTGCCCATCCCGGTACCGATGGCCTACTACAGCTTCGGAGGCTGGAAGGCGTCGCTGTTCGGCGACAGCCACGCCCACGGCATGGACGGCGTGCACTTCTTCACCCGCGGCAAGGCCATCACCAGCCGCTGGCTGGACCCCAGCCACGGCGGCATCGAACTCGGCTTCCCGCAAAACACCTGACCGATTTGCGCGAGCGTGCGTGTCTGCAGGCGACACGCCGCTCGCGGGCGGCAATTCACGCACGCTCGCGAAGGAGCATCGCAATGACATCACCCACACTCGTCGCGACGTCGTGGAGCAGCGCTGGCGACATCTCCCCGATGGATTCGCCGAGCACCAGTTCGGTACCGATCGGTGAACGGATCACCGCGATTGCCGATGCGGGGTTCTACGGATTTGGTTTGGCCGCCGACGATCTCATCGCGATCCGGCACGGCATCGGCTTCGAGGCGCTGCGCGACCTGATCGCCGCGGCCGGACTGACGCACACCGAGATCGAGCTGCTGGAGCGCTGGTGGATTCCGCGCGGCGAACTCGGACACTCGTACGACGTCCGTGACCTACTGTTCGAGGCCGCCGATGTGCTTGCGCCGGTGCAGATCAAGATCGGTTCGGAGAACGGCCCGCCCGCGTCAGATCCCTTGACCCTGGTGGCGCCGCTGCGGGAGCTCGCGGAACAGGCGGCCGCACACGGGACGCGGGTCGCCATCGAGACGATGCCCTTCTCGGCGATCTCGACGGTTCCCATCGGCGCCGAAATAATCGCTGCGGCAGGGCATCCGGCAGCCGGCTTGCTGGTCGACGCCTGGCACGTCTTTCGCGCCGATACCTCCTTGGACGACCTACGCGCCGCATTGCGGCCGGAGATGATCTTCGGCGTCGAACTCGACGATGCCGCACCGGAGGTCGTGGGATCGCTCTTCGAAGACACCGTCAACAACCGGTTGTTCTGCGGTGACGGCTCTTTCGACCTGGCCGGTCTGGTGGCCACGCTGCGTGACCTCGACTTCGGCGGACCGTGGGGTGTCGAGATCCTGTCGAGGTCGTACCGCGCGCTGCCTGTGGACGAGGCTCTCAAACTCGCGGCCGGGTCAGCGCTGAACGTGCTCTGACTTACCCACCGGCACCCGGTTGTCCGAACACGCTCTCGGCCGACAGGTACAACGTCAGCACGTCGATCAGGGATTTGCGTTGCCGCCGGGTCTCATAGGGAGCCGCAGTCACGAGTTGCCCCAGCATCAGCCCGCGGAGGCAGGCCCAGATCAGGTCGGCGATGTCGGTGCCAGCACGCCCGGGTACCAGCCTGGCTCCGAGGGCGTTGAGACGGTCGTTGAGTTCGACGAGGTGCCGGTTCAGCGTCTTGTTGCGGGTGACACGCGTAGCAACCAGGATCTCGATCGCAGCCATGGACATCGGTTCGCTGAACGCGGGCCAGGCCGCCTCGACGAGCGCAGCGACCCGTTCGCGCAGCGGGCCACCACTGGGCATCTCCACGTCGGCGAGGCGCCGTTGCAGCCCGGCGAAGCCCTCGTCCACCACGGCCATCAGGAGTTGATCGCGGTCGCCGAAGTGATACTGGATCACGCCCCAGGTGACGTCTGCCCGCTCAGTGATGTGAAGGGCGCTCGCCGCGCTGAACCCTTCCTCCAGAATGCATGTCACTGTCTCGGCGATGATCGCCGCTCTGGTTTCGTCACCGCGCTGTTGGCGTGCTTCTCCCCGCCGCGTCGGTACCGACCGGGAACGGGCCGTGCGTGCCGCCGGTGTCATGGCGTCGGGCCGTCGACCTGGAAAACCCGCAGTTTGTCGGTGTGGTCGGCCATCTTCGTCCTGTCCGTCTCGGTTGCTGCGTCCGGCGCCCGCGGCCGGCTGTGTTGTGAAATGAAGATATCTAGAACGCGGGAATGCCATCTCGGTGTGGGCGCAGTGCACCCAAGGGTGACGTCAACGGCATGTGCAGCGCGTCGATGATCCCCGGTTCGGCCTCACAGACCCACGGGATGGCGTTGACGGCGCGCATGCCCGTCGCCAGCAGGCCCTGGTCGCTGGCGTTCTCGCCCTTTTGGAAGCCGACCTCGAACTCGCCGTCGAAACTGGGCTCACCGTCGATCATCACGCGCCATGTGCCGTCCGTCCCACCGGAGCGACTCACTGGCCAGTCGAGGGCGAGATCATCGGCCATCCGGTCGACGTGCTCGATGGTGACGACGTCTTGACCGTCCACCACGCCGATGCACTTGGCCCAGATCGCTCCCACCGTTCCTTCCTCGATGACGCCGCAGGCCGTCTCGAGTTTTCGGGGCGTCGGTTGGAACTCGCACTCTTCGCGGATCTCGTCGAGTTCGACGCCGAGTGCGTCTGCCACCATCGTGACCGCGGCACCCCATCCCCATTTCAAGACTCCGGGAGCCTTCAGCCCACCCTGATAGTCGAGCGGTTGACCGAAGCCGAATACCTCGCGCATGTCGAACTCGACCGGGTACTGCGAGTAGTTGGAGATCTCAAGGCCGCGCACTGAATACACAGTGTGCGACATGGTCATCAACGCGATCGGGAACAGGTCACATCCGAAGCCGGGTTCGATACCGGACGAGAAGATGGAGCTCGATCCAGCGCGTGCGGCCTCACGGATGGGCTCGAGATACCGGTCGGACAGTGAGCCGCGCTCGTACACGAGCCCTGGCAACGACGTGGTTACGATGTTCTTCCCGGCAGCAAGGATGCGACAGAAATCCTCCAGCGCCTCAGCCGGCCTGGACGCCGCCGGTCCCGCGTAGACCACGCAATCCGCGTCACTGCCCAGTAACGCATCCTTGTCCCGGGTCGCCGCCACCCCGAGGGGATCGATCCCCGCGAGGGTTCCGACGTCCTGGCCATCCTTCTGTTGAGAATGCACCCACCCGCCAACCAGCTCAAGATTCGGCCGGTTGGCAATGGTCCTGATCGCATACTTGCCAACGCCGCCCGTCGCCCACACCACCACCTTGTAGGTGTCATCCACTGCCGGGCGCCGACCACTCGTGCTGGGTTTCCTGTCACTCATGCTGGGTTTCCTCGCCTCGTCACTGTGAGCCATCGACACGTTGGACCACGCTAGTCCATAATCATAGAGCATTCAATTATTTTGCTCCGAAGCGCTGACGCTACGAAATGTCGACGTTCGGCGCATGGCGCCGATGGCGAAATCGCCCTCGGCCGCAGACCCGCTACACCGGAACGATCGGGGACGTCACTCGTCAGGGCAGATCTGTGGACAGCAGCGTCAATGGCATTCCGAATACCGCACTGAGCTGGACGTCGAGGAGTTCCAAGCCGTCTCCATCGCGGCGCTGTCGGAATGGGTGGACGCGCGCAGTATCGCTGGGCGAGTTCCGCGGCCCCGTCAGCGTCGTCGACTCGCACCACGATGGAAAACACACCGTCACCCTGTCGGCGAGGAACTCGGCTACCGAACCCGGAACTCGGTCTTCCGGTGTCATCGGCGTGACGAGTTCGACACCCCGGTCCCAATCCAGCTTGACCCGAAGGCTCACGTCCGCAAGCCCATACGTCTGAAACCCAAAACCGAGCGACTCCAGGAATTGTGCTGCTGCATCGAGTCGTTCGGGCCTTACGGCGAAACAACATGATGCGCGACCGGCAGCTTGCGTACCATCGACTCTCGACCCAGTTCAGCGCCATGACCTGACGCCAAAACATTAATCACTCTATACTTAGTCGGGTACTGTTTTGCGGAAGTCACGCCACCTTGCTCAACGGCGCCGCCATCTTCACCAACGACGGCAGCGCCCGCTCGACGCTTGCAGAACGAGGTGCAGGCCGGAACGATCGGCATCAACGTGCACATTCCGGTGCCTATGGCCGACTACAGCACTGGCCGGCCAAACGATGGCTCACCTTGGGTCGAGGGCGGATCGAACGGCGATCCGGGGCGCTCCGTTCTCCATGCCTTTCCCCGGCTCGTCTTCTTCCGGCCCTTGCTGTTCGGCATGGCTCAGGCTAGCCCCGCCCCAACCTCGCACGGCAGGCCCGTTCCCCTCGCCGCGAACGTGCGTGAAATCGGAGTTCCCACGGCGTGTCGACCAACAGACACGCACGCTGGCGGGAACGCGGTTGCAGACACGCACGCTGGCGGGAAAGGGTGGGAAAGGGTGTGCCGCTGAGCAACTCAGAGGATGTAGAGCATCTCCTGATACGTCGGCAGCGGCCACAGGTCGTCGGCCACCACGCCTTCCAACGTGTCGGCCGCCGCGCGGACCGCCTCCATCGCGGGCAGCAGGCTCTGCGCGTGCGACGCCTCGTCCATCGCCGACGTCCCTGCGTGGTTCTCCAACCCCTTCTTCAGGTCGGCAAGCGAACTCACCAGATCTGCGATGGGTGCCGAAACATCCTCCAGCAGGGTGGTGCTCGGCTCCATGCCGGCCGCCTTGAGCGTGGCGACGTTCTGGGCGACCTCGGTCTGATAGCGCATGGCCGCGGGCAGGATCACCGTCGAGCCAAGTTCCAGGGACAGCTTCGCCTCCACGTGAATGGTCAGGGCGTACTGCTCGAGCCCGACCTCGTAGCGGCTGTGCATCTCGCGATCGTTGAAGACCTTGTACTTCTCGAACAGGGCCAGTGATTCCGGCTTGACCAGCTCCGGCAGCGCGTCGAGGGTGGTCTTCAGGTTCGGCAGCCCACGCTCGGCCGCCTCGATCTGCCAGTTGTCGGAGTATCCGTCGCCGTTGAACACCACCGCGCCATGCTCGGTGATGATCTCGGTGAGCAATGTCTGCACCGCCTTGTCGAAGTCCTCGCCGTCCGCGACGGCCTTCTCCAGCACGGTGGCCATGTAGTCCAGCGAATCCGCCATGATCGTGTTGATCATCACCATCGGCACTGCGACGGTTTGACCTGAACCCGGCGCGCGGAACTCGAAGCGGTTGCCGGTGAACGCGAACGGGCTGGTGCGGTTGCGGTCGCCCGGATCGGTCGGCAGGTGCGGCAGGGTGTCGACACCGATGATCATGGTGCCCTTGCCCTTTGACGACGTCGCCGCGCCCTTGGCGATCTGCTCGAACACGTCGGCCAGCTGATCACCGAGGAAGATCGAGATGATCGCGGGCGGGGCCTCGTTGGCGCCGAGCCGGTGGTCGTTGGTCGCGGAGGCGACCGACACCCGGAGCAGGCCCGAGTACTTGTGCACGGCCCGGATCACCGCGGCGCAGAACACCAGGAACTGCGCGTTCTCGTGCGGCGTGTCCCCCGGCACCAGCAGGCTGCCCAGCTCGGCGTTGCCCAGTGAGAAGTTCACGTGCTTGCCCGAACCGTTGACACCCGCGAAGGGCTTCTCGTGGAACAGACACTCCATGCCGTGCTTCTTGGCGATGGTCTTGAACGTCGTCATCAGCAGCTGCTGGTGATCGGAGGCGATGTTGGCCCGCTCGAACATCGGGGCGATCTCGAACTGGCCCGGCGCGACCTCGTTGTGCCGCGTCTTGGCCGGGATGCCCAGCTTGAACAGCTCACGCTCGGTGTCCATCATGAAACCCAGCACCCGCTCCGGCACGGCGCCGAAGTAGTGGTCGTCGAACTCCTGCCCCTTGGGCGGCTTGGCGCCGAACAGCGTGCGACCGGCATTGATCAGATCGGGCCGGGCCAGGAAGAAGTGCCGGTCGATCAGGAAGTACTCCTGCTCGGGTCCGCAGAACGACACCACCTTGTCGGGGCTGGTGTGCCCGAACAGCGCCAGGATGCGCTCCGCGTGCGCACCCATCGCCTGCTGGCTGCGCAGCAACGGCGTCTTGTGGTCAAGCGCCTCACCGGTCATCGAGACGAACACCGTCGGGATGCACAGCGTGTTGCCGTTCGGGTTCTCCAGGATGTAGGCCGGGCTGGTGACGTCCCAGCCGGTGTAACCGCGGGCCTCGAAGGTGTTGCGCAGGCCGCCGGACGGGAAGCTGGAGGCGTCGGGCTCGCCCTGGATCAGGACCTTGCCCGCGAACTCGGCCAGCGTCGCACCGTCGGAGACGGGCTCGAGGAAGCTGTCGTGCTTCTCGGCGGTCAGACCGGTCAACGGGTAGAAGACGTGCGCGTAGTGGGTGGCACCCTTCTCCAGGGCCCAGTCCTTCATGACCGCGGCCACCGCGTCGGCGATCGCCGGGTCCAGCTTGGCGCCCTTCTCGATCGTGGCAACGACGGACTTGTAGACCGACTTGGGCAGCCGCAACTGCATCTCGGCCTTGGTGAAGACGTTCGAACCGAAGATCTCGCCGGGCGCCTCGGCGGGGTCGAAGCTGATCGCCGGAGGCACGTACGCCTCAACGTTGTTGATCGCTTGCAGACGGACTGCGTTTCCGCTCAATGGAGTTCCTATCGCCGCATGCGTCCGCAACCGTTTCGCGGACCTAGACCGGCCAACATTAGGAGCGTGAAGTTCCGGGACTGTTACGCGCGCGTCACCGCCAGAATGCGTACTCCGGCAAACTATGCCCATATCATGCCGTCCATCGCCGCGCGATGATGGGACGCCCGTCGCGCAAGCGCTCGTCGCCGTCATAGATTGGTGTCATGACCGCCCGCAGAAATCCCGACCGTGACGTCGACGCAGGCTTCGACGAGCACGCGACAGTGCTCTCCGGGCCGGAACACGAGGCAGCCGGGGTGAAGGCCGTGATGGTGTCGCTGCACCGCGGGTTGGAGCAGATGGGGCCGGTGCGCACGGCGGCGACGCTGTCGCGGCTGAACCAGCGGCACGGGTTCGACTGCCCGGGGTGCGCGTGGCCCGAGGAGCCGGGCGGCCGCAAGCTGGCCGAGTTCTGCGAGAACGGCGCCAAGGCCGTCGCGGAGGAGGCCACCAAGCGCCGGGTCACCCCGGAGTTCTTCGCGCGGCACTCGGTGGACGAACTCGCCGAGCAACCCGAGTACTGGTTGTCGCAGCAGGGCCGGTTGACCCATCCCATGGTGCTGGCGCCGGGTGACACGCACTACCGGCCGGTCGAGTGGGACGACGCCTACCGGTTGATCGCCGACGAGCTACGCAGGCTGGACAGCCCCGACGACGCGCTGTTCTACACCTCGGGCCGCACCAGCAACGAGGCCGCGTTCCTGTATCAGCTGTTGGTCCGCAGCTTCGGCACCAACAACCTGCCGGACTGCTCCAACATGTGCCACGAGTCGTCGGGGACGGCGTTGACGGAGTCGATCGGCATCGGCAAGGGTTCGGTGACGGTCGAGGACATCGTGCACGCAGACTGCATCCTGATCGCCGGACAGAACCCGGGTACCAACCATCCGCGGATGCTGTCGGTGTTGGAGAAGGCAAAGGCCAACGGCGCGAAGATCATCGCGGTCAACCCGCTGCCCGAGGCCGGTCTGCTGCGATTCAAGGATCCGCAGAAGGTGAAGGGGGTCGTGGCACATGGCGTCGCGATC
>Ga0193743_1002311_pt1 | contig 13600 bp, 14 predicted proteins | sample L2c2metaG_FD_143038 | JGI IMG/M metagenome (GOLD analysis project Ga0193743, IMG submission 143038) | Soil microbial communities from a riparian zone of the East river system, Colorado, United States - L2c2 | ecosystem: Environmental > Terrestrial > Soil > Riparian zone | place: USA: East River... | reverse complement strand
GCCCGATTTCGTCAAGCAAGTCGCGATCTCCGACATGTTCGAAATCGAATCGAACAAGTTGGGACAAGAGAAAGGCAACGCGGCCGAGAAGGAGTTCGCGTCGCACATGGTTAAGGATCATACCAAGACCTCGACCGAATTGAAGGAGCTGGTGTCCAGCGGCAAGGTAAAGGCTGAATTGCCGGCGGCTCTCGACAGTGCGCATCAAAGCAAGCTGGACAAACTCAAGGACAAGAGCGGCAAGGATTTCAGTTCCGATTTCGCCTCGATGCAGGAAGACGCCCATGAGGATGCCGTCTCGCTGTTCGAACGGTACGCCAAGGGCGGCGACAATCCGGAATTGAAAAGCTGGGCGGGTAAGACGCTTCCCGCGCTTAAGCATCATCTCGACATGGCAAAGGCCTTGAACAAGTCCAAGTAACGATTTGGGTAGAAGAAACGAACATCCCGGCTTGCAAGAGCCGGGATGTTGTTTTGTCACAGATCGGAAGACCGTTCAGTTGTCTGAGTCGCAATAGACCAAGAGGCCGAAAACGCTCGCGAGGCCGACTCTAATACCGAGCCACCAATTTGTACCTCACGGAGCGAGGAACGGCGCCCTATCGAGCGAGTTGGTGTCGAAACGGAGTAAATCACATGTCCATAGCAACCAAATTGCTAGTCGCGGCCCTCTTGCTGGCCCCGGTCGGAACCGCAATCGCCCAAAGCGGCGGAGGCGGAGGATCGGGCGGCGGGGGCTCCGCGGGAGGGGGCGCTTCAAGCGGCGGTGCCTCGGCAGGCGGTTCAGCGGCCGGCGCCGCAAGCGGTGCATCGGCTGGTACCAGTAGTGCCGTCGGCTCGCCAAATGCGGGATCCGCAGGTGCAGGCACGGCAGGCATAAGCGGCGTGCCCAGCGGCCCGGCGAGCGCTGGAGGGCTGAACAACGCCGGTAACGACCCCAGCGGCGCGGGCAACTCGGTAAAGACACCCAATGCTCCTGGCACAAATACCTTAGGGACGGCGAACTCGTCCGGCTCAACCGGCAATTCCAGCACGGGGACGACGAGCGGAACGGCGGGCCCCTCAACCAGCAGCGGTACAGCTACCGGAGCCGCAAACCGCGCGGGCGGCACGGCCAGCGGCCGCATCGATGGTGTGGTTACGAAGGGCGGTCCAGACACGCCGGCTGATACCGTCGTGAACAAAGAAAATCAGATGGTCGACAAGAAAATAAAGAGCATCTGCAAGGGGTGCTGACCGACACGAGTGTGAAAAATGCTATCCGGAGAGCGAGAAATCTATAGGAGTGAAAACGGCGATCGTTGGTGCCTTTGCCGCGAAGGCGATCGGGTTTTTGTCCTGCACCGCGCTAATCTATCATCGGGCGGAAAGCTTACCTCGATCGATCTAGGCGAGTTCTTGGGCCTGCGTAAAGCGGGTCCGGAGCATCAAGAACTTCGCCGAATGATCGGCAGTCTGATCGACCAGCAATAAACCGCCGCTGCACGAAACCGACGCGGATCCGAGGAAGCTGCCGTCGCAATGCTGGCAACGTCCGGCCGCCGGGACAATGCGGCGGTAGTCCTGATGTGCGACATCGGCCACTTCAAAACCATCAACGATACATTCGGACACCATTTCGGTGACCAGGTACTCGTCGAGGTTGGCAGGTCATTCAGGCCTTCGGCGAAGATTACGGATGCTAACGGCTCGGCACCGGCGGGAGAGTGCGCGGTTATGATGGCCGGCATCAGCGAAGTGCAAGGGACGCAGCTGGCCAACATCCTCAGGCACGGTGCGCAGCTGAGAGGCTGGCTCGCAGCACGGAGACGGTAACAATGACGGTCAGCATTGGCCTTGCTGCGGCACGCCAACCGACCACAGTGTCGGCAATTATGCGGGACGCGCACGCGCTCTGTACGCGGCCTAGCGCCGAGGCCGCAATTGCGTGGTGCGAGCCGGCGAGGGCGCCGATCTAGCTGCTTAAACTGGTCGGTGACGCTGGGTCGGCTCTCCGAGCTCCCACCCGAATCCCCCTGGACGGTGCTTCGTTCGGTCAATGGCCCGGGGCGGAGTGACCTCCGCCCCGCTCGGAATGGCGCCGCACTAATTACCATGCGGAACGGTTCTCCATCATCTGCATTGGAAGGGCGGTGGAGAACACAATGCCGTGGGACTATGGACTGGCGGCCATAATCTTGCTCGTGGCGGCTGGCCTTTTATTGGACGATCTAGATAGGGCCAGCGTTGTAAAGAAACCGACCGCAGGCTGGGTAGCCCAGCGGCTCGAAGCAGACCCGAACCTGAAGCTGGTCTCCGAATCGAGCCCGTACATGCGGACTGAGCGATAGCTGAACTCCGCGCCGCGGAACGATGTTCAGCTAAGCGTTTGCTTGGTTTTTTCCTTCGGGCACAAAAAAAGGCCCGGGGCTGCGCCGAGGCTTTGTCGCGATCAAAACAAGTTACAAATAGATAGATACTCGGCTTTGATCGACCAATTCTGCGAAATCATATGCTCGACACTGGCACCGACCGATTAATCGGCGAATCATTCGTTGAGCCGGCCAGTAAGCACCGATCCGCCGAACCCGAGAGGGCCTCTCAGGTGCCGAATGCCGGTATATGTGGTCGTCACGGCGACGGGTCCGAGCACCGATCGGGCACCAAAGCCCGGCCACCGGTCGGACTGGCCCGCGTTAGTTGTCATCGGTTCGTCCCGCTCAGACTGTTTCCTCTTTACCTCACCGGGCAAAATTCAGAAGGCTCGGAAAAGATTCCATGGGGCAGAACTTGCCGTCCTCTGCTTAAAGATCCTGTCAAGTCTTTTTCGGGTAGGTAATATAATGTCGGATGAGAAGAGGGCGGAGCTGTACACTAGTCCGGGCGGGCGGTTCATTCGTGCTGACAGCCTGTCGAGGATATTGGCGCATTGGCGGTCGCTTCGATCGCCGCAGAAACAAAAGCACTTCATCAAATATGACGGAGAACTCTACGAGGGTGATGAGGCGGACAAGTTGCAACTCCCTCAGAGGCATCCCACGACCTGCTAGAGAGCCGAGATCCAAGCTGATGCTTGCGTTTCGTTCCATGAGCGCGCGGCCGCTGCAACAAAGGAGATGGATTACTGCCTGGCTGAGGCCGATGAATGGGCGCAGGTTTGGGTGCGCATTGGCCAGCTGTGATCTTTTCGCTCCATCGCTTAAAACTACGCTCGGCTACGCGGAGAAGGTTAGATCCCAGTTCCTCTCCCTCCGCCAACTTGCCGAAGGTAGTGCGTTCTCCAGGCGATCTAGTGGGCAATTAAGCCCAATAACAGTAGCGATTTCACGTTTTAGCTTTGGACTCTCAATGGGATAGAGTCAGCGTATTATCTCCAAAAAGCCCATTTCTCTCCGAAGCTCTGGACTTCGCCGATTTGGTACGGTTCTCGAAATTCGAACGTTTCGAGCTGCTTACGGACATCGCGGAAATGGGTTTTGCTGCTTCTGTCGAACAGGCGAGAGCGTCCGAATTCCAATTCGTCATCTAGAGTACCAATCCTGCCACTCCAGTCAGGCAGTCCGGCAATAGCAATAGGAGAAACCGGTCCGCGAAAGACAGACTTTTGCACACTGGTCACCCGGTCTCCAGGCTCTGATTTTTCGGCATTCTCAGACCGAAATCGCGGATAGTCTCCGGCGGGTATTCTAGAACTCCGGTTTTGGGCACGGCAGGTGAGGCAGTTCAACACGGCAGGTTCGAATCCCCCGCGCTGCCAACCAATATGGTGCAAGGGATCGTCGCGATGATATCGGCGGCATGGAGCCCCTTCGCAGCCGCGTCCGGCAAAACCCGATGCCCGTGTACACTTATGGTTGAGAATGTAGAATGGTGCTATGGCGACCTTGCAGCAGAAAATTTTGGAAGCGTTCCTCGCGGATCTCGCGAAAACGAAATCACTCGACGAAGGGAAGATTGAAGCCTTGCGGAAGCTGCTCGCTGAAGATTCCAAGGTGAAGGCCGACGATTTCGTGAAGATTTTCACGGCCGATGGCGGTGACGTCACTTGATCAAGATCGAGGCCGCGCACATCGAAGAAGTTCGGGGAATCCGCAAGCTCGATATCGATTTCGGCAAGGCGACGTTTGCGATTTCTGGCCCGAACGGATCGGGCAAAAGCGGCGTGATCGATGCCATCGAGTTCGGTCTAACGGGCCAGATCGGCCGATTGATGGGACCCGGGACGAAAGGCCTGACGATTGCGGATCATGGTCCGCATGTCGACAGATCGAAGTTTCCCGACGCGGCCTTTGTCGAACTGAAGGTGTTCATTCCGGCGCTGAACAAGTATGCGACGATCACGCGAAAATTATCCGCGCCACGAAAGCCCAAGATCGAGCCCGCCGATACTGACATAAAGGGCGCGCTTGCCGAGATCGCCGATCATCCCGAGATCACGTTGTCTCGCCGGGAGATTCTTCGCTTCATCTTGGCCGAACCGACGAAGCGATCTGAAGAGATTCAAACGCTCCTAAAGCTAGACAATATTGGCCAAACGCGAGCTGCGCTCGGTACGGCCCAGAATCGGCTGCAAACGCAGCACAACAATGCGGAGACAAAGGTACGCCAAGGTCGCGAGACGTTGCAGCGCCATCTCCAAATCGCAGTTTTCCAATCCTCGGACCTTCTGGAAGCCGTCAACAAACGGCGCAAGGTGCTCGGCCTAGCCGAGATTGTAGCGTTGACCGCCGACACCACGCTCGATGCGGGCCTCGCTGACGCGAGCAAGGCCGCCGACTTCAACAAGCAATCGCTGCTACGCGACCTCAAGGCGCTTATCAGCGTGATCGAAGCGCTTCCGGGCGCGGGTATACGCGCCGCTTCGGAAATTTGCGCCGGACTTGGGAAGCTTGAGGTTGATCCTTCGTTGCTTGATGCATTACATCGCCGGGTACTTATCGAGAAAGGTCTCGACCTTGTCGATGGTCCCGATTGCCCCCTTTGCGACCAGTCATGGGATGACGAAAGCCATCTTCGCGCTCACCTGCAGGCCAAACTTGCAAAATCTGCCGAAGCGGCCACCCTACAAACGGCGTTACTCAAGGCCGGTGCTGAATTAAGAACTGAAGTGACAAAGCTAACGGGCGTTCTCGGTCTAGCTGCGAAAATTGCAGCCAGCGAAACCGATGAACCAGCGCGTTTGTTATTCGATGTCTGGTTGAAGGACCTTGATCAGCTAAAGGTCCAACTGGGTACATTCGAGAGCCTGCTTGACCTCAAGCCGCGCTTGGCCGCTGGCTGGTCGGCCATGCCGGGCGCGTTCACAGGTCGGCTGGCCACGCTGATCGCGTCCGTCGAAGCCAAACCCGACCAGTCCGCAGCGGTCGATGCCCAGACGTTTTTGTCTACCGTTCAACTACGATTGACAGACTACCGCGAGGCTATGCGCCTGAACAAAAGCGCCGAGGCCGCAAGCAAGGTAGCAAAATCGGTTTACGATTCATACTGCGCGGCGATGGAAACCGAATTGAACACGCTCTACGAAGATGTGCAGGAGGATTTCAGCGAGTTCTATCGGACTATAAACGAAGGTGACGAGGTCAAATTTAGCGCGAAACTGATCCCGAGCGAAGGCAAGCTCGATTTCGCGGTGAATTTCTACGAGCGTGGTCTGTTTCCGCCTGCAGCCTTCCATAGCGAAGGCCACCAGGACGGAATGGGTGTCTGCTTATACCTAGCTCTTATGAAGCGGCTCTTCGCCGATCGCTTTACTATCGCGCTGCTCGACGACGTCGTAATGTCCGTGGATGCGGGGCATCGCTACCAGTTTTGCAAGCTGCTGAAGACTCACTTCCCAAATACGCAGTTCATTATCACAACGCATGACCGCCTGTGGGCGGAGCAAATGCGATCGGCTGGCTTGGTGACAGCCAAGACCTCCGTCGCGTTTCACACTTGGACCGTGGATACCGGGCCGCTAGTGGAATCTAATGAAGAGATATGGGACGAGATCGCGGCATCGCTTGCGAAGGGCAAGGTTGAGGCGGCAGCCGCAGCGTTGCGGCACCACCTCGAATACGCATCGCGCCGTTTGGCCGACAATCTTGGCGCACGGCCGGTGTTCAAGGCGGACGGTAACTATGAACTTGGCGAACTGCTTCCCAGCGTGCTTGTTCGCCTGAGAGAGTTGTGCGGCAAGTCCGCCGAGGTCGCGCAATCTTGGGGAAACACTGTGGCCAAGGAGGCCGCGGTAGAACTGAAAGGCAAGCTTTCTACCTGACGGCAACGACGCAGTTCGAGCTGCTGTTACAATACAGCCTGACTTGGCCATCATTGATTATTCAATGCCGCATTTGAACGGACTTGAAGCGACAAAAAGGATCAAAGAGCTTCGGCCTGCAATAAGAATACTTCTCTTTACGATTGATCACTCAATTTGGTTGGCACGGGAAGCATTGCGTGCAGGTGCCCCTACGGTTCTGTTGAAGTCTGATGCGCGAAAAATGCTCGTGGCGGCAGTTGAATCCTCGTTGGCTGGCAAGCCTTTTCAGGGCTACAATTTTTCGAACGAACCCGATAAACTTGTAAACGGAAAGCGTGAAATCAACCAGATACTGTCCTCGCGAGAGAGCACTGTCGTGAGCTGGTAGCGGAGGGATACAGCAACAAGGATATCAGCACGATCCTGACTATCAGTATCAAGACCACGGAGACGCATCGCGCGGCAGCCATGCGGAAGCTTGATGTAAAATCCGTTGCAGGCTTGGTGCGCTACGCGGTTCGCAATAAATATTTCGATGTGTAGCAACGTGTCCTCGGAGCATAAGTGCTCAGCTGGGTGCGATCTACCGTCGGCGCGCACGCAACAACGACAGTGGCAAGTAGTGACGGCCACGCCGATGCCGGTTACGATGCGTCTCGACAATCGATTAACAAAACATAACGAGGTCCGTTTCGAGTCATTCGCGTCGTTCTGACCCTGCGCCGACTACTTCCGGTCTATCCCTATGAACGGACTTCCAACGGTAGGCGGCATGTCTCAAAGGTGCCAAAACCGGAAGTGGTCAGCCTTACTTCTGGGGTCGCCTGAGCAACCTTTGCGGACCTGACCCAAAAAGGCCGAGGTTCGCTCAACCAGCCAAAAGTCGAAGCCAAAACCGTGTAAAAGCCCAATGAAGGGCAACCAGCCACGGCAGACGCGCGGGGGGGCCACCCCGTGCATTCAAGATTGTCAGTGGTGCTTATCGCAAGAAGCCGGGGGTTTTTGCTGATGTCCCCACCTTCCGGAGTTCGATTGAATCGGCATCTTCAAGCGCGCCTCATTCCGGCGTACCAGTGTGTAAGAACCGTTAGACCGCGCGCGAGGAGTTGCCACCAGGGAAAACGCCTATGCCCCAGCATCAACCATTCGAAGACAGCACCTCTGCAGACTCAAAGTCCCTAGAAGGCTCGGCGGATAATCTTTCTCCTCTCTCCATAGAAAGACGAACGCTCCTCTTGGGCGCCGCGGCTCTTGCTGCAGGTGGGCTCTCCACTCAAGCGTCTGCTGCGCCTCAGGCTCCTGACCTCTCCGCGGCCTTGGCGAAATTCCGCGCAACGATCCCAAGCCACTTCAACCGCGACTACGTCGACAACGCAGTGGTCCCGTTCTTTCTCGGCAGCATCTTCGCCGGCGAGCGGCCGATCCTCCCCATGATCGACCTACCTCTCACCAAACAGGACGCAATCCCTTGGGACTTTTGGGGGATGCTTTACGAAGAGTGGAAGCCGACCCCTTCAGATGGGGTGACAGTTTTCCTTGAGGGGCTGGAGAACCGCGGCGCCAATAACTTGCGCAAGCGCATCTATTTCACAGGCGTAACTCCCGACCTTTATGCCTCGAAGTATAAGGCTAAGGTCGTCTCGTTTTTCGACAAGCTTCTCGACCCTAAGTACGCCGACAAGCCTTTCATGCGCCACTACCTCGACAATTTTTGGGATATCTATTGGGATCTGCACCTCGGGGTGAAGGGGGATGCCGTGCCGCCTCAAGTCCGCGCGATCGGGGAGGCCTTCAACACGGTGCTCGCCTTTCGCAATCCAATGCAGGAGATCGTATACGAAAACTATATGACCGTGAGGGCGCTTCGACCGTTCCTTGCGAAATGGATTGATGCGAAGCTGGACGACATCGCAAACGGACGGATTTCCGATCCCGACAAGACCATCGCCTATTACTGGCTCAGGAATGCGGGAGACGGAAAGTATTTCGCCAAGAAGGATGTTGTCTTTGAATGCTTCCATAATTTCGTAGCGTTCAGCCAATGGGGTAATTCCATCTTCGGTATCATGACGCGCCTGAACCAGAATGGAGGGGACCAAGCGGTGCGAGCGGCCTTCCAAAAGACGATGAGCGGGGACTTCGACAATGCGAACGGAGCGCCCTACACGCCTCTCGAGCTTCTGGTGATGGAATTCTTCCGCACCATCTCGCCGAACGGCGGCAGCATTTCAGCGATCACGGACACGCGCGCTTCGTCCTTCTACGGCGGCTCTCCATTCGCCCAGTTCGGCGTGCCCTACGAGCGGCACTCCTACATGAATACGCCCCACACCGACACGAGCTTCGATCCGCGGCTGTGGAAGGAGCCTGAGCGGTTCGACCCCCAGCGGTACCTGGGTGTACCGACCAGCGCCCAGATCGACGAGGCTAAATGCAAGCAGATCGGCCTGCCTCGTTGCCCGTTTGACATAACAACGCTTCCGGTCAGTGACGGGCGGAAAGCCGGCATTACCAACAGCGGCTTCGGCACAGTGTTCGCCGTGTCGGAAGGGAAGCCGGCACCGGTCTGCGATTATGCCGGGTTCGCTCCGTTCGGCTTCGGCTATCGACGCTGTCCCGGCGAGCAACTGACAATCGACGTGTTCGCGGATTTCCTCCGCAAGGTGTGGCGCGACAAGATCGTCTTCCACAATCTCAATCAGCCAAGACCGGGAAGGGTTCCCGTCGGGCCGGGCGCGGTGATCGACGACGACATCGGCTTTTCGAGGTCTGCGTAGCGCATCTCATCGAAACCCGCGCCGGCCGTGCATCGGCGCGATTGCAGGAAAGGCGACGCAGGCGGGAAGCATGTGTATCGCGAAGCGATGGTGGATTCTGGCAGGCGTGGGAGTCGCTGCGGTCGCGTGTCCGGGTGCGACCGCCCGGGCCGGTTCGGCGCGTGACTACCTCAATGCGCCGGTCGATACTTGGCTACTCAACTATAATGCGGGCCATACGACGTCCGTGACACCCCAGGATGGCACGGATACGGTTCCTGGCGTTCGCTCGAACGTGGTTGCACAGTCGATCGTTCTCACTCGCATCATGGACTACTGGGGCCGAACGGGGGGCTTCTCGCTCGTTCTGCCTTACGCGCTCATAGACACCAGCGCTGGCCCATTCCGCGCAAGCACGAATGGCTTTTCCGATGTCGGCTTCCTTTGGCAAATGAACATTTTTGGTGGACCGGCGCTAACGCGCGAGCAGTTTCAATTCTTTATTCCCCAGACCTTCTCAAGCTTTCATCTTTTAGTGACGACCCCGCTCGGGACATACAATCCGACCTCTCCGATCAATCCTAGCGCTAACCGCTGGATGATTTCTCCCACCGTCAATTTCAGCTATACGCCCGATCAAGGCTGGACCTGGATCGAGACCTACGTCTCAGGGAGAATCTTCAGCGACAACCGCAATTACCTCGTGAACGGAGCGCAAACTCTTTCGCAGAAGCCGATACTGCGGCTCGAGGAGCACTTGAGCCGCAACGTCACCGACCAGTTATGGCTTTCCCTGGATGCCTATTACAATCTCGGCGGAGAGACGAGCATTGACGGTGTTGAGCAGAACAATATGGCCAATACGCTAAGAATCGGCGGCGGAATGGGACTGCGCTTGTGGCGTGGCGCCGATCTCGCGCTAAACTACGAACGCGTGGTCGCCAAACCAGCGAGCGAGCCCTATTCGCAAGCCATCCGACTTACCGTGAGGCAACTGTGGTAAGACCGTGCTGTTTCGGCGGGGGTTTCGCCACACCAACTGACCTTCGTAACCGTGCAAACGGCAAAACAGGAAATCTGCGATAGGCTCGGTTGCATCGACGTCAATCCCATCGATGATCGAGCGGATAACTTCCTTGCGGCTATTCGCATGCTGCATCTTTACGCCGCGCTGGCCGAGAAAGAGCGCCGTTTGATATCTGAGCGAACCAAAGCTGCGCTAGCGACGAAGAAGGCGGCGGGCGCAACCTTGGCAATCCCTGTAATTTGGCTCAAGCCGGCTCTCTGGGGCGGGTCGTCTTGACCGAAAGCGCTGACGCCCTTGCGGAGAAGCTTGCGCCGATCCTGCGCTCAATTCGGATCGAAGGAGCAACTACGCATAGAGCGATCGCTCAGGCACTCAATCGCCGGGGCATCAAATCGCCGCGGGGGGGAACCTGGCACCCATCGTCCGTTGCCAACCTCTTGTCCCGATCTGTCAGCTTTTTATAGACGGGAATTTCCACATTTCACTCGAAAGCGCTCGGAGTGAGCCCAGGTCCCGGTTATCGAGCTTCCCGGACTATCCGATGCCGCCAAGCGCGCCTTTTATCCTGGCCGACAACCAGCTCGCCCTAAACGCCGGATGGCACGAGGCTATGCTCGGTCTGGAGGTCGGCGAGCTATCCGCCCTTGGCCTCGCCAGCTATCGTGCACCCTTTTCAAGTGTGGTAATCAGTCTCGAAAGGCTGCTTGGTTCTGAGCCCCCGGGGGGCCGCATGAAACGACGTGACGTTATTGCGCTTTTCGCGGGTGCAACCTTCGCAGCCCCGTTTGTCGCTCACGCGCAGACCGACAAAGCTCCCAGACGGATCACCTTCTTGCCTGATCTCCACCCGGCAACGCTCGAAGCCTGGCGGGCAGAAATGCGCGTCCTCGGCTGGATCGAGGGGCAGGGCTTCGTCATCATGCAGTCAGGGAAAGAGCTGGGAAGCCGCGGCTCATTAGATGAAGCCGCACAGCGCGTGGTAGAGAACAAGCCTGACCTCGTTTTCACTACCACAACCGCCTATGCGCTCGCTCTGCAACGCGCAACGGGGTCAATTCCTATTGTAATGCTGGGTTCTGGATACCCGGTCGAGGCTGGCGCGGCTGACAGCCTCGCCAAGCCCGGAAGGAATGTCACAGGCAACGCGATCTATACAGAGACGGGGATCTGGGGCAAGATGTTGCAACTGCTCCGCGAGGCCAAGCCGGACATCAAACGAGCCGCCGCCTTGTGGAGTTACGTCATACCCGCGTTTCCTAAAGAGGAGATCGAGCCAGCCTACGCTGAGCTCAATAGCGCCGCACGCTTGCTTAACCTGGAGCTTCACATCGTCGAGGTCGCGAACTCCGATCAGCCACAGGCTGCGCTCGCCGAGATCGACGAATTGAAACCAGGCGGCCTGCTGCTGACCTCTTTTTTTTCCGAGAAGGCGAGGTCGGTCGTGATGCAGTTTGCCGTGGGCAAAGGCCTGCCCACTATCGCCGATGTTGATGTTTGGACACGCTTCGCCCCACCCCATCCCCTTCTGTTTTACGGACCCACAAATCGAGAGCTTGTGCAGAATGCGGTCGCTTCGGTCGACAAAATTTTGCGGGGTTCTAGTCCGGGCGACCTGCCGATCCAGAGGCCTCGCCGATTTGAACTGATCGTCAACCTTAAAACCGCAAAAGCAATTGGCCTCGATCTTCCACCCGTCCTTGTCGCGCGAGCGGACCGTGTGATCGAATAGGGGCTCTTCGTCGCGGCGCACGGGTCTGAAACTGGCACTTTTCGGACCTGCCGAAGCGACCCGACGATGTCTGTTCATTGAGGCAAATCAGACATCGCGTTTGCGCGCGCTGAAGTCCATAAATGACCCAGGCTTTGTAAAAACGCGGACGTTTATGGTTATGCAAGCCGGACGAACTGGTCTGCGGCCTGTCTCATGCGCCGATCGCTTCCATCAAACCGCTAGCGCCCAGGATGCGCATCAACCGTTTCATGTTGTGGGCCAGGACGTGTCGCACCATTTCGGTACTGACGTCCTTGAGCGCTTTCATCTGGAAGTGCGTCGATCCCATCCAAGAGACCTTATGTACCGAATGGATGCTCGACTGTATGGCGGCGTATGCGCATCTATCCGAGTTCCAATCGAGCCGCGCCTGCACGCGCGCACGTCTGACCGGCAGTGGTCCAATAGCGACGCAGCGTCTTGCCGTCCTCTTCATTCGTATAATGATATGTTAGCTTCTCACCCGCGGGGCAAAGATAGACATCGTCCTCGGATAGACGAAGTCCTGCTTGCCGAAACGCCGTTTGGCATTGATGCCGGAGGTCATCGGCTTCGGCAGAAAGACCGTGATGCTGGCCTCCTCACAGGCCAGAAGTTCCTCGCCACTATAGTCCCGCGATCGGCAACAGCCTTGATGGGCTTAGAACCAATTGCTGCGTGTGCCTGCTCGGACATGTGAGATAGTTGGCTCCGACAAATCGGCGCCCACGGAAGTGGCCCGCACCTGCTGGCTTAGTCGGCCTTGCCTATTTTTGTTTCTAATCTGTTCTTACGGTCGGCTAAGCTGAGTTACATAGTATTGAGAAACGAAAACGCCACTTTGTCGCAACTCTATGCCGGCATGAGCGGGACTTAATCCAAGTTAGCAAAGAGCTTCATCCTGCGTTGATCTGAGTAGTGCTTAAAAATCATAATTTCGCCAAAAAATGATTGGTCTCTACTTAGGGGCAGGTTTCCCAGTGGAGCTTGCAATGCGTAGTTTCTTGCTTGCTGCGTCTTTCTTTGTTGTAATTTCATCGAGCGCCTCAGAGGCACGTCCTTCCCGACCTTCTGTTAGCGAATGCAACGTATCGATGCCCTGCGACTTTTCAGGCTCGCAAATCCCGGGCGATAGGGTCACCTCGTACCGGCGACAACAACATGGCTTTGCGCAGCGTGCCATTCCACGTCGCACCGAAATGGCGGAAATGAACGCCGTTGGTCAAGTTGTCGGAGGTCGCCCGGCCGGTTGCCCGCGTTCTTTCTGTGGTTGCGGCGCATCCATCCGTGTGTTCGGTCGTATCGTGCCGGGATTGAATTTGGCAGCCAACTGGCTGCGGTTTCCACGAACCACTCCGGCACCGGGAATGGTTGCCGCACGACGAGGGCATGTCTTCGTTCTAGAGCAACACCTCCAAGGTGACACCTGGATGGCGTATGATGCTAACTCAGGCGGGCACGCCAGTAGAATTCACGCGCGCTCACTGCGAGGTTACACTATCGTCAATCCTCGCGCAGCGTGACCAGAGTAAACTGCTCTTGGTCTTCGAGATTGGGTCGGTAACGGCCGGCGGCTTTGTCTGATGTGTCCCCGGCTTTTCCACCGGCATCCGCTTTTGGCACTTTTCGGACCTGAGGCGATGTCCGGTTTGAGTCTGCAATTCGCCGGATAGCGGACATGGGTCGAGCCGCGCTCACGAACCTCGATTTATGAGTACACGCCCTAGTTCTTGGTGGCTTTCAAGAGTTCTTCTGCTGCGCTGACACCCCTCTTTGCCTTGAGTGTTAGCGCTGTTGGTTGCGCGCTCCATTCGGAAACCAGTTTTTCTGCTTTCTCAAGTTCTGGT
>Ga0193743_1002310_pt1 | contig 13605 bp, 14 predicted proteins | sample L2c2metaG_FD_143038 | JGI IMG/M metagenome (GOLD analysis project Ga0193743, IMG submission 143038) | Soil microbial communities from a riparian zone of the East river system, Colorado, United States - L2c2 | ecosystem: Environmental > Terrestrial > Soil > Riparian zone | place: USA: East River... | reverse complement strand
TGCGGAGCAAGATCACCACTCTCGAGGGGCAGCGGCGCGCCGCCGTCTCGGCCGAGGCGACCGCCCTGCGGCGGCTGGAGCGCGACATCCACGACGGCCCGCAGCAGCGGCTGGTCCGGCTGGCCATGGACCTCGGCCGGCTTCAGCAGCAGTTCGACCACGACCCCGAGGCGGCCCGCCGGACGATCGACGAGGCGCTCGCCCAGACCCGGGAGACGCTCAGCGAGCTGCGCTCGCTGTCCCGTGGCATCGCGCCGCCGATCCTGGTCGACCGCGGCCTGCCCAGCGCCCTGGCCGCGCTCGCCGGCCGCGGTGTGATCCCGATCGACCTGGCCATCGACCCGGCGCTGGGCACCCCGTCCGGCCGGCTCGACCCGGCCCTGGAGAGCGCCGCCTACTTCGTGGTCGCCGAGTCGCTGACCAACGTCGCCAAGCACAGCCGGGCGGAGATCTGCCGGATCGCGGTAACCCGCGATGGCGACTCGCTGCGGGTGGAGATCTCCGACGACGGCGAGGGCGGGGCGCACGTCTCGAAGGGCCACGGCCTGGCCGGCCTGGCCGACCGGGTGCACGCGGCCGGCGGCCGGCTCACGGTGACCAGCCCGACCGGCGGCCCGACCCTGATCCAAGCCGACCTTCCGGTCTAATCGCACACATAAAGGGCCCCTTATCGCCCAGGGGCCCTTCTCACTAGGCTCTACCGGTGCGCATTGTGATCGCCGACGACGCAGTACTCCTCCGCGAGGGCCTGGTCCGGCTCGTGTCCGAGCACGGCCATGACGTGGCCGCCGCGGTCGGCGACGGCCCGAGCCTGGTCGAGGCCATCGTGCGGGAGAAACCCGACGTGTCGATCGTCGACGTGCGGATGCCGCCGTCGCACACCGACGAGGGGCTCAAGGCCGCCGTCGAGGCGCGCCGCCTGGTGCCCGGCACCCCGGTGCTGGTGCTCTCCCAATATGTCGAGGTCTCCTACGCCGACGACCTGCTGGCCGACCGGGCCGGCGCGGTCGGCTACCTGCTCAAGGACCGGGTGGCGGCGATCACCGAGTTCCTCGACGCGCTCGCCCGGGTGGCCGGCGGCGGCACGGTGCTCGACCCCGAGGTGGTCGCCCAGCTCCTGGTCCGGCGCCGCCGCGACGACCCGCTGCGCGAGCTGACCGCCCGCGAGCGCGAGGTGCTCGGGCTGATGGCCGAGGGGATGTCCAACACCGCGATCGCCCGCAAGCTGGTGGTCAGCGACGGCGCCGTGGAGAAGCACGTGCGCAACATCTTCACCAAGCTCCAACTCCCGCCCGACGAGGAGCAGCACCGCCGGGTGCTGGCCGTGCTCGCCTACCTGCGCGGCTGATCAGAGCTCGGCAGCGAGCTTGACCGCCTCGGTGAGCGTGCCGGCAACCGGGTGCCCCGACACGCGCAGCCGCACCTCGTCGGTGAACCCGCCGGTGTAGAGCACGCACGCGGCGCCGGCCGAGCGGGCCGCGTCGGCGTCGTCGATCGAGTCGCCGATCAGCACCACGGCCGCGCCGTCGAGACCGAGGGCGGCCAGGTGCTCCTTGAGGTGGTCGGCCTTGAACGCGCGGTCGCCGCCGACCGTGACCCGCAGCCCGTCGACCCGGCGGAACCGGCCGTCGAGGCCGAACGCCGTCACCGCGGGCACCAGGTCCTCGTGGAACCACATGGACAGCAGCGACTGGGTGCCGGACCAGGAACGCATCGCGGTCATCGCATCGTCGGCCAGCGCGCAGGTGGTCAGCCGGGCCTTGTAGGCGTCGTGGAAGATCGCGTCGAGCTGGTCGAACTCGTCGGCGTCGACCGCACGCCCGAGCACCGCCGCGTAGAAGTCGGCGACCGGGCGGATGAAGTTGCGGCGATGGTCGTCGGCGGTCACCGCCGGGCCGCCCACTGTCGCGAGCGCGTGGTTGGTCGCCGCGACCACCAGGTCGAAATCGTTGAGCAGGGTGCCGTTCCAGTCCCAGACCAGGTGCGTGCGCGTCACGCGGACGACTCTACCTAGCTAGCCCTACCGCCCAAGATCCCGCGTGAGCCGGTCCTCCTCGACCCGCCAGTAGCCGTGCTCCGCGCCGTCGAGCAGCACCACCGGCAGCCGGTCGCCGTAGTCGCGTTCGAGCTCGATGTCGTCGCTGACGTCGAGCTCGGTCCACAGCTCACCGGTGCGCGTGGCGACCCGGTCGAGCGCCGCCCGGGCCGCGTCGCACAGGTGGCAGTCGGCGCGGGTGACCAGTGCGACCCTAGGCACCGTCGCCCCGCAGCTCGGCCTTGCGCACCTTGCCGATCGCCGAGTGCGGCAACTCGGCGACGAACTCCAGCGCGGTCGGCATCTTGAACCGGGCAAGGTTTTGCTCGGCGTGCCGGAGCAGGTCTTCCAGGTCGACGTCGGTGCCGGGCGCACGCACCACGAACGCCTTGACGGTCTGCCCGTTGTAGGGATGCGGCACCCCGATCACCGCCGCCTCGGCGACGCCGGAATGCGCCTCAAGCACCTGTTCCACCTCACGAGGGTAGACGTTGAACCCGTTGACGATGATCAGCTCGCCCCGGCGGTCGACCAGGAAGAGGTCGCCGTCGGCGTCGGCGTAGGCGATGTCGCCGGTCGCCCACCAGCCGTCGGCGTCAGGCCCGTCGCGGCCGTCCGGCCAGTAGCCGTCGAACAGGTTGGCGCCGCGCACCACGATCTCGCCCGGGTCGGTCTCCGGCGGGCCGACCTCGAGGTCGAACTCGTCGGCGTCCACATCGGAGGGATCAGACACCTCGGAGCCGTCGGGCGCGACCAGTCGCACCTCGACGCCCGGGATCGGCCGCCCGATCGAGCCCGCCTTCGGCTCCGGGCTGGCCAACGTGGAGGTGACCACCGGCGCGGTCTCGGTCAGCCCGTACCCGACGAAGACCGGATGTGAGGTCGCCCGGGTGAACCGAATCGCGGTCCCGGTGTCCAGCGGCGCCGCGCCGGAGACCGCGACCCGCACCGTCGACATCGACTCGCCGAGGTTCGGCAGCAGCGACCAGGCCTGGAACATCGAGGGCACGCCGACCAGCCCGGTCACCCCGTGGCGGGCGATGACGGCGAGCGAGTCCGCCGGGTCGAAGCGCTCGATCAGCACGCCGGTCGCGCCGTGGTAGGCGACCGCGCCCAGCCCCGAGTTGAGCCCGTAGGCGTGGAAGAGCGGCAGCGCCAGCAGCACGACGTCGTCGGGGCCGACCACGGTCGGCGTGATCCCGTCGACCTGCGCGTGGTTGGCCATCAGCGCGCGGTGGCTGAGCATCGCGCCCTTCGGCCGCCCCTCGGTGCCCGAGGTGTAGAGCAGCACGGCCAGCGCACCGTCGCCGGTCCGGGCCGCGGCCGGCGGCCCGGCCGGACCGTCTTCCGGCAGCTTCTCGAGTACGCGCGCCAACTCCGGCAGGTCTCCTCGGAGGCCCTCAACCAACCGGGCCACATCGGGGCTGGCGACCAGCACCGACGCGCCCGAGTCGGCGAGCACATGGCCGAGTTCGCGGGCCGTGTAGTGCGGGTTGACCGGCACCGCGACGAGTCCGGCCCGCAAGACGGCGAAGAGCGAGACGGCATAGCGAGGTGAATTCGGCAACGCGAGCGCAACCCGGGCGCCGGTCGGGAGGTTGAGCCCGGTGAGCGCGGTCGTGGCGGCATTGACGCGACGGTCGAGCTCACCCCAGGTGAGGGTCGTGTCGTGCCAGATCAACGCGGGCTTGTCGGGTGTCGCGGCAGCGGCCACCGCCACCCGGTCGGCAAGTGTGTCGGAACGGCTGTCCACCACGGACGCAGAGTCTGGCACAGTGTCGGCGACCGTGGCCACATGTCCGACAAGGCGAACCGACGAGGCAACCGCGGGTCGCCGATCAGGCAAGTCGACCTCCGCACATCGGCGTGTCGCGATTCGGCGTGTCGCCCGCTTTCCGCAGGTAATGGCCGTCGCTCCGGCGAGTGGCGTAAGTGCGGTGGCGGACAAGGTGTGCGACACGTTCAGGTGGTACCGGGAAATACTTCGGCTCTGTGTAACGGACTCCCCACACGTGGGTGATGTTGGCCCTATCATCCTTGGGTCGGCTCACCCCTTTTGTGTGTGAGTCACACCCCTCATCCCCGAGGAGGCCGCTGTGCCCATAGACGCGCTGCATGAGCACCTATGTCCGAGTGTCAACTCGTGGCTGCACGATTCACCTGCACGCGGCCAGGAGGGCGGCAAGTGACTGCTTACAGCTACACCGGCGAGGGCCTGATGAGCCGCGAGCTTCTCAACGCCCGGCTCGCGCTCAACGCCGGCCTGACCGCCCTGCGCCGATCACTGCTGCACGAGATGCGGAGCGTGACCGGAAGGCGTCCCGACGCGGCAGCGTCGGGGCGGCTGAGGACGTCTGGCCTCGTCGACATCAGAGGCGACGGATCCACCTGGCGTGGCGACGGTTCCGTCGCCGACGGGGGCGCCCGGCGGACCCGCAACAAACCGCACACTGACATCCCCGGGCGACCGGTCGGCCCGGGCAGCAACAGCAAGCAGGTCAACGGCGGCCGGGTCGGCACGCCCAACCGGCCCACCATGCCGGCACAGCCCGGCGTCGGCCAGAGCCCCGCGGAAAGCGGCGAGACCGCCGTCATCCCGGCGGTCCCGGTGGTGCCGCCGATCACCGAGCAGCGCACCGGCGGCTCCGGCGGCGCACCGGCCCCAGCCCCATTCCCGTCCCGCCCCGACCCGTCCGACCCGGCCACCGAGGTGTGGGCCCTGGTCGAGCGGGCCCAGGCCGGCGAGGCCGAGGCGTTCGGGCTGATCTACGACCGCTACGTCGACACCGTCTTCCGGTTCGTCTACTTCCGGGTCGGCAACCGGCAACTCGCTGAAGACCTGACCTCCGACACGTTCCTGCGCGCCCTCAAGCGCATCGGCAGCTTCACCTGGCAGGGCCGCGACCTGGGCGCCTGGCTGGTCACCATCGCCCGCAACCTGGTCGCCGACCACTTCAAATCGGGCCGCTACCGGCTCGAGGTGACCACCGGCGACGTGCTCGACGCCGACCGCGAAGACCGCGGCCCGGAGGGCAGCCCGGAAGCGGCGGTGGTCGACCACATCACCAACGTCGCCCTGCTCACCGCCGTCAAGCAGCTCAACCCCGAGCAGCAGGAGTGCATCGTGCTGCGCTTCCTGCAGGGCTTCTCGGTCGCCGAGACGGCGCAGTCGATGGGCAAGAACGAGGGCGCGATCAAGGCACTGCAATACCGCGCCGTACGCGCGCTGGCCCGCCTCCTGCCCGACGGGTTCCAACCGTGAGCGGTGGCGGCCGCGCCGTAACTTTTCGTGCCTTCCAACCGTTGGACTCGATGCGACCAGTAGTGGATCCGAAAGGCATCCGCCCCGGCATCACTGCCGTAACCAGCGAAGGGAGGTGCCCGCGGTGAATTCCGTCCTTTTCCACCGACGGCGCGCCGAGCGCTTCGCCCAGCTTCTCGACGAGGCCCACGGCGGCCGTCGTCACCACGTACGGTCTCCGGTCGACAACGATCTCGCCGATGTCGTGGCTGTCGGGCATCGGGTGTCGGCACTCAAGCACTCCGTCGACGTAGACGTCGATCCCGAGTTCCGGATGAGCCTGCGGGCGATGCTCGTCGCCGCGGCCGAGCGCGAGGGGATCGGCAACATAGCCGACACTGGCGAGACCGTCGACCTCGAGGCGTTCCGGGCCGCCGCCACCGCACCGAAGCAACGGGCCCGCCGGCTGCGCACCCGTGGCGCGATCCTGGCCGGCGTCGCCGTCGGCGCGATCGCGATCTCGGGCATGTCGGCGGCCAGCGAGAACGCGGTGCCGGGCGATGCGCTCTACGGTGTCAAACGCTCCACCGAACGGGCGCAACTCGCGCTCGCCAGCTCAGATCTGTCCAAGGGCCAGCTGTTCCTCGACTTCGCCCGCAACCGCCTCGCCGAGGCGCGCGCGGTCAGCGACGGCGACGGGTTCGCGCGGGCGCTCGACGACATGGACGCCAACACCACCGAGGGCGTCAAGCTGCTCACCACGGCCGCGACGCAGCGGCACGACACGGCCGCGCTTGACGCGATCGACGCGTTCCTCAAGAAGCAGCGCACCGAGGTCGGCACCCTGATCGACGGCACCACGGGGGCGCGCCACAAGCGGGCGCTGACCTCGGTCGAGTTGCTGCTCTCGGTGGAGAAGCGCGGCGACGAGCTGCGCCGCTCGCTCGAGTGCGGCGCCGACGCGTCCACCCGGGCCGACGCCCTGGGCCCGCTCCCGGGTGCCTGCCCGCCAGGCAGCGCTCCGGCCGACGCACCGGCCACCAAGTCGCAGAACGGCGGCTCCGGCGGGGCCACGGACGTGCGGCCGGAGAAGAGCGACCCGAGGCCGGGTTCGTCCGACACGCCCGCACCTGGCTCGGCCGACCGGCCGGCGTCCAGCCCGGCACCCACGTCGCCGACCCCGACGCCGAGCCACGACGGCAACGGCGTCGAAGACCTCGGCGATCTCCTCGGCGGCCTCGTCCCCTGACGGCCTACCACGATCGGGGCGTTCCTCACCTCGGGGAACGCCTCGATCGCTGAAGAGGTGCGTTCGGGCGGATACCCTCGCATGTGGCGGTGACTTGTCGGCGGCGCCGCCGCCGCCGGGCAAATCGGAGGTATCTGCGTGGCATCGGAGCACCGACTGACCATCAGCACCGACGCACACGGCCACACCGCCGGCTGGGCCCAGGCCGAGGTCGAAGCGGCGCTCGAGGTCGACATCGACAAGAGCGCGGCCGCGTTCTTCGACATCGACAACACGATGCTGCAGGGCGCCTCGATCTACTGGATCGCCCGCGGGCTGGCCGCGCGCCGCTACTTCACCACCACCGACCTGGCCCGGTTCGCCTGGCAGCAGGCCCGCTACCGGCTGCTCGCGGCCGAGCACGCGGGCGATATGTCCAACGCCAAGAAGGTCGCTCTGGCGTTCATCGAGGGCTGGCGGGTCGACGACGTCGAACGGCTGACCCAAGAGATCTTCGACGAGCTGATGGCACCCCGGATCTGGTCCGGCACCCGCGCGCTCGCGCAATTGCATCTCGACGCCGGCGAGCGGGTCTGGCTGGTCAGCGCCGCGCCGGTGGAAATCGGCCGGATCATCGCACAGCGGCTCGGGCTGACCGGCGCGATCGGAACGGTGGCCGAGGTGATCGACGGCGCCTACACCGGCCGCCTGGTCGGCGACCTGATGCACGGCCCGGCCAAGGCCGACGCGATCGCCCAGCTCGCCAACGTCGAGGGGCTCGACCTGCGCCGGTGCACCGCCTACAGCGACTCGGTCAACGACCTGCCGATGCTCAACGCGGTCGGCAACGCGGTGGCCGTCAACCCCGACAGCGGCCTGCACCGCACCGCCCGCGAGCGGGGCTGGGACATCCGCGACTTCCGCACCGGCCGCAAGGCGGCCAAGGTCGCGGTGCCGTCGACGCTGGCCGCGGGCCTGGTCGCCGGCGCGATCACCACGGTCCTGGCCGTCCGCCGCCGGCGCCGCGCCGGGTGACCCGGCCGGACACGCAGTCCAGGCCCCCCACCCACAAACCAGACGATGCGGCTTAGCGGCCGAACGGGTCGGGGCGGCGTTCGAGCAGGGTGTGCAGGGTCTGCTGGATCGTCTCGCGGACCTGGTCGGCCAGGTTGAACACCACCAGCGGGTCGTCGGCCTGGTCGGTGAGGTGCGCGGTGGGAATCGGCGCGGAGAATTCGATCAGCCACTTGCTCGGCAGCGGCACCATGCCCAGCGGGCCCAGCCACGGGAACGTCGGCGTCACCGGGAAGTAGGGGATGCCGAGCAGCCGGGCCAGCGGCTTGATGTCGGCGAGCATCGGGTAGATCTCCTCGGCGCCGACGATCGCGGCCGGGACGATCGGGGTGCCGGTGCGCAGCGCCGCCGAGACGAAGCCGCCGCGGCCGAACCGCTGCAGCTTGTAGCGCTGCGCGTATTGCTTGCCGACGCCCTTGAAGCCCTCGGGGAAGACGCCGACGAGCTCGCCGGTGCGCAGCAGCCGCTCGGCGTCGGGGTTGCAGGCGACCGTGCCGCCCGACTTGCGGGCCAACTCCGACACGATCGGCATCCGGAACACCAGGTCGGCGCCGAGCAGCCGGAGGTGCCGGTGTTTGGGGGTGCGGTCGTTGAGGGCGGTGGCCAGCATGACCGCGTCCAGCGCGACGGTGCCGGAGTGGTTGCCGACCACCAGCGCCGGGCCGTCGACCGGCAGGTTCTCCACGCCGAACACCTCGGTGCGGAACCAGTCGCGGTAGAGCAGCCGCAGGAGGGGCAGGAACACCTTGTCGGTGAGATCGGCGTCGAAACCGAATTCGTCGACCTCGTAGTCGCCGGCCAACCGGCGGCGCAGGAACGCCAGCCCCTTGGCGACCCGGTCGTCCCAGACGTCGCCGGGCTGGTCGGCCACCGCGGGCGGCAGCGGCCCGGGCTCGGGCCGGTGCCCGTTGTGCTGGTGACCGGCCGGGCCCGCGCCGTTGGGCGACGGCGGGTCGACGGTGAAGCCACCGCTCGGAATGATCGTCGGGCCGGTGCGGGCCGACCCGTTGGTCTTCTGCGCCGGCGCCCGCCGGACCGCCTTGCGGGTGCTCTTCCGCGGCGGCCGGTCAGCGCGGCCCTGGTCGTCTGTCATTCGTGTGCCTCGCTTCGCTGCGCGCGGCCGGCCCGCGGCTGTGTTACCTGACAGATCCGCGCGCTGAGCTGGCTGTTTCGCTCGCTGCGCTCGCTCATGCCCGTGCCCCGCTTCGCGAGGCGAGGCATGAGCGCGGGCTCACTGAGCTGGCTGTTTCGCTCGCTGGGCTCGCTCATGACTTCTCCTGCACAGTCGCGCGTGCCTGGCGGATCCCGTCGAGGATGGCCCGCTCCGCGTTGGCGAGTTGTTCGCGGCGGAGCACCGCTCCCCCGCGGTGGCCGGCGACGAAGTCGTCGAACGCGTCGGCGGTGGTGCGCGGCGTGTAGTCGAACTCTTGCACCAGCTTGGTGGTGTCGACCACCCGGCCGTGCACGAACAGGTCGACCTGGTCCAGCCCGTAGCCGCTGCGGCCCAGGTTGCGCACCAGGTTGGAGGCCGCGGACAGGCCCGGCTCGAGGACCGGCACCGGTATCCGGCCGGCGCGGCGGATCGCCTGCGAGAGCGAGAGCACACCGGCGCCGGCGACGTTGAAGGTGCCGGGATGGTCGTCGACCACCGACCGGTGCACGATCTCGATCGCGTCGTCGATGTGCAGGAACTGGAGCCGCGGGTCGCGGCCGAGCACGGTCGGCACCACCGGGCGCGCGAAATATCGGGTCAGGGTGGTGTCGGTGGCGGACCCGATGAACGGGGTGAACCGCAGTACGGTCGCGGTGACGTCGGTGCCGGCGGAAGCCCCGGACGTAGCCCTCGATGTCGAGGATGTCGCGGGCGAACCCGCCGCGCGGCACTTCGCGCGGCTCGGTGTCTTCGGTGAACACCGCCGGGTCGCGGAACGACGCACCGTAGGCCGCCGTCGACGAGCGCATCACGAGCTTGCGCAGCAGGGGTGCCTTCTGGCAGGCGGCCAGCAGGTGCATCGTGCCGATGACGTTCTGCTCTTTCATCGCCGCCCGACCCCCGTTCTGCGGGTCGGGCGCGGTGGCCAGCGCCAGGTGCACCACCGCCTCGGCTTCGAGGTCGGCGATCACGGTGCTGGCCGAACCGGCGTCGCCGCGCACCTGCTCGACCCCGTCGAGCAGGTGGGCGAACTCCGGTGGCGGCGCGTGCGGGTCGAGCCCTACGACACGGCCGATGCGGCCGTCGGCGGCAAGCCGAGCGGCCACGTGCGCACCAAGAAACCGGCTGACGCCGGTGACGACAACCGAGCCTGTTGGTCGCGACCTCACGTTGGCCTCCGGTTCGAAACTCAGGAGGGTGCCGCGCGGACGCGCCGTGCCGCAGGTCTAGACGTCAGGTCCGAGCCGGCGGCCCGAACTCAGACCTCAGGCCCGGGACGACGTCACTTACCGAGACGACGACGCTGGACGCGGGTCTTGCGCAGCAGCTTGCGGTGCTTCTTCTTGGCCATACGCTTGCGGCGCTTCTTGACCACCGAGCCCATACGACAGCCCTCTCCCAGTGAACGTGCGACATGCGTCGGACGTCACGGGGACGTGAAGGCCGACGGCCAGCTGACTTCGGATCCGACCTGGCCTGCGGGCGCATTGCACCACAGCGGAGTCAGAATCGCGATCCAGAATACGCGTTGACCGTCACCCCAACCAAAGCGACCCCGACCGCGGGACCCGAAGGCCCCGCGGTCGGCTCCCCAGTCGCTCTTATGCGGACTCTTGGAAGGCGCCGCGCAGGTATTCGTTCACGGCGTGTTCCGGAACCCGGAACGATCGACCGACGCGCACCGCGGTGAGATCACCGGAATGCACCAAGCGGTAGACCGTCATCTTCGACACCCGCATCAGGGTCGCCACTTCAGCGACCGTGAGGAACTTGACCTCCGACAGCCTGTCGGCCTGTGGTGATGCCATGGCTCACCAACCAATCCATCCCCGGCGCGCGCCGTCAACGCGCGTGTAACTAGTACGGTAGCGGTGCCGTTGTTACCGGCGCGATGCCTTCGCCGCTTTGATCATGGTTCGTCAAGCCAACTCACCGGGTTTTCCCGAAATTTACCCCTAAAGTGGACATCTCAGACGGGCCAAAACTCCAAGATCACGCTGCGGCGGCCCGTACGGCGGCCACGCACTGGTCGTTGAGCAGCGACCACGGCTCCCCGAAGACCTGCTGGCTCGCCTCGTCGATCGGCATCCGGTCGTGGGTGAGCACCTTCAGGAAGGCCAGCACGTCGGCCTCGCCGAACCGCTCCGCGAGCTGCCGGACCGCCAGGTATCCGATGCCGTAAGCGCCGGCCACCTCCCAGTCGGCGGTGTTGTCGGCGATCTTGAGATCCTGCAACGGCCCGGCCCAGTTGCGCTCCCGGACCAGTTTGCGCACCTCTTCGATGCCCTCGTAGTTCTGTGGCGACGCGCCGCCCGAGCCGGCGAGTTCGGCGATCCCCTCGACCAGCCACCAGGCCGACGCCGGGAAGCCCGCTGGCGGCATCGTCGAGGCGTGCGTCATCTCGTGCCGCAGCAGGTCGTCGAGGTTGTTGCGCTGCGGCGCGGCCGCGTTGATCACCACGTCGATCTGGCGCCCGCCGACCGGCAGGGCGTAGCCGGCGGTCCACGACGGCCGCTTGCCGCCGAACCAGCGCTTCCACTGCGCCGCACCCGCGTAGAACACCTCGTAGTGCGCCGGTGGCGGCCCGCCCACCGTGTAGCGGTCGGCGACCACCGCGGCCTTCTCCGCCTCGGCCAGCACCGTCTTGAGCTGCCCCCGCAGGGCCGAGGTGGTGGCCACCATGACCCGTTTGCCGGTAGCGACCACCATCGGGTCGACCTCCCAGGGGCGCGGGCCGTCGTAGGTCGACATCGAGGGCTCGACGCCGACCAGCTTCAGCCCGGCCGCGGTGTCCGTCCAGACCGTGCCGTAGGTGATCGTCATGGGTTGGCAGTCGGGCTCGACGAAGCAGTGGTCGACCTCGACCAGCGTCCGCCACTTGTTCGCTCCGACCGACGACGGGATGGCGTCGGCGGTGGACACCCAGCGGGTCACCTTCATGGCCCGCAGCGACCCGAACTGCTCGCGCAGCGCCGCGGTCGCCGGGCTCGCCGGGTCGGCCACCGCGAGGAAACCGGCCCGGTCGCCCTTGAGCAGCGCGGCGCCCTGCGCGGTCAGCGCGTCGCCGATCCGCTCGCGCAGCCATGCGGCGGTGACCCGGGCGTCGTCGCCGGCAACCGGGCTGGGCGCCGGCTCCGCCTTGGCTGCCGGGGTCGCCGTCCAGGCCGGGCGCTCGAGCCCACGGAAGACGAGCACACCCACCGCGACCGGCGCGACACACAGCACGAGCGCGACCACCAGGCCGATGGGGAGCCACAGGGGCCATCGCCGGCGTGGTGCCGGTGCACCCGTTTCCTCAGCCATCCGGGGGAGATTAAGGCCGTCCACCCGATCGAGGGATCAGCTGTTCGGCTGAGTTACTTTCGCGATTTCATCGCGCGGGCGAAGAACAGCAGGTTGGCCGGGCGCTCGGCGAGGCGGCGCATCATGTAGCCGTACCAGTCGTCGCCGTAGGGCACGTAGACCCGCACGGTGTAGCCCTCCGCGGCCAGCCGGTGCTGCTCGTCGGGGCGCACCCCGTGCAGGAGCTGGAACTCGAACGCGTCGGGCGCCCGGTCGAACCAGCGGGCCCGGTCTTCGCCGATCGCGATCAGCCGCGGGTCGTGGGTGGCCAGCATCGGGTAGCCCTCGCCCGACATCAGGATGTTCATGCAGCGCACGTAGGACTTGTCGACCTCGACCGCCGACTGGAACGCCACCGACTCGGGCTCCTTGTAGGCGCCCTTGCAGAGCCGCACCCGGGAGCCCAGCCCGGCCAACTCGCGACAGTCGGCCTCAGTGCGGCGCAGGTAGGCCTGCAGCACGGCACCGGTGCCCGGGTAGTCCAGCCGCAGCTTCGCGAGGATCTCCAACGTGGAGTCGGTCGTGGTGTGGTCCTCCATGTCGAGGGTCACCGTCGTGCCGGCGTCCGCCGCCGCGGCGCAGATCTGCCGCGCCAGGTCGTAGGAGAGTTGCTCGTCGAACTTCTGGCCGAGGGCCGAGAGCTTGACGCTGACCTCGGCCGCGGGGGTCAGCCCGGCCCCGGAGAGGGCGGTCAGCAGCGCGAGGTATTCGGCTTTGATCCCGGTCGCCTGCTCGGGAGTGACGGTGTCTTCGCCGAGGTGGTCGAGGGTGACCCGGAGGCCGTCGCCGACCAGGTCGCGGGTGGCGTGCAGGGCGTCATCGGCCGTGGTGCCGGCGATGAACCGGTGGACGACATCGCGGGTCAGCGGAGCCGTCTCGACGAGCCGCTCGACCCGGGATGACCGGGAGGCGGCAAGGATGACCGATCGGAGCATGACGGCAGCGTAACGCCCACGGACGCGTGCTTCTCGGCGAGCAGCAGAGCCCACCATGATCGCTTAGCGGAGTGGCCCCGTCGCAGAGTGACCCGACGGACGAGGCACCCGGGTTCCGCGTCGTCTACGGTTGTCGGGTGAACTTCGATGCGTACGCGCGCACCGCCGTTGACCTGGTCAACGCCCCCATGGAGGGGATCGACGACCTGCGGGCCGTTTTCACCTCTGACAACGTCTGGATGCGCGACGAGGTCACCGAGCGTGATGTGGCGGCGTTCCGGCGTGCTCAGAAGCGGCTGCGCGACGTCTTCCTGCTCGGCAGCGCCGGTCGCGACACCGAGGCCGTCAACGAGATCAACACGCTACTCAAGGACCATCCGGTCCAGCCGCGGATCTCCGGCCACGACGCCAGCGACTGGCATATGCACGTCACCAGCCGCGGCGCGTCGGCGACCTCCGAATACCTCGCCGCCGCTGTCTGGGGCCTGGCCGTCTGGCTGACCACCCACGGCAGTGCCCGGTTCGGCGTCTGCGCCGACGACCGGTGCGGCAACGTCTACTTGGACACCTCGTCCAACAACTGCCGGCGGTTCTGCT
>Ga0193743_1002309_pt1 | contig 13609 bp, 15 predicted proteins | sample L2c2metaG_FD_143038 | JGI IMG/M metagenome (GOLD analysis project Ga0193743, IMG submission 143038) | Soil microbial communities from a riparian zone of the East river system, Colorado, United States - L2c2 | ecosystem: Environmental > Terrestrial > Soil > Riparian zone | place: USA: East River... | reverse complement strand
CTTATAATAAGTGTGTAATTCTACTACAATGAAGGATCATTTACTGAGAAATACCTTAGGCCTGAAAAGTTTGAGCAAGTCAATACAACTCATAATTATCATGTATCTCGCATTCGAATCCGTTCAGAACACTGCATGGGTTATTTAAAGGGAAGATGGTCTTCACTGCGAGGGTTATGATTGTGAATTGATGATGAAGATGCTCACATGTTCGCAACACTCTGGATTGCCAGCTGTATTCACCTTCACAACTTTGCAATTGGTCACGAGAAACAGGACAACCCAGAGGCAGACTCATTTTATATAGAAGGTCAACAATATTTACAAAGGGAGAGGGAACAAGAGAATCTATGGAGGGAGGAGCAAAGGGTAAGGCTTCAACAAGAGGAAGTAGATTATGAACCAGCAGAGAACATTGAACTACTTGAAGGGAAGATTAGATGAGAAGAACTTAAAAAGGCATTATTTAATTATTTAGATGACATTTAAAAAAAAAATTAGTGAAAAATCTGGAATCCAAAATATAAGGAGCAAAAATGAAAAGTGAAGGGTATTAATTGTGTCGGTGGGATTACCAAGTCTGTGGGTAATTATTATCACCTGCAGGAGCCTGTGGATAGGCAACATTTGCATTCTGAGTCCAGAGCTGAGCAAGAAGGATCTGCTTGTCCATCATCTGGAGCTCGTGTTGATGCTGACATTCTTGCTCCTTGTGTTTTAACTTCTGAATATTGAGCTCTGTGTCAAGGCACTGACGTTTGGTTTCAGCTCAAAGGCGTTCAGATTCAAGGTGTGATTTGGTATACACAGTGGTTAACTCCTGAACCTGCTGGAAAGGATCCTTCCGCTTTCGGGACATGCTCGAGGGGGGGTCCAAAGACGATGATGAAGATGACTTGGAAATCGGAGAGGCAGCAACTGGACCAGTATGAGCAACCATCTCCATTACAGAGCCTGATGAAGCATATATGTCATCATCAAGTCCAGGTTGTGACTCAGACTTGTTATGTACATCCACAAACGAAGCATCAAGAGCAGCATGATCCCAATCAGGAGAAGATTGACGAATAACATCTTTTTGAGTGGTGAGAACACTTGTGTCGAGGGGGGTAGCAGAGTTGGCAAGAGCAGAGGTATCATAGACAGGGCTGCCATGAAGAAGGGCGTGCATTGTTTTGTACCAAGGGAATTTGAATTTCATCTTATCTTCAGTACAACATTAGTTTAAAATAATAAAAGAAATATAAAAATGTTACCTCAAACATTGTAAATGGGAGTACCGCTGATGATTTCAATGGTGCGGTCCTCGAGAACGAGCCCATGCCCTGTCTGTCCCAGGTCCCGGTGATACGCAGCATACTTTTTCTTCAAACTTTCATTTAAAATCAGCATTGTAAGGAAGAAGGGTAAGAGAAATTATGCACGTCCTGATTAAAATCAGCATTGTAAGGAAGAAGGGTAAGAGAAATTATGCACGTCCTGATACGGTTCGAGACAGCCTTCCCAAGTTTATCAGCAGGCAATGTCGAGTGAGGAAAGAGTGTTCCCCCAATATCATGGCTAGTCTGCGCCATGGTGCTACCACCGCTGGTGACACCAGGTACATCACCTCCTTTGAAGCCGAAGGCCTTGCGGTAGCGAATCCTCTCTTCAATAATAACAAGCAGCTGAGTGGTGTCACCAGGATTTTTGAGCCAACTGCAAAATACGTTAGAGATACCTATTGGATATAAAAAGCAGAGGACGTACTTGATACCATCACCAGAGGAGTCTCCATTTTCCTTGTCTGACTTGTTAAACCCTTCATCTACACCATTTTCTTCTGCAGCAGCTTCCTTTTCTGTTGTTTTAGAAGCCGATGTTGTTGATTCTTTCTTGTTTTTTCTAGCCTTGGAGCTGGCAAGCTTAGCTTTTTCTACAAGAAGCTGGGCCTGGTATAAAGACATAGGTGAGGGAGGAGGGGAATCAGCCATTAGGTAGAGTAAATTATACGAGAGCTAAGTAATAAAAGGCAGTAGAGACGCGACTCGCACTGCTGTTGAGAAATGTGCGTCGCATCGCTGTGTATCAGGCTGGCATTCTCCGAATATATTCAATCGCTGACATAAAATTGGAGGAAACAAATTTTTGAAGGGCTACTTTGAAGATGCTGCTTCACTCAGATTGATGAAAAAATGAAGCATGTGAATAAAAAATGAAAATGAAGCAGCAGTTTCAAAACCGCGGTTATGCCAACTTTGAATTCCCCTAATGGAACACTGGTGGAAACTTGGCATAGGATATGACTCGGGACACTGTTGGAATATTCCAGAATGTTTTGATCTGATTGCATCAGTATGTAATAAGATAAGCATAGTGAATATTGACCAGTGGCAGAACTCTCTCATAGATAAGGCTATTCTTGTAGTTTAGCACTGCCTTGTTAGATTGTGTTAGGGGACACTCCGCTTCATCCAACGTTTCCTCTGATATTGCTCCGTCACCTCTGTATATTCCCCCTCATCATCGCTAGCCCAAGATGGAGTTCACTCGCAGCTCCGATACCGGAGTCCAACGGTCACGTGACGTAGCATTCCTATCACCTTTTCACCATTCCCCATCTTTTTCATCATTTCATTGTTTTCCATCATTTTACTATTTCAACTCCAATTTTTGGTATATAGACATGCATCCCACCTTAGCAGGGCCCTATCCTTTTCTTTTAGGATCCCCTGCTAGGTGTGCTTCCTGTTGTATTTATGTTTATAGGATCCCCTGCTAGATCTCGACTAAGTCGTTCTGCAGTTGCCCTAACATCAGAAAAGGATCTCCCAGAGGACTGATCCCAGCAGATAGCTGGTCCACCATAGTCATCTTTCGCAGTTCCGATTTGGACTCTGCTGACTCCGTGTACTCCTCCACTTGTGATCCCTCCTCAGCACTACCCGAAACTGTAATCTCCGACAAGGATCCGTTGCACTCCATGGAAGGCGAACGACTTGCGACCCTGGAGCAAGCCCTTGCTGAATTACAGGCAAAGGATGCAAACACCCAACACAAGTTAGACATCCTTATTTCCCATATTCCACAGTCTGAAAATCCGATCCCATCTACACAAATCGCATCAGTCATTCCGAAGGCCCACGGCTTAAAACCAGCCCTTCCATCGGAGTTTGACGGAGACCGCACCAAAGGAATGGTGTTCCTTAATTCCTGCCAGGTCTATATCCGTCTCTGTTCAAACTCCTTTACAGACAAACAAGCCAAAATTGTCTAGGCCATGTCATACATGAAGGCAGGATGAGCAGCTAAGTGGTTCGCTCACGTATTCTGATGGGAGGAGCAACCGGAAAATGTCGGCTACCATAAATTCGTCGATTGGGAAGACTTCTGAGACAAGTTCAAAAGGGAGTTTTGTCCGGTCTATGCAGACTTGGTGGCCATCAACCAATTGGAATCCACAGCCTATTTCCAAATGAGTCGCTCTGTGGATGAATACATACCTCGATGAATTCCAACAGTGATAGGAATGCTACGTCATGTGATCATCAAACTCCGGTATCGGAGCCACGAGTGCACTCCGTCTTGGACTAGCAACAATGAGGAGGAATATACAGAGGTGACAGAGAAATATTGGAGGAGACGTCGGACAAAGCGGAGCATCCCCTAACACATCCAAAGAGACAATTCTGAGATATGAAGCCTTTCCAATTTCAAGAGGAAGCACATTCATTGGCAGGAGGTGCACTGTGAATGTGACTACCATCCAATGCCCCAATTCCATCCTTGAAATATGGGAAGAATTTGGGGTTACAACATATCTCAGGTGGAATGGGATCACCAGCTTTCGGTAGACAGACATATTTTGTGTAGAAAGGATAATATGAGAAGATGAAAAGCATGTGTCAAAAATAACTAGGAATTATGATAACATCATGTTAATATGGTTGATCCATCTTGATAATAGAGCTGCTCACCGTGATATTGTTTCATTTGATTGCTGGAAGCGCTCCCCAACATGTCTGATCATCAACCCAGTGACTGAGATATTGCAAGCTGCTCCTCAAGTGATACATACTTTGACCTATCATGGCCTAGCTGCCAACGCTCTTGAATCAATTCCAGGAATACATGACAATGGACCCCTATCTCACAACAGATGTACTCAGGGTGGCCATCCAGTAGTTCTGTCACCCAGCCCTCACCAGTGAGGATTGATGTATGGTAAGGCTCCTGCTCTGTAAGTGACAGCAGTAAACTAGAAGTACCAGTGAGTATAATTGTGATGAAAAGTGTGATATATTGGTGAAGACATCACATAGATAGTAGCCATGTTGCTTGGTATTCATCATCATCCATGGTAGCTAGGTAGATGGTGGGTAGATGGTTGATTAATAACGGCACACATTCTCACATGCACAAAATTTGTCCCACACAATCAGAAACACTCTGGTCCAGATCCGGACAAAAAATTTGATTTTTCAAAAATTGGCCGGAAGCCAGTCCAGACAGAAGGTGGTCAAAAACCGAAACTAGCCGAAACCGGAGTCTGGACAAGCTCAATGAAGGGTACATATACCCTCAGGTAGCCATCCGGACAAAGGTGCGTTAGCTGAGTTGTCAGCCGTCGGTAAAATTGTACCCAAGTCAATCCGTGAAGGCGATTGTTCAAGCCACCTTTTACGTACTTACTCAATAAGCTGAGATAACCCCCTGTAATGTACGAAAATATATTTGTCTTTATTTTATTTTTTGCTATCATTTCCTGAGCATTGCCCCTTCCCAACCCGTCCCAACCCTGTCTCAACCATCGCTTACCAAGTCCCAGTTTGGCAAACTTCTCTCTTATTATGGTCACTCCATCGAACTTACACCAGAGGATGTCGATCGTTATCGAGCGTTGCGGGATGGTCAAAAGGAGCTTACAGCTGCGATAAAACTCTCAAAAAACGAGGTGGTGGGGGCGAAGATTTAGATTTTGACGAGTAGACTTACGTATTGCTACATTTTCATCATCTAAAGGTTGTTTTCTAGTGTCATTTTTGTCATTTCTGAGCTCTCTAGGGCTCTGTGCGTTTCCGCCGACCTGGGCCATTTATTTAGGCCCTGGAATGGCCAGATCTGCTCATCCGGACAGATTTTGGGCAGAAAATACCCAGATCCGACAACCCGGACAAAATTCCAAATTTTGAGGGTATGCCGGGTACAATCCGGACGAAATTCACAAATGGCGTCCGGACAAAACACCCATTTTCGGGATCAGAGCGTTTCTGATATAGACCGGGCTCCTCTATGCTGCATATTGAATCGAACGAGGAGGGTGTTGGCCGCAACACTCAGGGAACCTTGAATTCCCTCTTTCTCACGCTCTTTGTACTTGGTATCCAAAACGGGAAAACACGAGAATCAACGGAAAACCCTACCGCTTACCCGGATATGTGGATAAGCGTGGCTCCACTCAGCCATACTCGAGTGCTCTCCCAGATCGTCCATGTGGATGCCTATGACACATCATACTCTTACCTCGGTCTTCCGATTCAGCAGACACAACCCATGATTCATGTTATCAATTATCGACTTCTTGTATTCCGAAGTATATCGATATCGTTGTCCAGAGGTCCATCCTGAAATTTACTTTAATTTCAAGATCCAACCAGGTCAGTATTCAAAAATATACTACACATAATAGTGAAACTCACACCGGCTTTTTTCAGTCATTTTTCAACTTACTTCTGGTTCCATTTCTGGAGCAAAACACGGCCCGCACCCGCCCATCCACTCCCGAAATTAGCCACATCCCATATGACTGAAGGACTATTTTTTATTCGCCAGATTATAATTGCAAAACCTCAGAATGTAAATAAGATATAAGGCGGCCAACTTTCTCCAGTGCGTTTCATTAATCGCCAGCCGACGTCATGCTGTCGATACGAGCCATACTCGCTGCGGTGGCAGCAACAGTGCTTTACACCTCCGGGACAAATGGCACACGACAATTCACGAAAAAGGAACTTGTTGATCGACAACTAGAAGCCGCCAAACGATGGTATTCAAATCCACCTCTGGTACGCCAAACCAACATCAACACAGTCCAGAATATCACATTTTCGAACCCTAAAGCATCAGGTTCGTTCCTCTTACCTCCAAGGACCCATATGAATCCTACCTTGCAGAGGATATTCATCGCGTTAACGTTGTCTTGTTGCAGATTTTTTTGTGGATGGGACCAGCATCCCCGACGTGGACTTTGATGTTGGACCCAGCTGGGCTGGACTTTTACCAATCAGTGGCAACGCAAATGAAACACGACAGGTACGCATTTCACATAAATTTAGAAATTTATTATCTCTGAGGAATCACAAATAGCTATTCTTCTGGTTTTTCCCTCCTGGTCCGCAAGGGTCAAAGGATGATCTGATTTTCTGGTAAGGAATACTTTCTTTTGGCTTTGTTTATTTGTTCATTTCATAACGCCCATAAATAGGACCAATGGAGGACCAGGGTGTTCTTCACTTGAAGGATTCCTTCAAGAGAACGGGGTGAATAATACCTGGATTATCTCTTCTAGCCAACCTTATCCTTATCATCATTTTATAGCCTATTTCCTGGAGCCTTGGACAAGCAAAACCTACCCCAAATGAATTTAGCTGGACCAATCTTTCCAGTGTGTTATGGGTAGAACAACCGGTTGGCACTGGTTTCTCTCAAGGAGTACCGAATGCCAGGAACGAGGAGGATGTAGCCGCTCAATTAGTAGGGTTTTTCCAGCAATTTTTGGAAGTTTTCTCCGAATTGAAGGGCAAGAAATTCTATCTTACTGGAGAAAGCGTAAGCCTTTCAAATATTTCTTCCGAGAAAAATCTCAAAATGATGTTGAATGAAGTATGCAGGAACATATGTGCCTTGTAAGTAACAAAGATTTATAAGATAATACCAAATTCACGCCCCTTCGTTATGATAGATATTGCCAATCATATCCATGAACACCCAGGTGCATTGGACCTCGATTTGCAGGGAATATGGATAGCCGACCGTGCGTAATCGGATGGTTTTTTCCTCAGCCTGCTTTTTACCTAATTTATGGATGATATTTCAGCTTCTCTTTCTTGGGATGTGGTTCAAGAGCAAATCCCCGCGCTAACTTTCGTGAATAAATATCGAAATGTGTTCTCGTTCAAGTAAGTGCCGTTCTCTTCCACTTGAGATAAAGAGCTAAAAAGGCCATTCTCCAGTCAATCATTTATGGCACAACTTGAAAAGGTCTCCGCAGACTGCCATTATACAGGTTATATGGAAAAATTCTTGACTTATCCACCAACTACTGTTTTCCCTCTTCCGGGGAATTCGACATTCGCAGACCATGGCTGTGATATATGGGACCTCATCTTCAGTGCCGCTCTCATCGTCAATCCAGCGTTCAATATCTACCGCGTCTTTGATACGTTCCCCATCCTGTGGAACGTTCTTGGTTTTCCGTGAGTACAATTGAGACAGTATGAACCCATCTTTTTTCTTACAATTTTATAGCGGTTCAGTACAGTCACCACTCTACTTCAATCGAACTGAAGTCAAAGAGGCGATTCATGCGCCTTTGGGTGTAGACTGGGAGGAATGTTCAGAAATCAGGGTTTTCCCTCAGAGGGACGGAAGTCTACCACCCGTGTTCAGCGTATTGCCCAGCGTCATCGAGAAAAATAAAAGGACTGTCATCGTCCATGGATTGGCGGACTTCATTCTCATTGCAGAAGGGTACGTTCATAATTTTTCTTCTTTGGAGGATTGATCTTATTTTATTTTATCCTTGCAATGTCCTAGTACGAGAATCGTGATCCAAAAGTACGTTCTTTCATCGTGCTATACAAACTTTCGTTGATTGTGATATGATCTGTAGCATGACATGGAATGGCCTGCAAGGATTCCAGACACCGATTGCAAACGACAGCTTCATAGTTGATGGCGTCGGTGCCCTTGGAACAACCCATACCGAGCGTGGTCTAACATATTTCGAAGTCGAACTTAGTGGTCATATGTACGTCACATCGTTTTATGATACAGGTCCCTGATTCCTCTAATCACACATATTTCTTTTTTCGGCAGGGTGCCTCAATTTTCACCTGTTGTAAGTCCTCCAGTTCAGATGAGTGAAGTGATACAACTAACATTTTTCACAGGCTGCCTTCCAGACCATGCAATATCTAATGGGGTTCAGGGCGACTCCTTGAATTCTTTTTTATTGTACCTTCCGTTTAGCGAGACAATATATCGACATATGCACATTTTTCCCATTTGAGAACTTCCCCGCAGTCCTTCACTCCTTGAACGTAAAAGCGAACTTTTGTAGCTGAATTCGCCACGAACGGTAAATTTTCTGGTAAAATGTCAAAGCCATTGCGCTGCCCATCTGAGCCAGAGGTGCCAATCCATACGGCCTTATCGACTTTTCCAACATTCCACTCGTCGGTGAAAGGCTGAGCATATATGTTGAAATAAAGGAAAGATGGGAACCAATTAATCGTGGGCTGGAGGTTCCATGCTGAAAGGGGATCGTCTGGATACTTTACGGCGATTTTAGTGATGGCAGGAAGAGACGTTGCCACCTCCCAAGACAGTGTGCCAAGAAGGGGGGCGGTCGGTCGATTACTGACAGGAGTTCGGATGAAGTCTGCCCAGAGAACGAGTGGATCCTCTTCAGTGTATGATGGTAGGAGGTAGGGAATTACATTCAGTTGCCCGAGAAGAAGAGATAACTGGGCCGATTCGATTGGATCTTCTGAAACGATTGCGATGACGAGTCCAATCGTCACCGCTCCGGATGAAGATGATTGTACAGCGTTTCGAGAGAGGTTAAATTGAATAGTCAATTTGGTCCACCCTCCGGCAAGTTCTATATTCGAGCTCGACGTTATATTGCAAACGAGATCGTCCTGAAATCCTGGTAGTGATTTAAAAGAAAGTGCAAATTCCGTTTCGAGATCTCGGTTAGTATTGTGTTCTAGTTTATAAATGGTGTGTGCTTCATACAATCTTTCAGCGGTGAGATGTAGAGATTGAATAGGAAGCCATAAGGCGCGATACGCCGCAGTTTCGTCCTCTGAACCAGGGCAAGAGATGGAGAGTCGAATGGAATTGCCCCCATTCCATGCATCGTCCAAGCAAAAACTAGAGAGAGCTTTCGGAATTTCATCTTCGCGATCGTCGTCCCAATATAGCTTAGGACAAGGCCAAATCATGTCACCGACACTCGTTTGTTTATCCACATCAGTCCAGCCATTCTGGCTTTGAAAGACTTTCACCCCTTCTACGAACCAAGCTGTGCCAGTCCCGGGGCAAAAGGTCGTATGGAATGATATCTGAGATGGTTCTGGTGGTGCATGTCGGGGAAAGAATGAGGCGATAGAAAGAAACGGTCCGTGCAGACACTTCGGCTGACCTAGCGTCTGAGGTACTTCCGGAACTTTCACTGTACCAGAAACAGGTCCTACCCATAATTTGCTCTCGTACGCCCACCATTTTTCCCATGTCCAGCCAGGTTCATCTTGCTCACTCTCCCATGTCCATGCCTGGCCGAAGAGCGCTACACTTAGTCCCAGAGACTCCGGTGAAATATGAGAGATAGCTTTGTAACATCCGAAACCACCCCCTCCGTGCGATCCACGACCCCAAACGTCCACTCCCATGTATATGTCTTTCATGGACTTTGGGGACACCTGGGTTTGGGTTGTTTGGGTATTGCCGGTGAGTCCAATGTCGAGGCTTAAAAAATACTGAGAAGTGAGTGCCGGAAAGTCAGGAGGCCACTGTTAAACATGAAGTAGGTTAGTCAAAGGTTCCACAGATGTTACTAAAGGAACCTTACAGCATAATTGGAGAAGAAACTAGTTGACGATAGGAAGAAAGGGAGGTTGTAGCTATTTAGTCGATTCTGCCATGCAAGTCTCCCATCCAAGATCACGCTATCATACCTAAATAAAATCGAGTTACTTTGGATTCCGGTGAAGGGTAAGATTGTGACGAACCAATGTGTCTCGCCGTGTGGTCCAACCCTGGCTAGTATTTCTGACTGTAAGAGAGTGATCCAAGCTGCCAGAGCTCGTGTCTGCTCAATGCCACCAATGAAGGGACACTCAAAATTGAGCAGATAGCCGTCAAATCCACGTTCGCGAGCAAGTTCGGCGAGCACTCTGGCGTAATGAGGAGAAAGAGGAAGAGTCAGTGAGGACGTCGCTTGATGTACTTGGCCGGTCTTCGAAAGAGGCATCTTGCCGACCACGAGACGAAGGCAATCGTCTTGCCCTTCCGTCTCAAATATCCTGGGCCGGATCGTTGAGTTCGGATCGCTGGAGAAAATGTTTATGACTTTACTAACAAAGTTCCAAGCATCTTAACCCCTTGCCGATGTGCAGCAGAGACCCATCCTGCAGGTGGTACTGTAACTCGCTGGTGTGAAAAGCTGAAGAAATGTTAAAATTTCAATGGCTTAATAATGATTTGAAGAAGACTTACTAAACGAATACATCGCATGATGACCAGAAATTAAAGGTGTAGGATCGTGCGAAGAGACTCTCAGTGTACCCTCCCTGCCAAAATATAAGTTGAAGGGGAGGCTCCTTTTTAGCGTCGTTTCCATTTGATCCTGTCCTTGCACACCTTATAGTCATGGCAGACCTTGAATATGGTTAGATATCTTTCAGATAGTACATTACTTAGATTACCAAAAGCTTTCCTCTATTCTCCAAGGTGGAGGTAGATTCCCTTGGTTTAAATTTCAATATGCCATCATAACGATTACCAGCTTGCCCAGGAGTCCATTTATCAAGCTCCAGCAAAGATTTGAAGTACAATGGTTGTACAGAGGGTGGTTCTGAGTCCCCGAGAATAGGCATTTTCGAAAGATATCAGGATCGATATCGGCGTTAACGAGATTTGATAAAGAGGGCTCGGCTTAATATCGGCAGAGATTAACATTTGACCGGAGATGATCTGGGTTTAAAATCTAGAATATCAATATACGATGCAAAGGGTCTCCATGGAACCGTATGTCCCAAATTCGTCAACCATCCTCTTCTCGAACTCTGAAACCGCCTTCGTGTCGGCGTTAACGAGAGTTGATAAAGAGGGCTCGGCTTAATATCGGCAGAGATTAACATTTGACCGGAGATGATCTGGGTTTAAATTCTAGATAATATCAATATACGATGGAAAAGGTCTCCATGGAACCGTATGTCCCAAATTCGTCAACCATCCTCTTCTCGAACTCTGAAACCGCCTTCGACTCCTGTGAAGTCGAAGGCGTCCGCTGGGAGTACCCCTGTCAGAGCTAGAACTCAATCAGGTGTACGATCTGCCACGCCTGTAAAGCTGAAAGCTCCAGAGGTTGCGGTTCCTCCAACGCCCAGTGCTCCTCTGAGCATAAAGGAGGTCATTGCATTAAAAAGGGCCGAAGCCAAAAAAGCAAAGTCAGGAGCCGGCAACGGCTCATTAGATAGTTTCGCGAGTCTCGAAGATGCTCTACCAGATGCGCCAAGTAAGCAAGAAGAAGACGATATTCTAGGAAGACTACCTGTACGTGAGACTATCGAAAGAGCAAGGAACACAGGTGAGAACAGGCCTTTTATTTTTGTGTCGTGCTGAACTCAACAACAAAGGATACTACTGAAAGGTTCCCTCAACCTTGCTACTCGCTCTTTACCTTGTCTACCGTCTGCCCTTTTCGAAATACATCTTCTGCCCTTTTCGAAATACATCTGGGGGTGACCCCAGATCCTCTTCGGTCTGTTCCTCATGAACCGGCCTTACCTCCTTCTGAACCCCCCAAAGCTGCCTTGCGCAGAGGCAATCGCGACCAACCTTCCTGGTTCGAAGCTCAAGATCTCACGGTACTTAAAGGTTGGAACAACGAGATCGAGGAAATTCAGCATGAAATTTCGATGTTTGGCTCGCTCAAAACCGTAGATGTGAGTCAATTTGTATTATTTATGCTCAGATCCGTATTCTGACATGTACCTTAGTTACATAAAAATAAGTTGGCTGCTCTGCCAAAGACATTTGCGGACTTGACAGCTCTGACTGTCCTAGATTTATCCCACAACAGTCTTACGGCTCTTCCAGACAATTTGTTTGCTCTTCCAGAGTTGACGACGCTCAACCTTTCTCACAATTTGCTTCCCGGCCTTCCCTTCAACGCGCCGTTCGCAACTGGTGACGGGCGTTCACGGTCAAATCAGTATACTAGTGGGATTTTTTTTACGCCAGCCGTTGCACGCGCCAGTACACCGCTACCCCATCTTGTGGTTCTGGATGTTTCGTACAATCGAGTTTCTGCCAGTGCAATTGACGAGGCCATCCCCGTTTCGTTGACCAAAATCGATTTTTCTGGTAATCCTCTCGGCCCTTCGCAGTCACTCTTGCGTAACTTGGCCTCGCTGAAGAGATTGAAAGAACTTAAGTTCGAAAAATCTGAGATTGGCGATGATTCTTTCCCGTCAACACTGTTTTCCACTGCGCCTTTCCCAAATCTACGACAATTGGACATTTCAGAAACCCAAGTAACCCTGGAGACCGTGAAAGCTGCTCTGAAGTTGGTAAAACAAGAACTTAACTTTGATTTCACCACAGAAGACCCCCCGGACGGCGTCGCACGAGTCCTTGTTGGCAAACGTATTATCAAGGAGCCATGGGAGTTAGAACTCGAACGACGTGCGAAGGCTAGAGTAATGCATACTACGCCATTCACCGATGATTGGGCAACACCAGCTCCTCCCCAGCGCTCAAACGACCAAGCCTCTGCCACTAATCCAGTGCCTATATCGAAAACCACTGCTAAGCCAGTAGTAGAGCCAGTTGTAGAAGTGGTCAAAGCACGAAACAAACCTTCCACTGAAGTTGTTAAGGAAGCATGGGAGATCGAAGCAGAACAAGGCCTCCTAACAGAAGGCGGAAGACGACGGGCACGAGCAGCGGCAGCAGCAGCTCAGTCGCAAAATCGTGCTAAGATTGGCCTGGGAATGCCTCCCTCCGCTAATTCTCCGTCCCCCCCGCCTTCGAACTCAGGATCAGGGTTAAGTAACCCACAATATTTCACATCATCTACCCAGACGCTGCGACTACCTCCTTCTGTACCTCCTGCTAAATCAGCAGGACACTCGCGTGCCTTTTCATTAGCTGCTCCTACACCATCAGCATTTTCTTTAGGAGCCTCTCGAACGGGTGATATTTCTGTTCCTGTGCCTACTCTTCCATTGTCCTTCATCATCACCCAACCATTTGCACAGACCCTGCGTGTTCTCATCCTTGCCAATCGTCGAATGGATAGGTCATTTGACCTTCCTAGCTCTCTAAGCAGCATAAGTGGGTTTTTACCCTGCTTGGAAGAGCTTGACTTGGAAGGCTGCAATCTGACTGATCTTGTCACCGCCGTTTATCCCGACTCGAGTTCGGGAGCAACTACTCCTCCACGATCGACTGAGCTCATTTTACCGACTCTGGCAAAACTTTTCCCGAGTTTACAAACACTCAATTTGTCCTATAATGGTCTCACGAATGCATCACTCACTTCTGAAGCTTTGTCGACTCTGATCCTTACGTCTCCTCATCGGAAAGGGCTTCGTCATCTTCGACTTAGAGGTAACAA
>Ga0193743_1002308_pt1 | contig 13613 bp, 11 predicted proteins | sample L2c2metaG_FD_143038 | JGI IMG/M metagenome (GOLD analysis project Ga0193743, IMG submission 143038) | Soil microbial communities from a riparian zone of the East river system, Colorado, United States - L2c2 | ecosystem: Environmental > Terrestrial > Soil > Riparian zone | place: USA: East River... | reverse complement strand
GTCAAGCGCCTGTTCCGCGAGGGCTTCATCACGGCGGTGCGGGCCATCCTCGACCCGCGCAAGATCGGCCGGGGGACACTGGTCTTCATCGAGGTCCGGCTCGACCACACGGCGCCGCAGGTGTTCGACCGCTTCGCCGAGGCCGTGGCGAAGGCGCCGGAGATCCTGGAATGCCACATGGTGGTCGGCGGCTTCGACTATCTGGTCAAGGCGCGGATCGCCGACATGGCGCTGTTCCAGGAGTTCCTGCAGCGGGTGATCCTGCCGCTGCCGGGCGTCCGCGAGACCCACACCTATGCCTCGATCGCCGATGTGAAGCCGGCCGCGCTGCTGCCGGTCTAGCGGCCTGGTCCCGACAGCTGGGCCTCGACGAAGTCGGCGAAGGCCCGGGCCTTGGCGCTGGCCTGCCGCCCGGTCGGGAACACCGCCCACAGGTCGAGGGGCGGCAGCGACCAGTCCTGCATCACCGTCGCCACGGCGCCGGAGGCCAGCTCCGGCGCGAACATCCATTCCGAGGCGACAGCCAACCCCAGCCCGCCCAGCACCCCCTCCCGCACGCCCTCCGCGGCGTTGGCGCGCAGGCGGCCGCGCAGGGTGACGGAGCGTTCGACGCTGCCCCGCCGGAAGGTCCAGGCCGCGCCGGCCCCGGGCTGGTCGTGGATCACGGCCTGGTGCGCGGCGAGGTCGGCGGGGGCCCGCGGCACGCCGGCCGCCTTGAAATAGCCGGGGGTGCCGATCACGCAGCGCCGGCACTGCCCGATCCGCCGCGCCGTCAGCGTGGAATCATCCAGCCGGCCCATGCGCAGCGCCAGGTCCACCCCGGCCTCGATCATGTCGATGTGGCGGTCGTCGAGGATGACGTCGACATCGAGGGCCGGGTGCGCCGCCAGGAACAGCGACAGCCGCGGGATCACGTGCAGCCGGGCGAAGGTCACGGCGCCGCAGACGCGCAGCCGGCCCGACAGCGTCGCAGCGGCGCCGCGTGCCGCGTGCTCCGCCTCGTCAGCCTCCTCGATCGCTCGCTTGGCGCGCTGGTAGAAGGTCTGGCCGGCCTCGGTCGGCGTCAGCCGGTGGGTCGAGCGCAGCAGCAGCCGCACGCCCAGCCGGTCCTCCAGCTGCGCGATGGTCTTGGACACGGCCGGCTGGCCGATGCGCAGCTGCCGGGCCGCGCCCGAGAACGAGCCGGCATCGACGACGCGGACAAAGGCTTCCATGGCGGCCAGTCGGTTCATGCTCATTCCTTCCGGGAATAAAGCCTATCACCCCAGCAGGACTTCCGCAGCCGGTCGGGAATGAGCATCAAGCAGCCTTACACAGAGGATGCTTATCATGCAGTCGGAACGGTTTGACGCCCTGGTGCTCGGCAGCGGGCAGGGCGGCAAGTTGCTGGCCTGGCATCTCGCGCGCTCCGGCCAGCGCGTCGCGGTGGTCGAGCGGCGTTGGGTCGGCGGCTCCTGCCCCGCCGTCGCCTGCCTGCCCAGCAAGAACGAGATGTGGAGTGCGCGGGTGGCGCATCTGGCGCAGCACGCGGCCCAGTTCGGCACCATCACCGGCCCGGTCGCGACCGACATGGCCAAGGTCCGCCAGCGCAAGCGCGACATGGTCGAGCGCGAGATCGCCTTTCATCTGAACGCCTACGAGACCAGCGGCGCCGAGCTGATCATGGGGTCGGGGCGCCTGGTGGCGGCGAAGACGGTCGAGGTGCAGCTGAACGACGGCGGCACGCGCCTGCTGGCGGCCGACCGGGTGTTCCTCAATCTCGGCAGCCATGCGCTGATCCCCGCCGTGCCGGGGCTCGAGGCCGCCGGGCCGCTGACCCATATCGAGGCGCTGGAGCTCGACCGCCTGCCGCCGCATCTGATCGTGCTCGGCGGCGGCTATGTCGGCCTCGAAATGGCCCAGGCCTATCGCCGCTTCGGCAGCCAGGTGACGGTGGTCGAATCGGGGCCGCAGCTGATGAGCCGCGAGGACGCCGACGTCGCGGCGGAGATGCACCGCATCCTCAGCGGCGAGGGCATCCGCTTCCTGGTGGGGGCCGAGGCGCTGGCGGTGCGCGGCCGGTCCGGCCAGGAGGTCGCGGTCACCGTGCGCACCACCGCCGGGGAGGAGACCATCGCCGGCAGCGACATCCTGGTCGCGGCGGGGCGCGTGCCGAACACCGCCAGGATCGGGCTGGAGGAGGCCGGCATCCGGCTGGATGGCCGCGGCACCATCGCCGTCAACGATCGGCTGGAGACCAGCGCGGCGGGCGTCTGGGCAATGGGTGAATGCGCCGGCAGCCCGCAATTCACCCATGCCTCGGTCGACGATTTCCGGATCATCCGGGACAACCTCGCCGGCGGGCGGCGCAGCACCGGCGACCGGCTGGTGCCCTACTGCGTGTTCACCGACCCGCCGCTCGCCCGGGTCGGGCTGAACGAGCGCGAGGCCCAGCGCCAGGGTATCGCCGCGCGCATCGCCCGGCTGCCGATGGCCGCCGTGCTGCGGACCGAGGCGACGGACGAGACCGATGGCTTCATGAAGGTCCTGGTGGCCGGGGACGACGACCGCATCCTCGGCTTCACCGCCATCGGCTCCGAGGCCGGCGAGATCATGGCCGCGGTGCAGACGGCGATGCTGGCGGGGCTGCCCTATCCCCGGCTGCGCGACGCCGTCATCGCCCATCTGACCATGGCGGAGGGCCTCGGCCCGCTGCTCGGCAACGTGCCGCCCCGGGCCGCGTGACAGCCCGTCGAGCGAGGCCTTTCAGAACAGCTTCCCATCCTTTGGCCGTCATTCCCGCGAAAGCGGGAATCTCTTTCAGATCAAAGTGCTACGAGATCCCCGCTTTCGCGGGATGACGAAGTCAAGGATTGCAAGAAGATCTCGCCGGGCCGGCGGCTCAAGAGTCCGCGATGACTCGCCGGGCCAGGGCCAGGTCGATGTTGCCGCCGGTCAGGATCAGCCCGACCCGCTTGCCGCGCATCCGCTCCCGCTCCTGCAGCAGCGCGGCCAGCGGCGCCGCGCCGGCGCCCTCGGCCAGGTTGTGGGTGTCGGTCCAATAGGCGCGCAGGGCGGCGGCGACCTCGTCGTCGGTCACCCGCACGATGCGCTCGGCGCCGGCCCGGATGATGGCGAAGGCCTCGGGGTCGGGCACCCGGCAGGCCATGCCGTCGGCGAAGGTGTCGGCGGTCTCGGTGGCGATGATCCGGCCGGCCGCGACCGACAGCGCCATCGCCGGTGCCGCGTCGGAGACCACGCCGACGATGCGGGTGTCGAGGCCCAGCAGGTCGCGGGTCCGGATCAGGCCTGAGATGCCCGACCCCATGCCGATCGGGACATAGACGGTGTCCAGCTTGGCGACCGCGCCGAACAGCTCCAGCGCATAGGTGGCGACGCCGCGCACCAGGTCGGGGTGGAAGGCGGGCACCGGCTCCAGCCCCCGCTCCTCGGCCAACTGGGCCACGCGGATGCGCGCCTCGTCGAAGTCGCGGCCGGCCTCCACCAGCTCGGCCCCGAAGGCGCGCATGGCGGCGTTCTTCTCGGTCGAGTTGCCGTGGGGCACGCAGACGGTGACGCTCACCCCGGTGCCGCGCGCGGCAAAGGGCAGGCTCTGGCCATGGTTGCCGCGGGTGGCGGTGACGATGCCGCGCACCTGCGGCCGCTCGCGGCGCAGCGCGTCGAGATAGACCAGCCCGCCGCGGACCTTGAAGGCGCCGGTCGGGGTGTGGTTCTCGTGCTTCACCCACACCTCGCAGCCGGTGCGGGCGGCCAGCAGCGGCCAGGCGTATTGCGGCGTCGGCGGCATCGACGCATGCACCAGCCGGGCGGCGGCTTCCAGATCGGGCAGGCTAAACATGATCGGGTTTCCGGTCGTTGGGCGTTGACACCCAGCATCGGCCGCTCCGATTGTGTGGGTCAACGAAGACATTGTGTGGCAGACAAGAATGTGGAGCCCGAGCCTGGAGGGGCGCAACCCGGTCCGCTACCTCGCCATCGTCGAGGCGATCGCCGACGCCATCGCCACAGGCAGCCTGCGGCCGGGCGAACGGCTGCCGACCCATCGCGACCTGGCCTGGCACCTGAAGCTGAACGTCAGCACCGTGACCCAGGCCTATCGCGAGGCGGCGCGGCGCCACCTGGTCTCCGGCGAGGTCGGGCGCGGCACCTATGTCCTGGCCGCCAGCCGCGAGGCCGCGCTGTTCGGCCTGAAGGCGACGGCCGGCGGCCGTCCTGATGTGATCGACCTGTCGACCAACGTGCCGGCGATCGATCCCGACGCCACCGATCTGGCGGCGGCGCTGGCCGCCATCGCCGCCGAGGGTCGGATCGACGCGGCGCTGGCCTATCATTCGCCGGCGCTGCTGCAGCGGGCGCGGGTCGCCGGCGCCACCTGGCTGGCCGCCCGCGGCCTGCAGCTGCGCCCGGCCGATGTGGTGCCCTGCGCCGGGGCGCAGGCGGCGCTGACGGCGGCGCTGCTGCAGCTGTGCCCGCCCGGCGCCCCGGTGCTGGTCGAGGATTTGGCCTTCCCCGGGCTGAAGGCGGCGGCGCGCTGGCTGCGCCTGCCGCTGCACGGCGTCGCCATGGATGGCGAGGGCATGCTGCCCGACGCGCTCGACCGCGCCGTCCGCGCCACCGGCGCCACGGTCGCGGTGCTGGTGCCGAACCTGCAGAACCCGACCGGGGCGGTGATGGGGCCGGCGCGGCAGGCCGAGATCGCCGCGATCGCCCGCCGGCACGGGCTGTGGCTGGTCGAGGACGACGTCTACGGCGCGCTGACCGACCGGCCGCCGCTGGTCGCGCTGCTGCCGGAGCGCGGCGTGCTGGTCACCAGCCTGTCCAAGAGCGTGGCGGCGGGGCTGCGCTTCGGCCTGGTCGCCGGCGCCAGCGAGCCGGTGCGCGCCCTGGCCGACCAGATCCACGCCACCAGCTGGCCGCTGGCGCCGCTGATGGGCGAGGTCGCCTGCCGCTGGATCGAGGACGGCACCGCCGCCCGGCGCCTGGCGTGGCAGCGGGCCGAGATCGCCGCCCGGCACGCCCAGGCCCGGCGGGCGCTGCCCGGCCTCGTCGCGCCCGACGGCCCGCCCAGCCCGCATCTCTGGCTGCCGCTGGTCGACGGGGCGGGCGCGGCGGCGTCCTGCCTGGCGGCGGGGGTGGAGGTGGTGGCGTCGGACCTGTTCGCGGTGACGCGGGAGGCGCCGCAGGGGCTGCGAATCAGCCTCGCCGCGGCGGCCGGCCGGGCCGAGCTGGCCGAGGCGCTGGCGCGGCTGCAAGGGGTTGTCGGCGCCGGGGCTCAGAGCCCGTCCGAGACTGCGCTGAGGTGAGGCGGATGGTGTGGTTTCGAGACCGGAGCGCAGTGGACATGGTCGTCCCTGAGCGCCGGAAGCGCAGGAACGCCATCAGACGGCCTCTCCAGGTGCAGTATCGGGCAGGCTCCCAGAACGGCAGCAGCGAGAACACCGTGCTGTCGTCGCGACAGGGGATCTGCCGACCCGTATCACACCTTCATCAACAACACCGCATCCGAGGTGCGGCCCCTGGTCGTCGGCGAGATTCCGAAGCGGAAGAACCGTAATCTATTGCGCGCGCGCAACCCGCAGCAGAAGGAGACGCGGCCCGACTGGCGGGGCAACGTGCCGGAGCGGCGATGGGCGCCATGATTCGGTGCCTGGCGGTGCGAGGCGGAAGATCCGCAATAATATTAGCATCTTGTCTTCAAAGAATTCGAATGGTAATATATTTTTGTAATAATACTATATGCATTGATCTGTCATTCCGCCACGCGGATCGGAACCTGCGTGTTGCCCGGGCAGATCTGATGCGGCCGCGAAGCACGATCCCATAGACTTGCGGGTCTGATGGTTCCACATCGACTCGTGCTTCGCGGGACTGAGGCGGGCTGACGACCCGCGCGGAGCAATCACGACTGCCTGCTTGAGGGCGTCTTCGCCCTTTGTTGCGTTTGCGCGGATCCGCTCGCGTGACTGCCAAGACCGTTTCGCCAGGACGGCGAAGCGTGCGGTCGCGTCAGCCCGACATCCGCCTGCGATATTGGTCCAGACAATTCATTGAGGAGGAAACCATGGTCGCCATTTTCGGGACGCTCGGGAACGATGTTCTCATCGGATCGGCGCTCGCCGACATCATCTGGGGGCGCGGCGGCAACGACACCATCTTCGGCCTTGCCGACAACGATATTCTGATCGGCGGTGCCGGCAACGACGTCCTGAACGGAGGGCTCGGCGCCGACCTGCTGATCGGTGGCGACGGCAATGACACCTATGTCGTCGACAACGGCGGCGACGACGTCAGCGAAGGCGGGACCGGGATCGACACGGTCAACGCCTCGGTCTCGTTCAGCATCGCGGCCGACGCCCTGGTCGAGAACCTCACCCTGTTCGGGGCCGCGATCGTCGGCGTCGGCAACGCCCTCGGCAACGTGATCCAGGGCAATGCCGCGAACAACACGCTGAGCGGCCTCGGCGGGAACGACAGGCTCTTCGGCCTTGGCGGCAATGATAACTTGATCGGCGGCGAAGGCGCCGACCGGCTCGACGGCGGCGCCGGCGTCGATCTGATGACCGGCGGCAACGGCAGCGACACCTATGTCGTCAATGTGGGTGGCGACAATGTGAACGAGACCGGCACCGGCATCGACACCGTCGAGAGCGCGATCAGCTTCAGCCTCGCCGGGGACGTGCTGGTCGAGAACCTGACCCTCACCGCCATCGCCGCGCTCGTCGGCATCGGCAACGCCCTCGGCAACGTGATCCAGGGCAACGCCGCGAACAACACGCTGAGCGGCTTGGGGGGCAACGACACCCTCCTTGGCCTCGGCGGCAACGATAGCCTGATCGGCGGTGAAGGCAGCGACCGGCTCGACGGTGGCACCGGCGCCGACCTGATGACCGGCGGCAACGGCAGCGACACCTATGTGGTCGACGCCTTCGGCGACAATGTGAACGAGGTCGGCACCGGGATCGATCTGGTCGTGAGTGGGGTTAATTTCAGCCTCGTCGCGGACGCGCTGGTCGAGAACCTGACCCTGACCGGTGGCGCGCTCGTCGGCATCGGCAACGCCCTCGGCAACGTGATCCAGGGCAATGCCGCGAACAACACGCTGAGCGGCCTGGTCGGCAACGACACGCTCCTCGGCCTCGGTGGCAATGACAGCCTGATCGGGGGCGAAGGCAACGACCGGCTCGACGGCGGCTTCGGCAGCAATCTGCTGACTGGTGGCAACGGCAACGACACCTATGTCGTCGACGACGCGGTCGCCGACAACGTCAACGAGACCGGCAGCGGCATCGATACCGTCCAGAGCTCGGTCACCTTCAGCCTCGCCGGGGACGCGCTGGTCGAGAACCTGACCCTGACCGGCGGCGCCGCCATCAACGGCTTCGGCAATGCCCTGAACAACACCATCCTGGGCAACCTCGCCGACAACGTGCTCGCCGGCGGCCTCGGCAACGACTTCCTCTCCGGAAGCTCCGGCGACGACGATCTTCTGGGCGGTGCCGGAAACGATACGCTGTCCGGTGGTGCGGGGGTCGACGTGCTCACCGGCGGCCTTGGGATCGATCTCCTGTTCGGCGGCGCGGGCCCCGACAGCTTCGTGTTCACGATCGTGGCGGATTCACCGGCCGCCGCGCCCGACGTGATCGGCGATTTCGTCGAGACCGGCGACGTCGATTTCATCGACCTGTCGGGGATCGATGCCAACACCGCGGTTGCGGGGAACCAGGCCTTCACCTTCGTCGGGCTTGCCTTCCCGAACGATCCGGGCGAGGTCGGGTTCGTCCAGGTCGGCGGCAACACCTTCGTGCGCGGCAACGTGAACGGCGGCGCCGTGGATCTGCTGATCCAGTTGAACGGCCTGCATGCCCTGTCGGCCGCGGATTTCATCCTGTAGCGATCAGGCGGGCTGCGCTTCGGGGAGGTCGGTTGCCGGACGTCCCGGCGGCGAACCTCCCCGAAGACGGGCGGCCATGTCCGCTGTGCTCCGGTCCTCGAAACTGCCACCAGCGCCTCACCTCAGCGCAGTCTCGGACAGGCTCTCAGAACGGCAGCAGCGAGTCGACCAAGGAGTCCCGCAGCGAGAACACGGTGCCGTCGTCGCGGTAGGGGATCTGGCGGCCGGCGCTCAGTATCACGCCCTCGACGCTCCATTTCAGCTCGCCGCGGCGGCCGATGGTGGCCAGCTGGTCGACCAGGCCGAGGGCCGAGCCGCGCAGCGGCAGCGTCACCCGCCGCTCGCCCAGGGCCGGCAGCAGGAAGGGGCGGTCGCTGCGGCCGCTGCCGAATTCCCGCCCGTTCATCTCCACCGTGGCGGTCATGGCGTCGATCTGCAGCCCGGTGCCGGCCTGCTCCTCCAGCCCCAGCTCGATCTCCCAGCGCTGCTCGAACAGGGTGGCGTCCAGCGGCCGCAGGTCGACGATGCGGATGCGCGGCGGCGGCGGTCCGCCGAACGGCCCGGCGCAGGCGGCCAGGATTCCGGCCGGCAGCAGGGCGAGCAGGGTGCGGCGATGGGTGGGGTGTCGGCTCATGTCCCGAGGCTCGGCTGCGACTGTGTCAGCGACATGGCACCGGCGGCCGGGTTCGGCTAGTCTCGTTCGATGTCCGTTCTCTAGGGGGGAAGCAACCATGACATCGACGGACCGTCCGTCCTGCATCACGCATTGGACCGAGATCGAGGGGCCGGACGACCGACACTACAAGGGCGACGACGAGCTGATGGCCATCGGCGCGCCCTTCGCCCGGCATTTCGGGCTCGGTCGGCTGGGCATCCACCACGAGCGGCTGCTGCCGGGGCGCCGCACCTCCTACCCCCATGCCGAGAGCCTGGAGGAAGAATTCGTCTACGTCATCGAGGGCACGCCCGACGTCTGGCTGGACGGGGTGCTGCACCGGCTGAAGCCCGGCGACGCCGTCGGCTTCCCGGCCGGCACCGGGCAGAGCCACAGCTTCCTCAACAACACCGAGGCCGAGGTGCGGCTGCTGGTGGTCGGCGAGACCCCGAAGGCCGAGAACCGCATCACCTATCCGCGCAACCCGGAGCGGAAGCCGATGCGCGACGACTGGTGGGATGACGTGCCGCAGCGCCCGCTGGGCGACCATGACGGGCTGACCGACAAGGTCCGCGCCTGGCGCGCCGGCAAGAAATAGGCCGCCGGTCCGCGTCGGTCGGGTTCGCGCTGGCGAACCCGACATCGGCGTCCGTCAATTGATTGCAGCAGTGTTACTGCTGAAACGTGATTGTCCCGCCTCGACATCGAATTGGAACGGAGCCCGCTTAGCGTCTCACCCCCATCCGGAGGTCAGACTAGCGAAGCGAGGTTGCTGTGCCGAAAGCCGTCACGAACGAGCCGATGCATCACATCTTGGTTCTGAGCAACGACTTGAGGGAGGGGGTGGACAATTTTGTTTCTACAAAAAGCCTGGAACGCAAAAAATATCAAAGAATCACAGCGGCTGGCATTCCAAAGATAAAGGAAGGTGATGTTCTCTATATCTCGGCTCACGGTTATCATTCAAAAGACGAGAAAAGTGCGTTAAACGAAATACAAACCAGCCGTCTGGGAGATATGAAACCAGACGAGTTTCACGAATTTCTGATAAAAAGCAAGCTGCCGAATGTCTTGATGAAATTGAAGATTTTTGCCTGCTTTAGTGCCGGTCTGACACTGGCCGATGGCGACACGATTAACGTCAATCAAAGTTTCGCCGGCCAGGTCGCCAGCCTGCTGCATAAGACACACGACAAGATCACGGTCTATGGCTATCTGGATGAGCTGAAACTCGGCGCCGTCGTGAACGGCCATAAGTCGGGCGGTACGCGGCTCAACGACCCGGCCAAAGCGGGGTTCCGAGCAAAGGACAGGCGCTACGAATTTGCGCTGGATGGCACGATCGTCGGGCCGACAGGTCCGATGAAGCTGAAGGAGCAGCGCTGGCAGTGAGTGGAAGATCGCATTCCACGCAACTGGTCACGCTCATCGAGCCACCACGCCGACGATGCTGTCGGTGATCTTGTCCTGCACCGCGAACAGGTCGTCGATCTCGCGGTCGCAGCGCTCGGCCCAGCCCTATTCCGGCAGCCCCGCCCGGCGCAGGGCGTCGAGGTAGCGGTCCATCACCTCGGGCTGTTTCCACGGCACGCCGGCGCGGGTGTTGGCGATGGTGGCGCCGGGCGCCACCGCCAGCAGCCCGGCCAGCGCGGCCTTGGCCTGGTCGGCTTGGCCCAGCGCCGACAGGCTGGCCGCCAGCAGCCGGTGGGCGACCGGGAAGGCCGGGTACAGATGGATCGCCTGGCGTGCCCATTCCGCCGCGGCCTCGTCGTCGCCCGCGGCGAAGGCGGCGAGGCCGAGGAAGGCGAAGACCCAGTGGTTGGCCGGGTCGCGCGGGCTCAGCCGCAGCGCGGTCTGCAGCGTCTGCCGCGCCCTCTCGCTTTCGCCGGCCAGGGCGTAGTAGCCGCCGCCCAGCATGTGGGCGAAGGCGAGGTTGGGGTTCAGCGCCAGCGCCGTCTCCAGCCGCCGCTGCGATTCGTCGAAGCGGCGCAGGAACAGGGCGACCATGCCCAGCACGGTCTGCGCCTCGGCGTCGCGCGGGTCCAGGTCGACCGCCTGGCGCGCCATGGCGTCGGCGTCGCCCAGCGACCGGGGCGGGTCGGCGCTGCGCCCGAACAGCACGTCCCACACGTCGCACATGGCGTGCACCACCCGGGCCCGGGCGATGCCGGGATCCAGCGCGATGGCCTGGGCGGCGAAGGTGCGGGCCTGGGCGCCATCCGCCGCGGTCAGGCGCCAGGCGTGCCAGCCGGCGCGCATGACGCAGTCCCAGGCGTCCATGCTGGCGGGGTCCTGCCGCCGGGCGCGCTGCATCTCGGCGCCGATCAGCTCCGGCACCACCACGCCGACGATGCTGTCGGTGATCTCGTCCTGCACCGCGAACAGATCGTCGATCTCGCGGTCGTAGCGCTCGGCCCAGACATGGGCGCCGGTGGCGGCGTCGATCAGCTGGCCGGTGATGCGCACCCGGCTGCCGCCCCTGCGCACGCTGCCCTCCAGCACGTAGCGGACGCCCAGTTCGGCGGCCACCTGCTTCACATCGACCGGCCGGCCCTTGTAGGTGAAGGACGAATTGCGGGCGATGACGAAGAAGCCGTTGTGCTTCGACAGGCCGGTGATGATGTCCTCGGCGATGCCGTCGGCGAAATACTCCTGGTCGCGCTCGGCGCTCATGTCCTGGAACGGCAGCACCGCGATCGACGGCTTGGCGGCGGCCGCGGCGGCGCCGGATGCGCCGCTTCCGGCATCGTCCGCCGCCTCCAGCCGGACGCGGTACACCCGCACCGGCTTGCGGATGTTCTTCAGCTGCTGCTGGCCGAGATCGTCGAAGGCGAGGTCCAGCTTGCCGATGACCTGGTCGAACACGCTGGCGGTGATCGAGATGCCGCCGGGCTCGGCCATGCCCTCCAGCCGGGCGGCGATGTTGACGCCGTCGCCCAGGATGTCGTCGCCGTCGATCACGATGTCGCCGAGATTGATCCCGGCGCGGTACTGGATGCGGCGCTCGGCGGGCAGGCCGGCCTCGGCCTCCAGGACCGCGCGCTGGATCCTGACCGCGCTGTCCAGCGCGTCGACCACGCTGCCGAACTCGACCAGCAGCCCGTCGCCGGTGGTCTTGACGATGCGGCCGCCATAGCTCCGCAGCACCGGGTCGATCAGGTCGCGGCGATGGGCTCTCTGCCGGGCGATGGTGCCGGCCTCGTCGGCCCCGACATGGCGGGAATAGCCGACCATGTCGATCGCCAGGATGGCGACCAGCCTGCGGGTCACGCGGTCGCTGCTCAAGAGAGGCCCCCGCCTGGTTCGCGCCGGCGGAACCTTAGCGGCCCCGGCCGGGCCGAGTCCATGCGGGCGTTCGGCACCCTAATCCGCCACCCCGTCCCGTCCCTCGATCGCCATCAGGGTGGCGGTCAGGAAGGCGACCAGCTTCTCCTGCCCGGCGGTCTCGGCGAAGACCTCGGTCTGCGCCAGCGTCAGCGTCCGCCCGGCCTTGATGACGCGGCCCCGGGCCAGGATGCGCTCGCCGGCCGCGGGCGCCACCAGGTTGATCTTGAACTCGGTGGTCAGCACCCCGGCGCCGGGCGGCATCAGGGTCAGCGCGGCATAGCCGGCGGCGGTGTCCGCAATGGCGGCCACCGCGCCGGCATGGACGAAGCCATGCTGCTGCGAGACGGCGGGGCTCGCCGGCAGCGCGATCTCGACCGCGCCCGGCGCGATGGTCAGGATCGATGCGCCAAGGGTACGCATCAGCCCCTGCCTGTCGAAGCTGGCCTGGATGCGGGCCTGGAAGGCCGGGTCCTTCGGGATCGGAGGGGTCAAGGGGTCAGTCCTTGTTGCTGACTCCGGCCTGGGCGAAGGTGGCCATGCCTTCGTGGCAGGCCAGGGCGCCGCGGACCAGGCCGATTGCCAGCGCCGCGCCGGAGCCCTCGCCCAGCCGCATGCCGAGGTCGAGCAGCGCGGTGCGGCCCAGCTTGTCCAGCAGCCGGCGGTGCCCCGGCTCGGCCGAGACATGGGCGATCTGGCAGTGGTCGAGGGCGTGACGGTCGGCGGCCCACAGCACCGCCGCGGCGGCGGTGCAGGTGTAGCCGTCCAGCAGCACCGGGATCCGCGCCATCCGCGCCGCCAGCACCGCGCCGACGATCGCCGCCAGCTCCAGCCCGCCGAAATGGCGCAGGATCTCGAACGGGTCGGTCAGGGCCGCGCGGTGCACGGCCAGGCCCTGGGCCACCACCTCGGCCTTGCGCCTGACCCCCGCGGCGTCGACCCCGGTGCCGGGCCCGACCCAGTCGGCCGGGTCGCCGCCGAACAGCGCCGTGGCCAGGGCAGCGCCCGAGGTGGTGTTGCCGATCCCCATCTCGCCCAGGCACAGCAGGTCCAGCCCCGGCTCCACCGCCATCATGCCGTAGGCCATGGCGCGGGCGCAGTCGGCCTCGGTCATCGCCGGGGCGATGGTGAAGTCGGCGGTCGGGCGGTCGAGGTCGAGCTCATAGACCCGGAGGTCGCTGTCCGCGACCTGGCACAGCTGGTTCACTGCGGCGCCGCCGGCGACGAAGTTCTGTACCATCTGGGCGGTGACCGCGACCGGATAGGCCGAGACGCCCTGGGCCACGGCGACGCCGTGGTTGCCGGCGAACACCGCCACCCGCGGCCGGCGCAGCTGCGGTGGGGCCTTGCCCTGCCACACCGCCATCCATTCGGTCAGGTCCTCCAGCCGGCCGAGCGACCCGGGCGGCTTGGTCAGCTGCCGGTCGCGCTCGCGCACCGCGGTGCCCGCCTCCAGGTCGGGGCCGGGCAGATGGCGCAGCAGGGCGCGCATTTCGTCGAGCGTGTCGGGCGGCTGAAGCTGGGACATGGCGGGCTTCCGGTTGCGGGAGCGCGGACCCTGCCACCAAAGCGCCGTGGCGTCAAAACCGATGCGGGGCGGGGGTGGGCAGCGCCGACGGGGCTCTGTCCCCGGACTGTCATTCCCGCCGCCGGAGTCGCCCCCTCACCCGAAATCGCTGCGCGATTTCGACCTCTCCCCAAGGAGAGGTAAACAAACCCTCTCCTCGGGGAGAGGGAGGGGTC
>Ga0193743_1002307_pt1 | contig 13613 bp, 19 predicted proteins | sample L2c2metaG_FD_143038 | JGI IMG/M metagenome (GOLD analysis project Ga0193743, IMG submission 143038) | Soil microbial communities from a riparian zone of the East river system, Colorado, United States - L2c2 | ecosystem: Environmental > Terrestrial > Soil > Riparian zone | place: USA: East River... | reverse complement strand
TCATCCATCCAGCGCGTCGCCGAACTCACTCCCGCCGCATGGATCGCCAGACACACCCCTGCCAATCTTTAACACCTCGTCAACCGTGTGGTTGGTCGTACGCGCCCGTTCGAGCGACCATCCTCGCTGTCGCGACAAGGCAGTTCTCTGTATCGGGGAATGCGTCGGTTACAGAGACTTTGCTGCCAGTCCCAAGGGATCTTAAAAATCAGTCTGACGAGATCTTCACTCAGAATGTGCTTCCCGGAATCGACCTTCACGCCAGCGCTTCGAGTAATGACTCCGGCCTGCTTGTTTCCACCCAAGGGAAAGGGATCGTCCTTCCGATGTGGACGAAGCTGGCACTGGCGATAACAGGGGGCCACTAAGTTGAGGTTCTGCTTTTTGGGATTGAAATCGGATCCCTCGGGTAACCCGTAAGTATCCCACCCTCGCCGGGAAGGCCCGGCAGAAGTAGCGGCCGGAATGTCAGTTGTGATCGGTTCTGATCACCTTGCAACTAGCAAATGGGCACATTGCACTTGACAAGCAAGTAGAAAATGAACGACCCTCTCGTAAGAAGAAATCACTGGTATGCCAAGTAAAGAAAACGAATCGATTCAACTTCTTCAAGGAACGCTGGATTTGATTGTCCTGCGTACGCTCGCCAGCATGGGATCACAGCATGCCTACCAGATAGCAAATCGACTGGAGCAGGTCTCCGATAATCTTCTCAATCTCAATCAAGGCACGCTCTATCCAGCACTGGTACGTCTCGAACAGTATGGATGGATCAAGGGTACCTGGGGGAAGACGGAAAACAACCGGGAAGCTAAATACTATGCAATTACCCGGGCCGGGCAGAAGGCCCTTGGGGAAGAGACCCAGCGATGGAGAAGGATGGCTGGGCTGGTCGAAAAACTTCTCGTCGAGGAGTTCTGAAGATGAAATATCTGAGGCGCGTTTTTCTCAGATTCTTCAGCCTCTTCACCAATTCCAAAGCGGAGGCTGAATTGGATAGAGAGATTGCTGCTCATCTTCGGTTATTGGAAGACGACTTTCTAGATCGAGGCATGACTCCGGAAGAGGCCCGACGAGCGGCCAGGCGCGCATATGGAGGAGTGGAGCAGGTGAAGCAACTGCATCGCAACGAACGAGCCTACCAGGGGTTGGCCAGTACCGTGATGGACGTTCAATATACCTTGCGTCAGTTGCGTAAATCTCCAGGATTTACGCTCACGGCAATTCTCGTGTTGGCGTTCGGAATTGGTGCAACCGCGGCAGTCTTTTCGATTGTTCAGGGGGTCCTGCTTCGGCCTCTTCCGTTTCCTGAGCAAGAGCGACTGGTGACTCTTGGCGACGCCCTCGATGGCGTCGATTACGGGGGCGCAACACCGGGAGTTACGGCTCCGGGCTCGCAAATTTACATGCGTGATACAGGGGCGTTCTCAAGCCTCGGCGCATACCAGACAAAGAGCTATGAGCTTTCCGGGACCGGTTACCCGACCCAGATCCGTGCCGCGAGGATTACGGGAAGCATTTTCCAGGTGCTCGAGGTACCCGCGCTTCTGGGCAGGACTTTCACCCAGGAAGACGACAATGCCAGACAGCAGGTTGTCGTACTCAGCTATCGGCTCTGGCAACAACAATTCCATGGTGACCGGGGAATTCTGGGACAAAAGATTCTCCTCGACAGGACCCCTTATGAAGTCGTCGGTGTGATGCCACGCGATTTTGAGTTTCCTCTGGTGCCCGGGCAATTAAACCAGAGTGAACTCTGGGTTCCCGTTAGCTTCGCCCAAAGTGAGTTAACCAAAGGTGCAGGTAACTGGGATTTTTATATGGTGGGCAGGCTGAAGCCGGGCGTGTCTGTCCAGCGGGCGCAGCAAGATGCGGCGAATGCTGCTCGGGAAGTCATGCGCAGCTTCCCGCCTGCGCTGGCGAGCCGTCATTTCCATCCTGCGCTTGAGCGTCTCGACGAAGCAACCGTAGCACAGGCACGCCCGCTGATCCGCACCTTGTTCCTTGCTGTTCTGGTCGTTCTTCTCATTGCTTGCACCAATCTCGCCGGGCTATTGCTCCTGCGGACAATCCGCCGCAGGCACGATATTTCCGTTCGGCTGGCGCTCGGCGCAACACCCAGGGACGTTATCATGCAACCTCTTGTTGAGGCGCTTACACTGAGCATCGCGGGAGGGGTGCTGGGGCTAATTCTCGCCGTGATCGTAGTCCGGATCGGCGTAAGCTTTCTCCCCGAAACCCTGCCACGCATCGATTCGATTGGCCCGAATTGGTGGGTCATGGGATTTGCCGTCGGGATGGCGTTGCTGACGGGCCTTCTCTGTGGATCGATTCCGGCTTTCGCGGCCACGCGAACGGCTGTCAACGAAACGCTGAAAGAAGGAGGTCGTACCGGGACATCCGGCGGAGGCCATTCTCGCCTTCGTTCTGCGCTGGTGACCATTGAGATCGCTGTTGCGCTCGTGCTGCTGACTTCGGCTGGGCTGCTGTTGATGAGCTTAGAGAAGATGCGCAGCGTCAATCTCGGATTTGTGGCCGACCACACGCTGACCGCATCCTACAGCCTTCCGCGCGAGGAATATTCAACCCAAAACGCAATCGACAACTTTCAGATCAATCTTCGTAACAAGCTGCTCCAGTCGCCGGGAGTAGAGGACGTCGGATTCACTTCGATGCTGCCTGCTGCCGGGAATAATCTGAGCACCGGATTCACACCCGAAGGTTATGTCTCTCCTAAAGGCGTACGCATGAATCTCGCGTGGATGCCACAAGTCTCGGTCGACTACTTCGAAGCACAAGGAATTCCGATTGCTCGCGGCCGCTCTTTCACAATGGCCGATACGCTCCCGGATGCTCAGTTGGTCGCCGTTGTAAACCGTACGTTGGTCCAACACTATTGGCCGGGGCAAGACCCGATCGGAAAGCGTCTCCATGTCGGACCTCCCCAGGCCGATGTGCCGTGGATTACGGTAGTCGGGGAGATCGGAGACGTAAAGCAGCTTGCAGCGGATGCGCCGACTCGTGAACAGGCATATATGCTCTCCAATCAGTTCAGACGCGGTATAGGACAATTCGCTACTCCGGACCTTCTTGTCGGCGACAGCGGCACTATCGTCCTCCGCGGGCAGTTGCCTCCAGATCAGATGATAGGAATCCTGCAAAATGCTCTTCGATCGCTGGATCCGCAACTCGCGTTGAAGCAAATCGAATCCATGAACCAGGTGATTGATGAAGGTCGCGCGCCAAGACGCTTCAACACCATCCTGCTCTCGGGCGCTGCGGGCGCAGCGGTCATTCTTGCGATCCTTGGCATCTACAGCGTGATGGCATTCTCAGTCACGCTCAGAACGCAGGAGATCGCGATTCGGTTGGCTCTGGGGGCACAAAGGCGGGCAGTGCTCCGGCTCATTCTAGCTTCGGGTGCGAAGCTGGGTCTTGCGGGTTGCGCGATCGGGCTTGTCGGAACGGTGCTCGCGACTGGTCTTCTGCGCTCCCTTTTGTTTCAGGTCCAGCCTTTGGACCCTCCTATCATTGTCGTCGCATGCCTGGGACTCTTTGGAATGGCGATGCTAGCGACCGCCATTCCAGCACGGCGTGCTGCATCGATTGATCCTGTCAAGGCAATGCGAGTCGATTAGCAGTCATCGCAACACCGTTGCTGATCCTTGCCAGCATGATCGCATTGCTTAACGGGAGTGCACGTTGATCAAAGTAGATGTGGTATTCAAGCCAGCCAGCCAACCAAGGCGGAGACGGGGCCGAAGATATGAACGACAAGATTGTATCAGTCTCCGCTCCTTATCTGGCATGGGCGCGGCTGGACTGGAGGTGAGCACATGAGTGGAAGATTCGTTCGTCTTACTGTAGGCATCGGCGCGCTCTCGGCTGTTCCGTTCGCCCATGCCGCAACGTCATGCGCAGGGGTGACCATCGACACCAGAGGCCAGCAGGGACCACCTCTAGCGAGTCGAGGTCCCATTCCCAACCCAACCGTGGGACACACGGGAGACTTTCCCATAGGGCTCACACTTCTACCCGACCTATCTACATCCCAGTCCGATGGTGTGACGCGGGTTGTTTATGAGATGAAGAATATCGGTGCGAAGCCTTTGCAAATGCCTACTCAGATCGAGCAGGGCTCCATGACAGCTCCGAATGCAAAGCGGCCCTTCACTGCCCTCGTTTTGACCTTCTATGCTTCGTCGCCAAATGGTCCGAGTCCGCTTGTAGCATTGCATCAACAACCGACTCCCGCGACCCTCGCAAGCAACACACCTCCAGTGCTTGATGGACAAGCTTTCCTCTACGGCAGAGAGGATTCTGAGCAGACTGTGTGCTCTCTTCCGCCAGGTAGTACGATGCGCGTTGCCGCAAACGTTAAGCTTCCAACCGGAGCAATCGATGCGGTGCAAGGACATGCGGAACTGTTGAGAGAAAAGTTTGACAACGCGATCTCGTCCACCGTCGTTGGAACATCGGCCTCGAAGCCACTCATTGCGGTGCCAAAGAGATAGGGGATTACATGATACGGCTACATTCCCTCAAAGCTCCTTCGGGAGCGATTCGGCGACTGGAACAAGTACCCGTTTACGGTTCCCTCTATCCGGACACTCGATACGTTGGAGATCAGATCAAGGATCTGCTTCTTTGTAGGGAAAATGGTTCAGGCAAGTCAACGCTCCTGGAAGCCATCCCTGACAACTATGGATTTGGTCGTGAGGGAGGAAATCGCAGCTTTTATCAAACAACATCGAGTAGTTCAGACCATATGTATTGACCCCAACTAGCCCATCCAGCTAATGGGACTAGCAGCATTCCATGTGGATGTCGGCGATCCAGAAGTAATCCGCCCAGCCATTATGTTGGCCTATCTGGGAAGAAGCGAGGCATCGAGCCTGGTTTCCACTGAATGAGGGTCAGATCTAAATCCTTAACGGAGGTTTTCGGTTGGATGTGGCTACTACCCCTAGTAGTCGTTCAGGCTGTGCGTCCGTGAGCGAGGCAGAGCATAGGCTAATGCAGCGAACAGCTCAGTCATGCTGCGCTTCGAGCGGCCAGAGCAGTACAGTCCGAATGGGATGACTCGGACTCCATGTGGTTGGGGTAGGTCTAGGTTGAAGCTACGCTTGGCATAGACCTCAGCCCACGAAAGCAGGTCGCGATCCCAGAAGTCTGCGTGGTCACTCAACTCGATCCCGAGTCGCCTCCCGTTGACTTCGATGCCCAAGCTGTTTTCGTACTTCATCCACCTCGCAAGCTTGATGGTGACGTTGATGTTCGGTTGTTCATATAAGCCAGCCAAGACGCGGCCAGCAAAGAAGAGATTCACACGCGGACTTACAAAGCAAGTGACTTTCATACTTGCGACTATCCTCCAGATTGGAACCTTGGCAGTACAAATGTTGCAAATTGCTACAATTGGCGACGCTGAAGCGCAATCGGCAGGATGGGGAGCCGCTAGACCGCTGCCAGCTCCGGTTCGATTGCAGCGTTGGTTTGGATGGAGTGCTTCCACTCGCCAAGCGAACGACTGAGCAACGCTGCGGCGCACCCTTCACCACAGAGAACGGTGATGTCTTTGCTGCGCGCCATGTTCGAATCCCACGGCATGAAGCCTACGCCGAATGGCGTGACCTTCGCGAGAACCCAGTGGTTGCTGGCCTTCTTCTGGATGCCACAGACGCATGTAAATATTGATATGACGGCCATTGTTTTGCTCACCTCTTGTTCGGCCGGATGTGGCCGTGTGTGCTGCGTGTTGCATAGTTGCAAGGGGGGGCCAATCCAGGGATATTCAGGATCTCTATTGTTTTCGATGAAATGTCTCCACTTCAACAATCTGATCGTCCCGGAGAACGCTGGCCGCTTGCGGGAGGAAGTCGAGCATATCCTGAATGGCACGCCTCCCACGCCCCACCGTCAGACCTTCGAGTATCTCGGCTGCCAGGACGAACGCAGTGATGACGAGCGCAGTGAAGAACTCTCCGATTGCGAGCGCAGAGACGATGGCGATGGTCATGGAGAGTTCCATCGTCATGCGGCGTTCGAGGATGTTCTCGAATGCTTCTTTGAAGATGGGGTATCCGCCGATGAGCGTGGCGACTAAGCCTATGATGCTTACCCGATGAAATGGCTCCCAAAGATGGAACCAGACTGCAACTGCCGCCAGCGCGACAAAGACCACGCGGAGAACCTCTACAAGTTCAAAGCCATGTTCATGCTCGTCGTGATGGTCGTGGTCTTGGGCTTCATGATGGCTCTCTGAGTGGGCGGTCGTGGGCTCTGGCAGGTGAATGCCTGCCTCGGCCACTTCGCCGAGACCGGCGCGCGTTTCGTTCCTGTTCACAACAGCCATACCGTCTCCGAACTTCTAGTGGAAATATCTCTTGACCACCGAAATCAACTCGTCCGCAGCCTCAAGCTGCGATGGAAGTGTCTTTAAGTCCGGGGAGAGAACGTGGAAGCGAACGTGCCCTTCGATCAACTCGGCCATCAAGCCATTGAGCGCTCCCCGGCAGGAAGCTACGAGTTGCAAAATCTCTTCGCATTCCCCGTCCCCCTCAAGAGCGCGTTCGATCGCCTCGGATTGCCCCTTGATCCGGCGAATGCGCGACAACAACTTCTTCTTGTCCTTGGTCGTATGCGACATTTGGAGGCTCCTCTAAATAATATAGTCCAGTAGAGTATATTTTGTACATGACATCTCATCAGAAGCGTGCGCATTGGGACCTCAAATACGAGCAAGGGCTCCCTTCGCTGGAAAGCCCGGACCCTTTTTTGTGTCGGCGTTCAGCCAGTTTGTGGCGGATCAATTCCCGAATGGCGGCGCTGCTCTGGACCTGGCCGGTGGGATCGGAAGGCATGCGTTATGGCTGGCAAAGCAAGGCTGGCAGGTCACGGTCGTAGACATCTCCGAGGTTGCCATTCGGAAGCTCGATCGAAAAGCACTACAACTCAATGTGACGCTGGACTTGGTTGCGCTAGATGCCACGGAGTACCAGTTCAAACCCGGCCAGTTCGACCTGATCGTGATGTTCTACCATTTTGATCGTGATATCTGTCCGAGGGTACTCTCGGCGCTAAAACCTGGTGGCTTTCTGATCTGCAAGAGCAGTCTGAACTGGGACAGCTATGAGGGAACGGATCCGACCAGCACCAGGTCGTTGGCAAAGAGCGAGATATTATCGATGCTCCCGGAATTGGTGACGATCCACCATCAAGAACGTCCAGTGCTCGACCGTGGCGTGGTCGAGTATGTCGGCAGGAAGCACGGCAGTATAGGCAAACCGCAATAAGACAGTTCCCAATCATTTTTGCATCCCGGCGCAAGACAGGCAGTATTCCCCTTAGGCGCCTGCTGAGACGATGACTGTCTCTGTTTTTCCGAGAAGGAGTGCCGGGAAGAGTTTGCATACGTCATAACGAGCTTTGCTGCGAAGAATGCCGTATATAGCATGGAGCAATTTTCTTTCGACCGCCACGACAGCTCCTTTTTTACCGATAAAGCAAAAGTAGCCCGTATTCCAACGTCCGGGATGTTTTCTACCGCGGAGAAACTTCGCCACTACTGTCAGATGATGTTAGATGGAGGTTCCTGGCGAGGACGCAGAATATTGTCGGCGAGGCTCGTTGATGAGATGTCCCGACCTCAGATGCATACTCCGATTCCGAAGTATGAGGCGGGCTTGGGATATGCCGTCTACACCGGGAAGGGTGCAGAGATGAGCTAGGCCGTCACGGACGGGAGCTATGGCGCTAATGGAGCTAGCGGTTGCGTTATCTGGATGGACCCGAGTCTCCAGCTCATGCGCATCTATCTAACGCACTACTTCCTTGGAGATTTCAGAGAAGGAAATATGGTCACGAACGCGGCGTTCCCCGGTTAGAAACATCACAACCAGGGACACAACCGATCGCTGCTGAAACAGTACCTGTGCAACTTCCAGTTGGTCGGCAAACCGCACCTTACTCCCCTGAGCTCGAACCGGACATCGTCCTAACCCAACCGCAACTGCGGCACCGCACGCCTTCGGCGTGGATGCAGTCCGCGGTCCATCGAATAGAGTGTTCAACTTAAAATTTCATGGCCTAAGCGTTCAGTCTGGGCCAGACCGGCTTTCAATTACCCACAAGTATTTAGTCTGAGCAGTGGTTGCTGCTTCTGGTGCGTGCTCAAGGCAGACACTTATGGGGTGTGGCGTCTTGGTATTGAACTGCAGGCATGGACAGACGGCGCGAGTTCCCAGATGCGGAGGTCGATTCCTGGTTGGAACGGGAGATTGGGTCATGCCGATTTGACGACGTACGTCATGGCAAGCGCCTTGGGGTATTGCTCGAACAGCTCTCGGAGCGGATTGGGGGCAGCATCCCGTTCGCCTGCCAGGATTGGGCTGCCACGAAGGCGGCCTATCGATTCTTTTCCAACGCGCGGGTCAGCGAGGACAAGATTCTGGCTGGGCACTTTCTATGTACCAGAGAGCGGTTCGCATCCGCTCGCGGTGGGCCGGTGCTGGTGCTCCACGACACGTCGGAGTTCGTCTATCGTAGCGAAGAGAACGAGGCGATCGGCATGGTGAGCAAGCAGCGCACACGATCCAAGGGCCGTCCCCGTTATCACACGATGCGCGGCGTGCTGATGCACTCCAGCCTGGTCGTGACCCAGCAGGGGCTTCCTCTTGGACTGGCCGCTATCAAGTTCTGGACCCGGGACAAGTTCCACGGCGCGAACGCGCTGAAGCGCACGATCAACCCAACACGCGTGCCGATCCAGCAGAAGGAGAGCTATCGCTGGCTGGAGAACGTGAAGCAGTCCACTGCACTTCTCGCAGAGCCGAAGCGCATCGTGCATATCGGCGATCGCGAGAGCGACATCTACGAACTGTTCTGTACGGCTCACGATGCCGGCACTCATTTCCTCTTGAGGACCTGCGTCGACCGTCTCGCTGGAGACGGAGATCACACCATCGCTGACGAGATGAGAGAGGTGCGAGTTAGAGGGCTGCATCGCATTGAAGTGCGGAACAAGAGGGGAGAAAGAAGCGAAGCCATTGTCGAGATTCGCTATCGGCGTATCAAGGTTCTTCCCCCAGTCGCCAAACAGAAGCTGTACCCCGCGCTCGAACTCACCGTCATCCACGCCACCGAGCCGACAGATCCCAAGGACCGGGACAGGATCGACTGGAAGCTGATCACCGATCTGACCGTCCGCAGCCGCGAAGAGGCCATCGAGAAGCTCCGCTGGTATGGCCTGCGCTGGAAGATCGAGACCTTCCACAAGATACTGAAATCGGGCTGCAAGGCCGAAGAGGCGCGACTCAGGGCTGCCGAACGAATCGTCAACCTGCTTGCGATCCTGTGCCTGCTCAGTTGGAGGATCCTCTGGATCACGATGCTCAACCGAGCCATCCCCGAAGCCGCGCCAGAACTGGCGTTCACCCCTCAAGAGATCTACCTCCTCGACCAACTCGTCAGCGACACCGCGAAGACAGCAGCTATGGGAAACGGCCTCTCCTTATATCTCACCAAACTCGCTCGGCTCGGGGGCTACCTGGCACGCGCAAAAGACCCGCCTCCGGGAAACACCGTCATGTGGAGAGGTCTCACACGCCTCACAGATATCCAGCTCGGCTTCATCCTCGGAGCCCAACTTGTGGGTAATTAAAAGCCAGACCGGACGCTTACTTAGTTCCTGCCTTGAGTGATAGGCAACTTCCCAGCACGGAAAAGCTATCGAGACAAGCCCCGGAGTTGTGGGAGTTGTGAAAATATCACACCCAGAAAATTCGAGGTCTTGCCAGGACAATCCAACCTCAACATACACATACTCTTATATTTATGCCCGTGAACAGAAATGGCCAGAATACTGATTTGAGGACATGTACATAAAACTTGGCGCTAATATAATTGCCGCTGAAGGGCCTCTGCTGCGGAGCAGCTAGGCAGAGGACCCTCACCCTGGGACGTGTCCATTATCGAAGGAAAGAGTTCGGTCACAGTGCGGAGACGTTCTTTGGTGCGACGATTGATGTCGTTGAGAGGCTGACCGAGAACGAACTGACCATTGCTGGCGTTGTTCCCGATGTCGCACCAATAGCGGACCAAACGCCAGGGGCTGGTCTTGCTGTTGAATGCCTCATGCATCTCGCGCCGTGCCGCCCGAGTATCAACGCAGCTGATGACGAAGTCTATCGTGCTGTCATAGCTGCTGCTCTGAAAAGGCCGAGCTTCTTTCGAGAAGAATTCCTCGTGCGAGTCGAACGGGGAGGGCTAGTTGCAGTGGAAGGTCGGCACGAAGCACCACGGACGAAAGTGCATGGATCGACGTCGTGAAAGAACGACTGCCTCCATCTCCCGAACGGTCTGCTCAAAATCAAGATTGAGAAACACGCTGTCGAAATAACGAGCTGCGGATACCTCAGCATCGTAACTTGCGATCCGTTCCCTCTGATTCGGGCTGTTGCGGTCAGCGACCCTACCTGCCGCAGTCCCGGCGCTGGCGGCAGGACAAAGAGAGTCATCGTGTACGGGATGATGCGCTGCAATGAGAGTGCGCCAGGCACGGTGACGATGAGAGCGACGTCGCCCTCAACCTCGAGTGCTGAGCGGGGTACACCATAACGCTCGTTATAGGCAGAATCCGTTTAAAGGAACGCATCCTCTCGCTGCATCTCCCGAAATTGAAGAGGCGTCACGAAGTGGTAGTCCTTGCCTGAGACTTCACCTGGGCGCGGGGAACCCGGGTTGTGGTGGTAATGCCCTTTGTGAGTTGCGGAACGCGCTCAACGAGGCATTGGGTCAAAGACGTCTTACCTGATCCCGAAGGACCAATTATCAGGAATACAGTTCGAGACAAGAGAGTCCTCCTTCCGACTTATCGGTAGCTGTGGACCGCGCAAATAGTAATGGCCACCCCTTTGGGTGGCCGCTCGGTCAGTTTATAGATGAAATTTCGGTATATAGGGTGATGATCGGGTTATAGGGGTGGTACGCGGGAATCCTCCGCAGAGGAAACCCGTTCGACTCGCCCCCGTAACCGGAGGTCTAATCAAACTGGGAAAAGTCTACCATAGCCGGTGCTCCTTGGATGGAACGCGGTGTTAGACGCGGACTAGCCTTGTGTCGTACTGGAATGGTTCTGTACGGACTATCTTGATCCGCTGAAAGTCGGGGTGAACTGGATTGATCAGCCAGTTGTTTTCGACTGTCGCAATAACTGAAGGGACAATCATGACTGCGGCTTTCGCCCCCTTGATGAATTCGCTCCCAAGATCCTTCAGCGTAGTGGGTGCCGGATAGGTGCGCCAGTCCAATGGGAGGTCTTCCTCCCTGAACTGAACGCGACTTATGTCATCGGGAATCTCAGCCTGGGCCAGCACAAGGTCTGTTGGTTGCCTGTCTGGATCGAGGTGAGCCAAATATTCAAGCATGGCGAGTGAGAGATGTTCTGCTGTATAGACCATCCGTGTTCCAGGATGCGACCACCGTCCGCCGTAGCGGTAGCTTCCCTCCCCATCGAATGGCAAATCAGCAAAAGGTTGTCGTAGCAGTCGATAGACCAGTGTCAACTGACACCACCGTACCCTATCCGGCCGAGTACGTTCTCGACCTCGCGAGCCCCTAGTTCGGTGTCGATGACTTCCAGCGGTGCCACCCCGCCAAGAACATGATTGGGACGCCTAAGCCATTGAATTGCCCTCTCGTGATCGCCTAGAAAATACTCAGCCAACACTACGATCCGAGCTAGCCTATACAGTCGATCCGACTCATATCGAGCCAAGCGACCTTCGTGCTTGCGGCGTTGCAAGCTGCGAATGCTGAGATCGAGGCTGGATGCGATCTCCTGCATGGACAGGCCCGATGATTCGAGGAAGCGCTCTACAGCGGAATGGGGAAAACCGGCACGGATTGCCGTACTCATCTCCTCATTCGTGCGAACAGTTCTCCCAAAGGAAGACTCCCCGCCAAGTTCATCAACGATGCCTGTGAGCTCGTTTACCATTATGTCGTCCATTATACCGCCAAGTGTCGTTTTTATTTGTCTTTGCTATTATTTCCTCTTATTCCAATAGCTTGCGGAGCCAAGATCAGGTTTCGCGCACGACCATCCTTGGATCCTTGTCGTAACGCATCGCAACGAACTTCGTGTGACGTAGGCGCTTGGCTGAAGTCCATTCAAGAAACTCGATGTGCGCGACTGCCTTTGGCTTTAGCCAGATGATCCTTTTCATGACATCTTCCGTGATCCCTTCGCCCCACAGCCCGCGACCGGGGTCTGGAAGATTACAAAAAGGGCAATTCTCCGTAACTAGTTGCTCGAGCTCCCTTGCAATCCTCCGACGGGTTGCAGGAATCAGTCCAGCTCGAACCCGGCCGGCGCAACGAAGTTTATCGTTCTCGTAGAACCCGATCACAAGTGAGTCAACTCCCAACTCACTCGGTATGAAGCCACCGACGACAAACTCCTGCCCAACGTTGATGCGCATCTTGCGCCAAGCACCGGATCGGCGACCTGGTTCGTAGATGCTGTCGTTTCGTTTTGCAATGACTCCTTCGAGTCCATTTGCCAGAGCAAATCCGAGCATGGCATCCGGAGTTGTCTGAACCTCCGAGAGGATCACATCGTCGGATACAGGGCACACGTCACGCAGGACACTGCGCCGTTCACTGAGAGGAAGGGAAGTGAGGTCGGCATCCTTATGAAACAGAATGTCGAAAGGGAAGTAGACGATTGGGGGCAGGTCGCGCTTGTAGTTCTGCAGAAGGCCCAGGCGAGGGCGGCCAAGGTCATCGAGAGCAGTAAGCTCTCCATCAAGGACTGTTCCATCAGGAAGCCGTTCAAGCGCCTTGGCAACCGTAGAAAAGTGAAAAAGTCTTGGTGTAGCTTGCCTCCCGGCGAGATCGCAAGCTGACCTTGCCAGCTGACTTGATGGCCTGCATGCGATAGCCGTCCAGCTTCAACTCGTAGGACCATTGCGGTCCCTCGGGAAGCTTCGTCACAGCCAGACAATCCATCGGCTTTAGGCAGTGGGCTTTCGCCATGCCGGAGTCTAGAATCTGAGTGTTATGGCTCGTGAGTTCTTCAACCTCGACCCGGACGAAGAGGTCGTCGTATACACCGAAGATCTTTGTGCGCTCTTCGGTGGATGCGATCGATGTCCCGGGCACGTCAGAGCAAAGGACGCTGGCTTGACCGAGTTGAATCTTCTGGAAACTGAGGTCTTATGAAGAGAAGTACATTACTTATCTTTGCCGGATTGATTGGTACCATCCTAACCGCCTCGCCTCAAACATTGCCACGCCAGAAGCGGTGAATGATTCACAGCCTCAAAGTCGACTACTTCGATTGCCGCCATGCCTACAACAAAAATACGAAACGAAACATATCGTATTGTCAAGCATATATTCATCTAGGTACAAACTTTTTTTCTCAGGAGATGAATCCATTTCGATCTAATTCGTAGCCAATACGAAACGAGCCATTTCGTTTCTAGAGCTAGTTGCATAAATGCCTCAAGGTGATGAGGAGGCAAGCGAAGTGGAAGAAGCCTTGAAAGACGGCAATCAAGCGGTCGTAGCGGACCTGGATGCGTGGGAAGTTCTGCAGCCAGGCGTTG
>Ga0193743_1002306_pt1 | contig 13616 bp, 12 predicted proteins | sample L2c2metaG_FD_143038 | JGI IMG/M metagenome (GOLD analysis project Ga0193743, IMG submission 143038) | Soil microbial communities from a riparian zone of the East river system, Colorado, United States - L2c2 | ecosystem: Environmental > Terrestrial > Soil > Riparian zone | place: USA: East River... | reverse complement strand
AGCTGCCACAGGTAGCTGGTGGTGACCGGCACGCTGGGGCCCGATGTTTGCCGGTCCGGGCCTGCCGTCAGGTCCCGCTTCATCCCCTCGTGGCTGGCCGCGAAGCCCAGCCGTCGGTAGAACCGGTGCGCATCTGTCCGGCGTTTGTCGGTGGTGAGCTGAACCAGGACGCAGTCCCGTCGGGCCGCCTCCTCGATCGCCCACTGGATCATGAAGTCGCCGATTCGCCGGCCCCGGTAGTCCCGGTGCACGCGGACGGCCTCGATCTGCGCGCGGCGGGCGCCCTGGCGGGAGAGCCCCGGGAGAAACGACAGCTGCAGGGTGCCGACGATGTGGGTCGGGGTGCTCGCGGTCACCAGGATGTGGCTGTCGTCGGCGCTGATTTCCTCGAATGCCCGGAGGTACGGGGCGAGCGCGGCTGCGCCACCCCCGGTTGTCTCGCGACGCGCGCCGAGAGCGTCGTCGGCGAGCATTGCGACGAGGTCGGGCAGGTCGGCCGCCCGTGCGCGACGAAGGGTTACCGGGCCGACCCCCGTGTCCATCACGGAAAGCGCGTTCATGGCCCCAACTCTGCCGCACGGACGGCCCACCGGCTCAGCCGTTAATGGCGCGCAGCATCTCCTCCCCGTACCGGGCACCGGCAACCGGCAGCTTCAACTCGTCCAGCTCCGCCTCGGTGAGCTGGATGTCCGCCGCCGCCAGGTTCTCCTCCAGCCGGTCGCGCCGCTTGGTACCGGGGATCGGCACCACGTCCGGCCCCTGGTGCAGCAGCCAGGCCAGGGCCAGCTGGGCGGGGGTGACCCCCTTCGCGGCGGCCACCTCCCGGACCGCCTCGGCGGCCTTGACGTTCTGGTCGTAGTGCTCCCCCTGGAACCGGGGGTCGTTGCGGCGGTAGTCGGTGGCCGGGTAGTCCTCGGCCCGCTGTGCGTCGCCGGTGAGGAAGCCCCGGCCCAGCGGCGAGTAGGGGACCAGGCCGATACCCAGCTCGCGAACGGTGGGCAGCACCTCGTCGTCCAGGCCCCGCTCCCACAGCGAGTACTCCGACTGCAGCACGGACACCGGGAAGGTGACGTGCGCCCGCCGGACGGTCGCGGCGGCCGCCTCGGACAGCCCGAAGTAGCGCACCTTGCCAGCCTCAACCAGCTCACCGACCGTCCCGGCGACATCCTCGATCGGCACCGCCGGGTCCACCCGGTGCTGGTAGAGCAGGTCCACGTAGTCGGTACCCAACCGCTGCAGCGACTGGTCGATCACCTTGCGAATGTGCTCCGGGCGGCTGTTCAGCCCGTGCCGACCGCCCTGCTCGTCCAGGTCCCAGCCGAACTTGGTGGCCACCACCGCCTCGTCCCGACGCCCGGCCAGCGCGCGGCCGAGCAGCTCCTCGTTGGTCCACGGCCCGTACACCTCGGCGGTGTCGAGGAAGGTGCAGCCCAGCTCCAGTGCCCGGTGCACGGTGGCGATCGACTCGGTGTCGTCGGGCACCCCGTACGACTGGCTCATCCCCATGCAGCCCAGGCCGAGTGCCGACACGGCCAGCCCCTGACGCCCCAGTACGCGTATCTCCATGACCCCAGCCTCCCTCCTGGAGTGCACTCCAGGTCAAGCGGGCGCGCCGATCGCTGAGAACCGTCGGGCCCGGTCAGAGGAATTGCCCCCCGCCGGCCGGAGCCTGATGACCCCGGAAGGTCAACGCGAGCAGGCCGCCGAGCAGCGTGGCGCCCGCCGCCGTCCACCCCGCCGTGCGCAGCCCGTCCACCACCGCGCCGCCCGAGTTCGCGATGATCAGGATCAAGGCCAGCCCGACCGACGCGCCCATCTGCAGTGCGGTCGAGGCGAGGGCCGACGCGACGCCCTGCTCGGCTGGCGCGACGCCGGACGAAGCCGCGACGAACACCGTGGTGAAGGCGAGGCCGCCGCCGAATCCGTAGATCGCCACGCCGGGAAGCACCGCCCAGTAGGAGCCGCCGGACGACATCCCCGCGACCAGCGCGGCCAGCCCGACGCCGTAGAGGAACATGCCGGTCGCCAACGTGGCGCGGACACCGTGCCGGTTGAGCGCGACCACGGCTACCTTGCCGCCGGCCACCATCGCCAAGACCCCGAGCGGGAGGAACGCCAGGCCGGCCTGCAATGCGGTGTAGCCCAACACGTTCTGCAGGTAGACGGTGAACAGGTAGTACCCGGAGCTGAGCGCGCAGTGGTGCAGGAATGCCACGCCCATCGCGGTCAACAGGCGGCGGTTGCGGAACAACGCGGGCGTCACCAGCGGATCCCGGACCGTCCGCTCGATCACGTAGAAGGTCAGCACGAGCAGGGTTCCGACAACGAGCGCGCCAAGCCCCCGGACCGACACCCAGCCCGCCTCGGGCCCGCTGACCAGGCCGAAGACTACCAGCGACACGCCGACCGTGGCGACCAGCGCGCCCAGGAGGTCGAACCCGCCGCCGCGCCTGCCCGGTGGGTCCTCGGCGATCAGAATCGGTGCGGCGGCGGCCGCGCCGATGGCCATGGGCACCACGATCAGCAGCACCCATGGCCAGCCCCAGGCGTTGGTGATGACCCCGCCGAGTAGCGCACCGGCGGCCAGCCCGCCGCTGCCCGTTGAGCCCCAGACCGCGAGGGCCCGGTTGCGCTCGCGCCCTTCCGGGAACCTGGTGTTGATCAGCGCCAGCACCGCCGGCAACAGCAGGGCGCCGCCGATCCCCTGCACAGCCCGCGCGGCGACCAGCACGTGCTGGTGCGTGGCGAGCCCGCCGACCAGGGAGGACAGCCCGTAGATCAGCAGCGCGAGGACAAACATTCGGCGCGCACCGAGCCGATCGGCCGCTCGCCCGCCGAGCAGCAGCAGGCCACCGAACGCCACGGCGTAGGCGCTCACCACCCATTGCAAGGACTGCGCGGAGAAGCCGAGCCCGGCACCGATGTCGGGAAGTGCGACGTACACGTTGTTGTAGTCGACCGCGATGACGAACTGGGCCAGCGCCAGCAGCGCGAGCCGAGGCCCGGAGCGCCGCGACGTTCGAAGGTCGGAAACAGCCACAGCAATTAACCCTTTCCATCACGAAGTTGCCACCCAGCAGGTGGCACCCCCAGGGGCAGGAGTTCCCACGCGGATCAGCGTCTGCTGCTCCGTGCTCAGACTCTACACAGTGTTCAAGTTTCACACGGCATGCATTATCGCTGCAGCAGTTCAACACTCGGACGGCGTAACATCTCTGCGCATGGCAGACGCGACGCCGCGACGGCGAGATCGGCTCAGGGCCGAGACCTCGGCGGAGATCAAGACGATCGCCCTGAAGCTCCTGTCGGCGAACGGGGCCGACGCGATCTCACTGCGCGCCATCGCCAGGGAGATGGGCATGACCGCGGGCGCCATCTACAGCTACTACGCCAACCGCGACGAGCTGATCACCGCGCTGATCACCGACGTCTACGGGGCGCTCGCCGACGTCATGGAAGCGGCGTACGAGAGCGTGCCAGTCAGCGATCCGGCCGGCCGGGTGCTCGCCGTCGGGCAGGCATACCGGCAGTGGGCGCTGGCCAATCCCGAGGAGTTCCGGCTCATCTACGGCGATCCGGTGCCCGGTTACCGGCCGCCCGACGGCGGCGCGGCGAAGGCGGAGGAGGCCCGCGCGTGCACCGTGCTGCTCCGGCTGGTCGAGGCCGGCTGGCCGAGGGCCGCCGCCGCGCACACCGGCGGCGTCCAGCACGAGTGGTCGGATTTCGGGCCGAGCTTTGCCAGCAGGGTGAACGAGCTCTTCCCGGACCTGCCCCCGGCCGCGGCCGCGTTGTCGATGCGCACCTGGAGCCGGATGCATGGCCAGGTCGCGCTGGAGCTCTACGGACACCTGCGCCCCCAGCTACAGGAACCCGGCAAGCTCTACCTCAGCGAGATGCTCGATCTGACTCGAACTCTGGGGTTCAGCGTTCGGGGCTTGACTTCGTAGTCGGGTACGGGGTCGACCATGGAGGCATGCGCACCAGTGAGCTGGCCCGCCAGGCCGGAGTGAACCCCGAGACGCTGCGCTACTACGAGCGCCGCGGCCTGCTCGACGAGCCGCCGAGGACGCCGGCCCGCTATCGGGACTACCCGGACGCCGCGCTGGGGCTGCTGCGGTTCATCAAGAGAGCCCAGCAACTCGGCTTCACCCTCGACGACGTCGAGGAGCTGCTGCACCTCAATCACGGCGGGCCGGTGAGCTGCGAGGCGGCCAGGGCGCTGGCCCAGGCGCGCACCGCGGACCTGACCGCCCGGATCGCCGACCTGCGGCGGATGCGGGACTCCCTCGCCGACCTGATCGCCTCCTGCGAGCTGCCCAGGGCCGAGCGCGCCTGCTCCCTGCTGGCCGCGATCGACAACAACACACCAGCACACCGGAGCCGGCGATGAGTCAAACGCTGGAGATCCTGCACGTCCCCGACTGCCCCAACGTGGCGCCGATGCTGGCACATCTCCGGCAGGTGACCGACCTGCCGATCACCACACATGAGATCAGCACAACGTCCGACGCGGCCGCCGCCGGCATGTCTGGATCACCGACCCTGCTGGTCAACGGCGTCGACGTATTCGCCGACCGAGGGCAGCCCGCCGACGGCCCAGCGTGCCGGATCTATCGGGACGAGCACGGAGCGGTCGTTCCGGTTCCGTCGGTGGCCCAGCTGCGCCAGGCACTCGCCACCGCGGAGTTGACCGCCTGGCGGGACCGGACGCACCCGCACGACCTGGCCGAGCAGGCGGTGCACCGGGCGATCCTGCGGGCCTTCGTCGACACCGGCCGGCCCCCGGTCCACCGTGACCTGGACCCGGTCACCGAGGGCAGCGGACGCAGCACCACCGAGATCCTGGCCGCGCTGCACGACCTCGATGCGATCCGCCTGGACCGGGCCGGGCGCATCGCGGTGGCCTACCCGTTCTCGGCAACCCCGACCCGACACCGGGTGTGGATCGGCGGCGGCGTGGTGGTCTACGCGATGTGCGCGGTTGACGCCCTCGGCATCGCCGCAATGCTTGGCGGCCCCACCCGGATCGAATCTGCCGACGCCACCACCGGCCAGCCGATCGCGGTGACCATGGCCGCCGGGCGCACCAGCTGGAGCCCAACCGCGGCCGTGGTGTTCCTCAGCGCCAAGGCGGGCAGCGGCCCCTCAGCCACCTGCTGCTGCGACGACGTGAACTTCTTCGCCGACGAGACCACCGCGCGCAACTGGGCCGCACACCAGGAGTTTTCCGGGCAGATCCTCACCCAGGCCGACGCCGAAGCCCTCGGCACCCGGCTGTTCGGGACGTTGCTTGCCCCCGCGAGCCACCCAGCCACGTATCGAGGCTAGCCAGTCAGGAGAGCGCGAGGATGCGGTCGATGTTGGACTTTCCGAACGACTCGGCGGGGAGTTGCTCCGGGCCGAGCTGCGGTGCGAGGAGAGGACCGGCCAGGACCGGATCGGTCGCCATCAGGGTGGAGTAGGTGCGTCGCCGCGCGGCACCGTGCGGGCTGAAGGTGGCGCGGATGTCCGTGGCGAGGCGCGCGGCGACGAGTAGCCGGCGCATCCGCTCGCGGCGTTCCTCGCCGTACTCGGCGAACGATCCGGGGCGCCAGTCCTCGGTCGATCGCAGAATGTCGGCCACGATCCGGACGTCGCGCAGGGCGATGGACAGGCCCTGGCCGATGATGGGGTCGTTCCAGCCGGCCGCGTCGCCGATCAGCACCACGCCGGGTGCGTAGGGCTGATCGGTCCAGCTGTCGTTCATCGGATAGAACGCGCACGGTCCCGCTGGGCGCGCGGAACTGAACATCTCGCTGTCCGGGATGCAACGGAACTGGTAGGCGGTCAGGAAATCCACTTCCCGCGCCGGGCCGGCGAACCGGCCCTTCTGTGCGACGTCGTGCAGCAGGTACAGCCGCGCGCGCCCGCCTGCTCGGGGGAAGAACAGATAGTGCAGATCGCCCTCCGTGCCGACCGAGACCTGGTCTGACGGCCAGGCGTGCAGCTCGTCGACGAGCATTCCGCCACACATGGTCCGAGGAGTCGTTTGTTCGAGCCCGATGCCGAGCTGGCGGCGCACGGTGGACATCCGACCGTCCGCGCCGACCACCAACCGGCAGGACACGTCATAGACAAGATCGTCGTGTTCGTAGCTGATCGAGGGTGAGGCCCCCGCGCTCACCGCGATGTCCCCGACGCCTCGAATCACCGTGGCGCCTGCCTCAGCGGCGGCCCGGTTCAGTGCCTCGCATGCCTCTGGATGACCGACGTCGAAACAGCCCGGGACGCCCGGCAGGAGTTGATCCAGCGGGCGGGCCCTCGCCTCCGCTTCAGACGGGTCGAATATCTCGTCGTAGGACACGGCTCGGGTCACGTAGCAGCCGCCGGCACCCAGCAGCGGCTTCTCCAGGTCCAAGCGCTGCATCTCGGCCACGCCCCAGCAGGCGAGGAACTCACCGCGCACCTTGTCCCGATACGCCGTCTGACGTTCCAGAACGAGGACCTCAAGGCCGGCCCGAGCCAGCACGGCCGCGAGCGCCGAACCCGCGATTCCACCGCCAACCACAACAACGTCGACTGATTCTTGATCCATCACTCCGCTGCTCTCGTCTGCAGTGTTGCGGGCCCCTGATCGCTGGAATGCCTGGCCGGCGGTCGCGTGGGGAGCGCAAGGGTAGGCCGCTCTCGACTCCCGCGCGCCATCTTTAATGCACCGGCGACAGCGGGCTCGCACCGAATAGACCTGGAGTATCGAAAAGATCGCGGCCGGCAGCGGGGCCATAGGTACCTTGAGCCGATGCCCGAGGTCGACGTGTTGGTGGCCGGCGCCGGCCCGACCGGTTTGACCCTGGCGCTGGAGATGGCGCGGCGTGGTCACCAGCCGCGGATCGTGGATCGGCGGGCGGCGCCGTTCGGCGGGTCGCGGGGCAAGGGGCTCACCGCGCGAACCCAGGAGGTATTCGACGAGGCGTTGTGCCCCTTCCCAGATTCGAGTTCCTGGCAATTTCAGGGTGTGCCGTTGGCCGACATCGACCCGGACGGTCATTTCCCGGAACCGTCGCTGGACTATTTCCAGCGGATACTCGACGACATCGCGGTAAAGCCGGGGGTGCTGCTGTCGCGTCCGAGTTGGCTGTCCACGTATCGGGTCAATGTCCGCATGGTGGACCGGCTGCGAGTCAGGCGGGTGTTCCTTGCCGGCGACGCGGCGCACGTCCATTCTCCCGCCGCGGGCCTGGGGATGAACACCGGAATTCAGGACTCCTACAATCTTGGCTGGAAGCTGTCGGCGGTGCTGTCCGGCGCGGACGAGGCGTTGCTGGACACCTACCAAGAGGAACGGCTTCCGGTGGCCGCGTGGACCTTGTCGACCAGCTCGGCGGGGCTGCAACGCATCGCTGAGCAGTTCGCCGCTGAGGACTCCCTCGGCATCGCCGCCGCGGCCAGCAAGGATGGACACCAGCTCGCGATCAGCTATCGGTTCAGCTCGCTGTCGAGACGGTCAGCGGGCGTGATCGGCGGCCCGGAGCCAGGCGACCGGGCGCCCGACGCGCCGTGTCAAACCACGGCTGGCGACCCGATCCGGCTGTTCGACGTATTCCGTGGCCCGCATTTCACCGCGCTCGGGTTCGGCGGCTCCGGCTCCTGCGTTGCCGCATTAGAACGGTTGCGCCGGCAATTCTCCGGCGACCTACGGTGCCGACTGGTCGGACAAGCCAACGAGCTCAACGCCGATATAATTGATCACCGCGGCGACGCGCGGAGTGCTTATCAGATCGGCGACGACCTGCTTGTGGTCGTCCGCCCGGATGGCTACTGCGGCTTCACCGCTCAGCCTTCCGATGAGCTCGCGGTTCACGACTATCTGGCGCGGTTCGTCACACCGGGCTCGCTGATTACTTAGAGGTCGTCTCAGCGCCCGGCCACCGAATGTTCACCGTCGCGCTCCCTCGGATTCTGTACCCAATGGCGCCGGTCGACGTTGAACCACTACGAGGCCGCCGCTGGCGACCATGGCCCGAGCACCGTGCTGCTCCACACGTTCCACCGGCGGTGTTGCCGATCGCTCCCCCGGCGTCTCGTCCGCCGACCACGCCCCACCACCCGTGACCCCTGTGGCTCCGGCTGCGCCGGAGGTTGGAAGGGAATGTTCCGATGACTCCACCGAGTGCGTTCAACCGTCGACGCCTGCTGATCGGTGCCGCCGGTGCCGCGGCGGCCACCGCTGGTGCCGTCGCGGCGACGGGCGGATTGTCCGGCATCACTGGCACCCCACCGTCCGACGTGACCGACGCGGCGCACCGACGCGGCGACGGGCACGGCGGTGGATCGAGCCGGCGGGGCCGCCTCGACGACGTGGAGCACGTGGTGATCCTGATGCAGGAGAACCGCTCGTTCGACCACTACTACGGCACCATGCGTGGCGTGCGCGGGTACGGCGACACCGCCGCGCTCACGGATGTGTTCCGCCAGCCCGATCCCAAGGGCGGCGTCCTGCTGCCGTTCCACGTCGACACCATGAAGGTCGACGGCCAACAGCTCGCGGACCTGGACCACAGTTGGCCCGGTACCCACACAGCCTGGGCGAACGGCGAGTACAACGACTGGATCGCCGCGAAGAGCGAGCTCACCATGGCCTACTTCGACCAGAGTGACATCCGGTTCCATCGCGCGCTGGCCGACAACTTCACCATTTGTGACAACTACTTCTGCTCGATCCAGGGGCCGACCACGCCGAACCGGCTGTACCAGTTCACCGGCATGATCGACCCCCAGGGACGCGCCGGAGGCCCAGCCATCGACAACCCGCCGGACTACAACCCGGTCTACAGCTGGACCACCTATCCGGAGCGGCTGCAGGCGGCCGGGGTGTCCTGGCGGGTGTACGCCAACAAGGAGGTCGGCGACGGCAGCGGCGAGGATGGCTACGTCGGCGACTACGGCGACAACCCGCTGTGGCTGTTCCACGCTTACCACGACTCACTGGCCTCCTCCGACCCGTCCCGCCGCGAGCTGGCCGAACGGGCCAGCGTGCACAACGGGTGGCTGCCCAACTCGGGCAAGGGGCACGACGTCAAGCACGTGCTGTCGGAGTTCCTCGACGACTGCGAGTCGGGCGACCTGCCGAAGGTGTCCTGGGTGGTCGCGCCGTACGCCTACTGCGAGCACCCGCAGGCCCGTCCGGTGGACGGCGCCAACTACGTGCAGACCGTGCTGCAGGCGATCTTCGACAACGACGACCTCTGGAAGTCCACCGCCATCTTCCTGAACTTCGACGAGAACGACGGCTTCTTCGATCACGTGCTGCCGCCGATCCCGCCGCCGAACACGCCACTGGAGTTCGTCCAGGGACTGCCGATCGGGCTCGGCCCCCGGGTGCCGATGACGGTGGTCTCCCCGTGGAGCAACGGCGGGTGGGTGAACTCCGAGGTGGCCGACCACACCTCGGTCATCCGATTCCTGGAGCGCTGGACCGGGGTGCACGAGCCGAACATCTCGCCGTGGCGTCGTGCCGTATGTGGCGATCTGACCAGTGCGTTCGACTTCTCCGACCACGACACCCGGATCCCGATGCTGCCGGACACCTATGCGATGCGCCGGGCGGCGGACAAGCTGCAGCCCTCGTTGCCGCCGCCGGTCATCCCGGCGCCGGGCACCCAGACCATGCCGGAACAGGAACCCGGAACCCGACCGGCGCGTCCGCTGCCCTACCAGCTGATGGCCAATGCCGCGGTGGCGGGCGGAACCGTCACCGTGACCATGGAGAACCACGGTCGCAAGTCGGCCGGGCTCTCGGTGTTCCGCCAGGGACTGCCGCCGACCCAGCACCTGGTGGACGTCGGCGGACGGGAGAGCGTTTCGGCGCCGGTGACCTCGGCGACGGCCAACCTTGCCGCCTCGGTGAATGATGTGGGAGCGGGAGCGGCGGCCCCCGTGCCGGTGCCGGCGGCGGTGGCCGGCGCGGTGTCGCCGCCCGGTCCGCTCGGTGGAGTCGGCAAGCTGGCGGCTCCGCGGCACCTTGGCGCGGTGACCGGGCCGGGCGGCGCGGGAGTGGTCGGCAGCCAGGGCCGTATTGCCGGAGTGGGGCCGGTCGCCGGTATCGGAGTTCCGGTGTGGGTCAACGCCGGCGGCGCGGTCGGGCTGAACACGGCTTACCAGGTCGCGATACACGGGCCGAACGGGTTCGTGCGTGAGTTCGCCGGCGGCCACACACCGACCGCGGAGGCCACGGTCTGTTTGAGCGGAGACCGGGATGACCCGGTGCTGCGGCTGACCGTGACCAACACCGGCCACGCCCCGGTGCGGGCGATGATCGCCGACCTGGCCGTTGATAGCTCACCGGACGGCGTGCTGATCGACCCGGGCCGCACGCACACCGAGGAGATCGGCGCGGAGCAGGACGCGAACGGCTGGTACGACCTGAGGGTCACCGTCGACCGGGATTCCGCGTTCACCCGCCGCTTCGCCGGCCACCTGGAGAATGGCGAGAACAGCCGGACCGGACCCGACCACCATTAATGGACCACGCGCGAGACCTGGCTCTCACGTCACGCGTCTTGTTGCGCCTGCGCGTTGGCGGCATTTCGGGCCATAAAGGTCTGTGCGGTTCCGGCCTCCGAATCGACGAACACGATGTCGTCCGGGCGCCGGCGCGGCACGTCAACCGCAAGGATTACCAGTGGATGTTCGGTTATCCGCGGAAACCCGTGAACCTTCTTCTTCTCAAAGCACAAGAACGTTCCCGGTCCCGCGCTGAACTCTTCACCGTCGAGATGAACGACGCCCCTACCAGCCACGATGTAAAGGTGCTCGGCGCAATCGTTATGGTAGTGGAGTGGAAGCTCCCGATAGATTCGGAAGATTCGCGCACTTGCCGACTCCCGGTCGACGAAGTACTTGTCGACCAACATCGTCTCCGAGCTATCAGGTAGAGCGGCGATTTCCTCGAATAAGTCAAAAACACTCTGTGCGTTATCGCTCTCCATGATCAGCCTCCTCGCCATCCGTGTCCGCGGCAACGGAATAATCCGTCATGACTACCAAGCTATCCCGATGCGGCCGGTAACGTGCAGGGACGCTTACTTGTAGCTGAGAACCGGCGAGGAGCGCCATGACCACCCTGACCGACCGCCCAAACACCGCGCTGCTCGTCCTCGACGTCCAGAACGACGTCATGGCCGGCACGCACAACCGTGACGGTGTCGTCGCCAACATCGCCGTCCTGGTGGACAAGGCCAGAGCCGAGAATGTGCCCGTCGTCTGGGTGCAGCACTCCGCCGACCATTTGCCCCGAGGCAGCAACGGCTGGCGGTACGTCCCCGAGCTGACCCAGGAGGAGGCCGAGCCGGTCGTCCACAAGCGGTACCCCGACGCGTTCGAGAACACCGACCTCGAGGCTGTGCTTGCTGGGCGCAAGGTGGGGCACCTGATCGTCACCGGGGCGCAGACCGACGAATGTATCCGGTCCACACTCCACGGAGCGATCGTCCGGGGCTACGACGCGACGCTTGTCGGCGATGCCCACACCACCGAGGACCTCAGCCAGTGGGGCGCCCCCGCACCCGACAAGGTCATCGACCACACGAACCTCTACTGGCAGCACCACACCGCCCCCGGACGGCACGCGGGGACGGTGAACACCGGTTCCGTCAACTTCGGCTGAGGCCGCTCAGGCCCCGAACCGCCCGATCACCGACCGGCCGCGAACGATCCGGGGCTAGGCTCACCGGTTCACATCACCGTCGATGGGAGACCCGATGAGCGAGAAGCAGATTCAGGTGACCGGGACGCTCGCCGCGCCACCCGAGCGGGTGTTCGCGCTGCTCGCGGACCCGGCGAGGCACACTGAGCTGGACGGCGCCGGCATGCTCCGCGGGCTGGAGTCCGGACCGAGCCCGGTCACCGGCACTGGGGACGCGTTCGTGATGAACATGAACCAGGACGGCCTCGGCGACTACCGGATGCGCAGCGAGATCACCGCGTTCGAGGCAGGCCGCCGGATCGCTTGGGCGCCCGCCATCCACCCGCCGGGCGCGCTCAGCCACCTCATCGGCGAGCTCGACCCCAGCGGGCACCAGTACATCTGGGAGCTGGAGCACGCCGACGGTGGGACGCAGGTGACGCACACCTACGACTGGAGCGGCGTCAAGGACGAGAACGCCCTACCGCTCTACCCGCGTGTGTCGGCCGAGCAGCTGGCCGGCAGCATCGAGCGCCTCCGTGCCGCCACCGGGTGATGGACCAGCCGCGAACCCGTCTCAGACCGGCGGAGCCGAGCCCGCGGAATGTAGCGAGTCTCCACAGAGGATGGAATCGCGAAATCTCTGGCCGACCTGTGCGGTGAGCCGCATATCGTCATCTAGATCCGCAAGCCCGGCTGCCAGCGCGAGCATGCGGTATTCGAGATCAGTCGCTGTGCGCAGTTGACCGGACCTCTCCGTATTCGCGTCAAGCACACGGCGAAGTCGCTCATACTCGCGCGCAAGCGTGCACCATGTCTGGGCGACAACCTCGGTCAGCGGTGTGGTACCCGCGAGTTCGATGGCTCGATCGAGCGCTGTCAACAATGTCGTCGCCCACCTGCACTGCAGCGCAACTAGGTCGTCGAGGTCGGAGTCACCGGCACCGCTTGCTCTGACGCGACCGATCGAATGCGGTTTCCTCATAGCCATCGCAATTAACTCTCTTCGCTACCCAGCGGGCGGTGGTTGGGGTCAGCTGGTCGTTCGGCAGATCAGCCGCACGGCGCGCCGGACCCGGTCGCGGAACTCGGCCCGCGTGGCCACGGTCTGCTTCCAGGTCACCGCGGCGGAGAACAGGACGTCGGTGAAGTCGGCCGCGCCCGACTCGCCGGTGAGCAGGCCGGGCGGGGCGAGCGAGTCGATCCGCGCGCTGATCGTCGCCCTGGCCTTCTGCTGGTAGTCATCGAACATCGAGCCCAGCTGCGACCCGCTGTTCTCCAACAGCTCGCCGAGGTCCCTGGACACCTGAGTCTCGATGTACTGGCCCAGCAGCGCATCCAGCGCCGCGACGACCCGCTCCTCGAAACCCAGCGTCTCGTCGGCGAAACACGCTTCCATGGCCTGCTGCCCTCGCTCCATGACGCCCCGCATCGTCGCGCGATACAGCTGCTCCTTGTTCGAGAACACCAGGTACAACCCTGGCCGGGAGATACCCGCCGCCTTGGCCACCGCCTCCATCGACGTCTTCTGAAACCCGTACCGCCCGAACACGCCAACCGCGGCCGCAAGGACGACACCGCGCTTGGGATCGTCCGGCTCGCCCATCGCTGAACTGGTCACACCTGCAGTTTAGACAAAGTCTCAACGATTGTCTAATTCGTCAGCAGCACGGACCTTGACGCTGTGGTTCATTCTGATGACGTCGTACCGTCGCGCTGCTACCTTCATCGTCGTCGAAGTCGGGGGGCCGTCATGGTGCTCGGCGCAGTTGGGGACCGAGGTGCTGGCTTGCGCGGAGGGCAGCCCAGCCGGACGGCGATGATGACAGCGCTCGGCAGGGGTTTACATCGCCAAGAGCACGCGCAGCCTTGGGTTCTTGACGATCCGTTTGCCCTGCCGCTGATTGGGACGGCATGGCCGGACCTGTACGCAGGGATCGGCAAGTTGGTGCGT
>Ga0193743_1002305_pt1 | contig 13617 bp, 16 predicted proteins | sample L2c2metaG_FD_143038 | JGI IMG/M metagenome (GOLD analysis project Ga0193743, IMG submission 143038) | Soil microbial communities from a riparian zone of the East river system, Colorado, United States - L2c2 | ecosystem: Environmental > Terrestrial > Soil > Riparian zone | place: USA: East River... | reverse complement strand
ACCGGGATGCCGAGGGTGGCGCAGCCGTCCGCCAGGCCGTGCACCGCCTGCTCGAACTGCCACATCACCGCCGGGTCCTCCGGCGAGCCGAAGTTGAGGCAGTCGGTGACCGCGAGCGGGACCGCGCCACTCACCGCGACGTTGCGGTACGCCTCGGCCAGGGCCAGCTGCGCGCCGGTGTACGGGTCCAGCGCGCAGAACCGGGCGTTGCAGTCGGTGGACACCGCGACGCCCTTGCTCCCCGCGCCGGTCCGCCCCGGGCCGCCGGACTCGCCGAACTCGTCGATGCGTACCAGGCCGGAGTCGGACGGCTGCGCGGAGACGGTGTTGCCCCGCACGTAGCGGTCGTACTGGTCGGTGACCCAGGCCCGGCTGCACAGGTTCGGGCTGGCCGCCATCGTGACGATGGTGTCCAGCAGCTCCCGGCTGGTCCGGGGCCGGGGCAGGTGCTCGGTGGTGTCGGCGATAAGCGCGTCCTGCCGCTCGTCGGGCCGGGCGATCGGGCGCTGGTAGACCGGGCCCTCGTGGGCCACCGTGCGCGGCGGCACGTCCACCACCGTCTGGCCCCGCCAGGTGATCACCAGCCGGTCGCCCTCGGTGACCTCGCCGATCACCGTGGCCAGGGTGTCCCACTTGCGGCAGACGGCCAGGAACGCGTCCACGTTCTCCGGGGTGACCACCGCGCACATGCGTTCCTGCGACTCGCTGGACAGGATCTCCGCCGGCGTCATGTTCGTCGCGCGCAGCGGCACGGCGTCCAGCTCGATGTGCATGCCGCCGTCGCCGGCCGACGCGAGCTCCGAGGTGGCGCAGGACAGCCCGGCCCCGCCCAGGTCCTGGATGCCGACCACCAGGCCGGCCCGGAACAGCTCCAGGCAGCACTCGATCAGCACCTTCTCGGTGAACGGGTCGCCCACCTGCACGGACGGCAGCTTCTTGCGGCCGCTGCCCGACTCGTCACCGCTGAACGTCTCGCTGGCCAGCACGGAGACCCCGCCGATGCCGTCCAGCCCGGTCCGCGCGCCGAACAGGATGATCTTGTTGCCGGTGCCGGAGGCGTGTGCCAGGTGCAGGTCCTCGGTCTTCAGCACACCCACACACAGGGCGTTGACCAGCGGGTTACCCGCGTACACCGAGTCGAAGACCACCTCGCCGCCGATGTTCGGCAGGCCGAGGCAGTTGCCGTAGAAGCTGATCCCGGAGACCACGCCGGGCAGCACCCTGGCGGTGTCCGGGGCGTCCGCCGGGCCGAACCGCAGCGGGTCGGCCACCGCGATCGGCCGGGCGCCCATCGCCATGATGTCCCGGACGATGCCGCCCACTCCGGTGGCCGCGCCCTGGTGCGGCTCCACGTAGGACGGGTGGTTGTGGCTCTCCACCTTGAAGGTGACCGCCCAGCCGTCGCCGATGTCCACCACACCGGCGTTCTCGCCGATGCCGGCCAGCATCTTGGACTGCATCTCCGGCGTGGTGGTCTCGCCGAAGTAGCGCAGGTGCACCTTGCTGGACTTGTAGGAGCAGTGCTCGCTCCACATCACGCTGTACATGGCCAGCTCGGCGTCGGTGGGCCGGCGGCCGAGGATGGCGCGGATGCGGTCGTACTCCTCAGCCCGCAGGCCGAGCTCCGCCTGAGCCTGGTCAGGGGTCTTCTCGGCAACCTCGACTGAGTCGATGCTCGACGCTGCAAGCACGTCTTCGGAGTCGATGCTCGCCCCGGCAACCAGGTCTTTGGAGTCGATCACAGCTCTAAGGATAGTTGGCGGCCCCCGGTGGCCAGCTGGTCGCTGGCCTGATCCGGGGGCCGGTGTGCTGTTTCAAGGTCGTCGATCGAGACCCAATCGTGACAACCGAGGCTCCGCGCGCCTTACTGGAATCGCAACGCCTCGATCGGCTGCAGCCGCGCGGCGCGCAGCGCCGGGTACCCGCCGGCGACCAGCCCGATGATCAGACTGACCCCGATGGCCACCACGATGGCCACGATGGACACCGTGGGTGTGCCGAAGTCCGGCGCCACCTTGGGGATGATGATCCCGGCCGCGACGGTGATGCTCGAGCCCAAGATGATGCCGACGAACCCGCCGGCGGCGGCCAGCACGGTGGACTCGATCAGGAACTGCTTCATGATCGCGCTGCGCCGGGCACCGATGGCCTTCCGGATGCCGATCTCCCTGGTCCGCTCGGTCACCGAGACCAGCATGATGTTGGCCACCCCGATGCCGCCGACGATCAGCGAGATGGCGGCCACCGCGATGATGAACATCGACAGGAACGACAGGAACTGGTTGATCTCGTCCAGCTGGTTCTGCAACGCGGTGACCTTGAAGTCCCGCTTGGCCGTGTCCTTGATGTTGTGCTGCTTGTCCATCACCTTGTTGACCTGCTCGAGCGCGGCCGGCACCTGCGGCACGCTGGCCGCCTTCACCGCCATCGAGCTGATGATGTCGTTGCCGCCGACCACGAAGGCCCGCGCGGCGCCCAGCGGCATCAGTGCGATGTCGTCGGAGTACCCGTCGGACTTCAGGATGCCGATCACCTTGAACGAGGCGCGATCGATCCGGACCGTCGAGCCCAGTGCCTTGCCGGCGTCGCCGCCGTAGAGGTTGGCCACCGGGTTGGGGCCGAGCAGCACCACCTTGGCGTTGCCCTGGGCCTGGTGCTCGTTGAACATCTCGCCGAGCACCATCTCCCGGTTGTTCACCGTGAGGTAGTTGGTGGTCGAGCCGGTGACCGTGGCCCGGAACTGGGTACCGGGGCCGGCCTGCACGATCGAGTCGCCGATACGTACCGGGATCACCGCGCCGATGTCCGGGGCCTCGGTCTTGTCCAGCAGCGCCTCGACGTCACGGTCGCGCAGCTCCTTGGGCGCGCCGCCGCCGGGCACCGAGCCGGACACCTTGTCCACGGTGATCGCGGTGGCCAGCTCACCGAAGGACTTGTTGAAGCCGGCTTTCATGCCCTCGCCCAGCCCGACCAGCACGATCACCGCGGTGACACCGATGACGATGCCCAGCGTGGTCAGCGCCGAACGCAGGCGGTTTGCCCGCATGCTTCGCGCCGCGATGGTGAGTGCCTCTTGGAAATGCATGCCTACCCGCGCCTCCGGTTTGTCCCGCTCTCCCAGCATCGGGGGCATCGGTCGCGGGGGCACTTCTATTTCAGGAATGCTGTCGAAGGTGAGCAAACACATCGTGTGGGACTGGAACGGGACGCTCTTCGACGACGCCCACACAGGTTACCTGGCCGCGTGCGAGGTTTTTGCCGCTCGGGGCCTGCCCTGGGTGAGCGCGGAGCGCTATCGGGCCGCCTACACCCGCCCCATCCAGGACTTCTACATCCGGTTGTTCGGCCGCCCGTTGGCTCCCGGGGAGTTCGACCGCATCGACGAGGAGTTCCACGACGCGTACCGGCGGGCATTGGCCGATGTGAGCTTGGCCACAGGCGCGCGGGAGACGCTGCGCGACTGGCGGGAGAGCGGCGGTACCCAGTCGCTGCTGTCCATGTTCCGGCACGACGGACTGCTCGCCCTGGTCCGGCGGCTCGGCATCGAGGACGAGTTCGCCAGGATCGACGGGCTGGTCGGCCCCGGCGGCGGTCGCAAAGCCGCCCACCTCGCTGCGCACCTGGCCGCGCTGCAACTCGATCCCGCCGAGGTGGTGCTGGTCGGGGACAGCCTGGACGACGCCGACGCGGCGGCCGAGGTCGGCGCCAGCTGCATCCTGTTCAACGGCGGCTACCACGACCGCGCCGCGCTGGCGGTGGCCGCCGTGCCGATCGCCGACAGCATGGCCGACGCCCTGCCGGAGCTGCTGCGCTGGGCCACCGAGCTGCGCCGACCCAGCGACGCCGAGGCCAGCTGACCCCCGGCTCAGCTCGGCAGCCGCACCACGCTGACGAAGAAGTGGTCGATCTGGCGGATCGCGGCGATGAAGCCGTCCAGGTCCACCGGCTTGGTGACGAACGCATTGGCGTGCAGGATGAAGCCGTCCAGGTCCACCGGCTTGGTGACGAACGCATTGGCGTGCAGCTGGTAGCTGCGCCGCACGTCATCCTCGGCGCCGGAGGTGGTCAGCACCACCACCGGGATGTGCCGCAGCGCGTCGTCGGACTTGATCTCGGAGAGCACCTCGCGACCGTCCCGGCCGGGCAGGTTCAGGTCGAGCAACACCAGGTCCGGGGTGAGGGCGTCGCGGTACGGGGGCTCGCGACGCAGGTAGGCCAGCGCCTGGTTGCCGTCGTTCACCACGTCCAGCCGGTTGTGCAGGTACTCCTGGAACGCCTCCCTGGTGAGCACCGCGTCGCCCTCGTCGTCCTCGACGAGCAGCACGTTGATCGCCCGGGGCGAGCTGGCTGGTGGGGTTGGCTCAGTCATCTGTCGGCTCCTGGCTGGCGACGGGCGGCGGGAGCGGCAGGCTGAACCGGATAGTGGCGCCGTCGCGTCGCTCGGTGTCCAGCCAGATTCTCCCGCCGTGGTATTCGACGATCCGCTTGGCCAGCGCCAATCCTATGCCGGTGCCCGGATACGACCCCTGCCCGTGCAGCCGCTGGAAGATGACGAAGATCTTGTCGGCGAACTCCGGATCGATGCCGATCCCGTTGTCCGCGACGCTGATCCGCCAGCCCACCTCGTCGCGGGTGGCGTCCACCCGCACCTCGGCCGGGGTTTCCGGGCGGCGAAACTTCACCGCGTTGCCGATCAGGTTGGCCATCAGCTGGCGCAGCAGCGCCGGGTCGCCCCGCACCTCGGGTAGCTCGCCGACCACGATCCGGGCCTCGGCCAGCCCGGTGGCGGTGGCCACGTCGTCCACCGAGGCCAGGTCGCGCAGCGCGTCGGCGGTCACCTCGGCCAGCGACACGTCGGCCAGCGGCCGGTCCGCGCGGCCCACCCGGGAGAACGCCAGCAGCTCGCTGATCAGCAACTGCATCCGTCGCGCGCCGTCCACCGCGAACTCGATGTACTGCTGGGCCCGCTCGTCCAGCTCGCCGGCGTAGCGGCGCTGCAGCAGCTGGCAGAACCCGGCGACCTTGCGCAGCGGTTCCTGCAGGTCGTGCGAGGCGACGTAGGCGAACTGCTCCAGATCGCGGTTGGACCGCATCAGGTCGACGGCCTGGCTCTGCAGCCGGTCCCGGGTGTCCCGCAGCTCGAGCTGGCTGGCCTCCAGCTCGGCCAGCTCGTTGACAATCCGGCTGCGCATCCGCTCCACGTCGGCGGCCACGGCGGTCAGCTCGGGCGGCCCCGGCGGTACGCCGACCCGGTGGGCGTGCTCGCCGTCGGCCACCCTCCTGGCGTCCTCGGCGAGCCGCTCAATCGGCCGAGTCACCCAGCGGCGGAGCAGCAGCAGGGTCGCGGTGCCGGCCGCCGCGGCCAGCGCCGCCGCGCAGAACAGCGCGATCAGCTCGGTGCGCCGGTACACCTCGAGCCCCGCGGTGGCCGCGTCCCGGCGCGCGTCCAGCTCGCTGACCAGCTCGCGCGCCGAGGTCAGTACCGGCTCGAACAGCTCCTCCTCGGTCCGGTACCCGGCGTCCGCGGCCGGCCTGGGCCCGCCGCGCGCCACGGCGTCCAGCAGCGGCTCGGCGCCGCGGGTCCGCCACGCCTCGGTCTTGGCGAGCACCCGGTCCAGCTGGCCGGAGATGTCCGCGTCCTCGGCCGTCAGCAGCGCGCGCAGGATCGCCACGTCGTCGTCCTGGCGGGTGATCGCGGCCTGGTAGGCCACCCGACGCGCGGGATCCCCGGACAGCGCGAAGCCGCGTACCGCGTTCTGCTCCTCCACCAGCGTGGTGAGCAGCTCGGCGAAACCTCGTCGGGTCGGCCCGATCCGGTTCAGCAGGTCGTCCACGGCGGCCTCGTTGCGGTTGGTGACCACGACCAGCACCACGATCGCGGCCAGCACGCCGACCGCGCCGAGCCCGACCAGCGCGGTGACCCGGCGCGCCAGCGTCCACCGCCTCACCGATGCGGCCCCCCGTCGCGGAGCAGCAGGATGGCCACGTCGTCGCCGAGTGGCCCGCCGTTGAGGTTCACCGCCTGCTCCACCAGCCGGCCCGGCAGCGCGCTCAGCTCGGTCTCCCGGTGCTGCTCCAGCAGCGCGAGCAGCCCGGTGTTCCACAGCCGGTCCAGCTGGTCCGGGCCGCTCCAGCCCTCGATCAGGCCGTCGGTGTAGAGCATCAAGGCCCAGTCGGGCGGCAGTGCGGTGGTGACCGCCGGCCACTTCGGGTCGGCCAGCACCCCCAGCGGCGGGCCCACCTCGTGCGGCAGCTCGGTGGGATCGGGGCGCAGCATGATCGGCGGTGGGTGGCCGGCGATCCGGGCCTTTACCCGCACCTGCCCGTCCGTCTCGAACAGCGCCATGGTGCACATCGTGGTGAACAGCGCCCTCTCGTGCCGCTCGCTGTTCAGCACCTGCTGCAGGGCGGGCAGCACCGCCGGCTCGCCGAGGCCGCTGAGCGCCAGCGCCCGCCAGGACACCCGCAAAAGTGCACCCAGCGCCGCCTCGTCCGGCCCGTGCCCGGCGACGTCGCCGATGATGGCGTGCACCGATCCGTCCGGGCAGCGCAACGCGTCGTAGAAGTCACCGCCCAGCGGCGAGCGCCGGCCCGGTCGGTAGAACGGGTTCGCCGCCACGAAGCTGCCGTCCAGCAGCAGCCGGGGCAGCAGCCCGCGCTCCACCCGCGCCGACTCGGCCCGCTCCAACTGCGCCTCCCGCAGCCGCACCGCGTTGCGCTCGGCCCGCCGCCGCTCCACCGCGTACCGCACCGAGCGGGCCAACAGCGATCCGTCCACCGAGCCCTTGACCAGGTAGTCCTGCGCGCCCTCGGCCATCGCCGCGGCGCCAAGGTGCTCGTCGTCCAGGCCGGTGAGCACGCAGATCGCGCAGTACAGCGGAGCCTGGTCGCGCAGTGCGCGCAGCGCGTCCAGTGGGTCCCGCCCGGCCAGATCGGGCAGCTGCAGGTCCAACAGGACACAGTCGGCGGCGGCCAGCTGGCCGGACCGCACCGCCTCGGCCACCGTGCCCGCCACGGTCAGCTCGATCCGCGCGTCCACCTCGGCGAGCAACTCGCGGACCAGGAAGACGTCCCCCGGGTCGTCCTCCACGAGCAGCACCCTGGAGACGGCGGAGGTGTGCTCAGACGGACGACTCAACCCCAACCCCTCCCAAGCCTGCCCAGCGGGACAGCGAAGTCTAGGAGAGCGTTGCCGTTTTGCCGCCGTCCGGCTGGCGGCGTGGTGATCCGCTAGTTGTCGACCAACTGGGTCAGCACCGAGGTGAACAGGCCGAGGCCGTCGGCGGACGGGCCGGTGGCCGGGTCGATCGCGTGCTCGGGGTGCGGCATCAGCCCGACCACCCGGCCGTTCGCCGAGGTCACCCCGGCAATGTCCCTGCTCGACCCGTTCGGCGCCGGGGCGTCGTAGCGGAACACGATCCGCCCGTCGCCCTCCAGCTCGTCGAGGGTGCGCTGGTCGGCGACGTAGCGGCCCTCGCCGGACTTCAGCGGCACCAGGATGCGCTGGTTCGCCTGATACCCGGAGGTCCACGCGGTGTCCGGGTTCTCCACCCGCAGCCATAGGTCCCGGCAGATGAAGCGCAGGCCGGCGTTGCGGGTCATCGCACCGGGCAGCAGGCCGGCCTCACAGAGGATCTGGAAGCCGTTGCAGATGCCCAGCACCGGCATGCCCTGGCCGGCGGCGTCGATCACCGGCGTCATCACCGGGGCGAACCGGGCGATCGCGCCGGCACGCAGGTAGTCCCCGTAGGAGAAACCGCCGGGCACGATCACCGCCTGCACGCCGTGCAGGTCAGCGTCGGCGTGCCAGAGCGGCACCGCCTCGGCGCCGGCGTAGCGGACCGCGCGGCACCGCCTCGGCGCCGGCGTAGCGGACCGCGCGCGCCGCGTCCACGTCGTCCAGGGTGCCCGGAAAAGTGATCACCCCGATCCGGGCGCTCATTCCCCCGCACCATCCGCTTCCGCCGCACCATCCGCGACCCTGGTCACCGACCAGTCCTCGATCACCGGGTTGGCCAGCAGCGTGCCGGCGATCTGCTGCAGCGTCTCGTCGTCCACCGAGTCGTCGACGTCCAGCTCGAAGTGCTTGCCCTGACGCACCTCGCGCACCCCGGCGAAACCGAGGCGGGGCAGCGCCCCGGCGACCGCCTGCCCCTGGGGGTCCAGGATCTCCGGCTTGGGCATCACGTTCACCACCACACGGGCCATGGCGTTCAGCCTAGAGGGAATCAAGCTTTTGCCGGACGCCGCCGCACGTGAGAGTGGCCGCATGCGGATCCTCATCCTCGGCGGCACGGTGTTCCTCTCCCGGGCGGTGGCGGTGCAGGCGTTGGCCAGGGAGCACAAGGTGTGCTGTGTGGCCCGCGGCGTGTCCGGTCAGGTACCGGACGGGGCTCGGCTGTTGGTGGCCGACCGCAACCAGCCCGGCGAGCTGGCCCGCGCGGTGTCCGGCGAGTCGTTCGACGCGGTGGTCGACGTGGCCACCATGTCGCTGCCCTGGGTGCGCGACGCCTTGGCCGCGCTGGCCGACCGGGTGGGGCACTGGACGTTCGTGTCCTCGATCAACGTCTACGCGGACAAGGCGACCACCGGTCAGGGCACCGACGGCCCCCTGCTCGCCCCCCACCTCGGCCCGACCGCGGCGGAGGCCAGCCCGGACGTCGACCCGGACGTCTACGGCGCGACCAAGGTGGCCAGCGAAGACGCGGTGCCTCGGCCCGACCGCGGCGGAGGCCAGCCCGGACGTCGACCCGGACGTCTACGGCGCGACCAAGGTGGCCAGCGAAGACGCGGTGCGCGAGGCCATGGGTGAGCGGGCGTTGGTGATCAGGGCCGGGTTGCTGGTCGGGCCGGGTGACCCGCTCGACCGGTTCGGCTACTGGCCGGCGCGGTTCGCCCGGGGCGGGCGGGCCATCGTGCCGGACGCGCTCGACCAGCCGTTCCAGTACGTCGACGTGCGCGACATGGCCGGCTGGATCGTGTCCGCCGCGGAGCGCGGCTTGGCCGGCGTGTTCGACGGCTCCGGGCCAAGGGGGACGCTGGGTGGGGTGCTGGACGGCATCGCCTCGGCGGTGGGGGCGGCGGATCTGACGCTGGTCCCGGTTCCGCCTTCGGTGCTGCTCGAGGCGGGGGTTACCCCGTGGGCCGGCCCGCGCTCGGTGCCGCTGTGGGTGCCACCGACGTACCTCGGGTTCACCGACCGGGACACCAGCCCGGCTCTGCCTCATAGGCCGGCTTGGCTGTCCGTCCGCTGGCCGAGACGGCGGCCGACGCGTTGGCCTATGAGCGCTCGCTGGGGTTGGACCGGCCCCGGTTGGCCGGGTTGACCGCCGCCGAGGAGCACGAGCTGCTGGCCCGCCTGGGGTGATCAGCGCGGCGTCGGTGTATCGGCCCGGCGTTGCGGGCATCGGCCCGGCGTTGCTAGGCCGCCTCGGCTGATCGGCGGCGTCGGTGCCTCAGGCGGAGAGTGGTGTGCGGGCCGGCATCGGGGAGCGGTAGGTGGCCGGTTGCGCGCCGGCGGCCAGCGCGGCGTCCGCCGCGTCCAGCAGCGCCTGCCGCGCGGCGGGCCGGCCCAACTCCCCGGCTTCGACGGCGATCCGGACCAGGCCGCCCCGGCGGGCGGTGCGGGCAGCCAAGGCGACCAGCGCGCGGTACCGCCAGGCATCCGCGGTCTCCGGCGGCACCCCGCCGGAACTCCGCGCCCCGCCGGCAGTCCGGACTCCGCCGGTGCCCAGCACCCCGCCGGCACCCAGGATCCCGCCGGCGCTCAGCGCGGCGCCGGTGTTCAGCGGCCGGCCGGTGTTCAGCACCCGGCCGCGCAGCAGCCGGTCGTGGTTCCCCCTCGGGTCCAGCAGCCGCACTCCGGAGCTGTCCGCGCAGACCCGGAACCCGCGCTGGCGCAGCGCGACGATGGTCCCGGCGGAGGCCAGCCAGCGGGGCGGGGCGAACACATCGGAGCGCAGCCCCAGCTCGTCCATCGCCCGGGTGGCCCCGATCAGGCGCAGCGCGGCCTCATGGCTGGGCAGCACGGCGAAGGCGAACTCGGCGCGGCGCCCGATCTTGGCCATTCCGCTGGTGGCCCACCGGCCGATCGGGTCCACCGTGTGGTCGAAGCCGTGCAGCACCAGCGCGTCGCCCACCTCGACGCGGCGGCGCAGCCAACGGATCACCGGGGCGTCCGGAAGGTGCCGGCCGTCCCGCGGGCGGGGCGGGAGCAGCCAGGACGCCGGCACCAAGCGGGAGTCCAGCTCGCCTGCGAACGAGACGCAATCCGGCAGGTTCCGCTCAGACAGCCCGGACAGGGACACGATCAGCGCGGTCACAGTTCCATGAGGCCGCACCGGTGTGTCGCGCGGCTAACCGCGGTGTGGCGTGTCCATGACAGTGGTGTGAAACATGCTGTTAGCAGCCCCTGTGCCCGCTCCGGCGGGCGGCGCAGACCCAGTACCGCCGGCGCAGACTCTGCAGGCTCTGTGCCGGCCGCGGCCGGTCTGTGCGGGCCAACGAGGGCCGGCCGGGGACAAGCCCGGCTAGTCCCAGTGTTGGCCGGTGATTCGCTGGTAGAGCTCGATGTACCGGTCGCGGGCCAACTGCACGATCCCGGCCGGGATGGCTGGGCCGGGCGCGGTCTTGTCCCAGCCGGTCCCGGACGCCCAGTTCCGGACGATCTGCTTGTCGAACGAGCGCTGCGGCCGGCCCGGCTCCCACTCGTCGGCCGGCCAGTAGCGCGACGAGTCCGAGGTGAAGATCTCGTCGCCGAGCACCAGCGAGCCATCCGGGTCATCCGAGGGCCGGCCGAACTCGAACTTGGTGTCCGCCATCAGGATCCCGTTCGACGCGGCCAGCGAGGCGCCTCGGCGGTACAGCTCAAGGGTGGCTTCCCGCAGTTGGGCGGCGGTGTCGGCGCCGAGCAGCGCGACCACGTCGTCGAAGGTGATGGCCTCGTCGTGCTGGCCGGCCGGCGCCTTGGAGCTCGGCGTGAAGATCGGTTCGGGCAGCTTCGAGCCCTCCACCAGCCCGTCCGGCAGCCGCACGCCGGACACCGAGCCGGTGCGCTGGTAGTCCTTCAGCCCGGACCCGGTCAGGTAGCCGCGCGCCACGCACTCCACCGGCAGCATCTCCAGCCGCCGGCAGCGGATCGCCCGACCGGCCACCTCCTCGGGCACGTCGTCGGCGGAGATCACGTGGTTCGCCACCACGTCCCCGGTCTTGCCGAACCACCACAGGGACAGCTGGGTGAGCAGCGCTCCCTTGTCCGGGATGGGCGTGGGCAGCACGACGTCGTAGACCGACACCCGGTCGGACGCTGCACACCAGCACGATGTCGCCCCGGTCCAGGTAGATCTCGCGCACCTTGCCGGTGTGCAGCAGTTCCATGTGCGGTTGCTCCTAGAGGATCGGGGCGGGAGAGTACGCGGCCGCGTCCGGGTTGGCCTTGACCAGCTCGCTCACCCGGGCGATCACATCGTCCACCTGGCTGCGCGCCGCGCCGGTGAAGCCCAGCGGGTCGCCCAGGGTCAGCGCGCCGGTGGGCAGGCCCAGTCGCGGGTCGGCGGCCAACCGGTCCAGCAGGTCGTTCTCCGCCAGGCCCCGCTCGCGCATGGCCAGCGCCACCGCTACGGCGTGCTCCTTGATCACCTCGTGGGCGGTTTCCCGGCCCACGCCTGCTCGCACGGCGGCCATCAGCACCGACGTGGTGGCCAGGAACGGCAGGTAGCGGTCCAGCTCCCGGGCGATCACGGCGGGGTAGGCGCCGAACTCGTCGAGCACGGTCAGGAACGTCTCGATCAGCCCGTCGATGGCGAAGAACGCGTCCGATCAGCCCGTCGATGGCGAAGAACGCGTCAGGCAGCGCCACCCGACGCACCACCGAGCAGGACACGTCTCCTTCGTTCCACTGATTGCCGGCCAGCTCCCCGACCATGCTCGCGTAGCCGCGCAGCACTATGGCGAGCCCGTTCACCCGCTCGCAGGACCGGGTGTTCATCTTGTGCGGCATGGCGCTGGAGCCGACCTGGCCGGGCTGGAACCCCTCGGTGACCAGCTCCTGGCCAGCCATCAGCCGGATCGTGGTGGCCAGGCTGGACGGACCGGCGGCCAGCTGGACCAGCGCGGTGACCACCTCGTAGTCCAGCGAGCGCGGGTAGACCTGGCCGACGCTGGTCAGGGTCTGCCGGAAGCCCAGGTGACCGGCCACCCGGCGCTCCAGCTCGGCCAGCTTCCCCGGGTCACCGCCGAGCAGATCCAGCATGTCCTGCCCGGTGCCCATTGGGCCCTTGATGCCGCGCAGCGGGTAGCGCTCGATCAGCTCGGCCAGCCTGGCGTGCGCGACCAGCAGCTCGTCGGCCGCGCTGGCGAACCGCTTGCCCAGCGTGGTGGCCTGCGCGGCGACGTTGTGGCTGCGTCCGGCCATCACCAGCTCGCGGTACTCGCCGGCGCGGCGGGCCAGCCGGGCCAGCACCGCGACCGTCCGGTCGGCGAGCAGCCGCAGGGCCACCAGGATCTGGTACTGCTCGACGTTCTCGGTGAGATCCCGGCTGGTCATGCCCTTGTGCACGTGCTCGTGGCCGGCGAGCGCGTTGAACTCCTCGATGCGCGCTTTCACGTCGTGCCGGGTGACCCGCTCCCGCGCCGCGATGGAGGCCAGGTCGACGTCGTTCACGACCCGTTCGTAGTCGGCGATCGCCCGCTCCGGGACGTCGATCCCCAGCTCACGTTGCGCCCGCAGCACGGCCAGCCACAGCTGGCGCTCCAGCACGACCTTGTGCTCCGGGGAGAACAGCCGCGCCATGTCGGCGCTCGCGTAGCGGTTGGCCAGCACGTTCGGGATCACGTTTGCCAAGCGTACGTGGTGTGCGCCGACCGATTTCCCCCTGCCCGCCTCGGGTGCCTCGGGTGCCTCGGGTGTCAGTTCCGCTTGGCCAGCTCGCCGGCCAGGTCGTCCAGCTGGTCGTCGTACGGCGCGGCGCCCCGGCCTGCCGACATCGTGGTCAGGCTGAGCGAGCCGCCGTCCCCGGTGCTCACCGACGTGGTGTCCATCGACCCGGGCCCGGTCTGCACGCTCGACCCGCCGCCGAGGCTGCCCGCCCGGCGGGGAGAGCAACACCCGCAGCGTCCCCCGGGCGCCGCCGTCGGTCACGTCGACCTCCACACCGCGCCCGCCTCTCGGGCAGTACACGTCGTCCGACAGCGGCCGGGGGCTGGCTCCGCGCACCGCCGGGAGGACGTCCGCGAGCTGGGCGAACAGCTCCGCGTCGGCCACCCCGCAGCTGCCCGAGGCGGCCCGCTTCTCCGTGTCGAACGGGGCGGCGCCGTCCGGGGCGGCGGCCCTCGGCCCGGCCGGCGCGGACTGCGCACCGAACGGCTGGGGCGCGGCCTCGGCTCCGGGCGCGCCCTCCGTCGGCGCGGGCGCCGGCCCGGCCACGGTTGGCCCGGCCAGCGTGGTCGGCGCGCCGGTCCGCAGCACACCGGCGCTGACCACCCCGGCGGTCGCCATGGCCAGCACGGCCACCGCGATCGCGCCGGTCTGCAGCCGACGGGTGCGCTGCTGGGCCCGGCGGGACCCGGCCAGCACGTCGGAGTGATCGAACCGAGGGGGCGGCGCGCCGTCGGCCGCGG
>Ga0193743_1002304_pt1 | contig 13617 bp, 15 predicted proteins | sample L2c2metaG_FD_143038 | JGI IMG/M metagenome (GOLD analysis project Ga0193743, IMG submission 143038) | Soil microbial communities from a riparian zone of the East river system, Colorado, United States - L2c2 | ecosystem: Environmental > Terrestrial > Soil > Riparian zone | place: USA: East River... | reverse complement strand
CTCGGGCGGCCTTTTCAAGACGCCAACCTTGCGTAATGCGGATTTCAACGCGCCGTATTTCCATGACGGCCGCTTCGACAGCTACGACCAGGTGGTGGCGCACTTCGATCGGGTGTTCGATCTCGGCCTGTCGGCGCAGGATCGGCAGGATCTCGTGGCCTATCTCACCGCGGTGGGCGATGGCACGCAGCCTTACGAGCATGATGGCGCCGGCGCATCGTTGAAAGAGATCAATGATTTCACGACCGTGCTCGGAACCGCGATTCCGGCCGACGACAAGGAGATTGTTTCGCTGGCGGTCGACACCATTGGCAGCGAATTGCGGGAATTGACCGAGCAATATCCCGACCGCAAGAATACCAGCGTGACAGGTGGCGAGCAGCAGCGCGTTCTCGCACGTAATGCGCTCAAGGAGCTCGTGCTTACCTTGCGGCGGATCGACATGGCCGTCGCCGACGGCCGGACCACCGAGGCGGCTGCCGACTACAGGAATTATCGTTATCTGATGGCCGCCGCGGTGCCTGCGCTGCTCGCGAGCGCCCAGCCATGGTCGCTGTTCAATCCGACGGTGCATGATTCGCACTACGCGGCCCTGCGCCAGGTGATGCAGTCAAAGCACATGCCGCGATAGCGCAGTGCAGGAGAGAGTTTCGCGCGCGGTTAGAATCGTTGATCGAAAATAATTGATTCAAGTGAGCGGCAGATTTTGCGTGAATCGATTTAGCGACGACGATGTAGGCTTATTTGCGGCACAAGTGACGCGCGAATGAAATTCGAAAAATCGATTCTGAAAAATGCATCGAAAAATTCGCGTGCAAAAAGTCTCGACAGAAAAATCTGGAATCATTCTGAAAATCTTTGACGCATTCACAGCATCGATATGCGTGCGTCATGTTGCCCCAGTATGTGATGCGACGTTAACTTAACCCTTGGGGTCGACATATGAAACCAAAATTGAATCTAAGATGGCGGACCACGACCGCGCTGTGCATCGTTTCGACGATGGCGGTTGCGACTGTGGCCTTGGCAGCTGGCAATATCGGCGTAAGCAGCTGGGATTTGCGCTCGCATCCCAGTCGTTTGACCAATCTGCTCGCGGACGCCCAGAAGAAACCCGCTAGCGGCAGCAATTCGGCCGATACGGTGAAGACCGCTAGCCCGATCAAGCACGTGATCGTCCTGATCGGTGAAAATCGCGGCCTTGATCACACATTCGGTGTGTACAAGCCGAAGGGCAAGGGCCAGACCATCTCCAACCTGCTCTCGAAGGGCATCGTCAACGAGGACGGCACGCCGGGTCCGAACTTCGCGCAGGCGCAGCAGTTCTCGGTCGCAGCGCAGCCGTCATACTTCATCGGTGCTCCGGCCATCGGCAAGACGCCCTATAGCCCCACCAACACGATGCCGCAGCCCGACACCAACGGCGCCCCGACCGCACAAAGCGACACCGGCGCTCCGTTCAAGTCGATCGCCGAAGCGGGCGTCGAGAAGGACATCGATCCGGCCAGCCTCGACATCCTGACCACCGGTTTCACCGGTCTGCCGACGAACTCCCTCGACACGCGTGTTCCCGGTGCTGGAACCCTGGCGGGTCCGTTCCCGATGCAGGGACCGCTGCTCACCGACGACGACTACACCGGCGACAGCACGCACCGCTTCTACCAGGATTGGCAGCAAGAGGATTGCAGCGTTGCCAACGCGACCAAGACCAACACCTCGGGCTGCAAGGCCGACCTGTTCCCGTTCGTGATGGCCACTTACGCCGTGAACGGGAGCATGGGCAATTCGATGGGGTTCTACAATGCCGAGCAGGAGCAGGCTCCGGTCCTGAAGGAATTGGCTGACCGCTTCACCCTGAGCGACAACTTCCATCAGTCGTTCCATGGTGGCACCGGCGCCAACCACTTCATGCTCGGCACCGGCGACGCCGGCTTCTGGAGCGATGGCAAGGGCAATCCGATCACGCCGCCGGCGAACCAGATTGCCAACCCGAATCCGAAAGCAGGCACCGTCAACCAGTACACGGCCGACAACAACTTCAGCGCTTGCGCTGACGTGTCCCAGCCGGGCGTCAAGCCGATCGTGACCTATCTGGAGAATCTGCCCTACGCGGCGGAACCGAACTGCCAGCCGAATCACTACTACATGCTTGATAACACCAACCCCGGCTTCCTGCCGAACGGTGCGCTGTCGGGCGCTGGCAACCTTCCGCCGTCACCCGTCAAGACCATCGGCGATGAACTGCTCGCGAAGCAGATTTCGTGGGCCTACTACGGCGGCTCCTTCAATGACGCTGTGGCGCTCTCGAATGAAGCGGTTGCGGCGAATCCGACCAGTCCGAATCTGACGGCCGCGGCGATTGCCGATCCGGCACACGCTGTCGGCGTGGCCTACTGCCAGATCTGCAATCCGTTCCAGTATGCGACCTCGATCATGGCCGACCCGGCGATCCGGACGGCGCATATGAAGGACACCGCTGATCTGATCACCGCGATCCAGAACAACACCCTTCCTTCGGTGTCGTTCGGCAAGCCGGATGGTCTGCTCGATGGCCATCCGCAGAGCTCGAAGATCGACCTGTTCGAAGCCTACGCGCTCAACGTCCTCACTGCGCTCGACGCCAATCCGCAGTTGAAGGCGGAAACCGCCGTGTTCATCACTTGGGACGAGGCCGGCGGTTACTTTGACTCGGGTTTCGTCCAGTCGATCGACTTCTTCGGCGACGGACCGCGTATTCCGCTGCTGATCTTGTCGCCGTATTCGACCGGTGGAAAAGTCTTCCACAATTATAGCGATCACGTTTCGATGATGAAGTTCATCGAGCGCAACTGGAACCTGCAGCCGCTCACGAACCGCAGCCGCGACAACCTGCCTAACCCGACCGCCACGAAGAACAATCCGTACGTGCCGACCAACAGCCCGGCACTCGACGATCTGTTCGACGCGTTCGACTTCAGCAAAGCGGTCAGTCAGCCTTTCACCGAGTGATCTCTTGGTGATCTCTCGGGGGATCGCGACGTGATCGTGATCTGACTTCGTTGAGGCGGCGCCGATCCGGCCTGATGGCCTGGTCGGCGCCGCTTTTTTGCACCGCCGACGCGGTGAGCTTCCTGTAGCGGATCTTGATGATGACCAAAGCCCTGATCAATGTCGTGCTGTCCAGCCTGAAATGGCTGGGCCGGCTGACTGTTACCGGCGCGTTGCTCTGCGGCTTCGCGGCGGCGCACGCGCAGCAGTTTTCCGCCGATCTCGTCATTGTGCGGCACGAGGGTGCGGCGGCAGAACCCGCGGGAAAGCTGCATGTCCTCGGCGGCAAAGTGCGATTGGAAACGCCGGAGCTTGCGGATGGATTCTTCCTGGTCGACGGCGCGACGCCTGCGGCCTATTTCGTACGGCCGGCGACGCGGGTTTTCATGGACGCCCGGCAATCGAGCCGGCTTACCCGGATGTTCGTGCCGGTTGATCCCGACGATCCATGCCGGCAGTGGCAGGCCATGGCAAAGCTGGCCGGATCAGCGGACCACGGCGATTGGCGCTGCGAACGCGCCGGCGAGGAGACGATCGGGGGCCGAAGCGCCATCACTTTCCAGGCGGCCTCGACGACGGGCCGCGAACTCGTCGGCTGGATCGACGCCGCGCTCAAATTTCCGGTGCGAATCAAGACGCAGGACGGCGCGGTGATCACCGCCGAGAACGTTCGAGACGAGCCGCAGCCCGCGCAACTGTTCGAGATTGGGTCCGGCTTCCGGAAATTCGATCCCCAGGCCTTGATCAAGCGGATCAAGCAGAGCGACGTATGGGTTGCCGGACAAAAGGATTCGAACGATTAGAAAGGTCGCGGCGTGTTCGCGTCAGAGTACGTCGCGCCAGCGATTGTCCGTTCAGCTCGATGCTTAATCCCTGCATGCCGAGGTCGGTGATTTCACATGGAGACCGCCGCGGCACTGGGTGAGTTTGCCAATGCCGACGCCGAACCGTTCCTGGCGCTGGCGGCCAACGATCCAGATCCGGAGGTAAGGAAGAATTCGCGCTGGGCGTTGCAGCAGATCGCGGCACGAAAGGCCAAGGCGTAGGCCGATCCGGTGGATCTAGAGCCATTTCCGTTCCGATAGAATCGGAACGGGGCTCTAGTCTTTTGTTTTGACGCGTTTTCTTCACGCGAACCGGTGCCCACTTCGCTCGAAAACGCTCTAGCCGCCGAGATAGGCCTCGCGGATACGCGGATCGTCGGCGAGGACGGCTGAGGGGCCGGATAGTGTGATCGTGCCCGTTTCCAGCACGAACGCGCGGCTGGCGATTTCGAGCGCCATTGCCGAGTTCTGTTCCACGAGCAACACGCCAAGGCCGGTGCGTCGATTGAGCTCGACGATCCGGTCGAACACTTGCTCGATCACGATCGGCGCGAGCCCGAGCGACGGTTCATCCAGCATCAACAGGTTGGGACGGCTCATCAAGGCGCGGCCGATCGCCAGCATCTGCTGCTCGCCGCCGGAGAGCGACCAGCCGCCTTGCTTGATGCGTTCCTTGAGGCGCGGGAACAGGTCGAACACCAGCGCCAGATCCTGATCGATTTCGCTCCGCTTGTAGCGGCGCGAGGCCGTTCCCGTCATCAGGTTTTCCAGTACCGTGAGGCCCGGGAAAATGCGGCGGCCTTCGGGGCAGTGCGCGAGGCCGGAGCCAACGATGGCTTCGACCGGAACATTCTGGATATGTTCGCCCTTCCAGGCGATGGTTCCGGAGCGCGGACGCACCAGTCCGGAGATCGTGCTCAGTGTTGTGGTCTTGCCGGCACCGTTGCCGCCGATCAACGCGACGATTTCGCCGATATCGACGCTGAATGAGATACGCTTGAGAACCTCGATATGGCCGTAGGAGACCTGGAGATTGTCGACCTTAAGCATGACGGTGCTTCCGGCCGAGATAGGCTTCGATCACAAGCGGATTGCGCTGAACGTCCGACGGCGTTCCCTCCGCGATCTTCTTTCCGAAATCGAGCACCATCACGCGATCGCTGATTCCCATCACCAGCCGGACGTTGTGTTCGACCAGCAGAATCGTGATGCCGCTTTGCTTGAGTCCGGCGATGGTGCTGAGCAACGACATGCTCTCGGTCATGTTCATGCCGGCCGCCGGTTCGTCGAGCAGCAGGATGCTCGGCTTCGATGCCAGCGCGCGGGCGATCTCCAGCAGCCGCTGCTGCGCGTAAGGCAATTGCGCGGCACGATCGTCGGCTCGGGCCGCAAGGCCGACCATTTCAAGCGCCTCACGCGAGGCACGATCGATCTTGGACTCGGCCTGCTTCTGCCGCGCATTCGATGTCACGATGTTGAACAGCGATGTCGGGGTGTGGCAGGCGGCGGCGACTTTTACATTTTCGATCACGCTCAGATTTTCGAAGATCCGGATGTTCTGGAACGTCCGGCTCAAGCCCAGCCGCGCGACCCGATGCGGCTTGAGGCGAAAGATTTCATTGCCGCCGATGCGAATCGAGCCGGAATCGGCATGCGATGCACCACTCAACGCATTGAGGAGCGTGGTCTTGCCCGAGCCATTCGGTCCGATGATCGCCTGTACGATGCCGCTGGGGACGTCGAGATCGATGCCATCGAGCGCGACCAGGCCGCCAAACCGCCGCGTCATGCCGCGCGCCATCAGGATCGGATCGGAAGTCAATGTGCACCCGCCCGATTGGGTTGCAGCCGCGCGGCGAGCGATGCCAGGCCTCCCGGCGCCAGCACGATCACCACGATCACGCCGAGGCCGTAGAGCACCAGGTACCATTGGCCGAGGAACCGCAGCGTCTCCGGCAGGATGGTCAGGGCCAGCGCGCCGATGACGCAGCCTGCGATCGAACCCATTCCGCCGACGATCAGCATAGTCATCAAAAGAATCGCCTGAATACCCGAAAAACTGTCGGGGCTGATGAAGCGGATCGAGGAGGCGTAAAGGCATCCTGCGAGGCCTGCATAGATGCCGCCGATCATGAAGGCCAGCAGTTTGGTCCTGATGGTATCGACGCCGCTTTGCTCCGCCGCGATCTCGCTGTCCCGGGTGGCGATCATCGCCCGGCCGAGCTTTGAGTTGCGAATGCGCGAGGCCACCAGCAGCGCGAGCGCCAGGGCTGCGGCCAGCAAATAATAATGCTGCATTTGTCCCTGCGGTCCAAATCCGAGCACACTGATGCCGGGGATCTCACGCAACCCCGAGGTGCCGCCGGTCACCGGCTCCCAGTGCACGATGATCAACCGGATGATTTCGCCGAACCCGATCGTGGTCATGGCGAGGTAATAGGTGCGCAGGCGCAAAGTCGGCAGGCCGAGTACGAGGCTAGCCGCGATCACGACGATGACCGACAGAAACGGCGTTGCGATCCAGGGTAGGCCGGCCTTGGCCGCGATCGCCGTGGTGTAGGCGCCAAGTCCGTAGAACGCTGCCTGGCCGAAATTGATCTGGCCGGTCCAGCCGGTTGCGAAATTCAGGCCGAGGACGACGATGGCGTTGAGAATGGCGATGTTCAGCAATTGCAGGATGTAGCCGTCTCGCACGATGATCGGCAGGGCTAACACGGCGGCGCTTACCGCCCAAAGAGGCCAGTTCTTCATCTCAGACCTTCTCGCTGCTCTTCTCGCCGAACAGGCCGCGCGGCCAGGCCACGAGAACAGCGATCATGACGATGAAGGCATAGGCGTCGCGAAAATTGGATGAGATATATCGCGCACCAAAGGTTTCGATCAGCCCAAGGAACAGCCCGCCGATCACCGCGCCCGGGAGATTGCCGAAACCGCCGATCACGCTGACCACAAATCCTTTCAGCCCGAGACTGCCACCCATGGTCGGCTCGGCCAGGAAAATCGGCGCGACCAGCAATCCCGCGATCCCCGACAGCACCGCGCCGAACGCGAAGGCGACGGCGATGGTGCGGTTAACGGGAATGCCGACCAGCCGGGCCGTATGCAGATCCTGCGCGGTCGCCTGCATCAGGATTCCGAACCGGGTCCTGGTCAGGAACAGGAACTGCAGCAGCAGGATCACTGCGAGCGTCGCGAAGATGAAGAGCTGATGCATCGAGATGACCACGCCGGCGAAGCGCAGCGGCGGTCCGCGAACCGGGGAGGGCAGCGAAACCGGCAGCGGTCCCCAGACGATCAGCGCGAGGTTTTCCAGCACGATCCCCATCGCGATCGTCGTCAGGATCACCAGAAAGGCCGGCCGTCCACGCAACGGAAAATAGACCAGCACCATGAACACGAGGCCGACCATCGCCATCGCGAGCATGGTGACGGCCCAGGCCATCGCCACCGGCAACTCATGTGTCACGGCACAGCTGATGCCGATGAAGGCGCCAAGCATCAGGAGCTGGCCCTGCGCGAAATTGACGATCTGCACGGTGTTGAAGATCAGCAGCAAACCCAGCGCCACGAGCGCATAGATGCTGCCGAGCGCCAGGCCGTTGACAACAAGCTGACCCATGAAGGATCAATAACCCTGTTCTTTGATCGGACCGGCCAGCTCGGGCACCTTGCCCTTGTTGCGGTAGATGCCAAGCGTATGAGCCATGTCGCCCAGCGCATCGGCCTGATAGCTGATCAGCATGCCTTTCCAGTCCTTGGTCGCGGCCAGCGCGTCGCGGATCGCCGGCTTGTCGCAGCCCACCTTCTCGATGATACTTTTTAGCATGTAGACGGTGTCGTAATAGGCCACTGTGAAGTTATCCGCAGGCACCTTGTACTTGTCCTGAACGCGCTTGGCCCAGTCAAGGATCTTGGGATTGGTCGAAGCTTGCGGGATCATGCCGCCGATCGCGTAGCTGCCGTCGGCTTCGTCGGCCGACAGGTTGTTGAGCGTTGTCTGCGCGACCATGCTGGAGTTGCCGATGGTGGGCAGTTTGATGCCGAGATCGCTCATCTGTTTCATGACCAGCGTGACGTCGGCGGGACGGCCGAACAGGATCAGGCTGTCGGCGCCCTTGTCCTTGATCTCGAGCAATTGCGCGCTCATGTCCTTGTCCGACGGCGCGTAGGACGTCACCGCAACCGGCGCGACCTTGAGCTTTTCGAGCGACGCCTGAATGCCCTTGGAGGCGCCGAGACCGTAATCGTCGGCCACGGCCATGATGCCGGGCTTTGTCTTGTTGAGCGATGTCACCAGATATTGCGGAATCAGATCCGCCAATTGTCCGTCATGGACGTGGGTGCGAAACAGCCATTTGCTGCCTTGTGCCGTCACCTTGGCGTTGGTGGCGCCTACCAGAAATGGTGTTTCCGATTTGGTCACACCTTCGGTTTGCGCGAAGACATGCGGGCTGATCATGGAACCGAAGATCACCAGCGGCTTGCCTTCGAGGATGCGGTTCATCGCGTTGAGCGCGTCGGTGCTGGACGCGCCGGTGTCTTCGGTCGAAAGCGCCACCTTCTTGCCGGCGATTCCGCCGGCGGCGTTGATTTCATCGACCGCGAATTCGACCCCATTGCGCGCCTGGGTGCCGAGCAGCGCCGTATTGCCTGTCAACGCCGTGGTCAGGCCGAACGGAATGGTGGCCGGGCAACTCGTGGCATCGGCCCTCGCTTCAAACGTGATGGCGGAAGAGAGGCCAATGGCCGCCAGTCCCGTGATCGAGGTCTTCAGGCATCTGTAAAACATCGCGTCCCTTTTTACTCCGGCAATTGTGATTGGCATGTTTTGGCGTCACGCGCGGCTCGATCCGATTGCGGATACGTGCCTGTCGCATAAAACCCCTGCTATGGGCCCGAATTCCCATAGAGGAGATCGCGCTCGCCAGCAATGCCAGCAAGAATCGTACCAGCCGGGCGGCCCCGGGGGCGTCCAGCCGTTTAAGACGCGACGGTCGTGGATCACTTGATTGGGGGCGCATCCAGCGTGTGAACCCAGGCCTCCGGGTAAAGCGCGTAGCCGTCACCGCGGCGCCGGAGCCGCGAGAATGCCGGAAAATGCAGATGCATTCCGGCGATCAGCACACCGTCGGCAGCGACGCGATCGAACATGCGCTTGCGCGCCGATGCGGCGGCGGCGAGGTCGGTATCGACATGCACCGTGTCGCCCCAGACAGTGGCTTTTGGAGGCCACTTACCGATCGAAATAGCTGATACCGGGGGTTTCGGAGTTTTGAAAGAGCGAAGGCGAATTCAAGAAGCCTTCAAAGCTCATGCTGGGCGCGATGAGTGATGCACGACCAAGTGTTGGCTGAACCGAAAACGCTGCGCCAGTCGACGGCCAGTCACGGCTCGTTTTCCCTCAACGTTCGCCGCTTCCACAATCTATTGGATGTCCGATCGCCGCCAGACGCCAATGACCCGACCGGTGACCGGATCGTCGTCCTCACGCAGGATTTCCAGCGGCGGCGGCAGGCTGAAGGGTGGCGCGCACAGGTTGATGTGACGGACCTGGCCGAATTTTATGTCAGTGTTTTCTCGCGCATTTGGGTAGGTCGTCGCCAGCAGATAGCTGATCTGCGAGCGGCGAAATTGTTCCAGTCCGGTCCAGATCGCCTTGTCGGGAAAATGGATCATGAGGTCGCGCGCAAGCCATGCATCGACGCGTGGGAGGGGATCCCTCAGCACGTCGAGTTCCACGAACTCGATACCGGGATGGTTCTCGCGGTTCTCGATGATGAGGTCGTGGACGATGTCCGCGCCAACATATCTAAAATCCGCCGGCCACTCCACGTGCTGCATCCAGTTGTAGTCGCCACATGGCGCATCGAGCAGCGAGCCGAGGGTGTGGCGGCGGGCGAAATCGGCAAGGTTGATCCTGATGGACTCCGTTCGCTTCAGCTCCGCACCCCAACCACTCCGGCTCTCGTCATTGTTCCACCAGTTCTTCTTGAAGATATTGGTGAAAACCTCCTTGGCATCGCCGGTGCCGAGACTGTCTACGGTCATTTGCTCATTGATGAGCGAGCGCAAGCCGGGTGGCATATTATCGCGTATCGATCGGTATAGCCGCGGCGAACGTTTCTTGAACAGCAACGCGGTATCGGTAACTGCCTTCGAAAGGGCGTTCGATATCCACCTTTGTTAGTCCCGTTGGGCCCATCACCGAGAAGGGCACTGAACGTCGGCGACCGCACAGCTTTCTCAGAGCAGCTCGATGATTATTAGGTGGCGTTGATCTGCACAGAAATTTTCAGCAGATGACCAATCTTTCGGCGTTGAGAATCATGATGTCGTCACAACTTGGGAATCAAAATGCACGCGGTTCGAAACGGGACAATTGCTATGCTTGCTACTCTGATCTTGTCGACGATGTTTTTCGCGGGCTTCTTCCTTGGCTACGCTACGTGTGCGCGGCGGTCGCGCAAGCGCGGCGCGAACTATTTGATGTACTCGCCCTACCGATCCAAACCGCCGGGCACAACGTTCGGCCATGCCCGCCGGGCATTTTAGATCGGTGGCTGGAAGAAATCGACAGGATGCCGGTATGTGTATGTGAGGGAGACGGTGACGACAAAAAATCTCGCTCCGATCTGACAAAAGACGCTGGGTTTTGTTCCAGAAGGTTAGCCAACAGAACCCCAGTCACCGAGCGCGAAACAGTCAAGGACGCGCGATGCTTGGTGATCGCCTCCCGAAAAGCTGCTCGGGAAGCGATCGCTTCCATCATCATCATGATCATCGCCGCCATGGAGATCGTGGAGACGGCAGCTGATCCAGGCTCCGTCCGACGTGTCGAAACTAACTTGTGAGGTAACCTTGAATAGTTTTTGCTCACGACCGTTTTGTTAGACGCAACAGTCCTGATTTTAGCCAAGCTTCACAGCTACTGCGGATAAAGAGAAAATCGCCAAAGGACCTGCACAAATTGGAGCACAAGACACTAGAATTGGCGTAGAGGCTGCATGCGGCTCTGTTGCCGGGTATCGATGTTTTGACGGGGCCGTGGATCGCAAACGAGTTGGGGCAACATGACTGATCTAAGCAATGATTCTCCGCGACGGTATTTCGTCGACAACCATGGGCGGCGTGTGCTCGTCGGGCTGACGATTACGGAGACCTCTGAATTCGAGGAGCTGGATAATCTGGCGGCCCGTAACAGACGCGCTGGAAATGTATTGTGGGAAAAAAACGGGTTTCCGGCCGCCGAACAGGAAGAACGCTGGCTTGAACTCTACACCAAACACGACGAGGCTTGGAGCAAGTGGATGGCCGATACCCGCGCCAACCGAAAGGGGAATTTATCTTTGTCTTAACTAGGTATGTTCGTCGTTCCATTCGATCCAGCAATTGTTGATGGGGATGTACGAGGCGAGCGAGTTCCTGCGGTTGCGATTGAGCAAGTTTCACGCGTGTTTGTACTTAGGCGCTGCCTCGCCATCGCCTGCTCGGCGTTAACGGTCACGCGCTTTTCCTTTCGGGGCAGTTGCAGTCGCTTATGGCGGTGCGTCGTGGATCGGCACGGGAATGTTACGAGCATATCTCTCTCACCATTTAGCAGTAACAACCATCCTGATCTATGATACGGGCCCTGAACGAAGGCGAGGCAAGCGAATGAGACTCTCACTGGCGATTTTTTGTATCTTTGTTTGTGGCACGTCCGTGCAGGCCCAGTACGGCGTCTCCAACGTCAGGGACGCCAGCGGCAACCTTGTGCGAAATACCGGCGCGACTGCTTCGCGGGGCCAAGGGCCCGGCAACAATGTCAATGGGCCAACCACGAACGTGCCTGTCGCGGCACCACCGACCAATCCGCGGTCAAACAAGAGTACACGCCAGTAATTCGAGCGGCTTACGAACAGCTGCGCAACAATAACTCGCCGAAGGCTCGATATGGATTGACCACATCCGAGCCTTCTGCTGGTTGGTGCCTTTCTTTTTTGGTCTTTTAGCCGCAAACCAGAATGGGCCGGCGTTCGATGCCATGCGGCGTTTCAACAGAGGCAAATTTGATGCAGCCGGGATAGATTGCCAGGCTGTAGCGAAAAGGTGTCTGATCGAAATATCCGTGGATTGGACAAAGATAGGCGAGATCTGGTCCGCAACGCGTTAACGGATAGAGGCGCCCGCGGGCTGACGCCTCATTCGGTATGCCGCTCAACATGGCGAAGAATGCGGCAACGATAGCGATCTTAGTCACGTGCGACATATCGAACCTCTTCAAATCATCGTGGGCATTGAGCTTGGGCACAATAACAATATAAACTGTAGGACGACGGTTAGCCAAGGCATATGCCGCTGCGACGTCTTGCAGCCAGCCGCGAAAGGCACGCCTCTGAATTGATTGGGAGCGCGAAGCTGCCTCCCTTTACCGAAGCGCTCTGCCCGTCTGCGGCTGAGCGGGCGGACAAAAATTCCTTCACTTCGTTAGCCCCTTAAATACCAAATCAATTTTGAGGATGATAAAAACCGCGGGTCGACAGATAGGCCTCGCTATCGCCCAGTGCGCGATCGACAATTGATGATCATTGTATCGCAAGTGTTCGCGCTTGGTGTCCGATGCAGGCAATGCCGTTTAGTCAGATTGTTCAAACGATAATGGGCTTGTCTGCTCCGAGGGCGGTAAGCGGATCGGCTGGCGTGACGTCAGAGGATGGGGCGCGTTAGCGGGCTGAGGCGAAAGCAGCCCGTGCCAACATTGCCAAGAAGTAACCGCCCTGGAAGGTGCATTGGGTGGTCACGATCGTCAGTGTTGTTTTCAGAAGGGTAAAATCGTTGGCTAATGAAAATCCGATAGAACCGACGAGCAGCACTGCAAGAACCAGCAACAGCATTTTCAGCCGGAAGACTACGCCAACCGAAAAGCCGAGTGTGGCTAACGCGATGGTTGCGTATCCCATCCAAGGTCCCTGTCGTTCTTATCGGTCATCGTCGGTGCGCAGAAATCTCAACAGCACCGACAGGTGGCAATATTGGTGAAAGAGAAAGATCAAAGCTTCAAAACGATTGGGATTCGTTCGCTATTTGGCCATTTTCCACCGAAAAAAAGCAAAATTACATCAGTAAAACAATCAAGGCGTTCAATGAAAAGCAGCTACAATTTACACGGTAGTCGGTTCCATAGCCTGTTTCGCGGGTATGGACCTGAAATCCTAACCCTAGGTTTCTACGACCTTGGGCCGAACGACGGCGCACGAAAGAGCTCCTCATCGGTGGCCTCTCCATCATCGCTCAGTTCCGCGTTCAGGCGTGGCTAATGACCCATAGCCTTGAGGGCGGAAAAGCTAGGCCAACTTTTTTGTCGCCGGCATACCGGGCTTGTTCCGGCAGCCTGTTGGCCGGGCACCAGTATTCTTCCGAAACGACCCGCCTGCCAGTTGAGCCACTCATGGAAACGCAGGCTCTCCCGGTGCGCAATGCCTGGTCTCGTCTTCTCCTTTTTCTCCTCTCTGCTGACCAAATTTTTCTCCTCTCTGCTGACCAAAATCTCCCGGGCCTTTACGTGAGAGCTGTGTTACCGATTTGAACTAAGATATCCTCCATTCCGGGGGGGCAGGTGGCTAAAACGGGGTTTGCAAAAGGCAGCGCATCCGTGGTGCGGCACGAATGACACGGTCTGGCCAAAACATATTTCCGCCCGTATTGGCCTATTTTCCGCCTAGAATGGCCTATTTGATGCACGTGCCTCTCTGAGAGAGCGCGGGCTCCCCCGAGCCAAATACCGTCA
>Ga0193743_1002303_pt1 | contig 13623 bp, 13 predicted proteins | sample L2c2metaG_FD_143038 | JGI IMG/M metagenome (GOLD analysis project Ga0193743, IMG submission 143038) | Soil microbial communities from a riparian zone of the East river system, Colorado, United States - L2c2 | ecosystem: Environmental > Terrestrial > Soil > Riparian zone | place: USA: East River... | reverse complement strand
GTCCTGCACTTGCTTCGCTAAAATTTCCTGAACCGTCGGCGCGGGGGCGCTTGGCGCAGGCTGCGGCGGAGGCGGTGTGCTGACCGTAACCGTGGCATCGCCTTCGGTGGTGCCGCCGGTGTTTGTTGCCGTCAGGTGATAAGTAGTGGTGGCAGTCGGGTAAACACCACGCCGCCCATCCGGACTTACCTGGCCGATTTGATTGTCGATCGTCACGTTGTTTGCGCCGGTCACTGACCAACGCAAAGAGGAAGGCTGACCCGCGGTAACAGTGGTCGGCTCGGCTGTGAAGTAGTTCAGCACCGGCTTAGCGGCCGGCGGTGGCGCCTCAACGGGCGGCGGCGGCGGTGGCGGTGGCGGAACTTTCTTGTGGCACGCCGCCGTTAACAGTAACAGAAAAGTGGCCGATAGCGCCAACGATGCTCTGCGATTGATCATGATAGTTTTCATCCGTCCTGACAAGTAACTTGGTATTTCCTTATTTCTCCGCGTTCACCCATACCGGCTTCTCATTGTTGCCGGTTTGAGTAAGTGGATGTTTCCCCGTGCCATCCGCGTTCATCACCCAGATCTGCGATTGGCGGCCGCGTTTAGAAGCATATACGATGTGCGCTCCATCCGGCGCCCAACTCGGATTTTCATTCCGCCCTTCATTAGCGGTGAGCTGCGTCGTCTGTTGTGAAACCACGTCCATCAGGAAGATGTTGTAATTACCCGGCTCAAAACCCTTCGTCCAGGCGAACGCAATGTGCGCGCCGTCGGGACTCCACGCCGGGTTGGTCGCTTCACCGGTTCCGGCCGAGAGGCGCTGCACATCGGCTCCGTCCAAGTTCATCTTATATATCTGCGGCATTCCCGAACGGCCGGACACCGCCACTAAATCTGACCCCGTCTTAGGATTGATCTTGGCTTCCACTTCAATGCTGTTCGAGTGAGTCAAACGGCGCAGTCCGGTGCCATCTATGTTAGCCATATACAGCTGTGCCGGGCCGCCTGCCGCGGTAGAAGAAAACACCACCTGTTTGGAGTCTGGCGTGAATGTTACGAAAGCGTTCATGGAAGCGCGCTGATTATAAAACTGTAGCTTACGTCCGGTACCGAGCGAGTATAACTGAATGGCCGGATAACCGCCGGCATAAGTCGTGAAAGCCGCGACGCGGCCGTCCGGTGAGGCGGAGGGAAAGGTGCTGATGGAGCCGTACTTGGTGAGCGGCCGCTGGTCGGTGCCGTCAAAATTCATCACCCAGATTTCCTTTGCTCCGGAACGGTCCGACACAAATAAGATGCGTGTGCCTACCAGGCTCTGGCCCCCGAACTGCGCCAGGATATCCGCGGCGTAGTGATGCGCTGCGTCAATCGCGCCGTTCTGGTCGAGCGAGGCGGTATAAACCTTGCCGAAAAGCTGGGCCTGCTGCAAATTCGTCATGGTGGGCGAGGCTGTGTAAAGCGAGCCGAACGCAACAAATAGATTCCGGTCCTCCGCTCCGTAGCCCATGCCCAGATAATTGGCAGCTATCGGGGGCAGGCTCCAATCGGTCAGACGGTTTCCCTGCGGAGCAGCCGCGCTGCCTCCCGGGGGCGGAGCCTGGCGGGGGGCCGGCGGCGCGGCATCCGTGATGAAATCTTTTGGCGTCTGCGGAATTTGCAGCGGGTACAGCGTCTTCGGAACGAAGTTGATCAGCGGAGAGCTTTGCAGGTCGTTAGCGACAGTACTGTTGAAAGTTGCGATCAGGGGGGCGGCGCCGCCGGCTGCCCGGAAATCCGGGACGGCAATGCGTGGTTTGCCGGGGTTCTTGTCGATGGTGCCGACCACCTGCTGGGCCGAAAGGCTGCCTGTACCCGCAATGGCGACACTCATCAAAAAGGAAGCTGTAAATATTCGCATCAGCATAGGTTGAACTCAGCGTAAGTTGAAAGTGAATTGAGCCGAGATGGAGCTTTCGGAGATTTGCGGCGGCAGCGGCGGCAGCGGACTCGCGTCATACACCGCGCGCAAAGCCGTATTGTCGATAGTCGGGTTACCGCTGGATTGAGCAATGCGGGGGTTGCGGATACCGCCCTCGCGCGAAATGTCGAAACTGACTATCGCCGGCGCGCTCTGCGAACGCACATCCAAACCGTTGGTCTGCCACTTCTCCGCAATTCTCTGCCGGATCAATTCGGCGTAAGCGCCCAGGCGGCTCCCCAAGGGCGAGTTCGGACCGATGCCGACTTGACCCGCGCCCGATTGCATGCCGTACATCGGATTCGATACCGCTTGCGGCGAACGGCTATAAACCTGGTTCTGCGGAGCTGGCTGCGTATACTGGCGCTGCGGCTGCGGCCGCTCGGCTTCGCGCTTGATCTTCTGCTGCGGCAGCTCAAACGCATCCTTTTGCGGCTCTGGAGCTTTCTTCTCCACCTCCTGTTTCGCGGGTGCGGTCGGCACGCTCGATTGCGTGTCATTTGCAACCGGATTTAGCGGGGCCTGGCGCTGCGGGATGGGAATGTTATGAACCGGCGAAACGGAATAGGCAGGACCTCCGGCCGGGTGCGGATCGCCCAGCGTTTCTTTCGGTTGGTTCATCCAGAACCAGCCGCCGAACAACAGCGCGGCAACTCCCGCATGGACCGCCAGCGATCCGGCAAAAAATTTGCCCAATGGATCGCGCTGATCGAGAATGTCAAGTTGATGCGGCATGCAATCAGCGGGACCGGCGGGTGGCCGCATCGATCGGCGCAGTCACCATCTTGACCTCAAACTTGGCTTCTCCCAGTTCGGCCACCACTTGCGCGATCGGATCCCACGGTGTTTCCTTGTCGGCGCGCACGTAAACCGAAGTCGCGCTGCGAAAGCGATTATGAATTTCGCGCGGCAGCAGATTGATGTTCACCGGACGCTCATTCAGAAACGATTCGCCCGTCTTGCTGATGCTCACCACCGGCAAATCCTGCGCCGTGTTCTGCACGCGGCGCACCTGCGGCACCCGGATTTCCAAGCCGAACTCCATCACATTGGCGGTAATCATGAAAATGATCAACAACACCAGCACCACATCCACGAGTGGCACGACGTTGATTTCCGACATGGCTTGCGGTCCCCCGAACCGGCGTCCGCGTCCGCTGCCCCCGCTGCCATTGAATGAGAAGGCCATGCTAGCCGCCGAAATCTCTTTCGGCGAAATTCTGAAACTCGATGGCGAAATCTTCCATGCGGGTTCCCAGCTCTTTGATCCGGCTGCCGAAAATGTTGTAAAAAATCGCGGCCGGAATAGCGGCGGCCAGTCCGACGGCCGTCGTGATCAGTGCTTCCGAAATACCCGGAGCCACCGCCCGCAGGCTCGCGCTGCCGGCATTTCCTAAACCCACGAACGCGTCGATAATGCCCCACACCGTGCCGAACAAGCCGATAAAGGGCGACACGGAAGCCACCGTCGCCAGCCAGCTCATATTCATTTCCAGTTTGGCCACTTCCTCGCTGATGCCCAATTGCAAACTGCGCTCGATAGCCGGTTTGTTCACCAGCGATCCGCGCTGCTTGACCTGGCGTTCGATCTCGCTGTATCCAAAATCAAAAACGGCCACCAGGGGTGCGGCGCCGAACTGTTCGCTCGCCACCGCTACCGCCGCCAGATTGCCGGCCTTACGGAAAGCGCGTAGAAAATTCTTATTCGCCCCTCGGGCGCGGCTGAAAACGCTGCTCTTGGAGAATACGATCGTCCACGAGAGAAGCGAAAACAGCAGCAAGATGACAATGATTGCTAATGGAATAGGGCGGAGATTCTGAATGATGTCCCACAGTCCCAAATCTGCGGGGGGCAGCACGAATGACAATATCGGTGTCCTTTCACTTCCTCTCTATCATTATAGGGACGGTGGACGCCATTACTTGGCTCACGCCGTATAATTCGTTCACATGCTCCTGGAGCTGATTGTGGAAAATTATGCCGTGATCGAGCAGGCCCGCATACGTTTTGGCGAAGGCCTGAATATTCTGACCGGTGAAACGGGCAGCGGTAAATCGATCGTGGTGGATTCGCTGAGCTTGCTTCTGGGTGGCCGCGCCTCCGCCGAAATGGTGCGCACCGGACAGGCAAAAGCACGTGTTTCCGGCATATTCTCCCTGGATGGCAAGCCGGAGATCGCCGCCGTATTGAGCGAAGCGGGAATCGAATTCGAGGAAGAGGAGTTGATCGTCGAGCGCGAGATTTCCGCCAATGGCAAGTCGCGCGCATTCGTAGCCAGCCGCCTCGTGACCACTGCCGTTTTGCGCCAGCTCGCGCCCGCCCTCGGTGATATTCACGGCCAGAATGAGCAGCAGCTCTTATTCACCGCTCTTGCCCAGCGCCAGCTTCTGGATGAGTACGCGCATGCCGAAGAACTGCGCGGGCAGGTGGCATCGGCTTTTAGTGCCTGGCGTCAGTTGGGCGAGAAGCTGGAAGAGTTGGGACGGAACGAGCAGGAGAAACTGCGCCTGCTGGATCTCTGGGCGTTTCAGCGCAAAGAGATCGAATCGGTGCAACCCCGCGCCGGCGAAGATGCCGAACTGGAAGTCGAGCGTAAGATTCTGCAGAACGTGACGAAGCTGCAGGAGAGCGCTGCCGCTGCATTTGCGGTTCTGTATGAAGACCCGCAAAGTGCCACCACGCAGGTGAAGCAGGCGCTGAAACGGTTGGACGAGCTTGTCCGCATTGACGCTAGTTTGACGGAAACTGCGGCTGGTTTGAAGCTTGCGGCCGTGCAGGTGGACGAAGCCGCATATGCTCTGCGCGATTACCTGGGGAAGCTCGAGGGCGATCCCGCGCGGCTTGACAGTACGGAGGGCCGGCTCGCGGCACTCGACCGTCTCAAACGGAAATACGGCGGCACTCTCGAAGAAGTTTTGGCGTTTGGCGCCGACGTGGCTCGCCGCATGGAGGAAGTGGAAAACGCCAGCGCGCATCGCGCCGAACTGGAAAAACAGCGCGACGCGGCAGCCAAGCTATATTCCGATCGGGCGGGAGACCTAAGCGCCAGGCGGACCGCGGCCGGCGCCAGGCTGAGCAAGCAAGTTGAGAGCGAGCTAAAGAGCTTGATGATGGGCGGCACGCAATTTCAGATCGTCGTGAAGCAGGGGGCCTGGTCCGCGTCTGGCTTGGACGAAATAGCGTTCATGGTCTCGCCCAACCGCGGCGAAGATTTGAAACCTCTCGAAAAGATCGCCTCGGGCGGCGAGCTGTCCCGCATTGCGTTAGCGTTGAAGACGGCCATCGGTGACGCCGGCAGGCATCGCGGCGTTTCGACTTTGGTATTCGACGAGGTAGACGCTGGCGTAGGCGGAGCGGCTGCGGCTGCAGTCGGCAAGCGCTTGAAGACACTCTCGCGCAACAACCAGGTCATCTGCGTCACCCACCTGGCCCAGATCGCCGGCTTTGCCGATCACCATTTCTCAGTCGCCAAGCGCGAGAAAAAAGGCCGCATCGCAACCGACGTCGAAGAACTGGGCCGCCCCGAACGCGCCCGCGAAATCGGACGCATGCTGTCAGGCGAGGAAATTACCGAAGAAGCCCTCCGGCAGGCGGAGCAGCTCATGCAGGCCGGCTCAGTCAGTTAGTCTGAGGCTCTGTTTTCATCGTAACGAAAGAAAGGCTCACCCCTTCAGCAAGTCCCCGCGCCGCTCGGCCGCCTTGGGCCACCAACCGCCTGGTGCAAAAAAATTCCGCCAGTCCAGCTTGCATTCTTCCACCATCTGCAAGCCATATTCACACCGCGTCAACTCCGCCTCGCTTTGGTTAGCCGTACCGAATCCGAACTTGCAACCCGCCGCCTTGGCTTGCTCCAGGAATGCCCGGCCAGGCAGCTTGTCCAGCGTATTCAGCTCCACCGCCACCTTGTTCCGCACCAGCACCTCAATCAGTTTCCCCATCCGGGCCTCGGTCCACAGCTTGTCCGATTCCGGCTTCATCGCCTCCGGAAGGTACGTGGCGTGCGCGTAAAGGTCAATCGGCTCGGTGTTGAGGCGTTCCACCGCCTGCGCCACCAGGCTGTCCATAAACGCCTCACGGTTGGTAATGGACGCCGCTTCTTTCGGCGCCCATAACCGCACATTGCTTCCCTGGTCGCTGGTCCACGTGCGGCTGTCCGCCACAATATAGTCGAATCGTTGCGCCGTCTTGCGCGACACGCTCTGCAGCCAACTGCGATCCGCCGCAAACAAGGCATAGAACACCGGCTTACCCGCAAACGGCCGGATCCACTTCTCGGCGTCCGCGTCCGTTCGCACGCTCGTGCTTATGGCGGTAAACCCGTATTGGATTCCATCCTGCCGCGACTTGCGCAACGCTTGCTCAAGCGTCATGCCATTGCGTAGGAACGCGTGGTAGTCCACCATCGGCACGTTATGCCGTCCAATATTGATAATCTGCCGATACACCGCATCCGCCAGCAGCGGAGTTCCCACATACGACGGCGGGTTGTCCGCCAGCGGCCGCACCCGCACTTTGTGGTATCTCACTTTCGATCCATCGTTGTGGCATTGCAGCGCAAACGTGCCGCGATCGAGGAACCGCTCCCGCTCTCCGCCTTCCGGAATCACCGGCGGCGTGGGCTCTAGGTAATCCACCAGCAGCTGGCCGTTCAAGCGAATCTGGACGTTCCTCTTGCGTACGGAAACATGCACTTGAAATGGCTTTTCGTCGGGAACCAGTTGCTTGTACATGTTCCGCAATCCGTACAGGGAACCGGTTCTCTTCCGCTCCAGGTATCCGCCGTCGCCCTGCGCGGTGTTGTTGATCTGGATTTCGAAACCCTTCTCCGGGAACCCCTTTTCCTGGTAAGTCGTGTGGAAGTAGATTCCCGAATTACAGTCCGGTTGCGTCGTCAACTCTACTTCCAGCTCGAAATTCTGGAAGTCCGCGTCCCTTACCGGACCCGCATAAAACAGATGGGATCGCGGTCCGTTGGCGGCCAGTGATCCGTCCACCACCTTCCACGAATCCTTGTTCTCGCTCGGTTTCCAGCCATTCAAACTGTGGCCGTCGAACAACTCAATCCAGTCCGCGGCCGCCGCTGCCTGCACCAATGGAACAACCGCCAGCGAGCCGACAAAGGCCCGCCGGCTTATATCTTGATGAGCCAAATCTTTCCCTCGCACGATGCTTCTCGAAGCCGTCTGAAAAAACAGTAATCGGTGTTGCTTCTCTCTATACTTGCAAACGCCGCCTTACGAATTTGGGTTACAGGCGTGTCCGCCAAGCTACAAATAGCACCGGACCATCCGTCTCCAGTAGCGGGCCTTGTGCGCTTCACCCTCCCAAACCGCGAAGGCGTGCTCAACACCTTTGTTCGAGAGTTGGCGGCTCAGTTCCTCCGTGCTCGCCTTGAAGGGATCTTGGTCGCCTACCGCCAGGACGATTTCCATACTCTGGATCGCCCTGAGCAGGCGCGAATCCGATAGCTGAGGCAGGAAGTGATTGGGTGTATGAAAATAGATATCATCGTCGTAGTACCCATCAAAGAGATCCGGAAAGGATCCATACCATCGCGTCAAATCGTAGCGGCCGCTCAGCGCCACCACCTTCCCGAACAAGTTCGGATGTCTCAGCGCAAGCGTAACGGCATGATAAGCGCCGATACTGCAGCCATGCGCTATCAGAAACGGATTTTCGGCTTTTGAGAGCATCAACGGCACCACTTCGGTCAGTAAGTATTGCTCGTACTGCTTGTGGCGGCCGATGCGCGCGTGAGGAGCGATGCCATGCCCGTACAGGCTTTCGCCGTCCACGCTGTCCACGCAAAACAGTTGCAGTTGGCCGCGCTCGATAGGCTCGGCGAGTGCGCGTACCATACCCCAATTCTCGTAGTCGAAAAAGCGTCCGGCCCGGGTCGGAAACACCAGAGCCTCCGCGCCCGCGTGCCCAAACACCAACATTTCCATGTCACGCTGCAGGTTCGGGCTGAACCATCGATGATACTCGCGATTCACTATCACATAAGAGTAAGTCGCCAGTCTTAACAAAAGAACAACCGTTCATGAATATTTCATGAAGAACAATTAAGCGTGAATATGCGATTCTTATGAGCGGAAAGCAACTGCGCCCACAATCTGTAACCCGCCGCACTCATATGCAGGCCGTCTGCATTGAACAGGCTCGATTGCGGCTTGCCGTCGCGGCCCAGCATCGCCTCAAACACATCGATGAAATAGCCTCGCTCCCGGGCCTCGATATCTTCTCGAATCAGGCTGTTGGCCGTTCGTATGCGCTCAATGATGTGGAATCGCGCCGGGCTGGGCTTGACGGAGATGAACGCGAATTCTATGCCGTTTAAGTCGCGCTCCACCTTAGTCGCGAGTGCCCGGAAAAAGGCGAGCACGTCTTGCGCGCTATGGCCATCCCCCAGGTCGTTGTCGCCCGCATAAACCACCAGTGAACACGGATCGACCGGCGGCACCAGGCGCTCGAAAAAAAAGGCGCACGCTTCCAGCGTAGAGCCCCCGAAACCGAGATTTAAGGCGCGCGGGTCGCCTAGATCTTCCGCCAGCCCGTCCCAGAGGCGGATGGTCGAACTTCCGTAGAACACAACCGGATCCTTTGGAGCCGCGTGCTGGGCCCTCGCCGTTTCTAGTTCGCGGACGTCCGCCTCATACCATTCCATCAATCGACCACTCTAACAGCGGGAACGGACACGCATCGGCGCGATCACACTGCTCCTATGCGCTTCAACCAATCCGGGTTATCCTGCGCATGCGCCGCAATCTCTTCCAGGATCGACCCCAAGGAGCGCTTCGGCTGCCACCCGAAGTCCCGCCCCGCGCGCCGCGAATCCATCACAATCCACGGGATGTCGAAAGGGCGCTCCCGGTGATCCGCCGCAGGTTCGTGCTTGCCGAATCGCTCGTCGCACCAAGCTGTCAACTGCGCCAGGGACATCGCGTTCTCGCGCCCGCCGCCCAGGTTATAGGTCACCTCTCCCGAAGGCCCTTTTGCCATCTGTAGCGCGGCCAAATCGGCTAAATCGTCCGGATGCATGGCGTCGCGCACCTGGTACCCCAATCCGCCGAATCCGATATACCGCAGCGGCAGCCGGTTCGCGTGTGCATGCAGCCAGTAGGAGAAAATGCCTTGCTCCGCCGTTCCAAACTGGCCCGCGCCCGCCAGCACGCCGCAGCGGTTTACCCAGACTGGGAATTGGAAAGTCTGGCCGTACTCCCGCGCCATAACCTCGGATGCAAGCTTGGTCGCCCCGTAGAGCGAGACCGGCTGGCGAGTGGGAAACTCCTCCGTTAAGCCCTGCCGGCTCACGCCCGCCGTGCGCGCTTTCGTGCTATCCAGGCGGAAGGCGCGCGCCGCCTCGTTCATCGGCAACGCCGCCAGATCGGCCACCGAATAAACCCGGCTGCTGCTTAACAAAATGAGCCCCGGCTTGTGTTCGCGGCAGTATTCAAGCAGGTTTAGCGTTCCTATCAGGTTATGTTCGGTAAGCTGCCTGGGGCTCGATCGCCCGTCGATTCCAGCCAAAACGCTGGGGTTCGCCGCCGCGTCTATCACCCAATCGCAGGCGGGCAGCGCTTCCACATCGCTGCGCATCCGCAAATCGCAATGCACGAAGCGAACGCCGCGCCCGGAAAGTTCCGTGCGGTTGATCTCTGATCCGGCGCGCATCAGGTTATCCACGCCGGTTACTTCCAAATCGGGAATTCGCTCCAGCAGCGCATGCGCCAGCCGGTTTCCAACGAACCCGCAAATGCCCGTGATGAGCAGCTTCATTCCGTCAAACCCGTGCCGCGGCCGTCCGGTCAAGCTGTACTTGCCACCCCGCAACCACTTCCCTAAAAATCTCTGAGAGCGGACGCGTAATCGTCCAACCGTTGTAATGTATTTTCATCTTGCTTTTCAGTAAGCCCGCGCCTCCTGCCGGCATTCCTGGGGCTCCCCGGCTGCTATCCACACATTCGGATTCTGCGCCGAAATTTCCAGCATAGTCGATGGACCGTCGCTGGCTATGCGGAAATAGGTCCACGTCGTTTCTTTGTCCTGCAAAGGGACGGCCAAGTGGTCCACTGCAACCGATACGCCTTCGACTGAGGGCCCATGTAGTACCGGCAGCACCAGGCAGTGGTCAGCCGGCGTGGGCACGCTAGCTGTCATAAGCAGACTTGTCTTCGGATTATCTCCTTCAAAATGAGTGCCGGCCCAGTGCTTCTGGCTAGTATAGAAGACGCCGCGCGGGTGTTCGCCCAGCCAGCCCGCCGGCAATTCGCCATTTCGTTTCCAGCCCGCTTGGGCCAAATCCGGCTGCGCCATCCACTCGACGCCGGTGATGGTTTTGCCGGCATTCTCTGGCTCCGCCACTGTGATGCCAGGAACCCGGACAGGCCCTCCTAGCGACACAAGCTGATGCTTCCTGATTAAGAAGGCCTGAAACGAAGTCGACTTTACCGTGAGGTTTACGAATCCGGCCCAGCCCAGCGAGGGAGGCGTTTGCAAGCCTACCAGCCTATGCGGAAACAAGCTTCCGAGCTTGCTGCCGAACCCGGCGATGCCGCCGGATTCATTCACGAGCACAATCTCACTCGCGTTTTCGTTGTCGTGGCTGGCATCCACCCAGCCCGCCACTTCAAGGCCGCCCACCACGGGGTGGACATAGGTGATCGCGCCAAAGCCCGGGTGCTGCAACCTGCCGAAAGAACCGCTTAAAGGCTTCCCGATCAAGCTGTAGCGGCGATCCCCAAAAACGGAAAGGCGCCTGCTGCGCAGCTCCGGGACGAGTTGGCGTACAAAATTAGGATCGGGGAAAATCTTGAGCATGAGATTTGGGTCGAGAATACCGTCACCCATAGCAATCGTGACGAGCTGCCGCTCGGAAAACACAAGATCCCGGTCTTGCAGCCACCACCGCAGTTTCGGAAAACCCGCCAGCGAAAGCAGAGCTACCGCTATGCAAATCTTCGCCGGGGACAGCTTTCGCCAGCCGCAAACGCCGGAAGTCCAGATCAACAACACTACCAGAACCGCCCAGTTCACTAAAGGCACGGAAAGATAACGAGGAGACTCCGCAATTTGAAAGTGTGCGTCCGATAGGTCCATGCGCCCGGCGGCAGTGAGTAATGCGGTAAGAACATCAAATAGATAAATTCCGAAAAGGACGGCCGCAATCGGAGCGCGCAGCAGTCCTTTCCGCGCGGCGACGCAAAACAGAGCAGCCGCGATGCTTATGTTGGCTAAGCCCACCCAAACACCGAACATCGGGCTTTTCATGCCGCCAAACGGCATGCTCACGTAAGCGCCCAAAAATTCGAGGGAGTAGAGCGGGTGCGAAACAAAATTTTGCAGGTTCAGGTTTCCCGACAGTTGGTAACCAACGAAATAGAGCCCGATCGATACGACGGATACGGCCGCCAGTTGCCAGATCCGCCGTTTGGGCAGGCCGAGTGCCAGCGCGGCCAGCAGTAAGACCGGCCATAACAGCATGCCGTTGCCTGACGAGAACGTGGCCACTTCCGCGAAGGCCAATGAAACGGCGAAATACCATCCATGCGCGGGCCGTTGGGCAAAGGTCAGGAAAGCCAGGGCCGCGGTTACCGCAAATTGCAGCAGCGTCCAATTCAGCAGGAAGCTATCCGCCAGGAAAACCGCGCTTCCTTGCCAGCCCATCACAATAGCCGCGAGCAGCATTGCCGCGGTTTGCATCAGGGGAGAAAGCCGTTTATCGGCATGTAGCATCCAGCCCAAAATGGCCAGGATGCCTGCGTAGAGAATGACGCTAAGACAGACCGGAAGGACTTGCCTTCCGCGAAACAGCAGCATATCTGCCGCAAAAACAATCTCGGGAAAAATGATGCGGTGTTCGTTGTGCTGAATCCAGAGGACGCTAAGATCGAAGCTTCGATAGCGCTTCAAAAACTGGGCAACACGCCAATAGTCCAAAATCGGCAGCGGCGTATAGTAGCGTACGATGCGTTTTATCGTTTCTATCCAGGCGTAGACGGCCCATAACAGCAACGGAAGGAGGGCTAAGGCCGGATTTCGCAGCGAACGGGCAATACGCAAGCGCTCCGTTTTCACTTTCTGCCCACAACCAGAAACTGCTTGCCGAACAGCGGCCAGGCAAACTTCAGCCGCAAATACAGCCGCAGCATCCAGATTGGCCGCTCCGCGCCCTTTGACATCGTGTAGGGGAGAAAGCGGGCAATCTGATCTTCTACTGTGAAGCCTGTCTCAGTCATTACCTCACCTAGCGACAATTCCGTCAGGGCTAAGTAGTGGTCGTAAAAATCCCAATACTCACCCGGCAGATAGCGGATATTCGGGCCCATGGCAACGATGCGTCCGCCGGGCCGCAAACAGCGCCAAGCCTGTAGCAAGGTATCACGAAGGTCGCGTTTCGTGTAGAGGTGTTCGAAGAAGTTGCTGGTAAATACGATATCCAGCGAATCATCGGCCAGCGCCCACGGCTCCGAACAGCTTTGCATCAGAATCCGGACACTCGGTGCGGCCCTCACTGCGGTGTCGGGGTTGAGGTCCATGCCCCAGCGCGTCTCCGACCGGACCTGGTTGATGAACTCGCAATGCCCGCATCCCAGGTCCAGCACCGCCGCGTTTTCGGGAATCCACCGCGAGAAGTATTCGTCCACCAGCACTCGCCAGACCGAATCGCGGTATTCACTTTTACCGGCAAATCGTTTCTCGTAAAGCTTCTGTAACTCCGCGGGCGAATGCGGAACGCTCATGTTATCCCCTTCGTGCGTGAAACGCCAAAATCCCCAACAATAGAGTCAACCAAGAACTCATAGTAACTCGCACGCGAAGGCTTCGGGGAGGCGGATGGCGCCTCGCCCGCATGAAGCTTCGGTCAACGTGATGAATACGTCTCCGCCGCATGCTCGTCTGGGCAATGCTGTCCGCGCCATGCACGAATGACTTGACTCGAGATTGGACTCTGGAACTCAGACTTTCGAAAACACGCCGTCCTCATCGGCGGCGTCGGCAAATTCGAAGAAGTCCATGTTCCAAATAGACAGTTCGTTTTCGATCTTGCTGTCACAATCAATTAAGCCGCCCCGAGTCTGCTACGATTTCCGGCGGCTGCCCGGGGAAGCTCTCCCGCTTTTCGTCTAGCCGCTCTGGAATTGCGGGTGCTGGCACGGTCACGGTTTCGCGACCCTTCTTGCGTCGTCCTTTACCGCTCAACTTCTTTTCTAAAGCGATCCAGCATTCTGCGCACACGTCATATTCCGTCTGCTCAATTACCCTCTGACTACAGCCGCGGATTTGGCCACAGAGGTCACACTCGTAGAGGATCATGAGAATCTTACCTCTGATTCATAGGATACAGCCGGAATTTGCGTTGAACCGATCACATTCCTGCAAACGTTCCGCGAACCTTGGAAGCGCTCGGTCCGCTGCACGGTTACGGGCATTGCGCGCCGCATTGAGCAGATCAGCAGAGACCTCCTGCAACTCAACCAGGGCACTCTCTATCCGGCTCTCTTGCGAATGGAACAGGAAGGATGGATTGCTTCTGTAAACTTTGCAGACCTGGATAACTGTTCCCGAGTCAGTGGTCATCGACAACATTGCACAGGGTGCGAAACTCGTACCGCTGCGCTAAGAGACTGTCAACGACGCGTGCCGTCGCTTCGATGGCGTACTGCCGGTCCGCATG